>ERZ1370068.2988-contig-2111_pt1 | contig 102907 bp, 111 predicted proteins | sample MGYA00561227_ERZ1370068 | MGnify/ENA primary metagenome ERZ1370068 (study PRJEB38410, sample SAMEA6850437) | metagenome | study: Metagenomic assessment of the ecological functions of the soil: analysis of the soil microbiota associated with the...
GATCTCCTTCGCCACCGCCTGGTCGTAGCGCGCCTGCGCCTCCAGCGTGTCGACGATGGTCGCGGTGCCGACCTCGAAGTTGCGCTTGGCCTGGCGCGAGTTGCTGGTAGATCGCGGTCTTCTGCGCTCCGGAGAGCGCGACGTTGTCCCGCGCGAGGAGCACGTCGAAGTAGGCCTGCGCCACGCGCAGCGCCAGGTCCTGCTGCGACTGGCGAGGATCGGCCTCGGCCTGCAGCACGGCCTTGCTCCGCCTGGCCGATCGCGATCCAGTTCTGCATGCGGAAGATCGGCTGCGCCAGCGTGACGCCGTAGGTCTGTGGTGTAGTCGAGGTCTGGTGGGCGCCGATCTCGCGGTCGAGTCGTTGCGGAACGATCGCCCGCGTTGCCGTGATGAGCGGCAGGTAGCCGCGCGCGCGCCTGCGGCAGGCGCTCGATGGTCGCCATGGTACTGCGGCGCGCGCGGCCTGGTAGACGGGGTCGCTCACCAGCGCGTCGCGGTAGACGGTGAGCAGGTCGGCGGCGCTGGCGGTGACCGCCAGCGCGGCGAGAGCGCAGCGGCGAGGGCGAGTGCGGTGCAATCTCATCGTGGGACTTCTGGTTCTGTGTTCGTCGGGGAGTCGGCAAGGGCTATGACGGCGGCGGGGAGGCGTGCCCGGATTCGCCTAGAAGCGGAATCGCGCGGGCTGCGGCGGCGTTCACCAGCGGCTTGAGCGAGGCGTCTCGAAGAGCTCGATCGTGCTGGAAGGACCCGGGCCACGGGCTGGCGCACCAGCGACCGCCTTCATCACCGGCGCGGTCGCCCATCACGGCGAATAAGCGCCCGCCGGGGCGAGGCGATCGGAGGAAGGCCTGCGGCAGGACCGGGCATCGAGCCGCGTGAGCACGATCACGTCGAAGGCCGACTCGGCGAGCGGCGCGCGTCGCGCTGTCGCCCTCGAGCAGCGTCACATTGCTGATGCCCGCGGCAGCGCAGGTTCCGCTCGGCGCGCGCGCTTGCAGCTCGGCGTGGATCTCGGCGCTGGTCACGTGGCGGGCGCGGCGCGACGAGCAGCGCCGTGAGGTAGCCCGAGCCCGGTGCCCGACCTCGTAGACGCGTCTCGTGCGGGCTGCATCGCGAGCTCCTGCACGACGCTGCCTCGACCTTGGGCTGCATCATCGCTTCGCCGTGCCCGAGCGGGATCTCCGAGGTCGGCGAAGGCGAGGTCTCGCGATGCTCGGCCGGCACGAAAGTCCTCGCGCTTCACTCTGGAAGAGCAGGTCGAGCACCGCGGGATCGAGCACCTCCCAGGTGCGGATCTGCTGCTCGACCATGTTGAAGCGGGCTTGCCTCGACGTTCATGGCGGCGAATTGTACCTGGTGACCCCGGTTTTTCCGCCGGATCGGTGTCCTTTCGTAACGCGATTACCATAACCCCCTGTGGCCTCCGTCGATGAGCTGATTCCCTGCGAGCGGCGTTGCTCGCGCTGGCGTGCCTGGTGCCGGCAGCGTCAGCGGAAAGTGACTCCCATGCTCAGGTACGTCGAAGGCGAATACGTTCTCGTCGCGTCGCCGGTCGCGGGTCGGCTCCGAACTGGCTTCACGTGGTGCAGCGCGGGCAGTCGGTCGCCCGGCCGGGCGCCGCCCGTTCGAGCTGGAGGCGGAGCAGGAGGCGGCGGCGCGTAGCGCCAGGCGGGAGGCGCAGCTGCAGGCTTCGCGCAGGCGCAGCTCGCCGACCTGCAAGGTCGGCCAGCGCAAGCCCGAGGTCGCGCGTGACCCAGGCGCAGCTCGCGCAGGCGACGCGCCGCCGAGGAGCAGGCCGCGCAGCAGCTCAAGCGCGACGAGGCGCAGTTCGAGGCCGGCGGCATCGCGCGAGCGCAGCTCGAGGAGTCCCGCGCCAACCAGGCGATCAAGGCGGCCCGCGTGCGCGAGCTCGCGGGCCAGCTCGAGGTGTCTCGGCTGCCGGCGCGCGAGGACCAGATCCGCGCGCAGAGCGCGCAGGTCGGCGGCGGCGCGCGCCGCGCAGAGCCAGGCGGCCTGGCGGCTCGACCAGAAGCGGGTCGCCGCGACGCAGGGCGGGCTCGGTCGCCGACACGCTCTACCGCGAAGGCGAGTGGGTGCCCGCGGGCAGCCCGGTCGTGCGCCTGCTGCCGCCCGACGAACGTGAAGGTGCGCTTCTTCGTGCCCGAGGCCGCCGCCGGCGGCCTCAAGCCCGGGCCGCGAGCGTCAGCGTGCGCTGCGACGGCTGCGGCGCCGACGTGCGCGCGCCGTGGTGAGCTACGTCTCGAACGAGCCGGAGTTCACGCCGCCGGTCATCTACAGCAACGAGACGCGCGCCAAGCTCGTGTTCCTGGTCGAGGCGCGCCCGTCGGTCGGCGAACGCGCCGCGGCTGCGTCCCGGGCAGCCGGTCGTCGCGTGACGCTGCAATGAGCGCGCCGGCCCGACGCCACCTGGGCGATCGACGTGCGCGGGCTGAACAAGCACTTCGGCGACAAGCACGTCGTGAACGACCTGTCGCTGCAGGTGGACGCGCGGCGAGATCTTCGGCTTCCTCGGGCCCAACGGCAGCGGCAAGACCACCTCGATCCGCATCATGTGCGGCCTGCTCACGCCGGACTCGGGCTCGGGCACCTGCCTCGGCTACGACATCCGCGACGCAGAGCGGCGAGATCAAGCGGCGCGTCGGCTACATGACGCAGCGCTTCTCGTTCTGGGAGGACCTGTCGATCCGCGAGAACCTCGACTTCGTCGCGCGCATCTACGACATGCCGGCGCGCCGCGAAGCGGTCGAGCGCGCGATCGAGGACCTCGGCCTCGGCGGCCGCGCCGACCAGCTCGCGGGTGCGCTCTCGGGCGGCTGGAAGCAGCGCCTCGCGCTCGCCGCCTGCATGCTGCACCAGCCCGAGCTGCTGCTGCTCGACGAGCCGACGGCCGGCGTCGATCCCGGCGCGCGCCGCGACTTCTGGGAGGAGCTGCACGCGCTCGGCGGCGCGCGGCATCTCGGTGCTGGTCAGCACGCACTACATGGACGAGGCCGAGCGCTGCCACAAGCTCGCCTACATCGCCTACGGCAGGCTGATGGCGCAGGGCACGGCCGAGGAGATCATCGCCAGCCAGGAGCCTCGTCGACCTGGGAAGTCACCGGCGAGCGACCTGGCGCGCGATCGCCGAGCGCGCTGCGCGGCCAGCCCGGCGTCGAGCAGATCGCCGCCTTCGGCTCGGCGCTGCACGTCACCGGGCGCGACGCCGTCGGCGCTCGAGGCGGCGCTGCGCCGCGTCGTCGCCGGCACGGCCTGCCGCGCGCAGCCCGCGGAGACCGGCCTGGAAGACGTGTTCATCCACCTGACCGAGCAGTCGGTGGACAACTACGGGCCGCAGCGATGAGATGTTCTCGTTCACGCGCTGGTGGGGCATCGTGCTCAAGGAGTTCCTGCAGCTCAAGCGCGACCGCATCACCTTCGGCATGATCGTCGGCATGCCGATCATCCAGCTCGTGCTCTTCGGCTACGCCATCAACACCGATCCCGAAGCACCTTCCCACCGCCGTGGTGATGGGCGACCGCAGCGAGTTCACGCGCAGCTACCTCGCGGCGATGAAGACGAGCGGCTACTTCGCGTTCGTCGCGGAGCTGCCGGACGAGGAGGCGGCGCGCGCCGCGCTCGCGCGCGGCGAGGTGCAGTTCGTCGTCAGCTTCCCGGCCGACTTCACGCGGCAGCTGCTGCGCGGCGAGCGTCCGGCGCTGCTGATCGAGGCCGACGCGACCGACCCGGCGGCTGACCGGCGCCGCGATCGCCTCGGTGCGCGAACTCGCGTCGTCGGTCGCGAAGAAGGACCTCACCGGGCGCGCTCGCGCTCGCTCGCCGGCAGCGCCGCGCGCCGTTCGAGGTGCGCGTGCACAAGCTCTACAACCCCGAAGGCCTCACCCAGCACAACATCGTGCCGGGCCTGATGGGCGTGATCCTGACCATGACCATGGTGATGATGACCGGGCTCGCCATGACGCGCGAGCGCGAGCGCGGCACCATGGAGAACCTGCTCGCGATGCCGGCGCAGCCGCTGGAGGTGATGACCGGCAAGATCGTGCCCTACATCTTCATCGGCCTGATCCAGGCGACGCATCATCCTGCTCGCCGCGCGTCTACCTGTTCGGCGTGCCCTTCGTCGGCAGCGTGATCGTGCTCTACGCGCGTGTCGCTGCTCTTCATCGCGGCGAACCTGACGGTCGGCATCACGCTTTCGTCGATCGCGCAGAACCAGCTGCAGGCGATGCAGCTGACGTTCTTCTATCTTCCTGCCGACGATGCTGCTGTCCGGGCTTCATGTTCCCGTTCCGCGGCATGCCCGGCTGGGCGCAGGCGATCGGCCAGCGTGCTGCCCGTCGACCTATTTCATGCGCCTGGTGCGCGGCATCCTGCTCAAGGGCAACGGCTGGGCCGACCTGTGGCCGAACATCTGGCCGCTGATGGTGTTCATCGGTCGTCGATGATGACTGTCGCGATGATCTTCTACCGCAGGACGCCTGACTAGCATGCGGAGCGCGATCGCCTGCCTTTATTTGCGGGCTCGCCGCGTGCAGCGTCGAGCCCGTTCGTGCGCCCGAGATTCCCGCCCAGGACGCCTACAATGGCCACGCCGCCGATCCTGGGACGGCCCGGCGGACCAGCGGGTCGTGATGGGCGCGGACATTCCGGCGCAATGGTGGGACCTTGTTCCGTCGCCTTCTCGCTCGTTCGGTTGTGCGCGCGGCAAGCTGACGACAGCCCGACGCTCGCGAAGGCGTCGGCGAAGGCTGCGCGGCGCGCAGGAAGCGCTCGGCGCGCGCCAGGGCTCCGATTGGCGGATCGGATGCCAAGCTCAACGCGAACCGGGCGGGACGTGAAGCCTCGAGTCGCTCGGGACGCGGCAGCTTCCCGTCGAGATGCCGCCAACCTGTACCCGCCTCGGTGAACGTCTCACACGTTCGACTTCTTCGGTGCGAGGCGCGGAGAGCTCGAGGCGTTGGGTGCCGCGGTCGACGTGGAACGCTTCCAGCTCGAGGCGGCACGCCAGATGATCGCCGGCAACGTGACGACGGCGATCCTGATGGCGTCGCTCGGCGAGCAGGTCACCGACAACCGAACGCGCCCGAGCTTCAGTCGCGCCAGCTCGCGATCGTCGAAAACCCGAGAAGGCGGGCGGCGTGGCTCACGCGGACGTGTCGTCCAGCGCCGCGAAGAGCCCGCGAGTAGCTGCGCCGCGTTGCCGGACCTGCGGCGCGACCTGGAGCAGGCGCGCAACCGGCCTGCGATCCTCGTGGGCCGTCCGCCCGGCGCCGTGGACATTCCGCGGATGACCCTTGCCGAGCTGCAGCTTCCGCAGGAGCTTCCCGCGAGCGTGTGCCTTCGGCGCTCGTGCGCCAACGTGCCGACATCCTCGCGGCCGAGGCGCTGCTGCGCGAGGCCGGCGCGCGCGTGGGTGTCGCGACGGCGAATCTCTATCCAGAGTCACGCTCACCGCGATGCTGTCTCTTTCCACGAGCGGCAGCGGCCTCTTCTCGAGCGGAACGGCTCTCTATCTGCTGGGCGGATCGCTCGTGCAACTGATCCTCCATGGCGACGAGCTGCAGGCGAAGCGCCGCGCCGACGTGGCGTATATACGACCAGGCGGCGGCGGCGTATCGGGAATCCATCCTCGCGGCATTCCAGAATGTCGCTGATACGCTGCGCGCGCTGGAGGCCGATGCGTCGAGGGTGAAGGAGCGAAGCCGATGCGGCGAATGCCGGGCGGACGGCTGAGTCCATCCTTTCGGCGCGATACGCCGCCGGTGGCGTGAGCGAGCTCGCGCTCCTCGAGGCTCGAAGGAGACAGTACGCCGCGCGCGTCGACCTCACGCGCGCCCCAGCCGATCGTCACGCGGATTCCGCCGCCCTGTTCCAGGCCAAGGGCGGCGGATGGTGGAACGAGACCGCGGCTCCGCTGAGCGCGTCTCGTGCCCTCTCCTGAACAACTCCTCGCCAGCGCAGCAACTGACGCCGATCGCTGGCGCGAGGCGCGACCGCTTCTCGAAAGCCTCTCGCCGAACTTCCCGGCTGCGACGCGGCCGTCGTGCGCAAGCTCGCGGAAATCGAAACACTCCCGAAGGCGATGCCGAGCGGGCAATCACACGGCTCGAGAGACTCGACCTCGCGCGCGACGTCGAGGCGGACTTCCTCATGGCGCGGGCCGAAGAGCAACTCGGGCGGCCCACGGACGCGCGATCGGTTGCTGAGGTTGCGCGCGCCTGCGCCTTCCGCGATGCTCGAGCTGCCCTCGCCCATGCACACACGCGCGAGGGAGATGCCGCCGCGGCGCTCGACAGCCCTCGCACGCGCTGTCGGCTCGGGGCCACGCGACGCGGCGACCTGGACCCGCATCGGCCACCTTTACGGCGAGCACATGCGCTACGCCGAGGCCGATCATGCTTTCGGCGAGGCCCGTCCTCGATCCCGGTTCTGCGGATATCGAGCCGCTGCGCGCGGTGGTCAAGCAGGAGCTCGGCGAAAATGCGCAAGCGCTCGAGGCCCTCGCGCTTGCCGCCCGGCGCGCCTCCCGACGACCTGCGCGTCGCGTTCAGCGAGCGACGACCCCGCAAGCAGGAAAGCGCCGACGACCCGCGCGGTGGCGCAAGCGCTACGTCGACGGCCCGCCGCTCCCAGGCATCGGGATCGCGGCCGCTGATCCGCACGCCGCCGATGTCTTCCGACTCGATCGCAGCAGCTTCTTCCTCGCATACCAGGGCGAAGATGATCGCGAGCTTCAGCGAAGCCATTCAGCGCCTTGCCGAGGCCAGTACGCCGCCGTTCCCGAGCTCGCGAAACCGGATCGACATCCAGTTCGATGGTGGACGACGGCTACGCGTGGGGTTCCTGGGAGCCTCTTTCGCGAGAGCACGGCGGGCGCTACTCGAGCGGTGGATCACAGGGTTGATCCCGCGCGCTTCGAGCGATTCGTCTACCACACGGCGCCGGTCGCCGACGGGTTCACGCGACGCATCGCCGCCGCTTCCGAGCATTTTCACGCGCGCCCGACAATCGCGCGATGGCCGAGCACGTGCGCGCGGACGAGCTCGACGTGCTGGTGTATCCCGAGGTCGGCATGAGCTCGATGACCTACGTGCCTCGCGGCCTCCGGCCTGCCCCGTGCAGTGCGCGGGCTGGGGCCATCCGGTGACCACCGGCAGCGCCGCCATCGACCACTACTCACCTGCGGTGAGATGGAGGCGCGCCTGATGGCTCGGCGCACTACACCGAGTCGCTGGTGAAACTGCCCGAATCGGCGTCGAGTACGCGATGCCGGAGCTGCCGGTTTCGGCCGATCGCGCGCAATTCGGGATTCCCGCCGATGCGCGTATCTACGCCTGCGCCCAATCGCTCTTTCAAGATCCACCCGGAAATGGATGACCTTCGCGCGCATCCTCGCCGAGGATCCGAAAGGCGTGCTCGTTCCTCTTCCAGGCGCCGTCGCGCACGGTCACGCAACTCCTTAAGCTCGCGCCTGCAGCGCCCCTCGCCGCGCGCGGACGCGCCGCGGCCAGGTCAAGTTTCTCCCGCGGCTCGCCGGTCCGCTGTTTCGGAGGCGCTTGCAGCCGCCGACGTCGTGCTCGACACGCTGCGTTGGTCCGGGGGCAACACCAGCATGGACGCCTCGCCGCCGGCGTGCCCGTCAGCCACCGTGGACGGACGGTTCATGCGCGGACGGCAGACGGCTGCGATGCTGCGCAGGCGATGGGGCTCGCGCAGCTCGTGGCGGACGATTCGGACGATTACGCAATGCCCGCGCTCGCCGTGGCCGGCGACCGCGACCGGAACACGGAGCTGCGCCGCGGGGTCGCCGCGAGCCGCGAAATCCTCGGCCGGCAATGACCGTCTCCTCGCTTCGAGGAGGCGCTCGTCGCGGTCGGCGCGGGCTCCCGCTGATATAATTCTCCAGCAAACGCAGGGGTCCGGCGGCGTCCGCGCAGCCGGTGAGAGAGTCCCTTTTGAACCTGATCCGGATCATGCTGGCGAAGGGAGCGTCGGGGGTCCCCAACTTGTTGGGGTGGTCCCTTCAAAACCCTGCTCCGCCTCGCCGACTTCGAGGAGCGCAAATGAACGCCAAGCCGAATTCATCGCCGCCACCGCGCACGTCGACAACGCCGCCATCCAACCCCTGCCCACTCGCGCAAGGTCTACATCGACGGCTCGCGCGCGGACATCCGCGTGCCGATGCGCGAGATAGAGCAGTCAACACGCCCGCCGCGTTCGGCGCCGAGGCCAATCCGCCGGTCCACGTCTACGACACCAGCGGCCCCTACACAGACCCCGACGCGGATCGACATCCGCTCGGCCTGCACCGCTGCGCGAGCGATGACCGAGGAGCGCGGCGACACCGAGCTCCTCGCCGGCCCAACCTCCCGCTACGGGAGCGAGCGCCCGCCGACCCGAAGCTCGCGGAGCTGCGCTTCGATCTCAAGCGCACGCCCGCGCCGCGCGAAGGCCGGCGCCAACGTCTCGCAGATGCATTACGCGCGCCGCGGGCTGGTAACGCCGGAGATGGAGTGCGTCGCCATCCGCGAGAACCTGCGCCGCGCCGAATACCTGAGGAACTCGCGCGCTCGGCGCCGGCTCGCAGGCAAGCGCTCTGCACGAGCTGATGGGCCGGCAGCACCGGCGAGTCCTTCGGCGCGTCAATCCCGCTGAAGTGACGCCCGAGTTCGTGCGCGCCGAGGTCGCGCGCGGCCGCGCCATCATTCCTGCGAACGTGAACCACCCGGAGACCGAGCCGATGATCATCGGCCGCAACTTCCTCGTGAAGATCAACGCCAACATCGGCAACTCCGCGGTGACCTCGGTCATCGCCGAGGAGGTCGAGAAGATGACCTGGGCGATCCGCTGGGGCGGCGACACGGTGATGGATCTCTCCACCGGCAAGCACATCCACGAGACGCGCGAGTGGATCATCCGCAACTGCGCCGGTGCCGATCGGCACCGTGCCGATCTACCAGGCGCTCGAGAAGGTGGACGGCAAGGCGGAAGACCTCACCTGGGAGATCTACCGCGACACGCTGATCGAGCAGGCCGAGCAGGGCGTCGACTACTTCACCATCCACGCGGGCGTGCGGCTGCCGCTTCATCCCGATGACCGCGAAGCGCATGACCGGCATCGTCTCGCGCGGCGGCTCGATCATGGCGAAGTGGTGCCTCGCGCACCACAAGGAGAGCTTCCTCTACACGCACTTCGAGGACATCTGCGAAATCATGAAGGCCTACGACGTGCGCTTCTCGCTCGGCGACGGCCTGCGCCCCGGCTCGATCTACGACGCCAACGACGAGGCGCAGCTCTCGGAGCTGAGGACGCTGGGCGAGCTGACGCACGATCGCCTGGAAGCACGACGTGCAGGTGATGATCGAAGGCCCGGGCCACGTGCCGATGCAGCTCATCAAGGAGAACATGGACCTCGCAGCTCGAAGTAGTGCCACGAGGCGCCGTTCTACACGCTGGGACCGCTCACCACCGACATCGCGCCCGGCTACGACCACATCACCAGCGCGCATCGGCGCGGCGCAGATCGGCTGGTACGGCACCGCGATGCTCTGCTACGTGACGCCCAAGGAGCACCTCGGCCTGCCGGACAAGGACGACGTGAAGGACGGCATCATGGCGTACAAGATCGCCGCGCACGCGGCCGACCTCGCCAAGGGCCATCCGGGCGCGCAGATCCGCGACAACGCGCTGTCGAAGGCGCGCTTCGAGTTCCGCTGGGAGGACCAGTTCAACCTCGGCCTCGATCCGGACAAGGCGAAGCAGTTCCACGACGAGACGCTGCCGCAGGACGGCGCGAAGCTCGCGCACTTCTGCTCGATGTGCGGCCCGCACTTCTGCTCGATGAAGATCACGCAGGACGTGCGCGAGTTCGCCGCGAAGCACGGCGTCTCGAGGAGGAAGCGCTGAAGAAAGGTATGGAGGTCAAGGCCGTGGAGTTCGTCGAAGCAGGGCGCGCGGAGATCTACCAGCGCGGCTGATCACTCCGTCCGTGAACCTCTTCGTCCCTCAACGAGCAGGTTCGCCACCTCGAGCACGCGGTCGAGGTTGCTGGCGCGTCCGAACGCGCCGCGTGCCCTCGCCGAGCTGCGCATGGCACCTGCGCCAGCGCGACATCGCGGCGCTGCGAGCGCTCGCGCGCGAGGCGCAAGGCGCTCGACGGCGATGAGCGCGTCCACGCCCGCTGGCGGCGTGCCTCGCGGAATGCGCAATCCTCGGCATGCGCGTGGGAGGAGGCCGCCAAGCGCACGCCGACCAGGCCGCCGAAGCGTTCCGCGATGCGGGTGACGCCACGGGTTGCGGCGATGTGGCCATGATCGCGGCACGCGTGGCGGAGAGCGCGCGGCGATCGCAAGGCGGGAAGTCGCTTATTACCAGGGAGGCGGAGGCCGCCTACCGTGAGTGCGGCGACAGCAGCGTCTGGCGCATGCCCGGGCCGCGGCGCTCATCGCCACCTCCATGGGCGATCCCGCTCGCATGGCCGCGGAGCTGAAGGCGATCCGGGACGAGCGCCGATGACGCCGGCCCTCGCCGCCCATCTGCGGTACGTCGAGGGGATTACCTCGTTCCAGCGTGGAATTCGTCCCCGCCGCCACCGCTCGATGCCAGCGCTTCGCGCGAGACCGTGGAGCAGGCGCCCCATCGACCATGCCTTCCGCGCCGAAGCGGGACTCGTCGCCGCGCACTCCCAACCTGGGGGATCGCGAGGCCGCCTGCATCCCCGCCGAGCGCGCCTCGCTCAACCGCGCGCGCGACCTGGCTGGCCGCGCGCCATCGGCCATTCGCTCGCGAATTTCGCGCGCCAGCTGCACTCGGCAGGCGAGTACCAGCGCGCGATGGAGCTCTTCCTCGAGGCGCGCGAAGTGCTCTCTCCGCACACCCCAAGTCGCGCGTCTTCGCCATTGCGAGCTACTACCTCGGCGACGCGCAGCTCGCGCTCGGGCGCCACGCGGAAGCGCTCGTGAACCTCGAGCTCGCCGGAGAAGGACTCATGCGCGACCTCGGCGCGCACCCCGAGAAGTGGCCTGCCTCAGGCCATCTCCGCGCAGGCGCTCTCGCGCCTGGGGCGCGCACGACGACGCGCGCGACTGCCGGGGCAGCGCTCGAGCTCGCGCGCAGCATCCGTTCGCAAGCTCTGGGAGGTCGAGGCGCTACGTGCACTCGCAGAAATCCATGCGCACGCATGCGAGCAAGGTCACGGGCGGCGACCCCCGCCTCGCCCTCGACTCAGCCTGCTGAAGGCGCTCGCCGTCGTGGATGAGATCGGTGGCCACCACGAGAAGAGCGAATCTACGCGAGCTCGCGCAGGCACGACAGGCCGCCGGCGACCCCGCCAGGCGCACTCGTCTCGGAGCGCGCGGCGCGCGCCGAGGACTTGCGGGAGCAGAATCGCCGCGCCGCGAACCGGCTCCTTCTCGCCCGCGAGCGCCACGAGACCGAACGCCAGCGGGTCGAGGCCGGACTGCAGCCGCTGGTCGCCGCGGCGCAGGCGGACCGCGCCGTCGTGGCGGAGGATGCGCTGCACGCTCGACGAGCTTCGCCAGGTCGGCCAGGACATCACTGCCGAGCTCGAGCCGGCGGCGATGCTATCGGCGCTCGAGCGCCACCTGGCGCGCCTCGCCGACGTGAGTTCGTCTCGGTCTTCGTCTTCGACCCGCGCGGCGGATGCTCACGCGCCACGCGGTCGAGCGCGAGCCGCACGGTGCCGATGAGAACCATCGCCCTCGCAGGACCTGGAGTCGTACGCGGCTCGCGTCGCGCGCACGCGCTCGGAAATGTACATCGAGGCCGAGGAGGGAACGCGCGCTTCCGCGCGTATCGCGGGAACCGAAGTGACGCGCAGCATCTGGTTCGGCCCGATGCCGCGCGGCGACGACCTGCTCGGCGTGCTTTCGGTGCAGTCCACGCGCCTGGCGCCTACGGCGCGCGCGAGAAGCTCGTGTTCGGTACCGTCGCCGGGTACGGCGGCCGTGGCGCTTCGCCAACGCGCGCGCCCACGGCCAGCTCGGAGGAGAAGCACCGGCGCCTGATCGAGACCGAGGCGGAGATGCGCCAGCTCGCGACGACCGACCCGCTCACGGGGCTCGCCAACCGGCGACGCTTCCTCGCCGCCGCGCAGGCCGAGGTTGCGCGCGCCGCTCCGCTACGGCGGTGCGCATGGGCGTGGTGATGGCCGACCTCGACCGCTTCGAGGCCGTGAACGACGAGGGGCGGGCACGGCGCGGGCGACCGCGTGATCCGAGCGGTAGCCCGTGGCGCTCGTCGCGAGCCAGCGACCTCACACGACGTTGATCGGCCCGCCTCGGGCGGCGAGGAGTTCGCCGCTCGTGCTTCCGGGCGCGAACCTCGAGGCCACGATACGCCGTCGCCGAGCGCGTCCGCGACGACGGTCGAGGCGCTTGACGTGGTGCCCTATGGCGAGCGCAGCTTCCGCGTCGACGGCCTGGGCTGCGCGGCGGTTTTGGCGATCGATGATGCCCGCACGCTTCACGCAGGCAGCCGCGGAGTGTCGTGGAAGGGCTGCATGCGCGCCGCGGACTGCGGCGCTCTACGAGGCCGAAGCGCCGCGGACGCAACTGCAGCGTGGCACGGCCGCGCCGGAGGCCGCTGAAGCCGCCGCGCAGCTAGGCGCGCTACGTAGTCGGCGGCGATCGCGGCGTGCGCAGCGCCGCGTCCGGCAGCGGCCCGGACAGCGCGCGCATGTTCTCGCGGACAGTGCGCGAGCTTCGAGGTGGCGGGATCGCGCAGGTCACCGCCGGGTGCGCCACGATCGCACTTGAGGAACGCCTCGGCCCAGCTCGTGCAGCCGATCTCCGCCGCCCAGCCCGGGAGCGGCCTCGCGGTCTTCGCGCCGAACTGCTCGCCGCCGTCGAACGGGCGGTTGACGATCGACCGCGATGCGCGCGCTCGGCGGCCAGTCGGCAGCAGGCGCTCTTCGGCCTCGCGGTCGTTCGAGGTTGTAGGTGAACTGCACGAAGTCGATGGCGCTCGCTCGCGCATGATGCTCCTCGAGCAGGTCGTGGCGGCGGCCGTGCGACGTGGTGACGCCGATGTAGCGCACGCGTCCCTGCGGCCTTCATCGCCTTGCAGCGTCGGCAGGTGCGCCTCCCAGTCGAGGAAGTTGTGGACCTGCATGAGGTCGAAGCGCGGCACGCCGCCAGAGGCTGCGCGAGTTCTCCATCTGGCGGCGGCCGGCGAGGCCGCCCGACCGTCCACACCTTGGTCGCCGAGAAGAGCGCCGGCGGGACGTCGACGCGCGCGATGCCGCGCCGATCGTCTCCTCGGAGGCGCCGTACATGGGCGACGAATCGACCAGGCGCCCGCCGCCGTCGAAGAACGCGCGCAGGACCTCGCCGCGCGCGCGCGCGCTGCGCGAGTCGGCTCCCACGTCGAACGGTGAGCCAGGTGCCCAGGCCGATCGGCGGGATGCGCTCGCCGCGTGGCGGGAACGGCGCGCGTGCGCGGCGCGCTGCGGCCGCGCGAGCAGCGCCGGCGCGCGCCGGCAATGCGCCTGCCAGCGAACTCGAGCGCCGCGTCGGTCCATGCAGTCCTCGCGTCGACGGATGAACCGCTTTAGACTACGCCGCGATGGACTCTGTCCCGCCGCTCGCCACGCGCGCTCCTGCCTGGCGTCGTCGAGGGCCTCACCGAGTTCCTGCCCGTCTCCTCGACCGGCCACCTCATCCTCGTCTCCGGACCTGCTCGGCGCTCAACGACGAGAAGGGCAAGGTCTTCGACATCGTGATCCAGCTGGGCGCGATCCTCGCCGTGTGCTGGGAATACCGCGCGCGCTTCGCGAAGGCGTTCTCGGGCATCGGCGACGCGACCGCGTGCAGCAGCGCTTCGCCGCTGAACCTCTTCGTCGCGTTCCTGCCCGCCGCGATCGTCGGGCCTCGCGTTCCAGTCGCAGATCAAGGCGTACCTCTTCCAACCCGGTGAGCGTCGCCATCGCGCTCATCGTGGGCGCGGTCGCGATCTTCGCGATCGAGCGCTGGTACGAGCGCCACGGCGCGCCGCGCGTGACGCGCGTGGACGAGATGACGCTGGAAGGACGCGCTGAAGGTCGGGCTCGCGCAGTGCCTCTCGCTCATCCCCGGCACGTCGCGCTCGGGCGCCACGATCATGGGCGGCATGGTGTTCGGCCTGTCGCGCCAGGCGGCGACCGAGTTCTCGTTCTTCCTCGCGGTGCCGATCATGTTCGCCGCGAGCGGCTACCAGTTCGTGAAGTACCGCGACGCTCCTCTCGGCGACGGACATCGCGCCGTTCGCGGTCGGCTTCGTGGTGAGCTTCGTCTCCGCGCTGATCGCGGTGAAGGCGCTGATCCGGCTACGTCGCGCGCCACGACTTCAAGCGCGTTCGCGTGGTACCGGATCGCGCTGGGGCCGCGGTGCTCTGCGCTACTTCGCGCGCTCAGGCGCTGAGCAGGCCTTACGCCAGCGCCGACTCTTGCGTGTAGCGCTTGATGAGCGCGAGGAGCTGGTCTTCCTGGTAGGGCTTGCCCATGTACTCGTTCACGCCGAGCTCGAGCGCGTGGTTGCGGTGCTTGTCCGCCGTGCGCGAGGTGATCATGATGATCGGGATGCCGCGCGTGTCCGTCGTCGGCGCGCACGTTGCGCGCGAATTCGAAGCCGTCCATGCGCGGCATCTCGACGTCGAGCAGGATGCAGTCGGGCTTGATGTCCTGCAGCTGCTGCAGCGCGTCCACGCCGTCCTTCGCGCGTGGCCACCTCGTAGCCTTCGCGCGCGAGCATGCGGCTCGTGATCTTGCGCACGGTGAGCGAGTCGTCCACCACCATGACGAGCGGCGCGCCCGGACGCTGCGTCGACCGACGAGCTCGGCTCCGCGGGCGTGCGGCGCCACGGTCGCCGCGCGCCTCGGCGCGCGCATCTCGCGGTGCACGAGCTGCACCGGGTTCAGGATCAGCACGACCTGGCCGTTGCCGAGCACGGTGGCGCCGGCGATGCCCGCCAGGCGCGAGAGCTGCGGGCCGATGGTCTTCACCACGACCTCGCGGTTGCCGATGATCTCGTCCACGCGGATCGCGGCGCGCTGCACGCCGCTCTTCAGCAGCAGCACCGGGATCTGGCGCGCCGGCGTCGGCGTGTCGATCTCGCCCAGCAGCGGCAGCAGCGAGCGCAGCGCGTAGCGGTTGTCCTTCCACGCGACCTCGCCCTCGGCGACGAGCTCCGCGTAGGGCTGCGCCTTGTATTCCTGCACCTGCTCGATCATCACCGAGGGGACCGCGTAGGTCGGTCGTGCCCGGCGCGCAGCATCACCGCCTGCGTCACCGCGAGCGTGAGCGGCAGCGTGATCGTGAAGGTGCGTGCCGCGGCCGGGCGTCGAGGAGATCTCGACGCGGCCGCCCAGCGAGGTGATCTCGTTCTTCACCACGTCCATGCCGACGCCGCGCCCGGCGATCTGGCTCACCTCGGTCGCGGTCGAGAAGCCCGACATGAAGATGAACTGCGCGAGCTGCGCCTCCGGGCAGCTCCACGTCGGGCGCGAGCAGGCCCGCTTCGATCGCCTTCTCGCGGATGCGCGCGAAGTTCAGGCCGCCGCCGTCGTCGGAGACGGTGAGCACGACCTCGTTGCCGCGCTGCACGGCGTCGATCGAGATCTCGCCGATCTCGGGCTTGCCCGCGGCGCACGCGCTCGCCGGCGTCTCGATGCCGTGCGCGACGGCGTTGCGCAGCAGGTGCTCGAAGGGCGCCGGTGATCTTCTCCAGCACCGAGCGGTCGAGCTCCGTGCGCGTGCCCTTCAGCTCGAGGTTCGCCTTCTTGTCCGAGCTCCTTCGCGGTCTGGCGCACGACGCGGTAGAAGCGGTCGGAGAGGTTGCCGAGCGGCACGAGGCGCACGCCCATCAGGCCCTGCTGCAGCTCGCGGTTGAGGCGCGCCTGCGCGTGGATCGCGAGCTCGGTCTCGTCGAGGTTCTTCTGCAGCGCCCTGGTGCAGCGTGATCACGTCGCCCAGGCGACTCGGCGAGGAAGCGCGTGAGCTCCTGCATGCGCGAGAAGCGGTCGAACTCGAGCGGGTCGAAGTGCTCGCCGTGCTCTTCCTTCAGCTTGATCGTGCTCTGCATCTGCGCCTTCGGAGGCGATCTCGATCTCGCGCAGCTGCGTGCGCATGCGCGCGATGTTGTCGGTGAGGTCGACCATGCGCGCGCCTGAACGCCGCCATCTCGCCCTCGATGCGCGAGCGCGCGATCGAAAGCTCGCCCGCCTCGTTCACGAAGCGGTCGATCATCTCGGCGTTCACGCGCAGCAGCGCCGCGCGCGCTTCGCGCAGCTCCGGCGGCAGCGCGTCGCGCTCGCGCACTCTCCTGCGCGGCGGCGGCCATCACCGCGATCGCGCCGGGCTTGTCCTTCTGGTGCTCGAAGACGCGCGGCGACCGGCACCTCGATCGGCTCGGCCTCGACGATGTCCTCGCCGCGCGCCAGGCGCTCGAGCGACACCGAGAAGCGGTCGACGCGCTCCTCGATCTCGTCGAAGTGCTGCGCGCGGCGGGGCTGGCCTCCGCGTCCATGCGCGATCACGCGCGTCTCGAGCACGTGCGCGAGCTCGCCCAGGCGCATGAGGCCCGTCATGCGCGCGCTGCCCTTCAGCGTGTGCAGGTGGCGCTGCAGCTCCGCGGCGGGCGAATGGTCCGTGGGCGCTAGCCTTCCAGCGGCGCACGCCCTCGGCTCACCTGCGGGATGATCTCGCTGCGCCTCGTCGAGGAAGATCGGCAGCAGGTCGCGGTCGACGTCGTCCTTGATCGTGCGCTGGTCCTTGCCGGCCTCGAACGGCCGGGAGCCTGCTGCTCGGCGCGGGCGCGGCCGTCGGCTCGACGCGGGCACCGCGACGTGGCTCGGACGGCGCGAGCGCCACGAGCTCGGGCGCGGGCTCGCCACCGGATCGGCTGCGTCGGCTCGGGCATCAGCGGCGTCGCGATCGACGATCGGCGGCCGTGGGCCGCGGTCGCGGCGAGGCAGCGGGTTCCGCGACGCAGGCGGCTCGGCGTGCCCGATCGGCACCGGATCGCGTGCTCGCGCCATGCGCGCCCTTGGCAGGCTCGCTTCGCGCAGCGCGGCTCGCGGCAGCGTCGGCGACTCACGTCCTCGCGCGGGATAGCGGCGCAGCGCGCTGTGCCGCGCAATCGACGTGCACCATCGCCGTCGAGCGCGTCCACGGCGCGCGCGCGTGCCGGCATGCGGCCGCGTCGCGTCGAACTGCGGGCGGCAGCTCGATCGCGTCCTGGCAGCCATTTCTCCAGCGCGTGGCGCGACTTCGGCGAGCGCGCTCGAAGCCGGTCGTGCGCGAGCTGCTCGCGAGCGTGTGCGCGGCGCGCATGAAGTGCGCTGACGACCGGCGCATGCGGATCGCGCTTCGATGCGCCGCCATCTCGCGCTGCATCGAGCGTCGACGTGCTGCTCGGCCTCGCCGAGGTAGATGTCGAAGAGCGCGCGCGAGCAGCGATCGACGGTCCGATGACGACGTCGCTCGTCCGCATCGGCGACCGGCATCGCGTTCTCGGCGCGGCGCTCGAGCGGCAGCGGCCTCGAGCTGATCTCGGTGAGGCCGGGCGGCTCGCTCGCAAGCTCGAATGTCGGCGTGGCGCCGCACGGCTCGGTTCCGGGCGACGCGGCTCGAGCAACGTCGGCGCTGGCGTCGAGCCGAGCGAACGTGCGCTTCGGAGCTCGGCGATCGGTTCCGATGCGGCATCCGGCGCGGCTCGAGGTGCGGGCGCCGCGACGGGCTCGCGCTGCCGCTCGACAGGCGGATCGGGTGTCGGCGCTCGGCGGGCCGCGACTGCCGGCGCGCGGGCGTCACGCTCCTGCCGCTCTTCAGGAGCCTCGGCCTGCGCGCATGATCTCGGCGCCGTCGATGTGCGCGGACCGCCCTTCGCCTTCAGCTCGCTCGACCCAGCCGCGCGAACGACGCACTGCGCGAGGTCGATGAAGCGCGAGGAGCGCCGCGCGTGGCGGGCTTCTCGTCCTTCAGCCACTTGTTCATGCACCTGCTCGCACTGCCACGCCATCTCGCCCAGCTCCGTGCAGGCCGACCATGCGGCCGCTGCCCTTGAGCGTGTGGAAGCCGCGGCGGATGGTCGTGAGCGCCTCGCGATCGTGCGGCGCGTCGCGGCACGACCGCGAGTTGCTCGGTCGATCGTCGCCGACGACCTCGGTCGGCTTCCTCGAGGAAGATCTCCGAGCAGCTCCTTAGTCGATCTTCCGCGCCGGGCGCGTCGACCAGCTGCACCACCTGCGGCGCGGGCTCTCGGCGCCTTGTCGGGCGCGAGCGCCCTGAATCGCCTCGAAGACGCCCGGTCTGCTGCGGCGCTCGCGCGTCCTGTGATCGCCGCAGCGCGGCCTCGCTCTGCTTGCGCGACCGCGGAGTCGGACGATCACCGCCGGCGTCGCGCTTCAGATCGTCGACCGCCTGCTCGAGCTTCTCGCGCGTGTCTTCTCGGCGGGCGCGTCCTTCCAGTCCTCGTAGAGCGCCTGCGACCTTCTGCTTCTGCACGTCGATGTCGACCGGCGAGACGGTGCCGGTGCGGCGCATGACGCTCCGGCTCGATCTGCGGCCGGCGGGCTCGGCGCAGCCCGAAGCGCAGGAGCGCCGGCATCAGCACCTCGCGCGGCGTCGCCGAGCCCTGCTGCAGCGCGTTGATGTACAGGCCGAGCGCGGACAGGCCGTCGGCCACCATCTCGGCCGCTTCGCCGCGTGCCGTCGGCGAGCCCTCGGCGAACTGCTGCACGCGCGCCATGACCGCGGCATTGAGCGCTGGCGGCGTCGTGCAGCTCCATGATCATCAGCGCGCCCTGCACCTGCGCGAACTGCGCCGGCGAGGCGCGGCGAGCTCGGCGCGCTTCGGCGCGGTCGCGGAAGAGTGCGATCCAGCGCCTGCTCGATGTTCTGCAGGTTCACCTGCACTTCCTGGCCCACCTGGAAGATGAGCAGCTTCTCCTGCGCGCGGCGCGTCATCTCGTCGAGGAGGCCGCCCTCGATCGTGTCCATCGGCGGGCAGCCGCCTCGCCCGCCATCGCGCGCGTCAGCGCGCTCGGTGACGGTCTTCGGCCTGGCGCGCGAAATCGGCGCCGAGCGCGGAAGTAGTTCTCGAGCGCCGATCTCGATGAAGAGCAGCGCCGTGGCGACTTCGAGCGACTGCGCTTCCGAGGGCGGGATCGCCTTCGCCTTCAGCACCGGCGCCACTTCGGTCAGAGCGCGACGAGCACCGCGTGGATGTCGCGCGTTGCGGCAGCGCGCCCGGCGCGCTCCGGCGAGCACCAGCGCCTGCTTGCCGAACGGCTCCAGCGCGGCGCGGTTGCCGGACGTGTACTTGAGCCAGGTGTCCTTCTGCTGGGCGGTGAGCTCGCGCAGCTCGCGCAGCGAGCGCGTGCAGGGCTCCTCGTCGTCGCGCGTCGCCGCGCAGCGCGTCGGGCACGGCGACGAGCTGCTCGAGGCGGTAGGCGTCCTGCAGCACGCGCGATGCGCTCCGACACCGGGCCGCGCGCGCGCCGACGGCGAGCAGCAGGTCGCGGAAGACGCGCTCGGCGACCTTGGTCGAGCCGTCGATGAGCTGCTTCACCTGCTGGTCGACCTTGGCGAAGAGCGGCTTCGGCGTCGGCGTCCGACCTCGAGGCCGCCGAAGACGAGCGCATCGAAGAACGCCGCGGCCGCGGTCCAGAACGGGCGGTTGGCGGTCGCCGGCCTGCAGCGACTCGATCGCGCATGACCGCCGCGTGCATCTGGCGCAGCGCCTCGGCGTTGTCGCCGCCCTTCAGCATCTTGCAGCAGGCCCTGCTGGTAGCTGCGAGCGCTGGTGCGCGCAGCGCCTTGGCGAGCACCGCGTCGTCGAGCGCTGCGCCTGGCGCGGCCGTCGGCGGCAGCGTCGCGCCGACAGGTTCGGGATAGAAGAGGTCGCCCTCGTTGCGCGTCGCTGGCGCCGCGCGCGCGGTTGAGCTCGAGGTACGGCGCCAGCGAGCCGCATCGGCGGTAGTCGGCCTCGCCCGCGAGCAGCGTGTCGAGGTAGGCGGAGAGCGCGGCGATGCCCTTCTTCGCCGCGGCGACCGCGGCCGGCAAGCGCGCCGGCGTCCTCCGTCTCGAGGAAGCGCGACCAGCTTCTCGAGCTCCTCGTTGAAGCGCGTGGCTGGCGCGAGCCCCACCATCGCGAGCGCGCCCGGTGGCCTGGTGCAGGTGCGTGAGGATGTACTTGACCGGCGCGCGGTCGGCGCTGATTGGCGGCAGCGAGCTTGTCGAGGTTCTCGCGCGCCTGGTTGAGCGAATGGTCGATCTCGGTCTTGACCCACGGTGAGCGGGCCGAGGTCGAAATCGCGTCTGTCGGCGATTAGCTCGCCCATGTCGAGTCTGTCTACAGCTTGAAGCCCGACACCGAGCTCTTGAGCTCCTGCGGCCACCGCGGCGAGGTCGCGGATCGGATGCCCGCCGCCTGCTGCGTGCCGCGCGTCGTCTGGCGCGTGATCTCGAGGATGTCCTGCATGCTCTGCGCCACCTTGTCGGTCGCGGCTTCGCCTGCTGTCTGCGTCGCCTGTCGAGATCGTCTGGATCAGCTGCGCGAGCTGTCTGCGTCACCGAGCCGATCTCCGAGAGCGCCTGGCCGGCGGCGTCCGACAGCTTCGCGCCCTCGACCACGCCCTGCGTGCTCTTCTCCATGGCGGAGACCGCGTCCTGCGTGTCGGTCTGAATCGTCTTCACGATCGCGCCGATCTGCTTGGTCGCTTCGGCCGAGCGTTCCGCGAGTCGCTGCACTTCTTCCGCGACCACCGTGAAGCCGCGCCCGGCTTCGCCCGCGGAAGCCGCCTGGATCGCGGCGTTCAGCGCGAGCACGTTCGTCTGCTCGGTAATGTCCGAGATCAGCTCCACGATCTCGCCGATCTCCTGCGAGGACTCGCCCAGGCGCTTGATGCGCTTGGAGGTCTCCTGGATCTGCTCGCGGATTTCGTTCATGCCCGAGATCGAGTTCTGCACCGCCGGCGCGCCCTTGTCGGCGGCCGCGAGCGAGCGCTGCGCGACGCGCGCGGCCTGCGTCGCGCGTTGACGACATCTCCGAGCATCGACCGCGACACGCTGCAGCACCTGACGCGCTGGTCTGCCTCGATCTCCTTCGACTGGCTGCTTTTCGGCCGCGACCGAGGAGCTCGCACCGAGATCTGACTGCGCGTGACGCCGTCGTCTGTCGTCACCTGCGACGCCGCGGCGTTGATCACGCCCGTCACGAGGTTCCGCAGCTCGTCGATGGTGTAGTTCATCGAGTCCGCGATGGCGCCGGTGATGTCCTCGGTCACCTGCGCGCGGATCGTGAGGTCGCCGTCGGCGAGGTCGCCCATCTCGTTCAGCAGCCGCAGGATCGCCTCCTGGTTGCGCTTGTTCTCCGGCTCGGCCGTCGGCGGCGCTGCGGCGCGTGTCGGCGAGGAACACCAGCGCCATGAGGCGCAGCACGACGAGCAGCGAGCAGCGCCGAACGGCGACGGCGTCGACGAGCGCGGTGTCGGGCTTCTCGCTGCTGGATCGCTTCCTGCAGGCGCCGCACCGCGTTCTGCAGCTGCTCGCTGCCGGCCACGAGCGCAGCGCCCGCCTGGCGCGCCGGTGACGAGCTTCTGCAGCTCGCGCAGGATCGGGCCCACGTTCTGCTCGAAGTCCGCGAACTGCTTCTTCAGCTCGGCGAGCTTGGCGCGCGTCTCGGCGTCGCGCATCGCGACGCATGCCCAGCGGCTCGTTGCCGGCCTCGAGCGCGCTGAGCAGGTCGCGCAGGTCGTTGGTGTCCTTGCCGATGAGGAACGGCACTTCGGGATCGATGATCTCCGAGCCCAGGATCTCGCGCCGAGCCGCGCCCGAGGCGCTCGGCGAGCACCGTGACGCGGTTCGCGCGCAGCACCTGCCTGGGCGGCGAGCCCGACTGCGTCATGAGGCCGGTCAGCTCCTGCGACAGCGTCGGCCATCTCCTCCGAGCCCGACGCGGATCTGCGCGATGTTCTTGCGCGAGCGGCGACGAGGTCCTTGCTGCGCCGCGAGGATCTGCGGTGGCGGCCTGCGAGCTTCCGGGCCAGCGCTGTGCCGAGCTCGTCGAGGCGGCTCTTCGATCTCCTCGTTGGGCGCGGCGCGGGGGCACCGTCTGCGCCGAACGCGAAGCCGCCGTTCTGCAGGATGTCGAGGTAGTTGGCGAATTCGTCGCGGCTGTCCTGCAGCTGCGGGAACGCGGCCGGCTGGCCGCGCGCGGCGAGGCCCGCCGCCTTGGCGAGACGCTGCGTGTGGTACTGCATCTGCGAGGCGATCGTGATGTAGGTCGCGTTGCGCGTAGCGCGCCGTGCGTGTCCATGGAACGATCAGCAGCGCCGACGATGCGCGAGCAGCAGGAGCGCGATGCGTGCCGAGCACCTGCAGCTGCGTGATGATCGGCTTGTCGCCGATGATGCGGCAGGCGGAAGCCCGCGAGCGACCAGCCCTGGCCGCCGGCCTTGGTCGCGCGGCTTGCTGCGCGGCCGCGCGGCCTTGGCGCCGCGCGGCCGCGCTGGCCGGGATGTTCGGTCAGCGTCGATGAGTGACGGCGCGATCGCGGCGCGCGGGCGCGCGGCCTTGGGCTTCGGCGCCGCCGAGCCGCTTGAAGACAGTCCCGCGGAACCGACGACTTCGGTTTCTACCGCCTTCGTGCTTTCGCCATGTGTTCGCCTTGTCGTCCTACGCGCCGACTTCGAGGAACCGCTGCTCGCGCACGAGCGCGGGCAGGTCCAGCTCGCAGCCAGCGCGTTCCGCCGGCATCGTGCATACGCGCCGCCCACCCAGGCCGGCGCGTCGGCGGGCGCGCGGCGGCGTTGAACTGCTCGGGATTGCGCAGTCCCAGCATGCGCGAGACGAGCAGCCCCGCGCCGCCGACGCAGCCGATCCGGAGATCGAGGATCACGCGCCGCTCCATGCCGGCGCCGATCGCGCTCGCCGCCCTGGAAGGCGGAGAAGTCCACCATGCTGTACAGGTTGCCGCGGACGTTCGCCACGCCGCGGAACCACGACTGCGTGAGCGGCACCGGCACCGATCGTGGGCACCGGGATCACCTCGCTCACCTGGTGCAGCGCCACGAACCAGTTGTCGGCGCCCACCTGGAAGCCCAGCTTCGAGGCGAGCGCGGCGCGCGTGCGTCGCCGTCCGCAGCCGCTCGGCGACGGAGAGCTGGAACTCGCGCAGGCCGGTGCGTCTGCGCCATGTCGTCGTCTAGCCCAGCGCCTTGATCTTCTCGAGCGAGCTCGCTCTCGTTCACGCGGCTTGGTCACGTAGTCCTTCGCGCCCTGGCGCAGGCCCCAGATCTTGTCGGTCTCCTGGTCCTTGGTCGTGCAGATGATCACCGGGATGTGCTTGGTCGTCTCGTCGCGCGTGATGGCGCGCGTCGCCTGGAAGCCGTTCAGGCCCCGGCATCACGACGTCCATGAGGATGAGGTCGGGCTTCTCGCCTTCGAGCGCTCGATGGCCGACCTCGCCGCTGTCGACCAGCGAGCACCTCGTAGCCGCGCTTCTTGCAGCACGCCTTCCATGAAGGCGCGCTCGGTCGGCGAGTCGTCCACCACCATGATTTTCTTGATCGGCCATCTGTGCGTCACTCCGTCGTCGTTGTTCGTTCAGGCCGAGGCTGCGCTGCGCGAGGTGCGCTTCGACCGCCTTCAGCAGGCTTTCCTTGGTGAAGGGCTTGGTGAGGTATTCGTCCGAGCCCGACCATGCGGCCGCGCGCGCGGTCGAACAGGCCGTCCTTCGACGACAGCATGATCACCGGCGTCGCCTTGATGCTTGCCGCTCTTCTTGATGAGCGCGCAGGTCTGGTAGCCGTCCAGGCGCGGCATCATGATGTCGACGAAGATGAGGTCGGGCTGGTGGTCGGCGATCTTCGCGAGCGCGTCGAAGCCGTTCTCCGCCAGGATCACCTGGCACCCGGCCTGCATGAGGAAGATCTCCGCGCTGCGCCGGATGGTGTTGCTGTCGTCGATCACCATCACGCGCGACGCCCGTGAGGTTCTTTGGAGTCCGCCACCGCTTCCTCTCGTTGTCGTGGGCTTCGGATGTGACGGTGCCGCTTGTGACCGGCGCCGACCTGCCTCCCTGAACATCCGCAGCCGTTCAAACGCAATCTTAGGTTATTCTATTTGTGGAACCGAAACAACCGCTAAGTCCTCTTTCGAAGCCTATTCGGAAGCGCGGCGATTGCCCGAATCAGAACTCCACCATCTCGAAATCTTCCTTGCGCGCGCCGCACTCCGGGCAGCACCAGTCCGGCGGGTATGTCCTCCCAGCGCGTGCCGGCCGCGATGCCGTCGTCCGGCCAGCCCTCCGCTTCGTCGTAGATGAAGCCGCAGGCGAGGCAACGCCAGGTCTTGAAGGTCGCTGCGGCAGGCGCGGTCGAGGAGGCATAGGCGAACGTGGTGCGGTTGAGTAGAATGCGTAGACGCGCGCGCTACCCTAACCGATGGTATCGACCCCCGGTTGGCGCGCGCAACGCGAGCCGGGTTTCAAGCGTAACCCCCACCAGCCCGGCGTTCTTCCCATGAAGCGAATCCGTTCCATCGCTTCCCGCAGTGCTCACTTTCGCCGCGACCGACCCCACGAGCGGCGCGGGCCTGCAGGCCGACCTGCTCGCGCTCGGCGAGCATGGGTTGCTATCCGCTGTCGGTCGTCACGGCGATCACCGTGCAGGACACCGCCGGGCGTCGAGTCCTTCCTCGCGCATCGACCCGGACTGGGTCGCCGACCAGGCGCGCTGCATCCTCGAGGACATGCCGGTCGCGGCCTTCAAGATGCGGCATGCTCGGATCCACCGAGATCGTCACGGTGGTGGCCGAGGTGGTCTCCGACTATCCCGGACGTGCCGCTGGTCCTCGACCCGGTGTTCGCCTCCGGCCGCGGCGACGAGTTCGCCGGCGAGGACATGGTCTCGGCGATCCGCGAGCTGCTCGTGCCGCAGAGCACGGTCGTCACGCCCAACATCCCGGAGCTGCGGCGGCTCGCCAGGCCGAGGACGACGACGATGCCGAGCCTCGCCGAGTGCGCGCAGCGCCCTGCTCGACAGCTGGTTGCGAGTACGTGCTCGTGACCGGCACGCACGACTCCACCGCCGACGTCGTGAACACGCTCTATCACCGCGGCGGCGTGCTGCGCGCCGACACCTGGCAGCGCCTGCCGGGCAGCTACCACGGCTCCGGCTGCACGCTCGCGTCGGCGCTCGCCGCGAACCTCGCCCGCGGGCTCGAGATCGGCGATGCGGTCTACGAGGCGCAGGACTACACGTGGCAGCGCGCTCGCAACGCGTTCCGCCCCGGCATGGGCCAGTACCTTCCCGACCGCCTCTTCTGGGCGCGCGAAGACTCCGAGGCGACGATGAGCGAGTGAGCGCCGCGGCGCGGCTGCGCGGTCTCTACGCGATCACGCCCGGGCGACGCCGACACCGGCGTCCTTTGCGACGGTCGCGTCGCCCGGGCGGTAGCCGGCGGTGCATCCGTCGTGCAATACCGCGCCAAGGGCATCGATCGCGCGGCTGGCACTCGAGCAGGCGCGGCGCGTCTGCGCGCTCTGCCGCGCGCGCGGCGTGCCGCTCATCGTCAACGACTCCGTCGAGCTCGCGCTCGCGAGCGGCGCCGACGGCGTGCACCTGGGCCGCGACGACGGTGGACGTGCGCCGAAGCGCGACGCGCGTTGCCGCGCGCCATCGTCGGCGTCTTCATGCTACGACGAGCCCGAAGCGCGCGCACTCGCCGCTCGCGACGGGCGCCGACTACGTTGCGATCGGCAGCGTGTTCGCATCGGCGCACCAAGCCGGGCGCGCGTGCGCGCGCCGCTCGAGCCTATCGCGCGAGGCCGCGCGCATCAGCGGGCTTGCCGGTGGCGGCGATCGGCGGCATCGACCGCCGACAACGCCGGCGCTTGCGCGTCGACGGCCGGCGCCGACATGCGTCGCCGTGATCTCGGCCGTCTTCGACGCGCCCGACGTCGCGCGGCCGCGCGGCCACATCGCCGCCCTCTACGAACTCAGACGACAGGAACGTCCGATGCACGAACGCAGCCGCGAGCTGTTTGAGCGTTCGCTGCGCGCTGATTCCCGGCGGCGTGAACTCGCCGGTGCGCGCCTTCCGCGCCGTGGGCGGCACGCCGATCTTCTTCCGCGAGGCGCGCGGGCTCGCGCCTCATCGACGAGGACGGCCGCGAGTACGTCGACTACGTGGGCTCGTGGGGCCCGCTCATCCTCGGCCACGCGCATCCGGACGTGGTCGCCGCCGTGGCGCGGCGCCGCGGCGCGCGGGCTTTCCTTCGGCGCGCCCACGGCGCTCGAGCTGGAGATGGCCGAGCTCCTCACGCGAGCGATGCCGTCGCTCGAGCAGGTGCGGCTCGTGAGCTCGGGCACCGAGGCGGTGATGAGCGCGCTGCGCCTCGCGCGCGGCTTCACCGGCCGCTCGCGTCATCGTGAAGTTCGAGGGCTGCTACCACGGCCACAGCGATTTCCTGCTGGTGAAGGCCGGGCTCCGGCGCGCTCACGTTCGGCAATCCGACCTCCGCCGGCGTCCCGCCGAGCTCACGGCGCACACGCTGGTGCTCGACTACAACGACCCGCAGCAGGTCGACCGACGCGTTCGCGCAAGTTCGGCGACGACATCGCCGCCGTCGTGCTCGAGCCGATCGCCGGGAACATGAACTTCGTGCGCCCTCGACGAGTTCATCCACGCGCTGCGCGCGAACTCTGCCCGCGCACGGCGCGCGTGCTGATCTTCGACGAGGTGATGACCGGCTTTCGCGTCGGCCGCGGGCGCGCGCAGGGCATCTTCGGCGTGCGGCCCGACCTCACGACGCTCGGCAAGGTGATCGGCGGCGGCATGCCGGTGGGCGCCTTCGGCGGACGGCGCGACGTCATGGCAGAAGCTGGCGCCCGCTGGGGCCCGTTTACCAGGCGGGAACGCTGTCGGGAAACCCGGTCGGCGGTGTCGCGGCGGGACTCGCGACGCTGCGCCAGCGTGCTCGCAGCCGGGATTCTTCGAGCGGCTCGGCGCGCACCACCACGGCGCTCGTCGACGGCCTTGCGCGCGAGGCCGCGCGCGGCGTCGGTGCCCATTCAGCGCCGACGAGCGTGGGCGGAATGTTCGGTCTCTTTTCCGCGAGCGAGCTGCCGCGCCTCGTTCGCCGCAGGTGATGCAGTGCGGACGCGGAGCGGTTCAAGCGCTTCTTCCACGCGATGCTGGAGCGCGGCGTCTACCTCGCGCCATCGGCGTACGAGGCAGGGTTCGTCTCGGCCGCGCACGGCGGGCGCGAAGTGGAGGAAACGCTCGCCGCGGCGCGCGAGTGCTTTCCGCCGTGGCCGCCTAGCGCCGTGCGCATACTGCCCAGTCGCGCCCGCCTCGCCGCCGCGGGCCTGCTGGTGGCCGCGGTCACGATCGCGCTGCTGGGATTGATGATCATCTCCGACCTGGACCGCGAAGCTGGAGCTGCATCGCAGCGTCATGGTCGCGCAACAGGTGAAGGACAGCCTCGACAAGCTGCGCACGCACCTGAACGAGTTGCGCGCGGCCTCGCGCCGGCGCGGCGACCGGCGATTCCGAGGCCTTCGTGGAAATCGACCGCCGCGCGAGCGGCGGTCGAAACGGAGCTCGAGTATCTCGCCAAGCAGGTCTCCGCGGACACGCCGCTGCCCACGTTCGAGGCGCTCGCGCCCGCGGCGCGCATGCTCGTCGTTCATGCGCGATCCATCTCCGCAACCCGGTCCACGCGCGGATCCCTTTCGGCGACGAACCTCGCGCGCGAAGCCGAGCGCGTCGAAGCCGATGCGATCGAGGCGCTGGAGCGCTCCGATGCAGCCGTCACCGCGCGCATCAATGACCGCACACTCGCGCAGATCCAGACGGCCGAGCGCCTTCGCCGCTATGTGACCTGGCTCCTGGTGGGATCCGTGGGCGGCCTCACGGGACTGTTCATCGCATACCGGCGCGTGCAGATCCGCGAGCGCGCCGCGCAAAGCCGCATCGAGCGGCTCGCCCATTTCGACATGCTCACGGGATTGCCCAATCGCGCGCTGCTGATCGACCGGCTCAATCAGGAATCGGCCCGCGCCAAGCGAGGCGCGCGCCCCTTCGCGGTGCTGATGTTCGACCTGGATGGCTTCAAGAAGGTAAACGACACGTGGGGCCATGGGGCCGGCGACCAGGTGCTCCGGCAGGTCGGCACGCGCGCGCGTGCCTGCGTGCGCGCCTCGGACACCGTGGGGAGATTGGGCGGCGACGAATTCCTCGCGATCCTCCCGGAGACGACGCTCGAGGGCGCGCAGGGCGTGGCCGAGAAGCTGCGCGCGGCGCTGCGGGAGCCGTACGAAGTCGCGAAGGAGACGACAGCCAACGTGGGCGCGAGCGTGGGCATCGCGGTGTTCCCGCAGCACGGGACGGACTCCGAGGATCTGCAGCGCGCCGCCGACGGCGCGCTCTATCACTCGAAGCGCGAAGGAAAGAACCGGATCTCGGTGGCGCGCACGCCGCGCGAGTCTGCGCGCGAAGACCGCCGCCTGACCTAGCGCAGCCCGGAGATGTACTGGGCGAGCGCCTTCGTGTCGTTCTCGGAGAGCTTCGCCGCGATCGGCGACATCACCTGATGCGGGCGAGCGCCGGTCGCATAGGCCTTGAGCCAGCCTTCCACGAGATCCGCGTTTTGTCCCGCGAGGCGCGGGTATTGCGCGGGAATTCCATGGCCCGCTGCGCCGTGGCAGCCGGCGCACGCCGGCACGTCGGTGCCCTTGATGCCCGGCGCGCCAGAGCTGCTCGCCGCGCTGCGGCGAGCACCTTGTCGCGCGCCATCGATTCCACGGGCTTCTGGGACGAGTAGTACTGCGCCGACGCTCTTCATGTCCTCGGGCGAGAGTCCCGCGGCCATGCCTTGCATGATCGGGCTCGGGCGCGTGCCCGCCTTGAATGCGGCGAGCTGCGCGGCGATGTAATCGGCGTGCTGGCCGGCGAGGTTCGGGTTGGCGTGGCTGCAGTGCCGCGTCCGTCGGCGCCATGGCATGCGGCGCATACGGTCGTCGCGAGCTGCTTGCCGCGCTCGAGGTCCGGCTTGGCCGGCGGCATCGGCCGCGCAGAGCGCGCCTGCGTAGACTAGCGCCATGAAACCGGCGAAACCGTGGGACAGGCGCATTCGAGAGACCTCGCGCGAAGGACAAAGGGTCGGAACCGGGATTTTACCGCAGCTGGCACTTTCCAAGGCACGCGCCTACACGCTCTCGGTACACGATCCGCGCAAGCTTCCGCGCGCCAGGCGCCGCCGAAATCGCCTTCGCGGGTCGCTCGAACGCCGGCAAGTCGAGCGCGATCAACACGCTCACCGGCCGCAGGCGCCTCGCCTATCGTGAGCAAGACGCCGGGGCGCACGCAGCTCATCAACTTCTTCTCGCTCGATGGGCGCGCATTCCTCGTCGACCTGCCCGGGCTACGGTTATGCCGGCGTGCCGGCCGAGGTGCGCGAGCACTGGGAGATGCTGGTAGGCGAATACATCGCGAATCGCGAATCGCTCGCCGTGGTCGTGGTCGTGATGGATGCGCGCCACCCGCTCACGCCGCTCGACCTGCAGCTGCTCGTCGTGGCTGCGCGATGCCGGGCCGGCCGGCCCACGTTCTGCTCACCAAGGCCGACAAGCTCTCGAAGCAGGCCGGCGCGGGCGACGCTCGATCAGCGTGCGCGCGCGAGCTGGCGCGACCTGGTACCGCAGATCCACGGTCACAACTCTTCTCGAGCCTGAAGCGGCGAGGGTGTCGACGAGGCCGGCCGGGACGCTCGCGCGTTTGGCGGCTGCAAAAACAAAGCCCCGGCTAAAGGGGAGTAAAGCCGGGGCCAAAAAGCCTTAATTGGGATTAAGGCGCCCGCTCAGGGAGGAGAAGCGGGAAGGAGTAACCCTTCTGCGAATAGGAGTCGACCCCATGCTAAAGTTCCCGCCTTTTTCGGTGACCTGAGATGACCTCGAGCCTCGGTCGTTTCCCGGACCGGCGCATGCGCCGATCGCGCCGCGACGACTTCTCGCGCCGCCTGGTGCGCGAATCGCGCCTCGCCGCCGGAGGACCTCATCCTTCCGGTGTTCGTTCGCGAGGGCCGCAGGCGTCGTCGAAGCCGGTTCCCTCCATGCCGGAGCGTCTCGCGGCGCAGCATCGACAAGCTGCTGAAGGTCGTGGAGCAAGCGCTCACGTTGGGCATTCCCGCAATCGCGCTGTTCCCGGTCATCGGAGCCGACGCCTCAAGACGGCGGGCGCCGAGGAGGCTTCAACCCGAAGGGGCTCGTGCCAGCGCTGCGTCCGCGAGGTGAAGAAGCGCTTCCCCGAGATGGGCGTCATCACGGACATCGCCCTCGACCCGTACACGGTCCATGGACAGGACGGCCTCGATCGACGAGGCCGGCTACGTGGTCAACGACGAGACCCTCGTCGTGCTGGACAAGCAGGCGCTCTCGCACGCGGAGGCCGGCGCGGACATCGTGGCGCCCTCGGACATGATGGACGGTCGCATCGGCGCCATCCGTCGCGCGCTCGATGCGCGCAAGTTCATCCACGTGCGCATCCTCGCGCTACTCGGCGAAATACGCCTCCGCCTTCTACGGGCCGTTCCGCGATGCCGTGGGCTCCGGCGCGAGCCTCGGCAAGGGCGACAAGAAGACCTACCAGATGGACCCGGGCAACTCGGACGAGGCGCTGCACGAGGTGGCGCTCGACCTCGACGAGGGCGCCGATTACGTGATGGTGAAGCCCGGCGATGCCGTACCTCGACATCGTCCGGCGCGTGAAGGAGACGCTTCGGCGTGCCGACCTTCGTCTACCAGGTGAGCGGCGAGTACGCCATGCTCAAGGCCGCCGCGCCAGCAGGGCTGGATCGACGGCGATGCCTGCATGATGGAAGCGCTCGCTGGATTCAAGCGCGCCGGGGCCGACGCGATCCTCACGTACTACGCGATCGAGGCGGCGCGGCGCCTCAGGAGGCTAGCGCGCGAGCAGGGCCTCGACGTCCGCGAGGCGCGCGCTGCGGAGGCTCGTCGGAGGCGCGCACCCTGGAGGCCGACCGCTCGTCGTCGCGAGTCGAGCACCGTCATCGTGACGGTGACGTCCTCGACATCGAGGCTGATCTGCGGCACCTCGTCGATGCGTCCGCCGCGCGCAACGCGCCGCGATCCTTCCTCGAAGCGGTAGCGGCGATTCAGCAGGAACATGCGTGAGGGCCTTCGGGTCGTCGGTGAAGATCTGCAGGTTCACGTCGGAGAACTGGCCAGCGGTGCCCGACAGGACCGAGCCCACGAGCGCGGGACGGAACGCGTCGAATTCGCGCATCACCTTCACCGCGATCTCGCGCAGGCGCCTCAGGTGCGCTGGTTGCTCTTCCTTCTGGTAGAGGCCCTGGTACTCGCGCAGCGCCTCCTCGATTTCCTGGTTGTCCGGAAGCAGGTTCATGTCCGCGAGACCCGCCTGGCGCGCCGCCTTCTGCTTGGCCGTCGCGTAGTCACCGACGCCGTCCTCGGCGATCATGCGCGCCGCGATATATGCGATCTGGCGTCGCAGGTTGTTGGTCGCGGCGCGAGCGCGGCTTGGTCATGCGCATCAGAAGATCTGGTTGCGCACTTCTTCCGGGCGGACGGCTCCCAGTCGCGCGCGAATGCGCTTTCGTCGCCGAACGGCGGCAGTCGATTCCGGATAGAAGTACTCGGAGGTCTTGCTCGCGCCGTCGCGCTCGCGCAAGCCCGGTCGTTGGATTGATCGCTGACTGCCACCACGCCCGGCCGGCGGCGAGATCTCGGTCTCGGGCACGCCCTTCAGCGCCTTGGCCGCATATCCCATCCAGATGGGCAGCGCCGCCATGGCTGCCGGTCTCGTTCGGCCCGAGGTTTGCGGGCGTGTCGAACCCGATCCACGTCACGGCGACGAGCTTGCCGTTGAAACCGGCGAACCATGCGTCGACGTGGTCGTTGGTCGTGCCGGTCTTGCCCGCGAGGTCATTGCGCCCGAGGGACATCGCCGTCGCCGCAGTCCCATAGCGCACCACGTCGCGCATGAGGCGTGGTCATGAGGAAGGCGTTGCGCTCGTCGAGCACCCGCTCGGCATCGGCACCCGCGGTCTCGGGCTCGCGCGGTAGAGCACCTCGCCCCGGTTGTCCTCGACACGCGAGATGAACCACGGCTTCACGCGATAGCCGCCGTTGGCGAAGATCGAATAGGCGCTCGCCATCTGCAGCGGGGTCGCGGAGCCCGCGCCCAGCGCCATCGTGAGGTACGCCGGGTGCATCTTCGGATCGAAGCCGAAACGCTGGATGTAGTCCTGCGCGTAGCCCGGGCCGATCGCCTGCAGCAGGCGGATGGACACCATGTTCTTCGACTTCGCGAGCGCGGTGCGAAGGCGCATCGGGCCCGTCGTACTTGCCGTCGTAGTTCTTCGGCTCCCAGAGCTGGCCGCCGGTCTTCGCCGCCTCGATCACGAACGGGGCGTCGTTCAGGACCGTCGCTGGAGTGAATCCCTTCTCGAGCGCCGCCGAGTAGATGAAGGGCTTGAAGCTCGAACCCGGCTGGCGCCAGGCCTGAGTCGCGTGGTTGAACTTGCTCGCCGCTGTAGTCGAATCCGCCCGCGAGCGCCTGGACCGCGCCGTTGGACGGGTCGAGGGCCACGAGCGCGGCCTCGACCCGCGGGAGCTGCACGATGGACCACGCGCGCCTTCTCGCCGGCCTGCAGCCGGATGATGGAGCCGCGACGGATGGCGCGGTCGGGGTTCTCGTCGGCGAGCGATGCGCGCGGCGAACTTGAGCCCGTCGCCGGAAATCTTCACCTCGTCGCCACGGCGCATCATCGCGCGTGACCTCTCGCGGCGAAGCGTCCGAGGACGACCGCCGGACACAAGCTCGTTCACGGTCTCGCGGTCCTGCAGCGCCTCCTCCACCGCATCCTCGACCTCGGACTCCGCCTCCGGCAGGGCGCGCGAAGCCCTCCGGTCCCGCGGTAGCCGTGGCGGCGGTCGTACTCGAGCACGCCCGCGCCGCAGCGACTCGTGGGCGGCTTCCTGGTCCTTGCGCTTGATCGTGGTGTAGACCCGCATGCCGCTCACGTAGGCGGGTTCGCCGTACTGCTCGAAGATCGTCGACCCGCGCCATCTCCGCCACGTAGTCGGCGCTTGAAGCGCGAAGGTCTCGCGCTGGTTCGGGTTGAGCCGCAGCGGCTCGGCCACCGCCTTGCTGGTACTGGTCGTCGGAGAGCCAGCCGACGTCAGCGCATGCGCCGCAGCACGTACTGCTGGCGCTCCTGCGCGCGCTTGGGGTTCACGAACGGGTTCTGGCGCGAGGGGCGCCTGGGCAGCCCCGCGAGCATGGCGGCCTCGGCCGGCGTCAGTTCCTGCAGGTTCTTGCCGAAATAGACGTTGGCGGCGGAGCCGAAGCCGTAAGCCCGCTGGCCGAGGAAGATCTGGTTGATGTAGAGCTCGAGGATCTGGTCCTTGGTGAGGTTGGCCTCGATCTTGAAGGCGAGCAGCACCTCGGAGAGCTTGCGGGCGAAGGTCTTCTCCCGGGTGAGGAAGAAGGTCCGCGCCACCTGCATCGTGATGGTGCTGGCGCCCTCCCGGCGGCCCCTGCAGGTTGGCGGCCGCCGCCCGCGCCACCCCACGTAGTCGACGCCCGCCGTGCTGGTAGAAACGGTCGTCCTCGGCGCGCGAGGATCGCCGCCTTCATGACCTGCGGCACGTCCTTGATCTTCACCGACGGCGCGCTTCTCCTCGCCGAACTCGCCGATCAGCTCGCCCTCGGCGCTGTAGATGCGCAGCGGGATCTTGGGCCGGTAGTCAGTGAGGACTTCCAGGCTGGGCAGGTTCGGCCAGAGCAGCACGACCGTGAGCGCGCCGACCCCGACGGCGACGAGGACCAAGGAGACGGCGATCAGGGCCGGATAGAACCACCAACGGGAGGTCATCGGAGCTGCAGAGCTCGGGAGCATCGGGCCAGTATTGGCCGGCCGCGATCGGCGCAGGTTCAATTTACGCGCGGCCATTATAGTCGCTGTAGCTGCGCCTAAGCGCCTTGCTACAAAATGCTTTACAGGCCTAGGACTTGTTGCTGGCATCTAAAGTAGATTCTCCGTTTGGGTGCTAACCTTCCACCATGCTTAAAGAAAAATTAGCCGCCCAGTTCGACTTCCTGAAAGCCAAAGCGCCGCCCCTCGTGGGCTGCGACATCAGCTCGTCCTCCGATCAAGATGGTGGAGATCGCCGAGGCCGGCCGTAACGTCTACCGCGTCGAGCGGTATGCGATCGAGCCGCTGCCGAAGGACACGGTCGTCGACGGCAACATCGCCAACATCGAGGCCGCGGGCGAGGCGCATGAAGCGCGCCCACAAGGCCCTCGGCTCGCGCATCAAGAACGTCGCCCTCGCCCTTCCGGCCGCGGCGGTGATCACCAAGAAGGTGATCCTGCCCGGCAACCAGCGCGAGGAGGACATGGAAGTCCAGGTCCAGGGCGAGGCCAACCAGTACATTCCCTTCTCCCTCGACGAGGTGAACCTCGACTTCCAGGTCCTGGGCCCGGCCCCGTCCGGCGAGGACGAGGTCGAAGTCCTGATCGCCGCCTCCCGCAAGGAGAAGATCGAGGACCGCGTGGCCGCCGCCGAAGCCGCCGGCCTGCAAGACCATCGTGATGGACGTGGAGTCCTACGCCTCGCAGACCGCTTTCGAGCTGATCTGCGGCGGCAATTCCGGCATTTCCGAGAGTGACGTCACCGGTGATCGTCGACATCGGCGCCACGGTGACCCGCGTGACGGTCGTGCACAACGGCCACCACCGTCTACACCGCGCGAGCAGCAGATCGGCGGAAACCTGCTCACCCAGGACATCGCCCGCCAGTTCGACATGCCGGTCGGAAGAGGCCGAGGCCGCCAAGCGCGTCGGCAACCTGCCCGAGAACTTCGGGCCCGACGTGCTGCAGCCCGTTCAACGAGAAGATCGTGCTGGAGATCCAGCGCGCGCTGCAGTTCTTCTTCACCTCGACCCAGTTCAACAAGGTCGACCACATCCTGCTCACCGGCGGCTCGCGCCATGCTCGACGGGCTGGAGGAGATGGTCGCCCAGCGCACCCAGGTCCACACGGTGGTCGCGAACCCGTTCGCGAACATGGCGCTGTCCTCGCAAGATCAAGCCGCGCCAGCTCACGATCGACGCGCCGTCGCTGATGGTCGCCTGCGGGCTGCGCGATGCGGAGGTTCGACCCGTCATGATCCGCGTCAACCTACTTCCCCACCGCGAAGAGAAGCGGCAAGCGCCGCCAGCAGCAGTTCGGCGTCCTCGCCGGCATCGCCTTGGTCGCTCGGCCTGCTCGTGGCGGCGGCCGTGCTGGCTCTTCCTCGACCAGCAGGTCACAGCAGCAGCAGGCGAACGTCGCCTACATGAAGAGCCGAGATCGCCAAGCTCGACAAGCAGATCGAGGAGATCCGCAAGATCCGCGAGGAAACCGCCTCGCTGCTCGCCAAGAAGCAGGTGGTCGAAGGCCTGCAGAGCAACCGCTCGGAGCCCGTGCAGCTGCTCGACCAGCTTGCTGCGCCAGCTGCCCGAAGGCGTGTACCTCGAAGGCGGTCAAGCAGGCCGGCGCCAAGGTCAACGTGACGGGCTACGCGCAGTCGAACGCGCGCGTCTCGACGCCTCATGCGCAACCTCGGCGCCTCGCCCTACCTCGAGAACCCCGAGCTGGTCGAGATCAAGGCCGTGCCCGCGCCCGACAAGTCGGGCAGCCGCGTGAACGAGTTCAACATGAACATCTCGATCAAGCGCGCGCGAGGCCGATGGACGCCCGCAAGGTGCGCGCCAAGACCGGCGGCGGGCGGCCAAATGAGCCTGATCGACGATCTCAGGACTCTGGACACGAAGCAGCCCGGCAACTGGCCGTGGCGCGATCAAGATCGGCGCGCTTCGTGCTCATCTTCGTCGGTGATCCAGGTCGCCGCCTGGCTTCCTGCTCTGGCAGGCGCAGACCGAGCGACGATCGAGAAGGGCCGCCACGGACGTCGACAAGCAGAAGGAAGACCTTCCTCGAGAAGAAGAAGCTCGCCGTGAACCTCGACGCCTACAAGCAGCAGCGCGCGGAGATCGAGCAGGTCGTTCGGCGCGCTCCTGAAGCAGCTGCCCAACAAGAGCGAGATGGACGCGCTGCTGATCGACATCAACCAGGCGGGCCTCGGCCGCGGCCTCGCGTTCGAGCTGTTCAAGCCCGGCGCCGACCGAGAACTTCACCGAGTTCTACGCGGAGCTGCCGGTCAACATCAAGGTCACCGGCAACTACCACGACCTCGGCGCCTTCGCGAGCGACGTGGCGAAGATGCCGCGCATCGTGCTGCTCACCGACCTCAAGCTCGACCCGCCGAAGGATGGCGTGCTCGTCGATGGAAGCGGTCGCGAAGACCTACCGCTACCTCGACGAGGAAGAGGTCGCCAAGCAGCGCAAGACCGCCAAGGACAAGGCCGCGCGAAGGCCGGGAGGCAAGTGATGAAGCGCTTCTCGATGCCCATCGCGGCGGCGCTGGTCGTCGCCGGCTGCAGCTCCGAGCTCGACGAGCTCGAAGCAGTTCGTGCGCGATTCGGAGAAGGGGCTGCCGCGCCAGCATCGAGCCGCTGCCGCCGGTGAAGCCGTTCGAGCCGTTCACCTACGAAGGCTTCGACCTTCCCGACCCGTTCAAGCCGCGCAAGCTCTCCCCGCCGCAAGGACAGGCGGCGGGCGGCGGCCTGGCGCCGGACCTGAACCGCCGCAAGGAGCCGCTCGAGGCCTTCCCGCTCGAGCAGCTGAAGATGGTGGGCACGCTCTCGCAGGGCAACGGACACGTACGCCATCGTGCGCGCGGACAAGACGCTCTACCGCGTCAAGAAGGGCAACTACATGGGCCAGAACTTCGGCCTCATCACGGATGTGACCGAGGGCGAGATCAAGCTCAAGGAAATCGTTCAAGACAGCGCCGGCGATTGGGCCGAGCGGCAGAGCGTTCTGCCGCTGCTGGAGGAAACCGGCAAAGGGGACAAAAAGTGACCACGACGCTCCGCATCCCAACTCCAGGCTCGGCGCCGCGTTCGCCGGCGCTCGTCGCTCGCGCTGTGCGCTGCGCCGCTCGCGTGGGCCCAGGGCGCGGCGAAGAACGCCGTCGAGTCGATCAACTTCTCGTCCGATCCAGGGCGGGAAGATCATCGTCAAGGTCGGCATGCAAGGAGCCGCTGCCGCTGCCGCCGCAGGGCTTCGCGCGTCACCAACCCGCCGCGCATCGCGATCGACCTGCCGGACACCGTCAACGCGCATCGGCCAGACCCAGATCGACGCCGGCGAAGGCGACCTGCGCAGCGTCTCGCTCGTCCAGACGGCCAACCGCACGCGCCTGGTGATGAACCTCACGCGCAACCTCACCTACACGCAGGCGCTCGACGGCACGCACGCTCATCGTGACGATCGACGGCTCGCAGGCGTCACGACCACCGGCGCCGCGTCGCCACCGCGCCGTCAGCCGGCGCCGACCGATGTTCGCCGAGGCCGCGCCGGCACGCAGGTCGCGCTACAACCTGCGCGACGTCGACTTCCGCCGCGGCAACATCTCGCGAAGGCCGCGTCGTCGTCGACCTCTCCTCGGCCAACGTCGGCATCGACATCCGCCAGCCAGGGCCAGCCAGCTGCTGCGTCGACTTCCTCAACACCAACGTGCCGCGCAACCTCGTCCGCCGCCTCGACGTGGGCGACTTCGGCACGCCGGTGCAGCTTCGTCGACACGTTCGAGCAGGGCGGCAACGCCCGCATGGTGATCGAGCCGCGCGGCATCTGGGAATACTCGGCCTACCAGACCGACACGCAGTTCATCGTCGAGGTGAAGCCGGTCAAGGAAGACCCGAACCGCCTGGTGCAGAGCTCCGCCCCGGGCTACGCCGGCGAGAAGCTCTCGCTCAACTTCCAGAACGTCGAAGTGCGCGCGGTGCTGCAGGTGATCGCGGACTTCACGGGCCTGAACATCATCACCAGCGACACGGTGGGCGGCAACCTCACGCTGCGCCTGAAGGACGTGCCGTGGGACCAGGCGCTCGACATCATCCTGCAGGCCAAGGGCCTGTCGAAGCGCAAGAACGGCAACGTGGTGCTGATCGCGCCGACCGACGAGCTCGCCGCCAAGGAGAAGCTCGCGCTCGAGGCGCAGGCCGCGGTCTCCGACCTGGAGCCGGTGCGCACCGAGTCGTTCGCGCTCTCGTACGCCAAGGCCGAGGACCTGAAGAAGCTGCTCTCCGACAAGGACCAGCGGATCCTCTCGAAGCGCGGCAGCGCCACCATCGACGAGCGCACCAACACGCTCTTCGTGCAGGACACCGGCGGGCGCCTCGAGGAAGCCCGCCGCCTGATCCAGCAGCTCGACGTCCCGGTGCGCCAGGTGCTGATCGAGGCGCGCATCGTGATCGCCGACGACAAGTGGGGCCGCCAGCTCGGCGCGCGCTTCGGCACGCAGTCGGCGTTCAACACCAGCAACTACAACTTCGGCGTCTCCGGGCATCGCGCTCGGACACCGTCGAGCCCGCTCGCCAACAACCCGGTCTCGCGCGGCTCGTCGTCGCTCACGTACACCCGGCGGCGCCCGAGCAGCTCCGGCTTCACGGCCCCGCAGGTCGGCACGATCCCGATCGGCGCGCAGCCCGAGCAGCTCAACGTGAACCTGCCGGTGGTCGGCGCGGCCGGCCAGCTGGCCCTGTCGATCCTGAACCTCGGCAGCGGCAACCTCGTGAACGTCGAGCTCTCCGCGCTCGAGGCCGACAACCGCGGCAAGGTGGTTTCCAGCCCGCGCGTGATCACCGCCGACAAGAAGAAGGCGGTCATCTCGCAGGGCACGGAGATCCCGTACCTCACGGCGGCCGCGAGCGGCGCGACCACGGTCGTCGTTCAAGCCCGCGGTGCTCGAGCTCGCGGTCACGCCGCGCATCACGCCGGACGACCGCATCATCATGGACCTCGAGGTGAAGAAGGACTCCGTCGGCGCAGATCTTCGCCGGCATCCCCTCGATCGACACGCAAGAAGGTCTACGACGCAGGTGCTGGTCGACAACGGCGACACGATCGTGCTGGGCGGCATCTTCGAGCAGACGACGCGCACCACGGTCGACAAGGTTCCGTTCCTCGGCGACCTGCCGTTCGTGGGCTACCTCTTCAAGCGCACGGTCAAGCAGGACGACAAGACCGAGCTGCTCGATCTTCGTGACGCCGAAGATCGTCAAGGACACGCTGACGGTCCGCTGAGGCGCACCTCGCGAAACGCAGCCCCGGCGACGCCGGGGCTTTTTTTTCGGCTATCCTCGGCTGAGCGCCATGGCGCGCGGCGACAACATCTTCCTCGTGGGCATGATGGGCGCAGGCAAGACCACCATCGGGCGCGCGCTCGCGCGCGCGCTCGGAGCTGCGAGTTCGCCGACACCGACCGCGTGCTGGTCGAGCGCACCGGCGTGCCCGTGGCGCACCATCTTCGAGATCGAGGGCGAGGAGGGCTTCCGCCGGCGCGAATCCGCCGTGCTCGCCGAGCTCGCCGCAGCGGCGAGCGCCGTGATCGCGACCGGGGGCGGCGCGGTCCCGTCCGCCGGAGAACCGCGCAGTCATGCGCGAGCGCGGCACCGTGGTCTACCTGCGCGCGCGCCTGAGAGCCTGTGGGAGCGCACGCGCCACGACACGAGCCGGCCGCTGCTCGCCACCGCCGACCCGCGCGCGCACGCTCGCGACGCTCGCTCGAGCAAGCGCGAGCCGCTCTACCGCGAGGCCGCGCACGTCGTCGTCGACACCGGGTCCGCAGAGCGCCGCGACGCTCGTGACGCGCGTGGTCGCGCGCGCTGACGCGCACGACGCCGCGAGGGCGCCGCATGAGCGCCACGACGCCTGCGACGTCGACGCTGGGCGAGCGCAGCTACCCGATCCACATCGGCGCGGGCCTGCTCGACCGGCCGAGCTCTCTCGCGCCGCACGTCGCGCGGGCGACGCGCGGCGATCGTCACCAACGAGACCGTCGCGCCGCTCTATCGCCGACGCGTCGAGGCGACGCTCGGCGCGCCGCGGGCGCGAAGTCATGCGCATCGTGCTGCCCGACGGCGAGGCGCACAAGGACTGGCGAGACGCTCGACCGCGATCTTCGACGCGCCTGCTCGCAGGCGCAGCGCCGATCGCAGGACCGTGCATCGTCGCGCTGCGGCGGCGGCGTCGTGGGCGACATCGCGCGGCTTCGCCGCGGCGACCTACCAGCGCGGCGTCGCCGTACATCCAGGTGCCGACGACGCTGCTCGCGCAGGTCGACTCGTCGGTGGGCGGCAAGACCGCCGATCAACCATCCGCTCGGCAAGAACATGATCGGCGCCTTCCACCAGCCGCTCGCGGTGATCGCCGACACGGACACGCTGGCGACGCTGCCGCGCGCGCGAGTTCGCGCCGGCCTCGCCGAGGTCGTGAAGTACGGCGCCATCGCGCGACGCGGCGTTCCTCGCATGGATCGAGGCGCAACGCGGACGCGCTGCGTGCGCGCGATGCCGGCTGCGCTCGCGCACGCGATCCGCCGCTCCTGCGAGATCAAGGCGCGGCGTGGTCGCCGCGGACGAGCGCGAGGCCGGCATGCGCGCGCTGCTCAACTTCGGCCACACCTTCGGCCATGCCATCGAATCGGCGACGCGGCTACGGCGCGTGGCTTCACGGCGAGGCGGTCGCGCCGGCATGGCGCTCGCCGCGCGCTTCTCCGGCGCGCGGGGCGCATCGCGCAGGCCGATGCCGAGCGCGTGGTGAGCGTGCTCGCAGCGCGCTCGGCCTTCGCTGGTCACCGCGCCGCGATTCGCGCTCGAAGTCTGGCTCGACGTACATGGGACGCGACAAGAAGAACGAAGGCGGGCGCATCACGCTGATCCTGCTCGACGCACTCGGGCGCGGCGCGCGATCGTGCGCGACACGCCGCGCGCGAAGCCCTGCGGCGCGTTCCTCTCCGCGAGCCTGAGCCGGCCGCGCCCGCTTTCTCCGAGGCGGCGCAGGAACACCGCCATCTCCTTCGCCGCCTGCTTGTCGCCGCGGCGCTCGGCCGCGGCGATGCCGCTCGCGATAGGCCTCGATGCGCGCCTGACGGCGTCGCCGCTCTCGGCGAGCGCCTTGCCGAGCAGCTTCCACGCCGCCGAGTAGTCCGGATCCTGCGCGACCGCGCGCGCGCAGGTGCTCGGCGGCGCGCGCGCGCGTCGCCGGCCTTCAGGTACTGCATGCCGAGGCCGAAACCGCAGCAGCGCGCTGTCCTTGCCCGACGGCGAGCAGGGCCTCGAAGCGCTCGGAGTCTATCGCGTGGCATTCACGGTATCATCGACGCGCGCTCGCGCCGCGCGGAGAAATCCCATGATGCTGCATGTTGCGCATGCTCGGCGCGCGGCCGCGCTTCCTGCGTTGGCCCTCGCCCCGCTTGCCGCGCCCGAAGGAACGCGAGGTCTCCATCGGCCTGCAGGCCGCGATCACGTCGATCGACCCGCATTACCACAACCTCTCGCCCAACAACAGCGCTGCTGCTGCACGTCTTCGAGCCGCTCATCATGCGCGACGCCGAACCAGAAGCTGGTGCCGGGGCTCGCGATCGTCGTGGAAGCGCGATCGACGACCTCACCTGGGAATTCAAGCTGCGCGCGAGCGTGAAGTTCCACGACGGCTCGCCGTTCACCGCCGAGGACGTGGTCGTCGACGCTGCAAGCGCGTGCCCAACGTGCCCAACAGCCCATCGTCGTTCGCGACGTTCGTGCAAGCCCATCGTGGACACGAAGGTCGTCGATCCGCTACACGATCGTCTTCAAGACCGCGGCGCCGCACGTGCTGCTGCCGAGCGACCTCGGCTCGGTGCTACATCGTTCCCAAGCTGCCATCGCCGAGAAGGCGACCACCGACGACTTACAACTCCGGCAAGGCCGCGATCGGCACGGGCCCGTACAAGTTCGCCGAGTACGTCCCAACCAGCGCGTCGTGCTGAAGGCGAACTACGGCTACTGGGGCGGCGAGGAGCCCTGGGACAAGGTCACCTTCAAGATCCTCATCGAATCCGGCCGCGCGCGTGGCCGCGCTGCTCTCCGAGCGACGTGCAGATGATCGAGACGGTGCCCACGTCCGACATCGCGAAGCTCGCGGCGGACAAGAACTTCACGCTCGCCGACAAGGTCTCCAACCGCGTGATCTACGTGCACCTGAACCAGTGGAACGACAAGTCTGCGCCGTTCGTGACCGCGAAGGACGGCAAGCCGCTCGACAAGAACCCGTTCAAGGACGCGCGCGTGCGCAAGGCGCTGTCGATGGCGATCAACCGCGACGCGATCGCCGATCGCGATCATGGAGAAGAAGGCGGTGCCCGCCGCGCAGCTGCTCGCCGATTTCTTCTACGGCACCAGCAGCAAGCTCAAGCCCGCGAAGTACGATCCGGAAGGCGCGAAGAAGCTGCTCGCCGAGGCCGGCTACCCGAACGGCTTCGCGATCACGATCCACGGCCCGAACAACCGCTACATCAACGACGACAAGATCGCCCAGGCGATCGCGCAGTTCTATTCGCGCGCCGGCATCGACGCGAAGGTCGAGACGATGCCCGCCGAGCGTGTACTTCACACGCGCCACCAAGGGCGAGTTCGGCTACATGCTGCTCGGCTGGGGCACGGAATCGGGCGAGCAGGGCTCGAGCCTGCGCTCGCTGCTCGCGACCCGCGATCCCGACCAAGGGCATGGGCGTGACCAACCGCGGGCGCTACTCGAACCCGGCGTTCGACAAGCAGGTCACCGACGCGCTCGTCACGATGGACGAGCAAGAAGCGCGAGGCGATGATCCAGCAGGCCGCGGAGACCGCGATGAACGACACCGCGCTCATCCCGATCCACTACGAGGTGAGCACCTGGGCGACCGCGAAGGGCTATAGTACACGCCGCGCACGGACCAGTACACGCTCGCCACGGACCTGAAACCGGTGAACTGAGGCGCGCGCCGCCTCAAGCTCAGCCGTTCCATGCTCGCGTTCGCCATCCGCCGCCTCGGGCAGAGCGCTCTTCGTCCTGGTGGTGATGTCGTTCCTCGTGTTCCTCGGCGTGTACGCGATCGGCAATCCGATCGAGCTGCTGGTCAATCCCCAGGCCGACGAGGTCGAGCGCGTGCGCGCCACCGCGGCGCTCGGCCTCGACAAGCCGATCCTCGAGCAGTACGCGCTACGTTCCTCGCGCGCGCGCGAGCGGCGACCTCGGCCGCTCGTTCGTGTTACAACGTGCCCGCGATCCAGCTGATCCTCGACAAGCTCCCGGCGACGCTCGAGCTCGCGCTCGCGGCGATGGTGATCGCGATCGCCATCGGCATTCCGCTCGGGCTCGTCGCGGGCTTGAAGCCCGCATTCGTTCGTCGGGCGCAGCGATCATGGCCGGTTCGATCCTCGGCTTCAGCCTGCCGACGTTCTGGGTCGGGCCTCGTGCTGATCATGGTGTTCTCGGTGCACCTGCGGCTGGCTGCCGCCGAACGGCCGCGGCGAGACCGTGTCGCTGCTCGGCGTGCCGGTGAGCTTCCTCACGCTCGGACGGCCTCAAGCACCTCGCGATGCCGGCGGTGAACCTCGCGCTCTTCAAGCTCTCGCTGCTGATCCGGCTCACGCGCGCCGGGACGCGCGAGGCGGTGCTGCAGGACTACGTGAAGTTCGCGCGCGCCAAGGGCCTCGGCCGCGCGCGCGTGATCGGCGTGCACGTGCTCAAGAACATCCTCATCCCGATCGTCACCGTGATCGGCCTCGAGCTGGGCTCGGTGATCGCATTCGCGATCGTCACCGAGTCGATCTTCGCGTGGCCGGGCACGGGCAAGCTGCTCATCGACTCGATCAACCAGCTCGACCGCCCGGTGATCGTGGCCTACCTGCTGGTGATCGTGACGATCTTCATCGCGATCAACTTCGTGGTCGACGTGCTCTACTCGGTGCTCGATCCGCGCGTGCGCCTGCGGCGCCGCGGCGGCGCACTGATGCACGTGGCGCGTCGCCACCGACAGCCCGCGCGCGCGATGCCTGCCGAACGCGCGTGGTCGAGTCGCCGTGGCGGCGCTTCGCCGCGGAGTTCGCCGAGAGCAGGCTCGCGCTCGCCGGCCTCGCGATGCTCGCGCTCATCGTCGTGCGGCGCATCGCCGCCCCGTCGTCTCGCCGCAGAACCCCTACGACCTCGCGCAGCTCGACGTCATCGATTCCAAGCTGCCGCCGGGCGAGCACCGTCGCGCGACCGGCAAGCCCTATCTGGCTCGGCACCGACGACCAGGGCCGCGACATGCTCTCGGGGATCTTCTACGGCCTGCGCATCTCGCTCGTCGTGGGCGTCACGAGCACGGTGCATCGCGCTCGCGATCGGCCTGGCCATCGGGCTCGCCGCGGCGTACTTCGGCGGCTGGGTCGGACGCGGTCATCATGCGCATCGCCGACATCCAGCTCTCGTTTCCCGCGATCCTCATCGCCCTGGTCCTGCTCGCGGTGCTGGGGCAGGGCGTGGACAAGATCATCGTCGCGCTGGTGACCGTGCAGTGGGCGTACTACGCGCGCACGGTGCGCGTCGTCCGCGCTGGTCGAGCGGCAGAAGGAATACATCGAGGCCGCGCAGGTGCTGGCGCTCTCGCGCCCGCGCATCGTCGTTCCGGCCACCTGCTGCCCAACTGCCTGCCGCCGCTCATCGTCGTCGCCACCGTGCAGGTCGCGCACGCGATCCCGCTCGAGGCCGACGCTCTCGTTCCTGGGCCTGGGCCTGCCGATCACGGAGCCGTCGCTCGGGCTGCTGATCGCCAACGGCTTCCAGTACCTGCTCTCGGGCAAGTACTGGATCAGCTTCTATCCCGGGGCTGGCGCTGCTCGCCACGATCGTGGCGATCAACCTCGTGGCCGACCAGCTGCGCGACGTCCTCAACCCGAGGCTCAAGCAGATGAGCGCCGCGGCTGCTCGAGGTCGAGGGCCTGCAGCATGCACTTCTTCACCAAGGCCGGCGTGGTGAAGGCCGTCGACGACGTGAGCTTCGCGGTGGATCGCGGACGCATCCTCGGCCTCGTCGGCGAGTCGGGCTCGGGCAAGTCGATGACCGGGCTACTCGATCCTCGGGCTGGTCGACCCGCCGGGCCGGATCGTCGCCGGGCGCATCGCGCTCGAACGGCGCGCGAGCTCACGCACGCTCGACGAGCCCGGCGTGGCGGCAAGCTGCGCGGCAACCGCGTCGCGATGATCTTCCAGGACCCGATGATGACGTTGAATCCGGTCCTGCGGATCGACACGCAGATGGTCGAGGCGGTGCGCGCGCACCACGACGATGTCGCGCGAGAGCGCGCTGCGCGCTGCCGCGAGGCGCTCGGGCAGCGTCGGCATCGCTGCGCCCGACGAGCGCCTGCGCAGCTATCCGCACCAGTTCTCCGGCGGCATGCGCCAGCGCGTGGCGATCGCGATCGCGCTGCTCAACAAGCCCGACCTCATCATCGCCGACGAGCCGACGACCGCGCTCGACGTGACGATCCAGGGCCAGATCCTCGCACGAGATGCAGAAGCTCTGCCGCGAGAGCGGCACCGGGCTCATCTGGATCACGCACGACCTCGTCGGTCATCTCGGGCCTCGCCGACGACGTCTGCGTGATGTACGCCGGGCGCATCGTCGAGTCGGGCACGCGTCGACGACGATGCTCGACCGCCCGATGCATCCCGTACACGCGCGGGCTGCTCGACTCGGTGCCGAGCCGCAACACGCCCGGCCGCCCGCTCGCGCAGATTCCGGGGCATGACGCCCTCGCTGCTCGCGCTGGGCGAGGCCTGCGCCTTCCGCGAGCGCTGCGCGCGCGCGTCGAGGCTGCCTGCGCCGCGCCGCCCGCCACGCACGCCCCGCGGCCGGGCGCACGCTGCGCTGCGTGCAATCCGCTCGACATGAGCGCCGCCGCCGCACCGCTGCTCGAGCTGCGCGGCGTCTCCAAGCGCTTCGTGAAGCGCGCTCGACCTCGCCGGGCGCATCGCGCGCCGGCTCGGCGCGAACGTCATCGCGAATCGACCGTGCATGCGCTCGACGGCGTCGAGCCTCGCGGTCGCGCGAGGCGAGGTCGGTGGGCCTCGTGGGCGAATCGGGCTGCGGCAAGTCGACGCTCGGGCCGCATCGTCGCGCGCATCCTGCAGCCGCCCAGCGGCGAGCGCTTCTGGAAGGGCCGGCGCGTACGCGCAGTTCGAAGCGCCCGCGCAGTCGCGGCCGAGCGCCTCGCGGTGCAGATGATCTTCCAGGATCCGTACGCTTCGCTCAATCCGCGCCATGCGCATCGTCGACATCGTCGGCGAGGCGCCCGTCGTGCACGGCCTCGTCCAGCGCGCGCGAGCGCGACGGCTACGTCGCCGACATGCTGCAGCGCGGTCGGCATGGATGCGATCGCTCATGCGTCGCTTCCCGCACCAGTTCTCCGGCGGGCAGCGCAGCCGCATCGGCATCGCGCGCGCTCTCGCCGTGAAGCCCGCGCTTCCTCGTCTGCGACGAGGCTGTTGCCGCGCTCGACGTCTCGATCCAGGCGCAGGTGCTGAACCTCTTCATCCGCCTGCGCGAGGAGCTCGCGCTCACGTACCTCTTCATCAGCCACGACCTCGGCGTGATCCGCCACGTGTCCGACCGCGTGGTCGTGATGTACCTGGGCCGCGTCGTGGAGTCGCGGCCCGACCGCGGAGATCTACGCGCGGCCCAACCATCCCTACACCGCAGCGCGCTCATCGCCGAAGTGCCGCGGATCGACGCGCGCCGCCGCCGCTACGTGCCGATCCGAGGCGAGATTCCATCGCCCCTGGCCCCGCCTCCAGGCTGCCATTTCCATCCGCGCTGCCCGAAGGCTTTCGACGCGCTGCCGCGCCGAGATCCCGCGCCTGCGCGAGGTCGCGCCGGGCGCATCATTCCGCTTGCCACCTGAACGACGCTGCCCGCTCATGAAACCGCCCATTCACGCTCATCCGCCGCGCACGCGGCACCGTGTTCCGCTCGTGCTCGATTCGCCCCACAGCGGCACCGAGTATCCCGACGACTTCCGCCCGCGCGTGCGCGCTGAGGCTGCTGCGCCAGGCCGAGGACAGCTACGTGGACGAGCTCTACGCGCGGGGCCCGACGCTGCGGCGCCACGCTCATCGCGGCGCGCTTCCCGCGCAGCTACATCGACCCCAACCGGTCGCTCCTCGACATCGACGCGTCGCTCCTGGACGCGCGCGTGGCCGGGCCCGGCGATGCCAGCCGCAAGACGCAGCTGGGCATCGGCCTCATCTGGCGCATGCTCGATACGGGCGAGCCGATCTACGCGCGCAAGCTCACGCGTCGAGGAAGTGAAGCAGCGCATCGTGCGCTACCACCAGCCCTACCAGCGCGCGGTGAAGGACGCGCTCGACGACGGCGCACGAGCATTTCGGCGCGCGTCTGGCACCTGAACTGCCATTCGATGCCCGCCGTGAGCGGCCGCATCTCCGAGGAAGGTCCGGGCAAGCCGCGCGCCGACTTCGTGCTCGGCGATCGCGACGGCACCACCTGCGAGCCGGAGTTCACCGCGCTCGTGGCGCGAGACGCTGCGCGGCATGGGCTACGACGTGAAGGTCAACGATCCCGTACAAGGGCGTGGAGCTGGTGCGCGCCTTCTCGGACCCGCAGGCGCGCCGCCACAGCCTGCAGATCGAGGTGAACCGCCGGCTCTACATGGACGAGCGCACGCGCGCGAAGTCCGCCGGATTCGCGCGCGCTCAAGCGCAACCTCGACTCGCTGCTCGCGACGGTCGCGCAGTACGCCGCCGAGCGCGGCTCGCATGCTGTGCCGCGACCACGGCCACGACCATCACCACCACGGCCACGACCACGATGCCATGACCACGGCCACGATCACGATCATGACCACCACGATCACGACCATCACGACCACGACCACAAGCACTGAACCGCACCATGACCCCTGCCCGTCGAGCTGCAAGCTCCCGACATCGAGCCCCACCGGCGCTCCAACACCGGCACGCGACTTCGTCCACACGCTTCGACAGCGGCAAGCCCGGCCCGCATGTGCTGGTGAACGCGCTCACGCACGGCAACGAGATCTGCGGCGCCATCGCGCGTCGACCGGCTGCTGCGCGATGGCGTGCGCCCGACGCGCGGCACGCTGACGCTCGCCTTCGCCAACGTCGAGGCGTTCCGGCGCTTCGATCCGCGCGCAATCCCTACGCCACGCGTTTCGTCGACGAGGACTTCAACCGCGTGTGGACGCCGCGCGATGCTCGACGGCACCCGCCACAGCGTGGAGCTGCGCCGCGCCCGCGAGCTGCGGCCCGTTCGTCGAGAGCCGCCGACTACCTGCTCGACATCCACTCCGATGCTCGAGCCCAGCCCGCCGGTGATGATCTGCGGCCCGCTCGACAAGGGCATCCGCGTTCGCGTTCGACGTCGGCGTCCCCGAGCACATCGTGAGCGACACCGGGCATGCGAACGGCACGCGCATGCGCGACTACGGCGGCTTCGGCGATCCCGCGAGCCCGAAGAACGCGCTGCTCGTCGAGTGCGGCCAGCACTGGGAGCGCAACGCCGAGGCGCGTGGCCTGGCAGACGACGTGGCGTTTCCTGCGCGCGCTCGACGTGGTGGACCCGGAGCGCGCGGCGCGCGAGATCGAGACGCGCGTCCCGGCGCAGAAGCTGATCCGCGTGACCGACGCGGTGATCGCCAACTCGCCCGCGTTCCGCTTCGCGCAAGCGCTTCACGGGCCTCGAGGTCGATGCCGCGGCGCGGGCGACGTGATCGCCTGGGACGGCGACGAGCGCGGTGCGCGCGCCCTACGACAACTGCGTGCTGGTGATGCCGGTGCCCAACAACGTCAAGACGGGCCTCACGGCGGTGCGCCTGGGGCGGATCGGAGACCGCGCTAGCGCCGGCGACGTCCTCGCTCTTGCCCGAGGGCCGGATGCCGAGCTGCTTCAGCTTGCGGTAGAGGTGCGTGCGCTCGAGGCCGACGCGGTCGGCCACGCGCGACATGTTGCCCTCCTCGCGGCGGATGTGGTGCAGGAAGTACTGCTTCTCGAACTGCTCGCGCGCGTCGCGCAGCGGCAGGTCGAGCGAAACGCCGACCTCGGTGGTCGCCTGCTCGCGCGGCGCCGAGGTTGAATTCGCGCGCGACGCGGTTCACGTCGTCGCCCGTGATGTCGTTGGCGAGCGCGGTGAGCGCGAGGGTCTTCACCACGTTCTGCAGCACCGGCAGGTTGCCCGGCCAGTCGAGGTTGCGCATCACGTTGAGCGCGCCCACGGTGAGCGTGCGCAGCGGCACCTCGTTCGCGTCCGACGAGCTGCGTGAGCATGCGTGGTCGGCGATGTCGGGGATGTCCTCGGCGTGGTCGGCGAGCGCCGGCACGCGGATGGTGAGCCCGGAGAGCTGGTGGTAGAGGTTCGCGTCGAAGCGCCCGTCCTCGACCATCGCCGGCGAGCGGCCCGGTGGCCGCGCAGATGAGGCGCACGTTGAACTTCTCGAGCTTGCCGAGGAGCTGCGCGAGGCCCTTCTGCTCGGCCTTGCCGAGGTGTCGCGATCTCGGCGAGGAAGAGCGTGCCCTCGCGCGCCTCGTTGAGCGGCTCGAACGGGTTGGTCGCGAGCCACTCGCGTGTCCTCGGGCGCGACCCACGGCGTGTTCGGCGAGGTGCAGGTGGCGCGCGCACAGCTCGAAGCCGCAGCCCGGCTCGCCGACGAGCAGCACCGGCGTGCGCAGCCGGCCCACCTGCTCGAGGCGCTGGCGCAGCTCCTGGATCACGCGGCGCGCGCCCAGGTTCACGAGCGCGAGCCCGGTCTTGGGCAGCACGCGCCCGCCGGCGAGCGCCTTGCCGACGGTCGGCGAGCAGCTTCGGCAGGCTGATCGGCTTCTCGAGGAAATCGAAGGCGCCGATGCGCGTCGCCTCGACCGCGGAATCGATGGTGCCGTGGCCCGACATCATCACCACCGGCATGGTGAGCAGCCCGCTGCCCGCCCACTCCTTCAGCAGCGTGATGCCGTCGGTGTCGGGCATCCAGATGTCGAGCAGCACCAGGTCGGGGCGCGTCTCCTGCGCGCGCGAGCGCGCGGTCTGCGCGTTCTCGGCGAGGCGCACGCCGTAGCCCTCGTCGCGCAGGATCTCGAACAGCAGTTCGCGGATGCCGACTTCGTCGTCGACGACGAGGATCTGGTTCGCGGACATTCGCAGGTCGGCGGTTAAGCGGCAGCCTTCGGAGCGGCAGCACGATGCTCACGTTGGCGCCGTGGGGCTTGACGTTCTCGACGCAGGATGCGCGCCGTGGTGCTCGTCGACGATCTTCTTCACGATCGCGAGCCCCAGGCCCGTTCCCTTCGGCTTCGTGGTGACGTAGGGCTCGAAGATCGCGCCCCATGACGCCCTCGGCGATACCGGTGCCGTTGTCGCGCACCGTGAGCAGGACGCCACCCGTGCCGAGGCTCGGTGCGACACCAGGATGCGCGGGTCGTCGACTGCCGGTGAGGGCGTCGATGCGCGTTCTGGAAGAGGTTGTGCAGGACCTGGCGCAGCATGCGCGGGATCGGCGTAGATCTGCGGCAGGTTCGTCGCGCGAGGCGCGGCTCGATCGTCGACGCCCATCGCCTCGTAGAGCACGAGCACCTCGCGCACCAGGTCGTTCAGCGTCGAGCGCGCCGTGGCGTTCATGCGCGAGGCGTGCGCGTACTGGCTGAAGTCGTCCACCATGCCCTTCAGCGCCGCCACGTGGTTCACGATGGTGCCGGTGGCGCGCTCGAGCGATCGTCGGCCTCGTGCGCCGGCAGCTTGTCCGTGAGCTTCAGCTGCAGGCGCTCGGCCGAGAGCTGGATCGGCGTGAGCGGGTTCTTGATCTCGTGCGCGAGGCGCCGCGCGACCTCGCCCCAGGCGGCGTCGCGCTGCGCCTGGATCAGGTGCGTGATGTCGTCGAACACGACCACGTAGCCGTTCTCGCCCCTGCGTGCCCGAGGCGCGTGCCGCGCAGCGAGCAGCGTGCGCTGCGCCGTCGGCGCGGCGGTATTCCATCTGCTCTTCCCACTGGCGCATGCCGGACGAGGCGAACTGGCGCAACGCGATCTCCGGCGAACGGCGCCACCGACTGGCACGTGCCGCGGCCACTCGGAAAGCTTGAGGCCGTGGAAGGCGCCCGGCGGCACCGCGAGGATGTCGTTGCCGGCGCGCGTTCATGCGTCTTCACGTACATAGCGCTCGTCGAAGGTGAGCACGCCCGAAGTGAGGTTCGACAGGATGCTCTCGAGGTAGGTCTTGGCGTTCTCGAGCTGCAGCTGGTTGCGCTCCATCGCCTCGGTGGCGTCGGCGATCTGGCGCGTCATCGTGTTGAACGACTGCGTGAGCACGCCGAACTCGTCGCGGCTCTTCACCGGGTTCAGCTTCGAGTAGTCGCCCTTGGCGATGGCGCGCGTCGCCTCGGCGAGCGCGGAGAGCGGCGCGGACAGCCGCTCGGAGAGCACGAACGCGAGCGCGAGCGCCGAGAAGAGCGTGAGCAGCATCGCGAGCGTGAGCGTGAGGCCGAAGATGCTGCTTCAGGTCCGCCGCGCGCGAGCAGCAGCTGCTGATAGTCCTTGTAGCCCCGCCTCGATCAGCTGCGCGTCGCTGGGCGATCGCCGGCGGCACGCGCTGCAGCACCTGCAGGACGCGGATGTCGTCGGCGATCGTGAGCACGTTCACCGGCACGATCACGCGCAGGTACAGGCCGCGCTCGGGGATCGCCTCGATCTGACGTCACCGCCTGCTGCGTGCGCACCTGGCGCAGCACGTTCGGCGCTCGGCGAGGTCCGGCAGCAGGCGACGCGGCTCGGAGCCCGACTGCGCGATGCACGCTTGCCGCGCGAGCGTGAGGAGCGTTGCCTCTTCGATCGACGTGCTGCTCGCGCAAGCGGTTGAGCGTGGCGAGCTTCCGCCGCCTGCGAGGTGGCGAGCGCGCTGGCCATCGCCTCGGCCTTCGTCGCCCGAGCTCCTTCAGCGAGTTCTGCAGCGCGCTGCGCGCGAGCTTGCAGGCCGCCTTCGAGCGACTCGTCGCACGCGCACGTCGAACCACGATTCGATCGAGCGCTGCAGGAACTGGTAGCGAGATCGCGTACACGCAGGCCGCCCGGGATGAGCGCCATCAGCGCGAACACCACCATCAGGCGCAGCGTGAGCTTGGAGCCGAAGCACGCGCTCGCGCAGCTTCCGGCGCAGCACCATCAGCTGGTAGACGATGAGGCCCACGAGACCCGAGCGACAGCCGCCGCCCAGGCAGAGCAGCGAGCGGTAGTTCTGCGCGAATGCTCGGTGTTCGAGGACGCCTCCGACATCAGGTACACCAGCGCGCGCGCCGGCGACCACGCACAGGAAGATCAGCAGCTTCATGGACGTGATGTGTCCAGCGATGCCAATCGGAGGCGAGCGTCCAGTCGCGCGAAGCGACTGGCGTTCAGCTGGAACGGTTTTGGCAGCTGGGCGGTATCAAGGCCGCATGCGGATGCCCGCCTGGTACGACGCCGATCGCTCTTGCAGGGCGCCCTTGTCCGGCGACGTGCCAGCCGCGCACGCGCGAAGAGCACGCGCGTCACTTCATCGAAGCGCGTGAAGTTCTGGTAGAGGTTCCCGACCGAAGGCGGTACTGCCGGCAGCAACGGCGTGTAGCTGATCTTGTAGGTCTGCGATTGCTGGACGGGCTTCTCGTCGAACCAGTACCAGCGCGGGCGCGACAGCTCGAACTCGACGACGAAGTAGAGCGGCACGCCGCGGTTGACCGCTTCCTCGAGGCGCGGGCTGAACTGGATGTCGAAGTCCGCGTTGAGCTGCGTAGCCATCGTCCGTGGCTTCGATCGTCCGCGTTCGGTGACGGTGATGCCTTCGGGCGTGAGAAGCGAAGGGGAACGCAAAGATGAGCAGCAAAGCGCAAGCGCCATCGGAAAACGGATGGACGGCTGCTCCCGGTCACGGACCGGAAAGCGAAGCAGGTAGCCGCCGCGGTGCTCATTGCGGCGTCTCACCGATGCAGAAAAGCCGCAGAGCGTAATAGTTAATTTACCACTAATAGTTTAAATGAATTGCCAGCGACTTCTTCAAGCGCCCAACAGGCTGCCGATGTGGACCGAGCGTCTCCGCGCGAGGAAGTCGCCTCGCACGGCAGCCTTCGTGGACCCCTGGCGCTGCCGGAAGCACCGAAAGGGCCCCGGAACCGCAGGCGACCACCAGGCCTACCGGGGCGGATCGCAGCACCTGCCCGGCCGGCCGCGGCCCTCGACGCAAAGGCGCCTCGCCAGACCTTCAAGCGGCTGGCCGCCGCGGCGTGGTTTCCGCCCCAGGTGACCGGGGTTGAACAGCGCGGACCTGGCGGTCAACCTCGACTCGGAGGCGCGGCTCCAGTCGATCGCGCGCCTCCGCTTTCTGCGATCTTCGTGCGCGTAGGTCGCGTCTTCGGCGAATCCTGCGGCTGGGCGGAAGGCCGTCGAGCGTATCGCGCAGGGCACTCCGACGATGGCATCGGCACCCAGGCGCGGCGAGCGCGCTCGGTGAGCGAGTCGCAGCGGTGTCCGTGGGCACGATCGGCAAACGCTCTTTCGCAGCAGCACCGGGCCCGTATCGAGACCCGCATCCATCTCGCATGATGCACGACGCCGGTCTCCGTCGTCTCCGGCGAGGATGCGCTCGCTGGATCGGGCGCGCGCGCCGCGCCATCGCGGCAGGGCGAAGCGTGGATGTTGATGCAGCCGTAGCCGCGGGATGGCAAGCACGGCGGGCGGGCAGGATGAGGCCGTAGGCGGCGACGACCATCACGTCCGGCCGCGGCCTCCGGATGGCGTCCGCGACATCGGCCTGCTCGAGCGATGCGGGCTTGTACGAGCGTGAGCCCGTGGCTCCCGCGGCCGATCGCGCATACGGCGCTCGAGGTGAGCTTCATGCCCCGTCCGGCGGGGCGGTCAGGCTGGGTGAGGACGAGCGCGAACCTCGTGCCCGGCCGCGAGCGAGCGCCGCCGAGGGCGCGGGCGGCGAAGGGGAGCGTACCGGCGAAGACGACGCGCAAGGAGGCGCGCCGGCTCTCAGGCGGCCTTGCGCTGGCGCTTCTTGAGCTTCGCGCGGATGCGGTTCTGCTTGAGCTCGGACAGGTAGTCGACGAAGACCTTGCCCTGCAGGTGGTCCATCTCGTGCTGGATGCAGGCGGCCAGCAGGCCCGAGGCGTTCGAGGGTGAACCGCGAGCCGTTGCGGTCGAGCGCCGTGACGGTGACGCTCTCGGCGCGCTCGCGCGTTGTCGTAGATGCCCGGCACGGAGAGGCAACCTTCCTGGTTCACCGCGACGCCCTTCGCGGCGCGTGATCTCGGGATTGATGAAGACGCGCAGGTCGCTGCGGTCCTCGCTCACGTCGATCACGATGATCTGCTTGTGGACGTCGACCTGGGTCGCGGCGAGGCCGACGCCGGGCGCGGCGTACATGGTTTCCGCGCCATGTCGTCGACGAGCTTGCGCGTCGTCGGCATCGATTTTTTCGACGCGCTCGGCGCGAGCGTGTAGCAGACGCGGATCAGGGTACTGGAGGATCTCGAGAATGGCCATAAATGCTTGCTAATTGAATAGATTATGTGCAGAATCTACCGCACTACTTGAAAAAGGCGGCGTAACCCCTTTTCCGAATATGGGTCCCGAGCTCCATATCCACAAGTGAGCGCCGCCATGCGAAAGACAATTATAGCTTTAGTCGTCTGCGGTGGCCAGTTTGGTTCCGGCGGGCTCTCTGGGCCAACGGCAGGATGCCCCCGGACGCGAAAGCCCGCGACGGGCTGACCGCCGGGGGCTGACGCCGCTCGAGGTCACGACTGCCGACCTCGCAGCCGACGCCCCCGGACTACCTATACGGTGGTCAGAAGGGCGACACCCTGTGGGGCATCGCCGGGCAGGTTCCTGAAGGATCCCTGGAAGTGGCCCGCAGATCTGGCAGACTGAACCGCGACCAGATCAAGGACCCGCACTGGATCTATCCGGGCGACGTCATCCGCCTCGACCGTTCCGGCGCCTCGCCGCAGCCTGGTGCCCGGCGGCGTCGGCGGTGCCGTGGCTACCGGTAGGCACGAGCGGCGAACCGCCGAACGTCGTCGCAAGCTCGAGCCGCGCGTCCGCGTCGAAGCCCCTGGCGACCGCCATTCCCAGCATCCCGGGATCGGCGATCGGCCCGTTCCTGACCCAGCCGCTGGTGGTCGAAGCCGGCGGGCTGGACCGCGCCCCGACGATCGTCGCGACAGAGGAGAGCCGTGTCATCGTCGGCGCGGGCGACATCGCCTACGCGGACCGCGTTGGCGCAGCAGTGACGGCATCAACTGGCAGGTCTTCCGCCCGGGCGCTGCGCTGACGGATCCCGAAACCGGCGAGATCCTCGGATACGAAGCGAAGTACGTCGGCGACGCGCCGCGTGAAGCGCTTCGGCAATCCCACCACGCATCGAGATCACCAAGGCGCGCGAGGAGATCAACCGCGGCGACCGCCTCGCTGCCCGCGCGCGAGACGAGCTTCCCGAGCTACGTGCCGCGCGCGCCGGACAAGCCCATCAAGGGCGCGATCATGTCGGTGGACGGCGGCGTGCTCCGAGCTGGGCCAGTATCCAGATCGTCACGATCAACCGCGGTTCGCGCGACGGCGTCGAAGTGGGCCACGTGCTCGCGAGCTTCGCACCGGCGCGCGCGAATCGCGATCGGTCGCGTCGAGGACGCATCCGGTGAGTGACCGCGTCTTCGCGGCTGGTGGCATCGGCCAGATCAGCCAAACGCACGTAGTGCCGACGCGCCGCCGGAAAGTCCGACCGCCGTCGGCCGACGGCGGCACGCTGCGCTCAGCGCGCCATGCGTGCCTGCCCGACGAGCGCAACGGCCTCATCTTCGTGTTCCGCGTCTTCGAGAAGATGTCGTACGCGATGGTGATGACGCGCCACCCGACCGATTGTACATCGGCGACGTCGCGTCCAGACGCCCTGAATCGCGCGGTCACGATTCTGCGTGTAAGAATGGGCCGCGGCCCCTTTCGTTTTCTGCCCGCCGGTCAGCGCGGCGTGACCTCAGCCCGTTTATCGGGCATCCTCCCGATTCCCGCCGCGTACGGCCACTTCCCTTGCGATCGCATACCTCGCCGCGGCAGATGCTCGCTCGCATGGCTGTCACCTCACGCTCGTCCCGGCGTGTCGCCGTGGCAGCGCGCTGCTGCGCGCCTTCGGAACGCCCGGTCAACGCGCTGGTCGCCATCGCGGCGGACGATCGTCGCCTCGCGGTAGCCGACTGCGCGCGTGGCCGGGCTCCTTGCGCGCCGGCCCGACGGGCGAGCTCGTCGACGATCGACGCTGGCGCTGGCTCGAGAGCTGCCCGGCCATCACTTCGTCGCGCTCGACGCCGCGTCGGCGTATCCGCAGGCGCTGCTCGCACATCCGCGATCCGCCGACGGCCCTCTACGTCGCGGGACGCATCGAACTGCTGAATGCCCCGCGCTCGCCGATCGTCGGCAGCCGCAACGCGACGCCCGCAGGGGGTGCGCGATGCGGAGGCTTTCGCGCAAGCGCTCTCCGACGCGGGCCTCGCGATCGTGAGCGGACTCGCGCTCGGCATCGACGCGCCGCGGCGCATCGCGGCGGGCTGCGCGGGGCCGCAGCGACGTTGCGGTCGATGGGCACCGGCGCCGATCGTCATCTATCCGCCGCGCAATCGCGAGCCTCGCACGCGAGCTCGCAGCGCCCGGCTGCGCTCGATCAGCGAGTTCGCGCTCGGGCACGCCGCCGGCGCACGGGGAACTTCCGCGCCGCAACCGTCTGATCAGCGGGCTCGTCGCGCGGCGTGCTGGTGGTCGAGGCGGCGCATGGCAGCGGCTCGCTCATCACGGCGCGCGTCGCGCTGGAGCAGGGCCGCGACGTGTTCGCGATGCCCGGCTCGATCCACTCGCCGCTTTCGCGAGGGCTGCCACCAGCTGATCAAGCGAGGGCGCGAAGCTCGTCGAAGTGCGCCGGCGACGTCCTCGATGAACTGGGCATCGCGCGCGCGAAAGCACCGCGCGGCGGCGTCCGCGAACTGCGAGGATGCAGCGAACGCGCTGCTCGACGCCATGGGTTCGCGCCCGTCACGCATCGAGCCGCATCGCGCACCGCACCGAGCCTGGGCGCCGTCGCGCGTCCGCGCGCAGCTTTCGCAGCCTGCGAGATCGAAGGGCGGCTGTCGCGGTGCCTCGGCGGGCGGCTGATTCCAGCGGCGTCGCGAATCGCGTTATAGAATGAAAAGAGAAAGTCCCGACTGACCCATGGCATCGCATCTGCTCATCGTCGAGTCGCCCTCGAAGGCGAAGACGCTCAAGAAATACCTCGGCAAGGATTTCGAGATCCTCGCCTCGTACGGCCACGTCCGCGACCTGGTGCCCAAGACGGGCGCGGTCGATCCCGACGACAACTTCGCGCATGAAGTACGAGCTGATCGAGCGCAACGCGAAGCACGTCGATGCGATCGCGAAGGCCGTCGAAGGACGCCGACACCGTCCTGCTCGCGACCGACCCGGACCGCGAAGGCGAGGCGATCGCCTGGCACCTGTCGGAGATCCTCAAGGCGCGCAAGGCGCTCGAAGGACAAGAAGGTGAAGCGCGTCGTGTTCTACGAGATCACCGAAGGCGCGGTGAAGGAAGCGCGGTGAAGAACCCGCGCGCGATCTCGATGGAGCTCGTGAACGCGCAGCAGGCGCGCCGCGCGCTCGACTACCTGGTGGGCTTCAACCTCTCGCCGCTGCTGTGGAAGAAGATCCGCCGCGGCCTGTCCGCCGGCCGCGTGCAGAGCCCGGCGCTGCGCCTCATCGTCGAGCGCGAGCTCGAGATCGAGACGCTTCAAGACGCCAGGAATACTGGACGATCCACTTCGACAGCGCAGAAGGACACGGCTCGCCTTCACCGCGAGGCTCACGCACTTCAAGGGCGAGAAGCTCGACCAGTTCGCCGTCGGCAACGCCGAGCGCGACGACGAGATCAGCCGGTTCCTCGAGACGCACGGCAAGGGCACGGCGAAGGTGCACGAGGTCGAGAAGAAGCGCAAGCTGCGCTCGCCCGCGGCGCCCTTCACCACGTCGACCCTGCAGCAGGAAGCGGTGCGCAAGCTCGGCTTCTCGACCGACCGCGCGATGAAAGTCGCGCAGAGCCTCTACGAGGGCGTGACACGGTCGGCAAGGTCGTCACCGGCCTCATCACCTACATGCGCACGGACTCGGTCACGCCTGTCGAAGGAGGCGATCACCGAGATGCGCGGCTACATCACCAAGAACTACGGCGCCGACTACCTGCCGAAGGCGCCGGTGCACGTATCGCAGCAACTCGAAGAACGCGCAGGAGGCGCACGAGGCCATCCGCCCGACCTCGATCGCGCGCACGCCCGAGTCGGTCGCGCCGCTACCTGAACGACGAGCAGCGCAAGCTCTACGAGATGATCTGGAAGCGCGCCGATCGCCTCGCAGATGACGCCGGCCAAGTTCGACACCGTCGCCGTCGATTTCAACGTCGGCGGCGCGGGCAACGTGTTCCGCGCCACCGGCCAGACGATGGTCTTCCCGGCTTCTACGCCGTGTACCACGAGGACCAGGACGACGCGGTCGAGGAAGAGGACAAGCGCCTGCCGCCGTTCGAGAGCGGCGACGCGGTGAAGATCGAGAAGCTCTACGGCGAGCAGCACTTCACGCAGCCTCCGCCGCGCTACTCGGAGGCGAGCCTCGTGAAGGCGCTCGAGCAGTACGGCATCGGGCGTCCGTCGACCTATGCCTCGATCATCTCGACCCTCGCAGAACCGCGAGTACGTGATCCTCGACAAGAAGCGCTTCACGCCGACCGACGTGGGCCGCGTCGTGAACAAGTTCCTCACCGAGCACTTCGCGCACTGGGTGGACTACGAGTTCACCGCGAAGATGGAGGACGAGCTCGACGACATCTCCAACGGCAAGGAGGAATGGGTCCCGGTGCTCGAGAAGTTCTGGAAGGACTTCTCCGCGCAGATCGGCGAGAAGGAATCGGTCTCGCGCAAGGACGTGACGCAGGAAGCGATGGACGAGATGTGCCCGAAGTGCGGCAAGCACCAGCTCACGCATCCGCCTGGGCCGCCGCGGGCGCTTCATCGGCTGCGCCGGCTATCCGGAGTGCGACTACACGCGCAACGTCGACGGCGCCGAGGGCGCGGAAGCAGTCCGCAGAAGCGCGAGCTCGGCGCCGATCCGAAGACGCACAAGCTGATCCAGCTCTCTGCAGGGTCCGTTCGGCCCCTACGTCCAGCTGGGCGAGATGGAGGGCGACAAGAAGCCCAAGCGCGTCTCGCGTCCCGAAGAACGTCGCGCCCGGATGTCGGTCGACGCTCGAAATCGGCGCTGCAGCTGCTCGCGCTGCCGCGCGACCTCGGGCCGCATCCCGAGTCGGGCAAGAAGGTGCACGCGGCCATCGGCCGCTTCGGCCCGTACGTGAGCCACGACGGCCAGTTCAAGTCGATCCCGAAGGACGAAAGCGTCTTCGACATCGGCCTCGAGCGCGCGGTGGCGCTGCTCAAGGAGCCGAAGGCAGTTCGGCGGCGCGCGGCGCCCTGAAGGTGCTCGGCAAGCATCCGGCCGACGGCCAGGCCGGTGGCGCTCTATTCCGGGCAGTACGGCCCGTACGTGAAGCACGGCAAGGTGAACGCCACGCTCCCCGACAAGGACGCGATCGACACCGTCACGCTCGAGGAGGCGGTCGGAGCTGCTCGCCGCGAAGGCCGAAGAAGGGCAAGCCTCGGGCGAAAGCCGAGGCCAAGAAGGCCGACCTGAGCGGTACTGCAGAGCCGCAGCGTTGGCTCATCTGCGTCGATGGCCGCGTAAGCGGTCGACCTTCAGACGTCGAGGTTCGTGACCCCGAGCGCGTTGCTCTCGATGAACTGGCGGCGCGGCTCGACCTCGTCGCCCATCAGCGTCGAGAAGATCTCGCCGGCGCTGATCGCGTCCTCGATCTGCACCTTGAGCAGGATGCGCTTGGTCGGATCCATCGTCGTTTCCCAGAGCTGCTCGGGGTTCATCTCGCCCAGGCCCTTGTAGCGCTGGATCGCCGATGCCGCCGCTTGGCTTCGGCAGAGCAGCCAGTCGAGGCCTTCCTGAAGGCTGCGGATGCGCGCGCGCCGTCTCGCCGCGCTTCACCTGCGCGCCCTCGCGGATGAGCCCGCGAGCGTCTGCGGCGGTCTTCACGATCTGCGCGTAGTCGCCGCTCTCGAGGAAGGCGTGGTCGATGACCGTCTCGACCTTGTTGCCGTGGACGACCTTCTCGAGGCGCAGGCGCCAGCCGTCGGAGGTGGGATCGCGCTCGATGTGCGCCTTCGGCGGATGCGGCTGCGAGCGCCGCGTGGAACGCCTTCGCCGCCTGCGTCGCGCCCTCCTTGTCGGCGAGCGCGATGCTTCGGCATCGTCGAGCATCGACGCGAAGCACCGCCGAATCCATCGCGATCGGAGAGCCGCTCGATCACGGCCTCGGTGGTGAGGTACTCGGAGGCGATGCTGCTCGAGCGCCTCGCCCGCGAGCGGCGCGGCGCCGCCGCCCGGGAGCGAGCGACGCGCCATGCAGCGCGCGTGCGCAGCTGGTGCTGCTTCAGCTCGTGCTCGTCCTTGAGGTAGCGCTCTTCCTTGCCGCTGCTTCACCTTGTAGAGCGGCGGCTGCGCGATGTAGATGTGGCCGCTCTCGACGCAGCATCGGCATCTGCCGGTAGAAGAACGTGAGCAGCAGCGTGCGGATGTGCGCGCCGTCGACGTCCGCGTCCGTCATGATGATGATGCGGTGGTAGCGCAGCTTCTCGAGCGTTGAACTCGTCCTTGCCGATGCCGGCGCCCAGCGCCGTGATGAGCGTGGCGACTTCGTTCGAGGTGATGATCTTGTCGATGCGCGCGCGCTCGACGTTGAGGATCTTGCCCTGCAGCGGCAGGATCGCCTGGTTCTTGCGGTCGCGGCCCTGCTTGGCGGAGCCGCCGGCGGAATCGCCCTCGACGAGGTAGAGCTCGCACAGCGCCGGGTCGCGTTCCTGGCAATCGGCGAGCTTGCCCGGCAGCCCGCTGCCGTCGAGCACGCCCTTGCGGCGCGTGAGCTCGCGCGCCTTGCGCGCGGCTTCGCGCGCGCGCGCGGCTTCGACGATCTTGGTGCAGATGATCTTCGCGTCCGCCGGCTTCTCCAGCAGGAACTCGGCGAGCTTCTGGCCGACGACCTCCTGCACGATCGGGCTGCACCTCGGAGGAGACCAGCTTGTCCTTGGTCTGCGACGAGAACTTGGGCTCCGGCACCTTCACCGACAGCACGCAGGTGAGGCCCTCGCGCATGTCGTCGCCGGTGGTCTCGACCTTCGCCTTCTTGGCGATCTCTTCCTTCTCGATGTAGTTGTTGATCGTGCGCGTCATCGCCTGCGCAGGCCCGTGAGGTGCGTGCCGCCGTCGCGCTGCGGGATGTTGTTGGTGAAGCACTGCACCGACTCGCCGTAGGAGTCGTTCCACTGCATCGCGACCTCGACCGTGACGCCTTCCTTCTCGCCGATCGCGTAGAAGATCGTTGTTGTGCAGCACCGTCTTCGAGCGGTTCATGTACTCGACGAAGCCCTTGCACGCCGCCGGCGTGGGCGAAGTTCTCGCTCTTGCCGGTGCGCTGGTCGATGAGCTCGATCTTGCATGCCGTTGTTGAGGAACGAGAGCTCGCGCAGCGCGCTTGGCGAGGATCTCGTAGTGGAACTCGATGTTGCTGAAGGTCTCCGTCGAGGCGAGGAAGTGCACCTCGGTGCCGCGCCGGTCGGTCTCGCCGGTGACCTTCGAGCGGCTTCGACCGGCCACGCCGTGGCGGAACTCCAGTCAGTGCGCCTTGCCGTCGCGCCAGATGCGCAGCTTCAGCCACTCGGACAGCGCGTTCACGACCGAGACGCCCACGCCGTGCAGGCCGCCGGAGACCTTGTACGAGTTCTGGTCGAACTTGCCGCCCGGCGTGCAGCTCCGTCATCACGATCTCGGCCGCCGAGCGCTTGAGCTCGTCGTCGTCCTTGATGTCGGTCGGGATGCCGCGGCCGTTGTCGACCACCGAGATCGAGTTGTCGGTGTGGATCACGACCTTGATGTCGTCGCAGTGGCCGGCCAGCGCCTCGTCGATCGCGTTGTCGACGACCTCGAACACCATGTGGTGCAGGCCCGTGCCGTCGGACGTGTCGCCGATGTACATGCCGGGACGCTTGCGGACGGCGTCGAGGCCCTTGAGGATCTTGATGCTGGTCGAGTCGTAGTCGGCCGCGATGCGGCCGTTGCGTGTGCGGTCTGCGGGAACAGTTGCCATATCGATTTCCTAGGTTGCGTTGGTCGCGCTCTAGATGCGCATCGGCATCACGACGTACTTGAAGTCCTCGCGCCCGGGCATCTGCACGAGCGCGCTCGAATTCGAGTCGCCCATCGCGACGGTCACCGTGGGCGAATCGACGTGGTTCAGCACGTCGAGCAGGTACGAGATGTTGAAGCCGATGTCGAGCGGATCGCCGTCGTAGTCGATCGCGAGGCCTTCCTCGGCCTCCTCCTGCTCGTTGTTCGTGCAGATGATCGACAGCGCGTCCTTGGTGAACACCAGGCGCACGCCGCGGATCTTCTCGTTGGACAGGATCGCCGCGCGGTTGAGCGACTGCGCGAGCGTCGCGCGGTCGATGCGACACGCGGTTCTTGTGCGTGGTCGGGATCACCTTCTGGTAGTCGGGGAACTTGCCCTCGACGATCTTCGAGACGATCTCGATGCCGCCGAAGGAGAAGCGCGCCTGGTTCGAGCCGATCGCGAGCGAAACCGGCTCGTCGGTGTCGCCCAGGAGCTTGATCAGCTCGAGCACGGTCTTGCGCGGCAGGATCGCCTCGACGCTGCCGTGGTCGCCGTCGAGCGCGCTGGCTCGCGAACGACAGCCGGTGGCCGTCGGTCGCGACGACGCGCAGCGTGTCCTTGTCGACGGAGAAGAGCACGCCGTTCAGGTAGTAGCGGATGTCCTGCACCGCCATGGCGAACTGCACCAGGCCGAGCGCGTTCTTCGAGCGCCTTCTGCGGCAGCGGTGAGCGTCTTCGACGCGTCCTTGGCCTCGACCATCCGCGGGAAATCGGCCGCGGCGAGCGTCTGCAGGTTGAAGCGGCTCTTGCCCGCCTTCACCGTCATGCGGTTGTCCTTGGCCTCGAGCGACACCTCGGCGTCCTCCGGGAAGCGACCGCAGGATGTCGTAGAGCTTGCGCGCGCCGACGGTGACCGAGCCCTCGGCATTGCCGTCGAGGCTCGCGCGTCGAGGTGATCTGCACCTCGAGGTCCGTGGCGAGGAAGTCGACCTTGCCGCCCGCCGCCGATGATCAGCACGTTCGAGAGGATCGGCAGCGTGTGGCGGCGTTCGACGATCCCGGTGACCTGCTGCAGCGGGCCCAGAAGCTTGTCGTTGGTGGTCTTTGATCTTCAAGCATGATCTTTATAGTAATATCAGAGATAGTTAACAGCTAATAGGAGACGCGTCCGGGAGCGGGATAACTCCAGAATGCCGATGCGCGATCAACGCGTTGACACTGCTTTCGACATGGGGACGAAAACGGCGGGCTCGACGCCGGAGCCTGTGGACAGATCCGGGCGTCCGGCAGGCGTCGAAACGATCCACAGGTTCTTCATGGCTCATGGGCGTTTCATCCCAGCAGGATCTGCTGCAGCTGGCGCGTAGTCGCGCGCGAACTCCTGGTCGGTCTCGCGCAGCTCCGCGGTCTTGCGGCACGCATGCAGCACGGTCGTGTGGTCGCGGCCGCCGAAGGCCTCGCCGATTTCCGGCAGGCTCTGCTGCGTGAGTTCCTTGGCGAGCGCCATCGCGACCTGGCGCGGCCGCGCCACGGAGCGGAAGCGCTTCTTCGAATACATCTCCGAGACCTTGATCTTGAAGTAGTCGGCGACCGTCTTCTGGATGTTCTCGATCGGAGACCTGGCGGTTGAGGACGGCGAGCAGGTCCTTGAGCGCTTCGCGCGCGGTCGTCGACGTTCACCGTGCGCGTTGTTGAAGCGCGCGTAGGCGAGCACGCGCTTCAGCGCGCCCTTCGAGCTCGCGCACGTTCGAGCGGATGTGCTTGGCGATGAAGAAGGCGACGTTCTCGTCCACGCGCACGCCGTCGTTCTCGGCCTTCTTGAGCAGGATCGCCACGCGCATCTCGAGCTCGGGCGGCTCGACCGCCACCGTGAGGCCCCAGCCGAAGCGCGAGATCAGGCGCTCCTCGATGCCGGTCATCTCCTTCGGGAAGCAGTCGCTGGTGATGGCGACCTGCTTGTGCGCCTCGAAGAGGGCGTTGAACGTATAGAAGAACTCTTCCTGCGAGCGCGACTTGCCGACGAAGAACTGCACGTCGTCGATGAGGAAGAGGTCGAGCGAGCGGTAGTAGCGCTTGAGCGAGTCGAAGCTCTTGTGCTGGTAGGCGCGCACCACGTCGGCCACGAACTGCTCGGCGTGGATGTAGCGCACCTTCGGCCTTGGGGTTGCGCTTGAGCGACCTCGGATGCCGATCGCCTGCAGCAGGTGGGTCTTGCCCAGGCCCGTGCCGCCATAGATGAAGAGGCGGGTTGTAGGCGGTGCCCGGGTTCTCGGCGACCTGGATCGCCGCGGCGCGCGCGATCTGGTTGGCCTTGCCGTTCACGAAATTGGTGAACGTGAACGCCGTGATTGAGGCGGTGCTCGTCGCGGCCGCGGCCGCTCGCGGCGCGGCGCGACCGGGCATCGGCTCGGGAACGACGATCTCGGTTTCGGCCGGCTTCTCGTCGAGCACCAGGTTCACGATCAGACGGCTTGCCGGCGACGCGCTCGACGCGCGATTCGATGCTGTCGACAGCAGGTTCGAGCGCACCCAGCGAAGCACGTGGTGGTTGGGCGCGAGCAGCACGCAGCTGCGTCGCCGCTGGCGCTCGGCCCGCAGCGGCTTGATCCAGGTGTCGAACTGCTGCGCCGGGAGCTCCTTCTTGAGCTCGGCGGCGAGCGACGGCCAAAGCGAATCCATGGGATCGAAGCGGGGCTTGCGAGGGATTGAAAGCGGGACGGAGCGATGTCGAAATTTTACTCGCATCCGGACGCACTTATCCACAGCGGCGCAGAGGCCGCTGAATACATGGCGCAATGGCGCTGGGGTCGATGAATCCGCTATAATTTCCGGCTTTTTCCCGCGCCCAACGGCGGGCTCATCGAGGTCTTCACCATGAAACGCACTTTCCAGCCGTCAACCGCCCACCGCAAGAAGACCCACGGCTTCCGCGTGCGGATGAAGACGGCCAGCGGCCGCGCGGTCATCAACGCGCGCCGCGCCAAGGGCCGCAAGCGCGTCGCGGTCTGAGTCGCGATGCCGCGGACGCGCCGGCGCGAGAGGGCTTTCCCGGCGCCACCGCTTCCGGAGCGCGGACTCCTTCGGCCCGTCGCTGCGCGCACCGCGCAAGCTTCGCGGCCCGCTCATGCCGTGCTCCACGTGGCTCGCCGGCGCACCTGGCATCTCGCGGTTCGGCATTCGCGCTCACGCGCGCGGCCACGTTCCGTCGTCGGTCGAACGCAACCGCGTCAAGCGCGTCGTGCGCGAGGCTCTTCCGCCGCCACGAGTGAAGGCCGCAGGCTCGACTGTCGTGGTGACGCTGCGCGCGCGCTTCGACGCTGCGGCCAGCTGCGCGATGGCGCTGAGGTGAGCTTCGCCTCTGCTCGACCGACGCGGCGCAGTCGCGCTGAATGAAATCGACCGCTGCTCGCGCCTCGATCCGCGCGCTATCGCTACGTGCTGAGCCCCTGGTGGGGCGGCCAATGCCGCTTCACGCCGACCTGCTCCGCGTACGCGCTCGGAAGCCATCGAGCGGCACGGATCGCCTGCGACGGCGTCGTGCTCGCGATGCGACGCGTGTTCGTGCTGCCACCCGTGGCATCGCGGCGGCTTCGACCCGGTTCCCTGAGCAGCCAATCCATGATGGACACCCAACGCCTCATCGCCTTCGTCGTCGTTCTCCTTCTCCGCGCTCCTCCTGTGGGACGCGTGGCAGAAGCACAACGCGCCGCAAGTCCGCTCCCGCGCCGACCGACGGTCGAGCGCGCCCGTCGGCGTTCCGCAGCGCCGACCGCCGCCGCTCGACGCGCGACGCCCGCCGCAGCCGCGCGCGCACCGCGGCCGCCGCGCCTGCCACGCCGCCGCGAGCCCGGCGTCCCGGCGGGCGAGCCGGTGACTCGTCGCACACCGACCTCTTCGACGTCGAGCTCAACACGGTCGGCGGCGACATCCGCAACGCGTGACGCTGCTGCAGGTGTTCATTCCGCGCTCGACCGCGCCAAGCCGCTCACGCTGATGGAGCCGCACTCCAAGCACTACTTCGTCACGCAGAGCGGCCTGCTCGGCGAGGGCCTGCCGAACGCACAAGACGCGTACCAGCCGGAGCCGCGCAGTCTACGCGCTGCGGCGCCGGCAAGGACACGCTCGAGGTCGCGCTGAAGGCAGCGCGACGCGAACGGCGTCGAGGTCGTGAAGCGCTACCGTTCCATCGCGGCAGCTACGAGATCGACGTGAGCTACGACGGTCGCCAACCAGCGGCGACAAGCCGATCGCGCCGCACGCGTACTTCCAGTTCCTGCGCGACGGCAATCCGCCGAGCGAGGAGGCCGCGCAGACGAGCGCCTTCGCGGGCGTGACGACGTTCACCGGCCCCGCGATCTACACCGAGGAGTCGAAAGTTCACGAAGGTCGACTTCAAGGACATCGAGAAGGGCAAGCAGGCCCATCCGAAGAAGGCGAAGGACGGCTGGATCGGCGATGATCCAGCACTACTTCGTCTCCGCGTGGCTGCCGAAGCCGGGCGTGGAGCGCGAGTACTTCACCAGCCAGCGTGGCGACAACCTGTACACGCGCGGGCGTGGTGGTGCCCATGGGCAGCGATCGCGCCGGGCGCGAGCGGTCGGTCGTCAGGTGCCGGCCTACATCGGGCCGCAGGAAACCGAGAAGCTCGAGAAGGTCGCGCCGGGCCTCGAGCCTCGTGGTCGACTACGGCTGGCTCTACATCCTCGCCGCGCCGCTCTTCATGCTGCCTCAAGTGGATCCACGCGATCGTCGGCAACTGGGGCTGGTCGATCATCATCCTCACCATCATCATCAAGCTCGTCTTCTATCCGCTCAACGCGAAGGCGGGCCGCTCCATGGCGCAGATGAAGGTCCTCGCGCCGAAGATGGAGAAGCTGAAGCAGCTCTACGGCGAGGACCGCGCAGAAGCTGAACCAGGCGATGATGGAGCTCTACCGAGACCGAGAAGATCAATCCGCTCGGCGGCTGCCTGCCGATCCTGGTGCAGATCCCGGTGTTCATCGCGCTCTACTGGGTGCTGCTTCGCGCGCGATCGAGCTGCGCCACGCGCCGTTCATGCTCTGGATCCAGGACCTCTCGGCGCCCGATCCGTACTACGTGCTGCCGGTGATCTGACGCGATCTCGATGTTCGTGCAGACCAAGCTGAACCCGCATGCCGCCCGATCCGGTGCAGGCGCAGGTCATGCTGATCATGCCGCATCGTGTTCAGCGTGTTCTTCTTCTTCTTCCCGGCCGGGCCTGGTGCTCTACTGGCTCGTGCAGAACCTGCTGTCGATCGCTGCAGCAGTGGCACATCAACCGCACGCTCGAAGCGCGAAGCCAAGGCGAAAGCCCGGCGCTGAGCGCGCCAGCGGCGACACGATCGCCGCGGTCGCGACGCCGCCCGGGCGCGGCGGCATCGGAGTCGTGCGCGTCTCGGGCCCGACGCGCCGCGATCGCATCGCGAGCGATCCTGGGCGCGCTGCCCGCGCCGCGGCACGCGACGCTCGCGCACTTTCGCGCGGCCGACGGCGACGAGCATCGACGAGGGCATCGCGCTCTACTTTCCGCGCGCCGCATTCGTATACCGGCGAGGACGTGCTCGAGCTGCAGGGCCACGGCGGCCCGGTCGTGATGCGCGAGCTGCTGCGCCGCTGCGTCGAGCTGGGCGCGCGCATCGCCGAGCCCGGCGAGTTCACGCGCCGCGCGTTCCTCAACGATCGCCTCGACCTCGCGCAGGCCGAGAGGCGTCGCCGACCTCATCGACGCCTCGAGCGCGGAGGCCGCGCGCAGCGCGCGCTGCGTTCGCTCGCCGGCGAGTTCTCGCGGCGCGTCCACGCGCTGGTCGACGGCGCTCATCGAGCTGCGCATGCACGTGGAGGCGTGCATCGATTTTCCCGAGGAGGAGATCGATCCGGCGGACGCGGCGCTGGCAGCACGAAGCTCGGCCGCGTTGCGCCGAGCGCTGCGACGGCTGCTGCGAGGAGGCGCGGCAGGGCGCCGTGCTGCGCGAGGGCCTCGCGTGGTGCTCATCGGCCGGCCGAACGTCGGCAAGTCGAGCCTGCTCAATCGCCTTCGCGGGCGACGAGGTGGCGATCGTGACGCCGGTCGCAGGCACGACGCGCGACTACGTGCGCGCCACCGTGAGTCTCGAGGGCGTGCCGATCCACTCTGATCGACACCGCCGGGCTTGCGCGAGGACGAACGATGAGGTCGAGCGCATCGGCGTCGAGCGCACATGGCGCGCGATCGACGAGCGCGGGCGCTGCGCTCTTCATCGAAACGGACTGGCCCAGGCGAGGCGGACCGAGGACGCATCCTTGGCGCGCGATTGCCGGCAAGCGCTGCCGCGTGCGCGCGTGGTCAACAAGATCGACCTCGCGGGCGCTCGCGGCAGGTCGCGATCGACGGTGAGCGGCGAGACGGAGCATCCGGGTTTCGGCCAAGACGGGCGCCGGGATCGGAGAGCGTGCGCGCGTGGCTGCTGGACGTGGCCGGGCTGGACGCCCCACGGCGAGGGGCTCTTCACTGGCCCGCGAGCGCCACCTGTGGCGCCTGATGGACGCCCGCAAGCACCTGGCCGCAGGCCACGCCGACGAATCGCAGGCTCTTTGAATTGAATGGCAGAAGAGCTGTCGGCCTGGCGCAGCGTGCGCCTGGGCCGGATCACGGGCGAGGTCGCGCGCCGACGACCTGCTTGGGCGAGATCTTCAGCCGCTTCTGCATCGGCAAATAGTACATCCGTTCCACGTGGCCGATAAACTGGCTCTGCATCGATCGTTCCACGTGGAACGTGAGTGAGCACGTAACCGCGCGACGTTGCCGGTAAATTCACGGTCTCAGCCCTGCGGCGCATCGGCCCCGCGGGGCGTTTTCCTATCCCATGGACTTCCCCAGGCCTTTACGACGTGATCGTGGTGGGCGGCGGCCACGCCGGCACCGAGGCCGCCCTTGCGCTCCGCGCTGGACGGCGCGACGCACGCTGCTGCTCACGCACGCTATCGAGACGCTGGGGCAGATGTCCTGCAACCCTCGATCGGTGGTGATCGGCAAGGGGACATCTGGTCACGGAAGTCGATGCCTTGGGCGGCGCGATGGCGATCGCAACGGACGAGGCTGGCATCCAGTTCCGGACCCTCAACGCCAGCAAGGGCCGGCCGTCGCGCGACGCCGCGCCGAGGCCGATCGGGTGCTCTATCGCGCAGCCATCCGCGCAGCGCCTCGAGTCGCAGCGCGAACCTGTGGCTGCTTCCAGCAGGCCGTGGACGACCTCATGCTCGAGGGCGATCGCGTGGCGCGGCGCCGTCACGCAGATCGGGCTGCGCTTCGAGGCGCGCGCCGTCGTGCTCACGGCCGGCACCTTCCTCGGCGGCATGGTCCACGTCGGGCCTGCAGCAACTACCAGGCGGGCCGCGCCGGCGATCCGGCCGTCGCTATCGCCTGGCGGCGCGGCCTGCGCGAGCTGAAGCTGCCGCGTCGGGCCGCCTGAAGACCGGCACGCCGCCGCGCATCGACGGCCGCACGCATCGATTTCTCCGTGCTCGCCGAGCAGCCGGGCGATCGGCCCGAGCCGGTGTTCTCGTTCCTCGGCGCGCGCGCGATGCATCCCGCGCCAGGTGCCGCTGCTGGATCACGCACACCAACGAGCGCACGCACGAGATCATCCGCGGCGGCCTCGACCGCTCGCCGATGTTCACCGGCGTGATCGAGGGCGTCGGCCCGCGCTACTGCCCGTCGATCGAGGACAAGATCCATCGCTTCGCCGGCAAGGCACGCGCACCAGATCTTCCTCGAGCCCGAGGGCCTGACGACGCACGAGATCTATCCGAACGGCATCTCGACCAGCCTGCCGTTCGACGTGCAGCTCGAGCTCGTGCGCTCGATCCGCGGGCTCGAGAACGCGCACATCGCTGCGGCCCGGGCTACGCGATCGAGTACGACTACTTCGATCCGCGCGATCTCAAGGCCACGCCTCGAGACCAAGGCGATCGCAGGCCTGTTCTTCGCCGGGCAGATCAACGGCACGACGGGCTACGAGGAGGCGGCGGCGCAGGGCCTGCTCGCCGGGCATCAACGCGGCGCTGCGCGTGCGCGGCGCGCAGGCCTGGTCGCCGCGGCGCGACGAGGCCTACCTCGGCGTGCTGGTCGACGACCTGGTCACGCGCGGCGTGACCGAGCCCTACCGCATGTTCACCAGCCGCGCCGAGTACCGCCTGCATGCTGCGCGAGGACAACGCCGACCTGCGCCTTACGGAGACGGGCCGGCAGCCCGGGCTGGTGGACGACGCGCGCTGGGCGGCCTTCGGCGCGCAAGCGCGACGCGATCGCGGCGGAGACGCGCTCGCTGGCAGGCGCACTGGGCTCACCGCCGACATTCCGCCGGAAGAGCGACTCGCTGTCTCGAGCAAGCCGCCGAGCGTGAGCACTCGCTATTCGATCTGCTGCGGCGTCCGGACGTGACTTATTCGACGCCTGCGTGCTTGGCTCGAGCGCCGACCGGTGCGGCCGATGTCGCCGTGGCGGAGCAGGTCGGAGATCAGCGCGAAGTACGCGGGCTACATCGAGCGCGCCAGAAGGCGGAGGTCGAGCGCGCACGTCGCGCGTGCAGAGTCCGCCGATCCTCCGCCGCAGCCTCGACTACGCGCGCTGCGTGCGCGGCCTATCGAGCGAAGTGCAGCAGGAAGCTGAGCGCAGCATCGGCCCGAGACCGTCGGCCAGGCCGTCGCGCTATCCAGGGCATGCACGCCGCGCGGCGATCTCGCTGCTGCTGCGTTCACCTGCAGCGCGCCGCAGGGCTCGAAGAAAAGCGCATGACCGCTCGAGGCAGCATCTGAGCGGGCGCTCGCTCGATGGGAGCTCGCGCTGCCGGCGGAGCGGCGCGCTGCTCATGCGGCCGCGCACCTCGAGCTCGTCGCGAAGTGGAATCGCGTGCACAACCTCACGGCGGTCCGCGAGACCGAGCCAGATGGTCGTGCCGCATCTGCTCGACAGCCTCTCGCTGCTGCCGCACACCGTCGAAGCGCGCGCAGCGCTCGCTCGACGTCGGCATCGGCGCCGGGTTTCCCGGCATTCCGATGGCGCTCGCTCGCCGTGACATCGACGCGTCACGCTGCTCGACTCCAGCCAGCAAGAAGCTGCACGTTCCTGCGAGCAGGCGAGCGCCGAGCTCGCGCTTCGCGCAACGTCGCCGTGCGTATGCGGCGCGTCGATGCGTGGCCGGCCAGGAGCGCTTCGACGTCGTGGTCTCGCGCGCATTCGCCGGAGCTCGCCGATTTCGTCGGCGCAGGCGCAGCCACCTCGTCGCGCCCGGCGGCCAGCATGCTCGCGATGAAGGGCGTCGTATCCGTTCGAGGAGATCGCGCGCGTGCCGCGCCACGCATCGTGTCGCGCAGGTCGTGGAGCTTCGCGTGCCGCGCGCTCGACGCCAAGCGCCACCTCGTCTCTGCTCGAGGCCGGCGTGATGGCGCGCATCTTCGTCGTCGCCAACCAGAAGGGCGGCGTCGGCAAGACCTCGATCGCGGTGAACCTCGCGGCGAGCCTCGCGCACTACGGCCGGCGCGTGCTGCTCGTGGACCTCGATCCGCAAGGCAATGCCACCACGGGCAGCGGCGTCGACAAGCGTCGCGTGCGACGCACACCGTCTATCGGCGTGCTGCTCGGCGAGCATCCGCATCGCGGAGGCGTGCGCGCTGCGGAGGGCGGAGCTACGACGTCGTGCCGTCCAATCGCGAGCTCGCCGGCGCCGAGGTCGAGCTGATCGCGATCGAGCGGCGCGAGTACCGGCTGCGCGATGGCGCTCGCGCGCGATCGCGAACGAGCTACGACTTCGTCGTCATCGACTGCCCGCCGGCGCTCAACATGCTCGACCGTCAACGGCTTCACCGCCGCCGACGCGGTGATCATCCCGATGCAGTGCGAGTACTACGCGCTCGAGGGCCTCTCCGACCTGGTCGGCACGCATCAGCAAGGTGCGAGCAGAACCTCAACCCGCGCATCGAGATCGACGGCGCTGGTGCGCACGATGTACGACCCGCGCAGCACGCTCACCGTGCAGGTCTCCGACGCAGCTCGAAGCGCCACTACCGGCGACAAGGTCTATCGACACCGTGATCCCGCGCAACGTGCGCCTCGCCGAAGCGCCCTCGCTTCGGCAAGCCGCGTGCTCCTGCACGATCCCGACATCCGAAGGGCGCGTCGCGGCCTACCTTGCAGCTCGCGCGCGAGCTGCTCGAGCGCAACGGCATCGAGGTGACGGAGGCCGCATGACGACACGCACAAGGGACTGGGCCGCGGCCTCGATGCGCTGCTCGGGCGGCGACGAGCCGCAGCGCGACGCGAGGATCGAGCTGCGCGACGCTGCCGGTCGCGTCGCTCCGGCCCGGCAAGCTACCAGCCGCGCACGCGAATGGACGAGGCACTCGCTCGCCGAGCTCGCCGATTCGATCCGCGCGCAGGCGTGATCCAGCCGATCGTGCGTGCGGCCGGTGGAGCGCGGGCAGTACGAGATCCTCGCCGGCGAGCGCCGCTGGCGTGCGGCGCGCATGGCGGGCCTGCATCGAGGTGCCGGCGCTCGTGCGCGAGCGTGCCGGACGAGGCCGGCGCTCGGCATCGGCCTCGATCGAGAACATCCAGCGCGAGGACCTGAATCCGCTCGAGGAGGCCAAGCGGCCTGCGAGCGCCTGATCGACGAATTCAAGCTCACGCACGAGCAGGCGGCGACGCGCGATCGGGCGCTCGCGCGTCGGCGTGACCAACCTGCTGCGGCTGCTCGAGCTCGCGCCGCTCCGTCCAGGACGATGCTGCAGGTGACGGGCGCGATCGACATGGGCCACGCGCGCTGCTGCTCGGCGCTCTCGGCGGCGCGCCAGGTCGAAGCTCGCGCGGCCACGTCGCCGCTGAAGCGGCCTCTCGGTGCGCGAGACCGAGCGCCTCGTGCAGGAGAGCCGCGAGCGCGCCGCAGGGCAGCCGAGGCACGCCGGCCGCGCTGGACGCAGACGGCCGCCGGCTGCAGGAGGAGCTCTCCGAGTCGCTTCTCGGCGCGAGCGGTGCAGCTGAAGCCGCGCCGCGGCGGGGCGCGGTCGGTCGTGATCGACTACGCGAGCCTCGACCGAGCTGCAGGGCCTGGTGGAATGCGCCTGACCAGTAGGAACACGATTGCTGCGCCGCAAAATACTGCTTTGACGCTCATAGTCGCGCGGGCCGATATAATTCGAACGGTTCGCGTCGCATCGCCGACTTCAGGCTCCTATCCGCACCGTCCTGCGGGTGGCAGGTCATCGCCACCGCGGTCCTCACGCTGGCTTGCAGCGACTCCTGTGGGGTAGGCGACGGCGCGCTTTCCGCCGCTCTCGGGGGGCCGTCAACGTCGTCGGCCGGCGGCGTTATACGGCTGGCAGTGGTCGCGCAGGGCGAGTGCGCGGCTCGGCAGGGGGAGGCACTGGCGACGATGTTCAGGGCCGGAAGCGGTCAAGATCCTCCTGATCTTCGTCGCAGCTCGCCGATCGTGATCGCTGACTACGAGGACATCGTGCACGGCGTTCTTCACGGCAGCTTCGTGGTCACGGTGGTGGTCTTCGCGGCCGCGATCGCGGTGCGCGCGATCCCCGGGCAAGACAAGACTTCGACCGGTGAACGAGATTCAGCATGGCCGCCACAGTACTCAGACTCCCTCGCGAGTACATCGGTCACCACCTGACTTTCTTCCGAAGCCGATCGGCGACGGCGGCTTCTGGTCGATCAACGTCGACTCGATCGTGATCGTCGCATCCTCGCTCGGCGTTCGTCGGTCTCGGCGTTCTTCTGGTGGATCGCGCGCGGCGCGACCACGCGGGGTTCCCGAGCAAGACGCCAGGCGTTCGTCGGAGATTCTGTTCTCGACTTCATCGACGAGCCAGGTGAAGGGGATCTTCCACGGCGACCGCAACAAGTTCGTGGCGCCCGCTCGCGCTCACCGTGTTCGTGTGGGTGCTCGCTGATGAACGCCATGGACTTCCTGCCCGCGGACCTGGGTGGCCCGGTGATCACGCAGCACGCTTGGCGCGCACCACGGCTTCCGCATCGTGCCGACGGCCGACGTGAACACCACGTTCGCGCTCGCGCTCATCGTCTGGTTCCTGATGATCGGCTTCGCCATCAACGTGAAGGGCGTCGGCGGCTTCATCCATGAGCTCTTCTGCGCGCCGTTCGGCTCGAACCCGCTGCTCTGGCCGTCGAACTTCCTTTCAACATGCGTCGAGTACGTTTCCAAGCCGCTGTCGCACTCGCTGCGGCTGTTCGGGAACATGTACGCGGGCGAGATCATCTTCCTGCTGCTCTGGATGCTGGCCGGCGACCGGCCTCGTCGGGCTCCATCTTCGCGTCGCTCCTCGGCCTGGGCTGGGCGATCTTCCACATCCTGATCGTCGCTGCTGCAGGCCTACATCTTCATGATGCTGACCGTCGTCTACATCCAGATGGCGCACGAGAGCCACTGAGCGTCCTGCACGCTCACCTGATCCAGTCATACCGAAAGGAAAACACAAATGGACGAAACTTCAATTGCTGGCGATGGTCCAGGCCTACACCGGCATCGGCATCGGCCTCATGATCGGCCTCGGCGCGCTCGGCGCGCTGCGTCGGCGTCGGGCATCATGTGCAGCCGCTTCCTCGAGGGCGCCGCGCGCCAGCCGGAACTGATGCCTCAGCTGCAGGCGCAAGGTGTTCCTGCTGCTCGGCCTGATCGACGCCTCGTTCATCATCGGCGTGGGCCTCGCGATGTTCTTCGCGTTCGCCAACCCGCTCGCCACGCCGTCTCCGATAACGCCCGCCCGAAAGGGAAGCACTGCATGAATCTCAACGCTGACGATCATCGCGCAGGCGATCACCTTCGCGCTGTTCATCTGGTTCAGCGTGAAGTCAGTCTGGCCTGGCCGATGCTGCTGCGCCATCGAACGCGCGCCAGAAGCATGATCGCCGACGGCCTGGCGGAGGCCGGAGCGCGGCCGCTCCTCGCTCGCCGACGCGCAGAAGCAGACCGAAGTGCTGCTCGCGCGAAGCGCGCGAGCGCGCCCAGGAGCTCGTGGCCGCCGCCGAGAAGACCGCCGAGCCAGCGCGTCGAGGAGTCGAAGGTCGCAGGCCAAGACCGAGGGCGACCGCCTGGTCGCCGCCGCCACGCGCAGATCGAGCAGGAGGTGCAGTCCGCGCAAGCAGCAGCTGCGCGAGCAGGTTGCGGCACTCGCCGTGGCGGGCGCCGAGAAGATCCTCAAGCGCGAGGTCGACGCCAAGGCGCACGCCGACATGCTCGAGCCAGCTGAAGGCGCAGCTCTAGGCATGGCCGAGATCTCCACCGTCGCGCGCCCGTACGCCGAAGCGGCCTTCCGGGCGGCCGTCGAGAAGAACGCCCTCGGGCCCGTCGCCGACAGCCTCGCCCTGGCCGCCGCCATCGCGCGCGACGAGCAGATGCATTCCGCGCTCGGCAACCCGAGCGTGAGCGCGCAGCAGAAGAAGGAGCTCTTCGCCGCCGCCGGCAGGCGGGCGCCATCGACCCGTTGGTCGGCAACCTGCTGTCGATCCTGGTCGATGGCCATCGCGAAGTTGCTGATCGGCTCGATCGCCGAGCAATTCGAGGAGCCTCAAGCACGAGCACGAGAAGGTGGTTCGTGCCCGCATCACCAGCGCGCGCAGCCGCTGACCGACGCGCAGCGCGCCGAGATCGTGTCCGCGCTCGAGAAGCGCTACGGCAAGAAGGTCGAGGCCGAGGCTCGACGTCGATCCGCAGCTCCTGGGCGGCGCCCGCGTGCAGGTCGGCGACCAGGTCACCCATGCCTCGGTGCGTGACGCGCTGGCCCAGATGGCCGCGGCGCTCACGCGCTAGCAAACCGTATCATCCCAAGGAACACGCCATGCAGATCAACCCGTCCGAAATCAGCGAACTGATCAAGTCCGAAGATCCAGAACCTCCAGGTCGCCGCCGAAAAGCGCAACGAGGGGACCGTGATCTCCGTGACCGACGGCATCTGCCGCATCCACGGCCTCGCCGACGTGATGCAGGGCGAGATGCTCGAATTCCCGGCGGCACGCTACGGCCTCGCGCTGAACCTCGAGCGCGACTCGGTCGGCGCGGTGGTGCTGGGCGCCTACGAGCACATCTCCGAGGGCGACACCGTCAAGACCACGGGCCGCATCCTCGAAGTGCCGGTCGGCCCCGAGCTGCATCGGCCGCGTGGTGAACTCGCTCGGCCAGCCGATCGACGGCAAGGGCCCGATCAACGCGAAGATGACCGAGCCGATCGAGAAGGTCGCGCCCGGGCGTGATCGCGCGCAAGTCGGTGTCGCAGCCGGTGCAGACCGGGCCTGCAAGGCGATCGACGCGATGGTGCCGGTCGGCCGCGGCCAGCGCGAGCTGATCATCGGCGACCGCCAGACCGGCAAGACCGCGGTGGCGGTCGACACCATCATCAACCAGAAGGGCAAGGACCTCATCTGCGTCTACGTCGCGATCGGGCCAGAAGGCCTCCACCGATCGCGAACGTGGTGCGCAAGCTCGAGGAATTCGGCGCGATGGCCTACACCATCGTCGTCGCCGCCTCCGCGTCCGACCCGGCGGCGATGCAGTACATCGCGCCGTACTCGGGCTGCACGATGGGCGAGTACTTCCGCGACCGCGGCCAGGACGCGCTCATCATCTACGACGACCTGACCAAGCAGGCCTGGGCGTACCGCCAGATCTCGCTGCTGCTGCGCCGCCCGCCGGGCCGCGAGGCGTACCCGGGCGACGTGTTCTATCTGCACTCGCCGCCTGCTCGAGCGCGCCGCGCGCGTGAACGAGGACTACGTCGAGAAGTTCACCAAGGGCGCGGTCAAGGGCAAGACCGGCTCGCTCACGGCGCTGCCCGTCATCGAGACGCAGGCGGGCGACGTGTCCGCGTTCGTGCCGACCAACGTGATCTCGATCACCGACGGCCAGATCTTCCTCGAGACCGACCTCTTCAACGCCGGCATCCGGCCCGCGATCAACGCGGGCATCTCGGTGTCGCGCGTGGGCGGCGCCGCGCAGACCAAGATCATCAAGAAGCTGGGCGGCGGCGTGCGCCTCGCGCTCGCGCAGTACCGCGAGCTCGCGGCGTTCGCGCAGTTCGCCTCCGACCTCGACGAGGCCACCCGCAAGCAGCTCGAGCGCGGCCGCATGGTGACCGAGCTCATGAAGCAGCCGCAGTACCAGCCGCTGTCAGGTGCTGGGAGATGGCGCTGCACGCTCTTCGCGGTGAACAACGGCTACTTCGACGACATCCCAGTGACCAAGGCGCTCGCCGCCGAGCGGCGCGCTGCGCGACCACCTGAAGTCCAAGTTCAAGCGACCTGGCCGACCGCATCGAGTCGACCAAGGACCTGCCGCAAGGACGACGAGGCGAAGCTGCACGACGCGATCAAAGACTTCAAGAAGAACGCGACGTTCTAGGAACCGCGATGGCTGGCGCAAAGAAATCCGGACCAAGATCAAGAGCGTGCAGAACACGCGCAAGATCACCAAGGCCATGGAGATGGTCGCGGCCTCGAAGATGAGGAAGGCGCAGGAGCGCATGCGCCATGCGCGCGCCCGTACGGCGACAAGATCCGCAACGATCGCCGCGCACCTCGCGCACGCGAACACCGAGTACCGCCATCCGTTCCTGGTCAAGCGCGAGATCGAGGACAACATCGGCGCGATCGTGGTCACCTCGGACAAAGGGCCTGTGCGGGGCGCTCAACACCAACGTGCTGCGGCTGCGTCGCTCGGCAAGGCGAAGGAAGTCAGGATCGCGGATTCAAGATCCAGTTCACGCGCCATCGGCAACGCGGGCCCTGGGATTCCTGCAGCGCACGCGCGCCAACGTCGTCTCGCACCTCGTGCAGGTCGGCGACCGCCCCAGCACTGGACAAGCTCATCGGCCCGGTCAAGGTCCAGATCGACGCCTACCGCGAGGGCAAGATCAGCGCGCTCTACATCGTCTACACCCGCTTCATCAACACGATGAAGCAGGAGCCGGTGATCGAGCAGATCCTGCCGCTGCCCTCCGAGCGGCTCGCCCGGATTCGCGCGCGGTGCGCAAGAGCTGGGACTACGTCTACGAGCCCGACGCGAAGGACGTGCTCGACCAGCTGCTGCGCCGCTACCTCGAGCAGATCGTCTACCAGTCGGTCGCCGAGAACATCGCGAGCGAGCAGTCGGCGCGCATGGTCGCGATGAAGGCGGCCAGCGACAACGCATCGAGCGTGATCGACGACCTCACCCTGGTCTACAACAAGGCGCGCCAGGCGGCGATCACCAAGGAACTGTCCGAAATCGTGGGCGGCGCTGCCGCCGTTTGAAGGCATTCACAGGAAAGCGACCATGAGCACGACCCAGAGTGAGCGAAGGCAAGATCGTCCAGTGCATCGGCGCTGTGATCGACATCCAGTTTCCCGCGCGACAGCATGCCGGGCATCTACGAGGCGCTGACCCTCGTCGAGGAAGGCGGCTCCGTTCGCCGAGAAGGGCCTCACGTTCGAGGTCGAGCAGCAGCTGGGCGACGGCGTCGTGCGCACCATCGCGATGGGCTCCTCCGACGGCCTGCGCCGCGGCATGAAGGTGAAGAGCACCGGCGCGCCGATCTCGGTGCCGGTGGGCACCGGCCACGCTCGGGCCGCGTGATGGACGTGCTCGGCCGCCCGATCGACGAGCGCGGCCCGGTCAAGACCGACAGGAGCGCCGCTCGATCCACCGCGCCGCGCCCAAGTTCGACGAGCTCTCGCCCTCGGTGGAGCTGCTCGAGACCGGCATCAAGGTGATCGACCTCGATCTGCCCGTTCGCCAAGGGCGGCAAGATCGGCCTGTTCGGCGGCGCCGGCGTCGGCAAGACCGTGAACATGCTCGAGCTCATCAACAACATCGCCACCGCAGCACTCGGGCCTGTCGGTGTTCGCCGGCGTGGGCGAGCGCACGCGCGAGGGCAACGACTTCTATCACGAGATGATCGGAAGCCAAGGTCATCGTGCAGGAGGACCTGTCCAAGTCGAAGGTCGCGATGGTGTTCGGCCAGATGAACGAGCCGCCGGGCAACCGCCTGCGCGTGGCGCTCACCGGCCTCACCATGGCCGAGAGCTTCCGCGACGAGGGCCGCGACATCCTGCTCTTCATCGACAACATCTACCGCTTCACGCTCGCCGGCACCGAAGTGTCGGCGCTGCTGGGCCGCATGCCTTCCGCGGTGGGCTACCAGCCGACGCTCGCCGAGGAGATGGGCGCGCCTGCAGGAGCGCATCACCTCGACCAAGAAGGGCTCGATCACCTCGATCCAGGCGGTGTACGTGCCCGCGGACGACCTGACCGACCCGTCGCCCGCGACGACCTTCGGCCACCTCGACGCGACCGTCGTGCTGTCGCGCGACATCGCCGTCGCTCGGCATCTATCCGGCGGTCGACCCGCTCGACTCGACCTCGCGCCAGGTCGACCCGAACGTGATCGGCGAGGAGCACTACAACACCACGCGCGCGGTGCAGGCCGTGCTGCAGCGCTACAAGGAGCTGCGCGACATCATCGCGATCCTGGGCATGGACGAGCTCTCGCCCGGAGGACAAGCTGGCCGTCGGCCGCGCGCGCAAGATCCAGCGCTTCCTGTCGCAGCCGTTCCACGTGGCCGAAGTGTTCACCGGCTCGCCCGGCAAGTACGTGACCGCTCAAGGACACGATCAAGGGCTTCAAGATGATCGTCAACGGCGAGTGCGACAGCCTGCCCGGAGCAGGCGTTCTACATGGTCGGCACGATCGAGGAAGCGTTCGAGAAGGCGAAGACGCTGCTGAACAGCGGCGCACTTCGAAAGACCACATGGCCAAGACCATCCACGTCGACATCGTCAGCGCCGAAGCAGTCGATCTACTCGGGCGAGGCCAGCATGGTCATCGCGCCCGGGCGAGGCGGGCGAGCTCGGCATCCTGCCCGAGCACATCGCCGCTGCTCACGCGCATCAAGCCGGGCGCGGTGCGCATCCAGCCCGCCGAGGGCGGCGAAGGAAGAGGTGATCTACGTCTCCGGCGGCATGATGGAAGTGCAGCCCGACGGCGTCACCGTGCTCGCGGACACCTCGGTGCGCGCCCACGACCTCGACGAGGCCAAGGCGATGGAAGCCGAGCGGCTCGCCGAGGATGCGCTCGCCAACCGCGCCGGGCAGATGGAAGTCGCCCAGGCGCAGGCGGAGCTCGCCGAGGCGGCGGCCCAGATCGCCGCCATCCGCAAGCTGCGCAAGCGCCGCTAGCGACGCGCCCGTGCTCCAGGTCGTCGTCCTGGCCGCGGGCCAGGGCAAGCGCATGCATTCGGACCTGCCCGAAGGTCCTGCATCCGCTCGCCGGCAGGCCGCTCGCTCGCCCACGTCCTCGACACCGCGCGGGCTGCTCACGCCGCACGGCTCTGCGTCGTCGTGGGCCATGGCGGCCGACCAGGTGCGCGAGCGCACTCGCGCGACCCGACGTGACCTTCGCGCTGCAGGAGCGCCAGCTCGGCACCGGCCACGCGGTGATGCAGGCCGTTGCCCCAGCTGCGACGCCGGCGGCACCGTGCTCGTCCTCTACGGCGACGTGCCGCTCATCGCCGCCGGCGACGCTGCGCTCGCTCGTCGAGGCCGCCGGCGAGCGGCGCCTGGCGCTCCTCACGCAGGAGGTCGACGACCCCAAGGGCTACGGCCGCATCGTGCGCGACGGCGACGGGCGGGTCGCGCGCATCGTCGAGGAGAAGGATGCGAGCGACGCACGAGCGCGCGATCCGCGAGGTCAACACCGGCATCATGGCCGCTGCCGCGCGAGCGCCTCGAGCGCATGGCTCAGCGCCGGCTCGGCAACGCCAACGCGCAGGGTGAGTACTATCTGACCGACGTCGATCGCGGCCGCGGTCGCCGACGGCGTGCGCGATCGAGGTGCGCGCATCCCGCGGCGCGCGCACGAATGCCTCGGCGTCAACAGCAAGGTCGAGCTCGCCACCCTGGAGCGCCACTACCAGATGAACCGTGCCGCGAAGCTCCTCGAGCAGGGCGTCACCCTCGCCGATCCCGGCGCGCATCGACGTGCGCGGCGAGCTCACGTGCGGGCGCGACGTCTCGATCGACGTGAACTGCATCTTCGAAGGCCGCGTCGACGCTCGGCGACGGCGTGAAGATCGGCGCCAACTGCATCCTGCGCGACGTCGACGGTCGGCGCGGGCACGGAGATCAAGCCCTTCTGCGCTGATCGAGGAGGCGACGATCGGCGCCAACGCGCGCATCGGGCCCTATGCGCGCATCCGCCCGGCGACCCGCGCTCGACGACGAGGTGCACGTCGGCAACTTCGTCGAGGTGAAGGCGAGCGCAGCTCGGGCGCGGGCAGCAAGGCGAACCACCTCGCCTACGTCGGCGACTCCACCGTCGGGCCGCGACGTGAACATCGGCGCCGGCACCATCACCTGCAACTACGACGGCGCCAACAAGCACCGCACCGTGATCGAGGACGACGTGCACATCGGCTCCGACGTGCAGCTGATCGCGCCGGTGACGGTCGGCGCGGGCGCGACCATCGGCGCCGGGCGCCACCATCACGCAAGGACGTGCCGCCGGGCGGCCTGACGCTGACCGAGAAGAAGCAGGTGACGAAGCCCGGACTGGAAGCGGCCGCGGAAGAAGAAGTAACGCGCCGCGCCATCCAGCGCAGGATTCCCTCGGAGCAGCGCCCGCGCGACATCCAGGCCTGCTCTTCACCGGCGGTCGTGGGTTGGATCGTGGTTCGCGGATATCGTCCATGCGCAGCCTCGCGCGTGCAGTGTCCTGACATGTACGCTACGCACGCTCTTCCGCGCTCACGGCGCCTTCCGCGCACGTGGTGACATTCACGGGACCAGGATTAGGCTACCACGCGTGGTTGAGCGGCCGCGAGTTGCGCCGCCGGTAATGAACGCCCCGCTGCTCACCAGCGCGCGGGCGGTTTCTTGTTGATGGTGATGAAGCGGTTCTCGACGGTGATGTAGCCGCCGGCGGTGAGGTCGCGGAAGATGCGGCTCACCATGTCGCGCGAGGCGCCGACGCGCTCCGGCGATCTCCTGCTGCGTGAGCTTGTCGGGGATCTGCGAGCTTGCCGTCCTTCTCCACCGCCATGTTGAGCAGCAGCGCGCGCGACGCGCCCGTAGACGTCGAGCAGCGCCAGGTCCTTCACGCTGTTGGTGGCGAGCCGCGCGCGGTCGATGATCTTGGAGATCATGTCGAGCGCGAAGTCGGGGTTGCGCGCGGATCGCCTCGCGGATCGGGTCGCGCGCCACCACCGAGAACGTGCTGGGCTCGAGCGTCATCACCGAGGCCGAGCGCGGGTTGCCGTCGAGCGCCATCTCGCCCACGTATTCGCCCGGACCCTGCGTATCGAGGATCATCTCGTGGCCCTCGGTGTCCGAGATGAAGACCTTCACCTTGCCGGTGAGGACCACGAACACCGAGTCGCTCGAGTCGCCCTCGGTGATGAAGACCGTGTTCTTCGGATAGCTGCGCACGCGCCCGAGCGCGGCGAGCTGCCTCACGAACGGGTCGGGGATGCCCCTGAGCTGCGCGGCGCTCGGGTGTCTCCCTGTCATCGTTGTTTCTCGGGCGCGCGATTGAAGGGCGCAGTCTAGCACCGGCGCCGGCGCACGTTAAGATAGCCGCCATGCAAGACCCGACGACGGCGGCCGCACGACGATCGCGCGGCCTCGCCGTCGCCGGCGATCGCGCTCGCGCGGACTGCTCTTCTCGCTCACGCCGCGTCGCCGCGCATCTCGACAACGCGCTCCTCGACGCCGAATGGCGCGATCGCTGCGCGCAGTTCGAGCGCCGCGCCCGCCGCCCGACGACATCGTCGATCGTCGGCATCGACGAGGCGAGCGTCGCGCTCGATTCCGGAGCCGCCCGGCGCTGTGGCACGCGGCCGCTCGGGCAGCGCGCTCGCGCGGATCGCCGCGGCGCAGCCGCGCGCGCATCGCCCTCGACTTCCGCTGCCCGGATCGCTCCTACGACGGCGTCCATGCCGGGCCTCGATCGGCGCGCTGTTCGACGGCCTCGCGGCCGCGGTCGAGAACGGCCCGTTCGTGGCGACGCTCAGCATCGATCGCGCGCACGCGCTCGGCGCGCGCAGCATCCATCAAGCCGTTCCTCGCGCTGCTGGGCGAATCGCGCCTCGGGCATCGGCCTCGTTGCGCGCGGACGCGCGACGGTGTGGCACGCCGCTTCTCGCTCCTGCGATCCCGACCGAGGACGGCGGCTTTCCGACGCTCGTGGGGCGCCTGTGCCGGGCGCTCGCGAGTCGAAGCTGCGTCGACGGCCTGATCAACTACTCGCTCGGGGCGCCGCTTCAAGTACGTGCCGCTCAAGACGCTGCTCGAGACCGACGAGACGCTCAGTGTCCTGGCGAGCTGCTTCCGCGACCGCATCGTGCTGGATCGGCGAGACGCAGCGCCTACAGCGATCGCATCGGTGCGCCGGTGAACCTCGCCGGCTGGGAACCGCAGGACGCGCGATTCGCCGGCGATCGTGGTGCACGCGCAGACGCTGCGCACCGCGCTCGCTGGGAGCGGCGCCGCAGCGAGGCCTCGCGCCCGCTCGCGGCGTCGTTGCTCGTCGTCCCTCGCCGCGTTGCTCGTGCCTGGTGCGCGAGCTCCGGCGCATGGCGCTCGTCACGGCGCTGGTCGCGGGCGCAGGTCGCCGTGGCGCCTCGGCGTGGCGGTGCTGCGCTCGGGTCGCATCCCGCCTGCTCGCTCGCGATCCATGGCCACGCCTCGCAGCTGAGCGCTGCCGGGCCGCGTGGCGCTTCGAGACTGCGTACGCATTCCCAGCTGGTCTGTCGGATATTCCACGCACCCGGGCTGCGACCTTTCCCGCTGCTCCCGCGCGCCCCCGGCGCAAGATGGTCTACAGGTCGCGGGTCTCCCTCCTCTCCTGCGGCTCGCGGGCGACGTGAGGCCAAGAGCATGCCGCCTGATTTCATCTCTCCCCGGTCCCCAGGCCGGGGAGAGTCCTGTTTTACTGATGCCCTGGTCCTCGTCGTGAGAGAATGGCGCGCATGTGCGGAATCGTCGGTGCCATCGCCAGCCGTGACGTCGTTCCCATCCTCACCGAGGGGCTGAAGCGGCTCGAGTACCGCGGCTACGACTCGGCCGGCATCGCGGTGCTCGAACGGCAGGCATCCGCCGCGTGCGCCGCGTGGGCCGCGTCGCCGAGATGGAGAACGCCGCGGCAGCGCCGAGGGCCTCAAGGGCATCGTCGGCATCGCGCACACCCGCTGGGCCGACCCACGGCGGCGTGACCGGAGCCGAACGCGCACCCGCACGTCTCGGCGAACGAGATCGCGGTGGTGCACAACGGCATCATCGAGAACCACGAGGAGCAGCGCGCGCGCCTGAAGGCGCTGGGCTACGCGTTCGAGTCCGCAGACCGACACCGAGGTCGTCGCGCACCTCATCCACCACTACTTCAAGCGGTCGCGCGATCTCTTCGAGGCCACGCGCAAGGCGGTCGCGGACCTGCGCGGCGCGTACGCGCTCGGGCGTGGTCGCGCTCGCGCGAGCCCGGACATCATGGCCGGCGCGCGCATGGGCTGCCCGCTCGGTCGTGGGCCTGGGCGAGGGCGAGAACTTCCTCGCCTCCGACGTCTCCGCGCTCATCTCCGAGACGCGCCGCGTGATCTACCTCGAGGACGGCGACGTCGTGGCGCTCACGCCGCGGCGGCGTGCGAGGTCGTCGACCGCGACGGCACGCGAGGTCGAGCGCAAGGTCCACGTCTCGGAGCTGTCCGCCGACGCCGTCGACCTCGGGTCCCTACCGGCACTACATGCAGAAGGAGATCCACGAGCAGCCGCGCGCGGTCTGCCGACACGCTCGAGGCCGTGATCGACGGCGGCGTCGACGTGGCCGGGCTCTTCGGCGCGGGCGCCGCGGCGATCTTCGCGACGATCGACTCGGTGCTCGATCCTCGCCTCGGGCACGAGCTCCTACGCCGGCCTGGTCGCGCGCTACTGGATCGAGAGCGCTCGCGCGGCTGCCCTGCGTCGTCGAGCTCGGGCACGAGTACCGCTACCGCGACTCGATCCCGAATCCGCGCCAGCTCGTGGTGACGATCTCGCAGTCGGGCGAGACGCTCGACACGATGGAGGCGCTGAAGCGCGCGAAGGAGCTCGGCCACGAGCACACGCTCTCGATCTGCAACGTGCGCGAGAGCGCCATTCCGCGCGCCTCGCGGTTCGTCTTCTACACGCGCGCCGGCGCCGAGATCGGCGTCGCCTCGACCAAGGCGTTCACGACGCAGCTCGTCGCGCTCTTCACGCTCGCGCTCGCGATCGCCAAGGCGCGCGGGCGCCTCGACGCCGATGCCGAGGCCGACGCGATCGCGCAGCTGCGCTTCGTGCCGGGCAGCGTCCAGCACGCGCTCAACCTCGAGCCGCAGGTCCAGGCGTGGGCGGAGCGCTTCGCGCGCGCGACGCACGCGCTCTTCCTCGGCCGCGGCATCCACTACCCCGTCGCCCTCGAGGGCGCGCTCAAGCTCAAGGAAATCTCGTACATCCACGCCGAGGCGTATCCGGCGGGCGAGCTCAAGCACGGGCCGCTCGCGCTCGTCGACGCCGACGATGCCGGTGGTGGTGATCGCGCCCAACGACGCGCTGCTCGAGAAGGTGAAGTCGAACATGCAGGAAGTGCGCGCGCGGCGGCGAGCTCTACGTGTTCGCCGACCTCGACAGCCACTTCACCGAGAGCGAGGGCGTGCACGTGATCCGCACGCCGCGCCACGCCGGCGTGCTCTCGCCGATCGTGCACGCGATCCCGGTGCAGCTCCTCGCCTACCACACGGCGCTGCAGCGCGGCACCGACGTCGACAAGCCGCGCAACCTGGCGAAGTCCGTCACGGTCGAGTAGCGCGGCGCCACGAGCGGCGCCATCGTCAGCGGCTGCGGCGGCAGGCGTTGCCGGCGGCGTTCATCACCAGGCAGATCGCCAAGAAGTAGCCCACGCACCCGATGAGGTCCGATCGCTCCTGCTCGCCGCCACGCCTCGAGCGCGCGCGCGTAGAGCGGATCAGAGACCTGGTGCGTCGCGAGCAGCTCGCGGCAGAAGTCGTGCAGCAACGCCTCGTCTTCCGGCATCGTCCTGCGGGCGGCGCGCCCGTCCGATCGCGTCGAGCCGTCGCTGCGCCACGCCGGCCTTGATCGCGAGCGGATGGTGCACGGCCCACTCGAACTGGTTGGTGACGTGGCGCGCGGTCACGAGCATCGCGAACTCGTTCAGCTTCGCGGGCATGACGCGTTGCCGAAGCGCAGGTACTCGCCCACGCGTCGCAGCCGGTCCATGCAGCTCGGGGCTGCGCAACAGCGGGATGAACGGTCCGAAGACGCCCCTTGCGCGGGCCGGCGATCGAGCGCGGCGGCGGCTGCCTGCTGGGCCGGGGTCATCGCCTCGGGGGCGAGCGGCGGCATGCGATCGATCATGCGTCGTTGCTCCTGTGTCTTCGGAATGAGCGCCAGCGCGGCCACGACGAGCAGCGCGCGCCGGAGATGACCAGCGCCGCATCATAGCCGCGCGCCCTCGACGCGAGGCGCGCTCACCGCGAGCGGACCCGGCGATCTGGCCGGCGGCGAACGCCGAGGTCATCGCCGCCATCAGGCGGCGCGCGCCGGCGCCGGCGACGCGGCGCGCCTCCTGCATCCCGACCATCGTCACCACCATGAAGGTGCCGCCGACCAGGAGCGCGGAGCGACGATCCCCGGCAACCCGCCGACGGCGAGCGGCATGACGACGCCCGCGGCCATCACGAGGTGGCCCACGAGCCAGACGTGGCGATCGCTCAGTCCGGCGGCGAAGCGGCGCGGCGGCGAACGTGCTCGCGGCCGCGGCGATGCCGAAGATCGGCCACGACCAGCCGTACGAGCGCCGGGTCGCCGGACGAGGTCGCGCGCGCCATCGTGGAGAGGAACGTCGCGGGAATGATGTAGCCGAAGCCGAACGCGCCGTAGCAGAAGATGAGGCGCGCCGAGTCGGGTGGCCAGCGCGAGCGGCGCCGCCTGGCGAACGGAGACCGATGACGGCGCGCCGAAATCGCGCGGCAGGGCAGAGCGCGGGCGCCAGCGCCACCACGCCGAGCAGCGTCCAGCGCAAGCGACGAGGGCGCGCCGCGCACGATGAGCACGTGCAGGCAGAGCGCGCCCGCGATGGCGATGCCGGTTCCCGACGCCGGCGAGAGAGCGTCGCGCCCAGGCGCGCGCGGCTCTCGGGCGGCGCGGCCGACTGGAACTGCTCGAGGCACCACGCCGAGGCGAATACCGAGCACCCACGCGCTCGCTACGCCGGCGAGCAGGCGCAACGCTATCCACGCGCCCATGTGCGCCGTATGGCCCATGGCCAGCGTGGTCGCGGCCGACCGTCAGCAGCCCGATGCGCACCATGGCACCGGCGGACAGCGGCAGCGCGACCGCGGACAAGCGCGCCCAGCAGGTAGCCCAGGTAGTTCGCCGAGGCGAGCCAGCCGCCCTCCGACCACGCCGATGCCGGCGTCGCCCTGCATCATCGGCAGGATCGGCGTGAACGCGAAGCGGCCCACGCCCATCGCGCGCGGCGAGCGCTGCCAATCCCGCCAATGCCGTGACGTTCGGCGCGGCTCATTGCCGGCACTTTAACCCGCGCGCATGGGCCGAATGGCACGGCCAGGCGCGGCTGGCGTCCTACGCGCGAATCGGGCCGCTCCAGCAGACCCGCGAGCCCGTTTGCGACGACATTAGCTTGTCGCCGGATTTCGGAGAAACCTAGAGGAGTCACCATGGGCATCATCTTGGGCAATCATCATCGGTTTGCTGGTCGGTATCGTCGCCAAGTTCCTCATGCCCGGCCGCCAGGGCGGGAGGCTTCATCGTCACCGCGCTCGCTCGGCATCGTGGGCGCGGTCGTCGCCCACGTTCCTCGGCCAGGCGATGGGGATCTATGCGGCAGGGCAGTCCGCGGGCTTCATCGGCGCCGTGATCGGCGCGATCGTCGTGCTGTTCATCTACGGCCTGGTAACGCGGGGCCGCGGTACCGCGCTCTGACAGGCGGGCTTCAGAAGGAGCGCGGCAGACCCAGCACGTGCTCGGCGACGTAGGCGAGGATGAGATTGGTCGAGATCGGCGCTACCTGGTAGAGGCGCGTCTCGCGGAACTTCCTCTCGACGTCGTATTCCGCTGCGAAGCCGAATCCGCCGTGGAACTGCAGGCACGCGTTGGCCGCCTCCCACGAGGCCTTCGGCGGCGAGGTACTTCGCCATGTTGGCCTCCGCGCCGCACGGCATGTGCGGCATCGAACAGCGCGCACGCCTTGCCAGCGCATCAGGTTCGCCGCCTCGACGCTCGATGTAGCGCCTCGGCGATCGGGAACTGCACGCCCTGGTTCTGCGCCGATCGGGCGCCCGAACACCACGCGCTCGTTCGGCGTAGCGCGTCACCTTGTCGATGAACCAGTAGCCGTCGCCGATGCATTCGGCGGCGATGAGCGCGCGCTCGGCGTTCAGGCCGTCGAGGATGTAGCTGGAAGCCGCTGCCCTCCTCGCCGATCAGGTTCGTCGGCGGGGATCTCGAGGTTGTCGAAGAAGAGCTCGTTGGTCTCGTGGTTCACCATGTTGGCGATCGGCCGCACCGTCATGCCGTGGCCGATCGCGTCGCGCAGGTCGACGAGGAAGATCGACATGCCCTCGGACTTCTTGCGCGACCTGCGCGATCGGCGTCGTGCGCGCGAGCAGGATCATCAGGTCCGAGTGCTGGACGCGCGAGATCCAGACCTTCTGCCCGTTCACGACGTAGCGATCGCCGCTGGCGCGTCGCCGTCGGTGGTGATCGCTCGTCGTGTCGCGTGCCCGCGGTCGGCTCGGTCACCGCCATCGACTGCAGCCGCAGCTCGCCGCTCGCGATGCGTCGGCAGGTACTCGGCGCTTCTGCTCGTCGGAGCCATGGCGCAGCAGCGTGCCCATGTTGTACATCTGGCCGTGGCAGGCGCCGGCGTTGCCGCCGCGCGCGGTTGATCTCCTCCATGATCACCGAGGCCTCGCGTCACGCCCAGGCCCGAGCCGCCGTATTCCTGCGGGATGAGCGCCGCGAGCCAGCCCGCCTGGGTGAGCGCGTCGACGAACTCCTCGGGATAAGCGCGGCGCTCGTCGCATCTCGCGGAAGTACTTCGGCGGGAACTCGCGCGCAGAGCGAGCGCACGCCGTCGCGGATGTCGCGGTATCTCTGCTCGCCGATCATGGTCTCGCCCACAGTGTGCGCCTGCTCCCGGCGGCTGCGTAGAATCGAACGATCCGCAAGCGAGGCAGAACATGAGGCGCACCAGTCTCCGCGCGATCCGGCGTTGATCGATGGATGAGGCCCTCGCACGCGCCCCCGCGATGCGCTCGCGGCCGCGCGCTCGATCGTGGTGCTCACGGGGGCCGGCATCTCGGCGGGTCTGGCATTCCTACGTTCCGCGACGCAATGACCGGGCTGTGGGCGAAGTTCCGGCCCGAGGACCTCGCCACGCCCGAGGCCTTCTGCGTGATCCGCGCACCGTCTGGGAGTGGTACGCAGTGGCGGCGCGCAGCGCGTGGGCGAGGCGCGGCCGAACGCCAGGCACCTGGCGCTCGCGCGCCTCGAGGAGGCGGCCCGGATCCGTGGCGCGAGCTTCCTTCTCGTGACCCAGAACGTCGATGGATTGCACGCCGCCGCCGGCAGCCGGCCGCCTGGTCGAGCTGCACGGCAACATCCGCCGCGTGAAGTGCTTCGACGCCGGCCACACGGCAGAGACCTTGGGCCGCCGAGCGGCCCGGTTCCGCCCGTTTGCGCGCGCTGCGGCTCGGCCGCTTCGGCCGGACGTAGTCTGGTTCGGCGAGGCGCTGCCGTCCATGCGGCGATCGAGGCGGCCGGGGAGGCGGCATTGCGCTGCGACGTCTTCCTGAGCGTCGGGACCTCGGGCCTGGTCGAGCCGGCGGCCTCGCTCGCCCGTTCACCGGCGCTTGCGGCCGGGGCCCAGGTGATCGAGGTCGAATCCCGACGCCACGCCGCTCACGCCGCCGGGCGACGCTCGTGCTCGCCGGGCCCGCGGGAAGCGTGCTGCCGCAGGCTCGTCCCGCCTAGAATGTGCCCATGGCTGCCGAGCCCACGCCATATCCGGATTGAAAGTGATCGAGCTCGGCACGCTGATCGCCGGGCCCTACTGCGCGCGCCTGCTCGCCGAGTTCGGCGCCGAGGTGATCAAGATCGAGACGCCGGGCGAGGGCGATCCGCTGCGCAAGTGGCGCAAGCTGCACGACGGCAACTCGCTCTGGTGGTACGCGCAGGCGCGCAACAAGAAATCGGTCGCGCGTCGAACCTGCGCGCAGCCCGAAGGCGCAGGAGATCGTGCGCGCGCCTCGCGCGCGAGCGCCGACATCGTGGTCGAGAACTTCCGCCCCGGCACGCTGGAGAAGTGGAACCTCGGCTACGAGCGCGCTGTCGCGCGACAACCCGGAGCTGGTCATGGTGCGGCATCTCGGGCTTCGGCCAGACCGGGCCCGTACCGCGACCGGCCGGGCTTCGGCGCGATCGGCGAGTCGATGGGCGGCATGCGCTACATCACCGGCTATCCCGATCGCGCGCCGGTGCGCGTCGGGCATCTCGATCGGCGATTCGCTCGCCGCGATGTTCGGCGTGATCGGCGCGCTGATGGCGCTGCACCACCGCGAGCGCAACGCGGGCGCGGGCCAGGTCGTCGACGTGGCGCTCTACGAGGCGGTGTTCGCGATGATGGAGATCGATGCTGCCCGAGTACGGCTGCGACGGCTGCGTGCGCGAGCGCACCGGCGCGGCGCTGCCCGGCATCGTGCCCTCCAACACCTATCGCTGCGCGCGACGGCAAGCTACGTGCGTGATCGGCGCCAACGCCGACTCGATCTTCAAGCGGATGATGCGCGCGATCGGCCGCGCCGACCTCGCCGACGACCCGGCGCTCGCCGACCAACGACGGGCGCGTGAAGCGCACCGAGGAGCTCGACCAGCGTGATCGGCGACTGGGCCGCGCAGCACGACGCTCGACGAGGTGCTGCGCGGTGCTCGAGCGGGCCGAGGTCCCGGGCGGCAAGATCTACTCGATCGCGGACATCGCCGCGCGACCTGCACTTCGCGGCGCGCGGCATGATCGAGCGCCACAGGCTGCGGCGATCGCGAGCTGGTGCTGCCGGGGATCGTGCCGAAGCTGTCGGCTACGCCCGGGCGACACGCGCTGGATCGGCCCGCGGCTGGGCGAGCACACCGACGAGGTGCTCGGCTCGCTCGGCCTCGACGCCGCCGAGATCGCGGCACTGCGCGGGCGCGGCGCCGTCGCCTGAGGAGTAGAATCGGCCCTACACCGCCGGCCCCATCCATGCGCATCTACGTGAACGACGTCGCCGTGCGCGACGGCTTCCAGATCGAGAAGAACTTCGTGCCGACGGCCACGAAGGTCGAGGTCATCAACCAGCTCTCGCGCACGGGCCTGCACCAGCATCGAGGTGACCTCGTTCGTCTCGCCCAAGGCGGTGCCCGGCGCTCGCCGACGCCGAACGAGGTGCTCGCCGGAATCGATCGCGTGCCCGGCGTCATCTACGTCGCGCTGGTGCCGAACATGCCGCGGCGTCCAGAACGCGGCCGCCGCCGCGCAAGCGCCCGACGAGCTGAACGCCGTGATCTCCGCCTCGGAGACGCACAACCGCGCCAACATCAACCGCACCCACGAGCAGTCGCTCGCCGAGCTGCCGACGATGGTGAGCGCGGCGCACGAGGCGGGCATGAAGATCACGATGAGCCTGTCGACCACGTTCGGCTGCCCGTTCGAAGGGCCACGTGCACGAGGACGTCGTGCTCGATTTCGTCGGGCGCTTCCGCGACGCTCGGCTTCGACGGCATCTCGCTCGCCGACACCACCGGCATGGCCAACCCGCGCCAGGTGCGCGAGCCTCACGCGCAAGGTGCTGTCGAGCGCTTTCCGCCGCCCAACGAGACCTACTACACGCTGCACTTCCACAACACGCCGCGGCATGGGCCTCGCCAACGTCGTGGCGGGCATCGAGGCGGGCGTGCGCTCGTTCGACGGCTCGGTCTCGCGGCCTCGGCGGCTGCCCGTTCGCGCCGGGCGCCACCGGCAACATCTGCACCGAGGACATGGTGAACATGCTCGAGGACATGGGCTACGACACGCGCGTCGATCTCGCCAAGCTGCTGGCGGTCGCGCGGCGCATTCCCGCCGTCGTCGGCCACGACGTGCCCGGCCAGGTGATGAAGGCGGGCCAGACGCTCGAGCTGCACGACCCGCCGAATTCCCGGAGACATCTGACGCGAAGCTCGTGGCGTACCGGACGGCGACATCAAGAGGAGACGAGCATGAAGCGAATCATCCAGGCATTGTCGCCGTGGCGCTCGGGGCTCGCGCGTCGCGACGGGCGCGGGGGCGCAGGCGCCGGAGAAGAAGAAGATCACCATCGCGGTCGGCGGCAAGACCTCTTCTACTACCTGCCGCTCACGGTCGCCGAGCGGCAAGGGCTACTTCAAGGACGAGGGCCTCGAGGTCGAGATCCCCGACTTCGCCGGCGGCGCCGCAGGCGCTGCAGGCGCTGGTCGGCGGCAGCGCCGACATGGTCTCGGGCGCCTACGAGCACACCATCAACATGGTCGCAAGAAGCAGCCCATCAAGGCGGTGGTGCTGCAGGCGAAGTACTAGCTCGATCGTGCTGCTGCATGCCGAAGGACAAGGCGGCGAAGTACAAGCGGCGGCAAGGACCTGAAGGGCATGAAGATCGGCGTGACCGCGCCGGGCTCCTCCACCAACATGTTCGTGAACAACCTCCTCGCGAAGGACGGGCCTGAAGCCGAGCGACGTCGTCGATCGTGGGCGTCGGCACCGGCTCTCAGGCGCGGTCGCGGCGATGGACAAGGGCGAGATCGACGCGCTCTCAACCTCGACCCGGTGATCACCGCAGCTCGAAGCCACCGGCGAGTTCGTGGCGGTCGCCGACAGCCGCACCGAGAAGGGCATGAAGGACGATCTACGGCGGCGACTACCACGCCTCGGTGATCTACGCGCACGGACGAATTCATCAAGAAGAACTCCGAACACCGTGCAGGCGGTGGTGAACGCCATGGTGCGCGCCGACCGCGTGGATCGCGAAGGCGACGCCGCGGCAGATCGTCGACCTCATGCCCGACGAGTACAAGGCGGGCAATCCCGTCGCTCTACAAGGAGGCGCTGCTCAAGAACATGATCGGCTACTCCGAGGACGGCGCAGATGTCGATGAAGGCCGCGGAGAACGTCTACAAGGTCCTGGTGCAGTTCGAGCCGTCGGTGAAGGCGGCGGGAAGATGGACCTCTCGCAGACCTTCGACAACTCGTTCGCGAAGAAGGCGGCGGCGAAGTACCGGTAGACATCGGCGTCGCGGCGCACCATGACCGCTACGCCAGCTCTGACGCTGCGACCGCAGCATCACCTGCACGTTCGCCGCGCGCGAGGCGGCGGCGTGCGCTACGCGCGGTCGAAGGACGTGACGCTGCGCGATCGCCGCGGGCGAGTTCGTCTCGGTGGTCGGCCCGACGGGCTGCGGCAAGTCGACGCTGCTCAACGTCGCCGCCGGGCTGCTGCAGCCCTCGGCGGGATCGGTGCGCGGTGTTCGGCGAGCCGCTCGCCGGCATCAACTCGCGCGCCGGCTACATGTTCCAGGCCGAGGCGCTGATGCCCTGGCGCAACGCCCTCGAGAACGTCACCGCGGGCCTCGAGTTCCGCGGCGTCGCCCGCGAGGAGGCGCAGGCGCGGGCGCGGGACTGGCTGACGCGCGTCGGGCCTCGCCGGCTTCGAGCGAGCGCTATCCGCACCAGCTCTCGGGCGGCATGCGCAAGCGCGTCGCGCTCGCGCAGATGCTGATCCTCGACCCGCAGATCCTGCTGATGGACGAGCCGTTCTCGGCGCTCGACATCCAGACGCGCCAGCTGATGGAGAACGAGCTGCTCGAGCTGTGGGGCGCCGACCGCAAGTCGGTGGTGTTCATCACCCACGACCTGGAGGAGGCGATCTCGCTGTCCGACCGCGTGGTGGTGCTGTCGGCCGGGCCGGCGTCGCACCCGATCGGCGACTATCGCGATCGACCTGCCGCGGCCGCGCGACGTCGCCGAGATACGCCTCGCGCCGCGCTTCATCGAGCTGCACGACCGGATCTGGCATGCGATGAAGGAAGAAGTGCTGAAAGGGCTATGCAGCAGACCGACACTAGCGAATGGCAAGCGGCGCCTGAACCTGCGCTTCTGGCAGGTGCGTTCCTGCTGGGGACGCTGTTCGTCGCTCTGGCAGGCGCTGACGAGCCGGGCCTGCTGCCGCCGATCGTCTGCGACGAACCCGCATCGCGCGGCGTTCTTCTTCGGCGAGCCGCTGAAGGTGCTCGAGGCGGTCTGGGCGTGGTTCTCCGACGGCGAGATCTACGCGCACCTCTGGGTGACGCTGCGTCGAGACCGCTGCTCGCGTTTCGTCATCGGCACCGTGCTCGGGGCTGGTCGTCGGACTGTGGCTCGCGCTCTCGCCCGCGGCCTCCGCGCTCGTTCGATCCCTACATCAAGGCGGTCAACGCCATGCCGCGCGTGATCCTGGCGCCGATCTTCTTGCGTCTGGTTCGGCCTCGGCATCGCGTCGAAGGTGGCGCTCGGCGTGACGCTGGTGTTCTTCATCGTGTTCTTCAACGTCTACCAGGGCGTGCAGCGAAGTGAGCCCGGTGGTGCTCGCGAACGCCGCGCATGCTGGGCGCCAGCCCGCGGCAGCTGCTGCGCTACGTCTACCTGCCGTCGCGCGATGAGCTGGGTGTTCTCGAGCCTGCACACCTCCGTCGGCCTCGCCTTCGTGGGCGCCGTGGTCGGGCGAATACCTGGGCTCGGCGAGAGGAGTAGGCTACCTCATCCAGCAGGCCGAGGGCGTCTTCGACATCGAACACGGTGTTCGCCGGGCATCCTGCGTGCTGACCGCCTTCGCGCTGCTCCTCGACTTCGGCGGTGGGCGCGGTCGAGAAGCGGCTCCTCGTGTGGCGGCCGCGGGCGGCGGAGACCGAGCAGCTCTGACGCGCGTTCGACTTCGCAACATCGAGAGGCCTTCATGCTGATCCGTTCGATCCTCCTGTGCATGGTCACCGTCGCATCGGTGGCGACCGCCCAGGAGAACTACCCGTTGCAGTCCGCGACACCCGAGTCGCAGGGATGTCGTCTGCGCGCCTGCGTCGTCTCTCCGACACGATCCAGAAAGAGGTCGACACCGGCCGCATAGCGGTGCGGTCGTCGCCATCGCGCGCAACGGCAAGCTTATCTATCACGAAGCATTTGGCTGGCAGGACAAGGCGGAAAACGTGCGCATGGCGCGCGACTCGATGTTCGCGATCGCCTCCTGACCAAGCCGATCGTGGCGACGGCCGCGCTCATCCTGCAGGAAGAGAACCTGCTGCGCATCAACGATCCAGTGGCCAAGTACCTGCGGAAATACTTGCGCAGCGTACGGTGATCGAGGAGCAGACCGGGGACGCGAAGCCGCCGTTCAGGACGATCCCCGCCAGGGCGCCAGCCGACTGTGCAGGACCTGATGCGGCACACGGCAGGCATGACCTACGGCAACCGGGGCACGGGCGAGCTCTACAAGGCCTGGCCGCCGGCGCGTCACCTCCGCGACGATCGGACGCGTGTTCCTGGCGCGCGTGATCGCGCCGCCGCCTATTATTGGGCCCCGCGGACCATGCGGGACTACAGCTTGGGATTCGACGTGCTTGGCCTCGCGATGGAAGCGGCCGCGAAGCAGCGGCGGCGAAATTCTCGAAACGCGCATCCTGCGGCCGCTGGCGATGCGACACGATGTTCGATCTCCCCAATCCCCGCTTCAATCGTCTGGCAGCCGCTGCCGAATCCCAGACCGATCGGCGACCGGTGACCTACGATCCACGAGGGCGGGGGTGAAATTCCATTGCGGCGGCGGATGCCTCGTCACCACGGCCGGCGATTACGTGCGCTATCAACACTCCTGGATGAGGGCCGGTGGAACTGGCGACATCATCAGCCGCAAGAGCGTCGAATACATGACCTCGAACCAGCTGCCGCAGGACGTCGATCGCACCGCGCTCGATGAACTATCCCAACATCGCAGGCTACGGCTTCGGCGGCTTTGGGCGTGGCCGTCCGCGGGTGACGGGTGTGGCAGGCGTCATGGGCACGCCGGGCGACTTTCACTGGCATGGGGCCACCGGTCGCTCGGGTGGATGGATCCGCGCGAGCGCCTCGCTGTGGTATTCCTGGCTCACACGCCGGGACCGATCCCGGTTCGAGCACCGCCTGATGGTGAACGCGCTGGTTTACCAGGCGCTGGAGTGAATGCGTCAATCCTTCGCGCCCTTGCGCGGTTTTCTTCCGGCGCGCGCCATCATGCGGTCGAAGAGCGCGTTCGGGAACAAGCGGTAGATGCGGCCGACGATCGCCATCTGCCACGGGATCACGGCGTAGGCTGCGCTGCGCGTCGATCGCGCGAGCGACAGCGCGCGCGCGGCGTCGCCGGCTGGAGTGATGAACGGCATCGGGTAGGGATTGCGCCGCGGTCATCGGCGTGGCGATGTAGCCGGGGCAGATCGTCGTGACGCCACGCCGCTGCGCGCAGCTCCGACGCGCAGCGCCTCGAGATAGCGGATCGCGGCGGCCTTCGAGGCGCTGTACGCGCGTGCGCGCCCGGCATGCCCGCGGAAGCCCCGCGACCGACGCGATGCCGACGAGCGTGCCGCGTGCCGCGGTCGCGCATCGGCGCGCACGAACGGATGGAACGTGTGTGCACGAGCCCCGATCACGTTGATCTCGAGGACTTCGCGGAACGACTCGACGTCGTCCTCGCGACTCGGTGAGCGTTGCCGTGGGAGACGCCGGCGTTGCCGATCACGATGTCGGGCACGCCGTGGCGCGCGATGAAGTCCGCGCGCGGCCGCGCTTCATCGCCGCGCAGGTCGCGCACGTCGCAGGCGTAGATCTCGCACGGGACGCCGAGCGAAGCCGCAGGCCTTGCCAGCGAGGTCGCCGCGCCGGGCGACGAGCCCGAGCGTGGCGCCGCGGCGCCGCGTAGTGGCGCGCGAGGCGCCTCACCGATGCCGCTCGAGGCTCCGGTGAGGAAGACCTTGCATCGCGACTAGTGCGTCTTCTTGCGCGACATGCAGCGATCAGCTGGTCGATCGATCGGCTGAAGACGTTCGTGCGGTCGCCACCGGCCTGTCTCCGCCGGTGGTGTAGTACTTGCCGTTCACGACGACGCGCGGCACGCTGTCGACCTTGTACGGCCTGCGTGAGCTGCTTGGCGCGCGCTGCATCTTGGTGGCCACCGAGAACGACTTCTCGGCCTTCCGTCGTACTTGGCGGGGTCGATGCCGTTCTTGCCGTGAGCCACTCGTCGCGCGATCTTCTTGTTGCTGAGGTTCACGTTGTCCTTGTGGATCGCGTCGAAGCACCTTCTGGTGGTACTTGTCGAGCAGGCCCATCGCCTCGAGCGTGTAGAAGATCTTGGCGTGCTCGGCGCCCACGCGTCGCTCGGCGTCGCGGGCACGCGCTTGAACACGACGTCCTTGCGGCGCGTGTCTTCAGCCACGCGTGATCACGTCGGCTCGAGCGCGTAGCAGTGCGGGCAGCCGTACCAGAAGAACTCGATCACCTCGATCTTGCCGCCGCCTTCGGTGGGCTGCGGCGGATGATGGGCGGGTAGCGGCTGCTGCGCGGACGGCGCGTGGAGGCGAAGGCGCGCGCGGCGGCGGCGAGTGGCGGAGAGGAGCGCTGCGCAATGACATGTGGGTTCCTTTTACGTTTTCGTGGCTTCGTCGGTGGTGCGGATGATGGCCGCGCCGACGCCGTTCTGGGACAGCGCGGTCTTGATTCGGTTCGCGTCGTCGCAGGCTCTGGTACGGGCCCAGGCGCACGCGATAGAGCGTTCCCTTGCCGGGGATCGTCCACCGCGCGGACCGTGGCCTCCAGTCCTGTTAACGCAATCTTGGCCTTCAGGTTGTCAGCCTCGCTGCTCTTCGGAGAAGGCGCCGGCCTGCAGCCAGTAGGTCTCGCCGCGAGAGCGCCTTGGGCGTCGACGGGCGAGGAGCCCGGCCTGGCGGCGCCGCGAGGGCGACGGCGCTTGCGGGGCGGCGCTTTGGCGCGGGCTTCGCGTCCTTGTCCGCGCCTTCCTTCGTCGCCGGGAAGGATCTGGTAGAACTCGAAGCGCGGGCCGGCTCGCGCGCGGCCTTCGGCGGCGCTTTCTCGGCGCGCCTTCGGCGAGGCTTTCGCAGGCCTTGGCGGCCTTGCTCCGCGGCGCTTCGCGGCTTCGGGCGGCGGCGGGCGGCTGCGCCGGGCGACGCGATCTTCGGCGACCGGCTCGACTGCTTGCCCTTCTCGACGAACGGATTGGAGAGGCGGTTCAGCCACAGCGCCACCGCGAGCGAGATCACGATGCCCAGCAGCAGGCCGATGATCATCCCGAGCAGCAGCGGGTGGTTGCAGGCGGCTTTCGGCGCGCGGTGCCGGGAGCTGTCCTTGTAATCCTTTGGGCATCACATTCTTTCGGGAGCGCTGACGCCGAGCACGGCGAGGCCGTTGGCGAGCACCTGTCGCGTTGCGGCGACGAGCGCCAGGCGCGGCGCGCTTCAGACTCCTCATCCTCGACGAGGAAACGCTCGGCATTGTAGTAGGTATGCAGGCGCGCCGCCACGTCGTCGTGCAGGTAGTAGCGTGACGAGGTGCGGCGCGAATCTCGGCGCGCGCGCGCTGACGCAGCCTCGGGAAACTCCGCGAGCTTCTGCGCGAGCGCGACCTCGTACGGCGAGGCGAGGCGCGAGAGGTCCGCGCTCGCGAGCGTGGCCGGGTCGCCGCCCCATTCGCGCAGCACGCTGCGACAGCGCGCGCGTGCGCGTACTGCACGTAGTACACCGGGTTGTCGTCGGTCTGGCTCTTGGCGAGGTCGATGTCGAACACCAGCTGCGAGTCGGACTTGCGCGCATGAGGAAGAAATAGCGCACGGCGTCGCGGCCGACCTCGTCGATCAGGTCGCGCACGCGTCGACGTAGCATGCCGGCGCGCTTGGAGATCTTCACCTCCTCGCCGCCGCTGCATCACCGTCACCATCTGGTGCAGCACGTAGTCGGGATAGCCCTTGCGGAATGCCGATGTCGAGCGCCTGCAGCCCGGCGCGCACGCGCGTGACCGTGCGAGTGGTGGTCGGCGCCCTGCACGTTGATCGCGCGCTCGTAGCCGCGCTGCCACTTGGTCAGGTGGTAGGCGACGTCGGGCACGAAGTACGTGTACGTGCCGTCGGACTTGCGCATCACGCGGTCCTTGTCGTCGCCGAAGTCGGTGGTCTGCGCAGCCACAGCGCGCCGTCTCGTCTCGTAGGTGTGGCCCGCGCTTCACGCAGCATCGCGCACGGTCTCGTCGACCTTGCCGTCGGTGTAGAGCGAGACTTTCGAGGAAGTACGAGTCGAACTGCACGCCGAAGGCCTGCAGGTCGAGGTCCTGCTCGCTTGCGCAGGTAGGCGACCGCGAACTTGCGGATCTGCGTCGAGGTTCGTCGCCGGCGACGTCGCCGAAATGCGCCGCGACGTACTCGCTGCGCGATCTCGCGGATGTAGTCGCCGTGATAGCCGTCCTTGGGCATCTCGCCGCCTCGCCGCGCGCCTCGCGCGATGCGCGCCTGCACCGAGAGCGCGAGGTTGGCGATCTGCGTCGCCGGCGTCGTTGTAGTAGAACTCGCGCGTGACGCGCCAGCCCTGCCACTCGAGCAGCGCCGAGATCGCGTCGCCGAGCGCGGCCTGGCGTCCGTGCCCCACGTGCAGCGGCCCGGTGGGATTGGCGGAGACGAACTCCACCATGATCTTCGTGCCGGTCGTGCCGCGTCGCCGCGGCCGAGCGCGCCCTGCCGCGAGGACCTGCGGCGACCACCGCGAAGCGCGACTCGCCGGCGAGCGTGAAGTTGATGAAGCCCGGGCCCGGCGATGTCGGCAGCGCGCGATCGCGTCGCTGGCGCGGCAGCGCGGCGACGATCGCTCTCGGCGGCCTCGCGCGGCTTGCTTGGCCCGACGCGCTTGGCGAGCTGCAGCGCGACGTTGGTCGGCGAAGTCGCCGTGGTCGCGCGTTCTTCGGGCCGATCGAGCTCGACCGCGCACGTCGCCGGCCTCGGGAAGGCCTTGCGGCGGCCGCCTGCGCACGAGCCCGGCGAGGCTGCGCTTTCGAATCGGGGAAGACACGGGGGCGAGGCGAATCAAACCGCGCCATTATACGGGCCGCCGACGCGCTCAGACCTCCTGCGGATCGACGTCCAGCGACCAGCGCACGCGCCGATCGCCGGCGCTCGGCGAGCGCCTGCGCGCCAGTGCGCGCAGGAAGCGGCTGCAGCGCCGCGCGCGAGCCGAGCGCACCAGCAGCTGCGCGCGCTCGAAGCCGGCCTTGCGCTCGAGCGGCGCGGGCACCGGGTCGAACACCTCGACTCTCGCGGCGGCGATGCCCGTGCTGCGCGAGGCGCGCGGCGCCGCGCAGGAAGTCGCGCGGCCTCGCCGGGCGCTTCGACTCGGCGCGCAGCGAGCGCGAGGTGCGCGTAGGGCGGGAAGCCGCGCGATGCGGCGCTCGTCGAGCGCCTCGGTCGGCGAAGCGCTCGTAGTCGTGGCGCGCGACCGCGGCATAGAGCGGATGGCGTCGGGAAATCGGTCTGGATCAGCACCTCGCCCGGCGCGATCGGCGCGGCCCGCGCGCCCGACGACCTGCACCAGCTGCGCGAAGCAGGCGCTCGGCGGCGCGGAAGTCGGCGCTGAAGAGCGCGCTGTCGGCTGTCGAGCACGCCGACCAGCGTGAGGTGCGGGTAGTCGTGGCCCTTGGCGAGCATCTGCGTGCCGACGAGGATGTCGATCTCGCCCGCGCGCACGCGCGTCGAGCACGCCTGCAAGCGCGCCCTTGCGCGCCGTCGAGTCGCGGTCGACGCGCGCGATGCGCGCGCTGCGGGAAATGCCGCGCGCAGCGCCTCCTCGACACGCTGGGTGCCCTGGCCGATCGGGCGCGAGGTCGACGCTGCCGCAGCGTCGGGCACGCTGCCGGGCACGCGCTCGCGCTGGCCGCAGTGGTGGCAGCGCAGCTCGTGGTCGCGCACGGTGCAGCACGAGGTTGGCGCTGCAGCGCGTGCAGGTCGAAGTGCCAGGTGCACGCGCGGCAGAAGAGCACCGGCGCGAAGCCGCGCCGGTTCACGAACACGAGCGACTGCTCGCCGCGCGCGAGGCGCGGCGCGGATCGCCGCGAGCAGCGCAGGGTGAGCCCGTCGCGCGGCCGGTCGGCGCGCGTGTCCACGCGTGCGCACGCCCGGCATGCGCGCGCGCCCGGCGGCGCGCGGTGCCAGCGCGCGCGAGGCGCGTAGCGGCCCTCGCGCGCGTTCGCGATAGCCTCGAGGCGAGGGCGTGGCCGAGCCCAGCACGACCGGGATGCCGAGGCGTCTGCGCGCGCCGCACCGCCACGTCGCGCGCCGAGTAGCGCAGGCCCTCCTGCTGCTTGTACGAGGCGTCGTGCTCCTCGTCGACCACGATGAGCCCCAGGTCGCGGAACGGCATGAGCACCGCGAGGCGCGTGCCCGAGCACGATCTGCGCCGCGCCCGACTGCGCCGCGAGCCAGCCGGCGGCGCGCTCGCCCTCGCGCGAGGTGGCTGTGGGCGGCGACCGACGCGCGCGCCGGGAAAGCGCTCGCGCACCTGGGCCTCGAACTGCGGCGTGAGGCCGATCTCCGGAACCAGCAAGCAGCGCCTGGCGCGCCGCGCGCCGAGCGCGTCGGCGATGAGGTGCAGGTAGACCTCGGTCTTGCCGCTGCCGGTGACGCCCTGCAGCAGCACCGGGATGGAAGCGGTCCGCGCCCGCGAGGCACGCGCCGCCACGGCGCCGCGCTGCGCGGCGGTGAGCGCGGGCGTGCCGGCGAAAGCTCGGGATGCGCCCGGCGCTGGCCCGGCCGGGCGATCGCGCGCCGGCTCACCTGCCGCAGCGCGGCGGCAGCGCTCGCGGCCGATCACCTCGCCCAGCGGGCGCTGGTAGTAGCGCGGCGCAGAACTCGAAGAGCTCGAGCTCGTCGGAATCGAAACGGGCGCCACGTCCGCCACCACGCTCTCGATGGCGCGGAGGCGCCCGGCCGGGGATCGCTGCTCGCCGCACGCGTGCGCCCACGACGACGCCCGACCTTGTGCGTGCCCGGTCCGAAAGGCACCGATAACGAGCGCTCCGCGCGCAGATCGCCTCGCGGCGCGCGGAAATCGAAGCGCTCATCGAGCGGCACGTCGAGGCGCGACGCGGAGCGATAGCTCACGAGTCGCGATTACGCTTTGCCAGGTGGTGGAAAGCCCTGTGGATAAGTCTGTGCAATACGTTGGCCCGCAGCGCGCTCGATGCGCTGCGGCCTGCGTCGGAATGCATTATGCGTGCGGCGTGCGCAACACGCCCAAATCATTGAGCCAGAAGGATAATCTGATTTTCCAGGCAGAGTCCTGCTACGGCGCACATCGCGCCGGAGCCGTGCGGAACTGCGCGGCGTGTGAATAAGCAATCACATCAGACGAATAAATTTCTTGACACACC
>ERZ1370068.7089-contig-6028_pt1 | contig 102900 bp, 138 predicted proteins | sample MGYA00561227_ERZ1370068 | MGnify/ENA primary metagenome ERZ1370068 (study PRJEB38410, sample SAMEA6850437) | metagenome | study: Metagenomic assessment of the ecological functions of the soil: analysis of the soil microbiota associated with the...
GTATGCTTCGTTCCGGTTACATGTTGCTGTTTCAGGAAGTCGGCCAGATGCTCGCGGTCCGCCGGTGTGGCGTTTGCGCCGGGCGAGCTCGCGAGCGACTGAATGACGGTAAGGAGTGAAAGGGGGGTCCTCTGGCAAACGATAACCTAAGAAAAACTTGAAAGACTGCTGTTGTTGAAATTCGAACCCCGTGGCGGAGTTCGCATCGTTGGCAAAACTCCAGTTGAACGTAAACTTGAAACTCAGATTCGAAGCAGCTTTCTGGATCTGACGGCCGAATTCAAGAGACAGGGCCTTTCGAATGATCTCGTCCTTCTCGATCTCGAGCACAAGGGAATCCATGATTCGCTTCATGGCCGCTTGGTCGCCAGCTTGGTTTCCCCGGCAGGTGAAATGTCACCACTCGCTGCTGAGGGCCTGAAAGGCGTCACTTGATGTGGCCCGACGCCGCCAGCGCCAGGGGCCGTTCGGGAAACCGCCGCACTGCCGAGAACGGTCAGGGGCGCGATCGAACTGCCCGGCGGCCAGGTGGCCTAATGCCAGCCCTGTCAGAACTTCATTGCTCACCGCGCCGAGGATCTGCCTCGGCTTCGCCGAAAGCGCTCTGGGCATCGTCCGGGCGATGAGCGCCGATCAGGAGGGATCCCCTCAAGAGCCTTCCGGCGACCTTTCTGGTCCAGAGCCAGGATGCCGCTTCAGCCAGTCCAACGCTTTCGGTGTAGCCAACGTCCATGCCTCCGCCTCTTCAGCGTGCATATCATCGCAGTAAGCCCAGTCGCGGACCCTCTCCTCCAGCCTCGGATCGCTATTGGCGATCTCCGAAAGATCAATGGGATTGCCGGCGCGATCCCCGTTTCGCTGTCATGATTTGCTAACCGCTGCGTGGCCACAGCACCGGTGCCATCGCGTAGGGGTGCGGGGGGCCAATCCTCGCAGCAACGGGCCGACACCGTAGGCGATTTCTGAGACTCTAGATTCCCGCATGACAGAACCACAGCTCTGCCATTGGGATCGCGCTCCAAAGCAGAGGCGAAAGCCCGGCAACCAGCCAGCTCCTCGACTGTGGGCGAACACCGCGGCGACGGTCTTGCATTACCGTCACTGATCATCACCGGCACTAGCCCCATGAAGAGCGAGTAGCTCCGGGGTGAGTTTGTCTGCATCGGTCCTGTCGCAAAGCGAAGGAGGTGTTGGCGATGCTTGGCTGCCATCTCGTGGCACGCCTGCTCTCCTGCGCAGACACGTTGACATCGTGTCCATGATCAGTAGCGGGTTGAACTCGGTATCGACAGGATCGTTTCCGAGCGCCTCGAGTGTCAGTCTTCTCTCGATTCTTCGTCCCCGAGATCGAAGGTTTTGGCGCTGCGACTCACCAGGATTCCCAGCCGCGCGCCGGAGTGCTTCGGGTCTTCCGCGAGAACCTGGCGGAAAAAGAGCCTGGGCCGCGGCGTGGTCGTCCTCGCGCAGCTTCGCGAGTCCCTGGTAGAAGCGCCAGATCCGGGAGTGAGGGTCTTGAGCGCCGCGAGCGTGCTGGAGGCCTTCGTGTACTGTCCTGCACGGATCTGTGCCAAACCCACCAAGGTTGTGACGAGGTCGGCAATTTCCTCTGCTTTCGAACCCAGAAGATCGATCTGGCGAGGACTGTCGAGAGGGATCTTGCGGACTAGCTCGAGCAACGCCTTCCGGATCCGAGGTGAAGGAAATCTCAACCGGACCGACCGCGGCCTGCTCGATCCGATTGATCGGCGTGATCCTCGCCTCCACCTCCTCCTCGTGTCCGAGCCCGAGGAGCTTTCCCCAGCAGACGGCATCCGCGCCGAGCTTTTGGCCGGCTTCGCGTGCCTGTGATTCGTTCTCGATTGGCTCGTGAAGCTTCCTTCGAGTATTCGGACCGGCACGTCTGCAACCCTCCGCCTGAGGTTCCACGCTCGACGAGTTCTTGATACGCCCGGCCGCGCTCGCGGCTCGACCCCGTGACGGATGCGAAGGGCGCCACCGCGACGGTGAAGTCCGCTCCGCTCGGCGGGACGGGAGCGCGCCACGATCGCCATGCGAGCCAGGAGCCGAAGGCTGCGATGACGAGAACCGTCGCCAGCGACGCCTTCACCAGGTCCCTCGCGCTGTGGCCGGTTCAGCAGCCACTCACGCAGCTCGCCCATCAGGTCGGCGGCGGTCTCGAAAACGGTCTGCCGGCTTCTTCGCGAGGCACTTCCGCACGATCCCCGCGAGCTGCGGATCGACAAGCGGGCTGGTATCGGAGGATGGAGGATCCTCATGCAGGATCAGCTTCGACGAGCTTCTCCGATGTGGCCGCCCGGAAGGGGCGCTCACCGGACAGACAGTTCGTGAATGACAATGCCCAGGAGAACAAGGTCGCTGCGGCCATCGACCGTCGCACCAGCGAGCTGCTCCGGCGACATGCAGGGGAACCGTGCCGGCGATACTGGTCGGCGACTCGAGGTGGAATGTCTTCGTGATCTCGTCGACCCCGGCCGTCCGCCTGGAGGTCCATCCTGGCTGCGAAGGAGCGCCACGCCGAAGTCTAGGATCTTGGCGGTGCCATCCTCAGTGACGATGATGTTCTCAGGCTTGACATCGCGGTGAACGATTCCTTGGCGATGGGCCGCGTCCAGTCCGCGACAGACCTGGGCGGCGATCTCGACGACCTCCCCTCGGCGGCGGAGGCCCCGGGCCAGGCGCTGCCGGAGTGTCTCTCCCCTCACCAGCTCCATCGCAATGAGAACGAGGTCCCCGACTCCTCACCCAGCTCATAGACCGTCGCGATGTTGGGGTGTTCGATGCGTGCCGCTGCTCGGGCCTCGTGAATCAGTCGCTGGAAAACTGTCGGCGTCGGCTCCCGGCGAAGGTTCGAGCACCTTCAGCGCGACTTCCCGGTCGAGCCGCTCGTCGAGCGCGCCCTGTAGACAGCCCCCATCCCGCCCCGACCGGATCTCATCGATGATCCGGAAGTGTCCGAGTCGGTCCTCGCTCATCGCGCCTCCCACCGGCTCGTGACCTGATGCGATCGCCCCACGCATGGGTAGTGACAGGTGTAGGAGATGCTATCGCGAACCGGCCCCGATCAAGCGAGCGAACTGCGGCCCGACGGGCGACCGAGCCGAATTGCAGGCAGACTGGGAGCGTCTTCAAGCGGGACGGCCCCCTTTCAAGATTGAACCGCTGCACTGGTGTGGTATTTGAACGATGACGCATGCGATCCATCGGGTGACATCCTTCAACATCGTTGGACCCCACACGCTCGCGGTTATCTTCGCGGATGGCTCTAACGCACGAACCATCGACTTCCTGCCGGTTCTGAGCGGGTGAGCTCTATGGCCCGCTGCGGGAGCTGGGCTTCTTTCCAAGTTGGTAGCGCTCGATCCAGAGGTCCACACGCTCGTTTGGCCGAACGGCGCCGATTTCGATCCCGCCACGCTTCACGATTGGCCCGGACGTCGCCTGACGACTACTCCGCCTTGCGAAACAGCCTGGGCCGAAACGCCCGAGATCGAGCGAGGCCAGCTGGAAACTGCGGGGTCCACTTCGCGCATGGTGACTTCCGCTTTACCGCACTGCGGCGATAATCCGGGCTGAGTCTGCTGAAACGGACCAGCCCCAGTTGCCACGCTCACTTGCCCGGCCGGTGTTCAACGACGTAGCTGAAGGCCCGGGCGGAGTTGTCGGGAAAGGATCGCTGACGCGCGTGGAAGGCCCAGACGAGCCGACCGTCGGGTTCCGGCTTCCCGACGCGCTTCGCCGGCGCTCAGGACGCGCTACGACGTCGACGGCGAACTCGGGCGCGGAGGGATGGGGATCGTCTACCGCGCGCGCGATCGCCAGACGGGCGACGTCGTCGCGCTCAAGATCCTGCATCCGGCCATCGCCGTCGACGCCACACGCATCGAGCAGTTCAAGAACGAGCTGCTGCTCTCGCCGCGTCGCATCGCACAAGAACGTCTGTCGCGTGCACGATCTCGAACGTGTTCGGCGGCACCGTCGTGATCTCGATGGAGCTGGTCTCCGGCCGACAGTCTGCGCCACCTGCTTGAATCGCGTCGGGTCGGTGTCCATCCGCCACGGGTTCCGCCATCATCCGCCAGGTGATCGCCGGGCTTGCAGAAGCGCACGCGCAGGGCGTCGTGCATCGGGACCTGAAGCCGGAGAACATCGTGATCGCGGCCGACGGCAGCGTGAAGGTGATGGACTTCGGGATCGCGCGGTCGATGAACGCGGCCGAGACGAGCAACGGGCATGATCGTCGGCACGCCGGCGTATATGAGTCCCGGAGCAGGCGTCGGGCGGCCCTGGCGACGCGCGCAGCGACATCTACGCGCTGGGCGTCGTGATGTACGAGATGTTTGCCGGCCAGGCGCCGTTCTCGGCCGAGACGCCCAGTCGCGATGGTGGCCAAACAGGTCCACGAGACGCCGGTGCCGCCGCGCGAGCGCGACCCCTGATCTGCCCGGTGCGGATCGAGCGCGTGATCCTGAAGTGCCTCCACAAAGATCCAGCCAAGCGTTATCAGTCGGTGGGCGAGGCTCGAGGCGGCGCTCGATCAGCAACGCGCCGAACCCGCGACGCAGGAACCACGCACCGCCACATTGCCCGTGCACATCACGCAGTGGCGGCGAATGGACTCGATCCTGGTGGTTGCGGCCGTCGTCGGCGTGGCGCTGTTCTTTTCGGGTTCAGTCAATCCAGCCTCGCCCCGTTGAGCGAGGTCAGCGTTCGATCTGCGGCGCGCTGCGGCGGATGGCGCAGGAGTATTCACAGCGGCTCCGGGCGCCCGCCGGCGCGGAAAACCACATCGGTGTTTCCGATCACCTGGAGAAGTACACGACTCCTCGCCAGGCAGGCTGGAGCACCCGCCGCCCGACAACTGACCAACAATCCGGTCCCCTATTGGGGCATGGCAGATCGATCCACGGGACACCAGCTTCGAGTTCAACAATCGAGGCGAGTTGCTCACTTCAGTGCGGCCCCGGCGCCGAGACAGCCTGGCGCCCATCGCCATGCCGGAGGCGCAGGCGACAGCCGAGCGGGTGCTGCAGGACGTTTTCAAACGTGAGCGACGGACCTCGACGTCAAGCGCGCGGAAACCGATGGTCGCGTGGCGAAGTTTTCATGGCGCGAGAAGGTGGCGCAGCCGTTGGGCGTATGGGTCGATTACTACGTGACGGTGACCAGTCAAGGGATCTGGGGCGCCGCCACGGACTACGTCGTTCCGGCCGGCGACCCGAGAGCGGTGAGTTGCTCGACATCGAAAACTGGGGCATCCCCGTGTGGGTCGGCCTCGCGTTGATCATCGCGGTATTTGGCTTGTTCCGCGCGCGTAGCGTTGACCTGATGACCCGCTGGCGCGTCATCGCGTCGTTTTTCGCCGTCTTTCTGCCGGGTTCGGCGTTGCCGTGACCTATGTCGCGCCGATTGAGCGCTCCGGCGGGTATCGTCGTCTTGGTATCCATCTCGGTCGGCCTGCTGCTTTTCGCCGTCTGGCTGTTCGGATCGGTGGCCTTCGAAAGCATCGTGAGACGATCGGATGCCCCGCAGCTTGCGAGTTTTGCGTCGCTGTTTGGTCTGAAGGCGCTGCCGCCGGCGTGCGGCCTCGCGGTCGTTCGCGGCACGCTGATCGGCCTCTGCATTCTGGGCGTGGATGCGGTCGGCGTGTGGGCGACGACGACGTATCTCGGGGGCCAGCCTGGGAGGAAACTGTACCTTCAGGGACCGTATCTGCTCGAAGCGCGGTGGCCGCTCGTCGTCCTGCTCACTCTGGGCCTGTCTCGAGGCGTTCACCATCGGTTTGCTTATCGCATTCTTCGGCGCCGTCGGCGAGCGCATCTCGACGCGCGCGTGGGCGTGCGTGTTCGCGCCCGCCCTACTGCTCGCGCTGGGCGGCGTGCATCACGCGCATGGCGGCCACCGAACCGTACTACTGGACGATGACGCTGCTGTTCGTCGACTACGTCCTGTTGTTCTTCGCGTTCAGGCGTTTCGATCTCCGCTGACGGTCGTCACGGCGCTCTTCACGTTCGTCTTCTGCTCGAGCAACTACGCGTTGGTCGTCATGTTGCGGCCGGTCGGTCCAGTCGAGGAATGGGCCGCGTTCGCCGTCTGGGGCCTGTGCGTGGCTGCTGCTGCGGCGGTTGCTTTTCAGACGAAATTGCGCACGGCGTTCGGGCGCATGTCGGCGGCCGTCGAATGAGGCGGCGCGGCGTCAGCGTTTGTACTGATTCTTGAGGTAGTACTCGGCGGTGCGGCGGGCGCTGTCGTCGCCACCCGCGGCCTTGATGGCAAGCCGGTAGAGATCCTTCGCGCCGCCGCGGTCGCCTGCGACGTCGCGGAGCTGGCCTAGCCAATGTAGCTCCAATCGAGGACATACGTCGGTCTCGTGTCGCGAACGTCAATCACCTTCTGGAAGCTCTGCTGCGCTAGACCGTCTCGCTTCGCCTGAAATTCGTCCACCCGATCAGATACTCGATCTGCGGGTGGTCGTCATGCTCCTTCTTGAGTTTCACCAAAGCAGCTTCCCACTCTTCGCGCTTCTCGTCCCTAACGAGCCGTCTCGCGGGCAGGGTCGCTTTGTAGATCTTGGAATCCTCCTCGCCGAGCTGCGTTGCCGCGAACTCGACCCCTGTCAGATCGGAGTCGCCGGGATAACGATTGCTTCAGATCCTGAAGCATCGCCATCGCATCGGAGTGCAACCCCGCCATGTTCAAGGCCCGGCCCAAGTGGAGAGAAAGCAATGAGCTCTTCTTGCTTGCGCCCGTGTTTCTTGGCCACGACCGGTCGCAGAACCTCGATTGCGGTCTCGGGCTCGGCGTCATCATTGAAGAGGTTCGCGAGAACGACTGCGTGCCCAAGTCTCTTCCTCGTCCTCGATCGTGCCCGCCTTCACTCGAGCCAGGACTTCACGGAGCAGCACGACGCTCCTTGATCTCCCGTCGCGTCCCGAGCTTCGCGAGGACCTGCGCAAGCGCGAGCGCCACTTCGGGAGCCTCGGGAAAAGCTGAATGCCACCGTTCCAACACGATCTGATCTTTCGTTCGTGTCGTGCTCGATCTCGCTATACGCCACGTGGAGGATGTAGAAGGCGTGGCAGCGCTCCAGCTCGCCTTTCTGCGCGGCCTCGTCGAGAAGCTTGAGACCGCGCTCCCGGTCCCCACCCGGAAAAAACAGAAGAGTCTTCAGGAACTTGACGATCGATGGAATGGTGGCGCTCCATGTAGTCGTAGGTACCGGTCCAGAATCGGCAGTCCTCGCACGAGGGATCTTCTTCGAGGAGTCCAAGCATCAGCGACCGCGCTTTCTTGGCGTCGAAAGCCCCGAAATCTGCTCCCTGTGGTCGAATCGATAGGCCGCGCGAGTGCCGTAGGCCGCACCGAGGCAGTACTTTGCCGCAGCATCGGCCGGCTGAGCCTCGATGCGCTTCCGCCCGACCTCGATGGCGCGATCGAGAAGCGCTTGCCCGCGCTCGGGGTCGGTCGCACCGTCATGCGCCTCGAGTTCCCAGTCGATATCGATCATTGCCGGAAAGTAATAACCGCACACGTCGTCGGGAGCATGACGATGAATCTCCAGGAGTAGTGCCCGCGCGGCGTTCGGCTTCCCGACCAGGCGAGCTTCAAACCTTCTCGCCACTTCGCCAACGCTTCGGGAATCTTCGGCTCGGCGCCTTCGAGGATCGAGGACACTCCCAAAACTGTCGCCGACAGCAGAAGCGTTCGCGGAATCCAATCTGCACGACGCACCAAGCTCTCCTTGAACGGCCACGAGCGGATTGTCCGCTGGAACCGATCCTACCGTTTCTTTCTTTTCTCCAGGTCGATCGGTCTCGGGGCCCACGGACTGAGCTACATCGCGCGGATGTCGCCCCAACTCCGGCACTGAGCTCGGCCCCTTTAAGTCGGGGGAAGCGATTCGGTACATTGGCGCGATGTCGCCCCGATTCCCGCGACGATCATCGGCCGTGGCCTCTCCTGCTGCTGCTCGACCGGCGATTTCCGCCTGCGCCTCGCGGTTCCCCAGATGCGATGCTCGACGGCCTGTCGTGGCGCCTCGTCGGCCCGCACCGCGCCGGATGGGGCACCGTCACCGCGGGCGTCCGCGAGAGCCGGACACGTTCTACTTCGGCGCGGCGGGCGGCGGCGTCTGGAAAGACGACCGATGCCGGCCGGACGTGGGCGCCGATCTTCGATCGCGGTCCCGCTTCGATCGGCGCTCTGGCCGTTGCGCTCGTCGGACCCGAAGACGATCTATGTCGGAACGGGGCAGGTGACTTCGCGATACGACATCGCGGCGGGTGAGGGGTCTTCAAGTCGAAAGACGGCGGCGCGAGCTGGTCGCCGGTCGGACTCGCGCGACGCGCCACATCGGCGCGATCGTCGTCGATCCGCGCAACGCCGACGTCGTGCTCGTCGCAGGCCTCGGCCACGTGTTCGGGCCGAACCCGGAGCGCGGCGTGTTCCGCTCCGAAGACGGCGGCGCCACGCTGGACGCGGACGCTGTTCGTCAGCGAGAACACCGGCGCCGTCGATCTGGCGCTCGACCCGGCGGCGCCTGACATCGTGTTCGCCTCGGTCTGGCAGGTGCGTCACAAGCCGTGGCTCAGCTACTTCGCGCCGAGCGAGGGCGAGGAGAGCGGGTTGTACCGCTCGAGCCGACGGCGGGCGCACCTTCGACGCGCGTGACCGGCTCGGGCTGGCCGGAGCGAAGCTCGGCCGCATCGAGTCTCGCCGCGCGCGCATCTGCGCAGGAACGACGCGCGTGTACGCCGCCGTCGAGGGCGGCGACGCCGGCGGCCTCTACCGTTCCGATGACGCCGGCGCTGGCTTGGAAGCGCGTCAACGACGACCGGAGCCTGGGCAGCAACTACTTCGGCCACGTGACGGTCTCGCCCAGCGACCCCGACACCGTGTTCGTGATGGGGCGGTCGATCCAGCCGCTGCACGGCGGGTGGATCGACGTGCACGGTCTTCAAGGGCTCTCCCGGCGGCGACGACTACCACCACCTCTGGATCGATCCGGCGCGATCCGAGCGCATGATCACCGGATCCGATCAGGGCACCGTCGTCACCGTGAACGGCGGAGCGACCTGGAGCAGCTGGTACAACCAGCCGACCGGCCAGCTCTACCACCTGGCCGCCGACAATCGCTTCCCGTACCGGATCTACGCGGGCCAGCAGGACAACGGGACCGTGGCGATCGCCAGCCGCAGCGACTACGGCGCGATCACGTTCCGCGAATGGCACCCCGTCGGCGCCGACGAGCGCGACTACGACATCCCCGATCCGCAAGACCCCGACATCGTGTACGGGTCGGGCCTCGGCGGAAGGCTCACGCGCTGGAATGCCAGAAACGGCGAGGTGCAGAACATCTCGCCCTGGCCCGTGTCGACCTACGGCGCACGGCCGACGACCGTGAAGTACCACTACACGTGGATCACGCCGATCGCGGTGTCCGGAGTTCCGCCGTACCCGCTGTACCAGGGCGCGCAGGTGCTGTTCCGCTCGACCGACCGGGGGCTCATTGGAAGACGATCAGCCCCGACCGGACGGCGCGCGGCGACGCGGCGAAGGACTGCGGCGGCGACCTGACGCCGCGCGAGCGCGGGCCTGCGGGTACGGCGTGATCTTCTCGATCGGTCTGTCGCCGCGCGACAACGACACGATCTGGCTCGGTTTCGACGACGGACAGGGTGCACTCTGACGCGCGATGCGGGAAAGACCTGGAGCGACGTGACCCCGCAGGGCGTCCCCGTGTGGGCCAAGATCAGCACGATCGACGTCTCGGCCGTCGACCCCGGGACCGCGTACATCGCCGTCGACAATCATCGCCAGGACGATTTCACTCCGCGCGCGTTTCGAACCAGGGACTGCGGGCGGAGCTGGACCGCGATCGGCGGCGGGCTTCCTCCGGGGCAGTTCGTCGGTGCGCTGCGCCGACCCGGTGAAGCGCGGGTCTGCTCTACGCGGGAACCGACCACGGCGGTCTTCGTGTCGTTCGACGACGGCGGCGGCTGGCGTCCGCTGCAGAGGAATCCTCCCTACCGCGATCGTCACAGACCTTCTCGTGCACGGGCGCTGACCTGATCGCATCGACTCAGGGGCGCGCGATCTGGGTGTTGGACGACGTGAGCCCGCTGCGCGAGATCGACGCGATCTCGGGGAGCGATGCGGCGTACCTCTTTGCGCCGGCGCCGGCGATGCGCGTGCGGCGCAATCAGAGCGAAGGACACGCCGCTCCCGCCCGAAGAGCCGGTCGGGAAGAACCCGGCGACCGGAGCCGTCATCGACTACTGGCTCGCCGCGGAACCAGGAGCAGCTCGGTCCGTCTCGAGATCCGCCGATGGGCACGCTGGGGCGGTCGTCCGGCGGTTCGTCAGCGGTGAGACCCCGCCCGTCGCTTCCGGCCGAGCGCTACTTCGCCAGACCGATGGGTGCGGGCCGGCACCGGATCTTCCGCGCTGCTGCTGGCGCGCACCGGTTCGTCTGGGACCTGCGCATGCCGCGTCCCGCGTCTCACGCTACGACCTCAGCATCGCCGCCGTGGATGGTGAAGACACGCCGAAGCTCCCCGGAAGGGCATGCTCGTTCCGCCCGGGACGTACCAGGTCGCGCTCACGGTATCGGGGCGCGACTACCTCAGGCCGCTCGTCGTTGCGGCCGACCCCCGCGTTGCCGTCGACAAGAACGGGCTCGCGGGCGCGCTGTCCTTCTCGCGCGAGGTCGTCGCCGCGCCTCGAGCGCCAAAGCCAGAAGCCGAGAGCGAGCTGCACCGAGGTGCGCAAGCAGCTCGACGCCCTGAGCGGAGCCGAAGCTTCCCGGCCATCGCGGCCTTCGAAGCCAGGATCGCGCCGCTCGAAGCACGAGACCACGCAGGCGCCGAACCTCGGCGCCGATCGGCCGCGATCTCGTGGAGCTCAGATCGATCTCGAAGGGTCGGACCGCGCCCCCACCGAGCCGGCAGCACGAGGTGTCTCAAGCTCGAAGCGGCCCGGCTCGACCGCGCGCTGACGCTATGGAGGGAGGTCAAGACTCGGGACCTCCCGGAACCTCAACGCGGCGCTTTTGGCTGCGGGGCTGAAAGGGTCTCGTTGCCCTAGGCTGGCTCGTTCCCGGGCTTCCACTTGATGTTGCAATCCGAGGCTCGGCCGTTGGGCAACGCCGACCGGCCGCTGTGCCAGAGGACGTCGTCGATCGCGGCGCGCAGGTCGCGGCCGGTCACCGAATGCCGCTCTCCGGACGGCTGTCGTCGAGCTGCCCGCGGTAGACGAGCTTCCTTCCCTTGTCGAAGAGGAAGAAGTCCGGCGTGCACGCCGCCCGGTACGCCTTCGCGACCTCCTGCGTCTCGTCGTAGCAGAACGGGAAAGTGGAAGCCGAGCTCGCCGGCCATCGCCTTGAGCCGCTGCGGGGCATCGTCCGGGTAGTTCGCGGCGTCGTTCAGCGCTGATCGCGACGATGCCCAGTCCCGCGTTCCCGATAGTCGAGGCCTAAGCGTGCGAGCTCGTGCTGCGTGCTTGACGAACGGGCAGTGGCGGCAGATGAACATCACGAGCAGGGCGGTCTGAATCCTTGAACGAAGCGAGCGTGATCGTTCGGCCGGAAACGACGTCCGGCAGGTCGAGCTCGGGGGCGGTCGTGCCCAGACTCGAGCATCGTCGACAGTGTTTTCGCCATTGGGATCCCTCCTCGAATGAGCTACCCTTCACGGTTATACTCCAGCCGATGAGTCGCGGCGACGGCTGAGATCGCTGAGACGCTACAAGGGGGAGACAGCATGGCGGATACGAGCACCACACATCACGCGCTCGGCGAGAAGGCTGCGTTCCAGCTTGCCAACGTCACCAAGACGCCGCCGCAATACGGCGCGATCACGCCACGCTGGCTGGTTCGCCTGCTCGACTGGAAGCCCGTCGAGGCGGGCACGCTACGGGTCAACCGCGTGGCGGACGACGATGCGGTCGAGGTCGTGTGCGAGCCGAAGGAGGAGAGCGCGCTGCCCGCGTCGTTCGTGAACTACCAGGAGAAGCCGCGGGAGTACACGCTGAACTCGATCTCGAGCGTGCTCCAGGTCTCGACGAAGGTGTCCGACCTGTACAGCAACCCGTTCGACCAGATCCGGGAGCAGCTCCGGCTGACGATCGAGTCCGTCAAGGAGCGCCAGGAGAGCGAGCTCATCAACAACCAGGGGTACGGGCTGCTCAAGAACGTGCCGGCCGGTCAGCGCATCCATACGCGCACCGGCCCGCCCACGCCGGACGACCTCGACGAGCTGCTCGCCAAGGTTTGGAAGGAGCCGTCGTTCTTCCTGGCCCACCCGCGCGCGATCGCGGCGTTCGGTCGCGAGTGCACGCGCCGCGGCGTTCCGCCCGCGACCGTCACCATGTTCGGCGCCCCGTTCCTCACCTGGCGAGGCGTGCCTCTGGTCCCCATCGACAAGCTGAACGCGGGGGCCAAGACCAGCATCCTGCTGCTGCGCGTGGGAGAGAAGAAGCAGGGGCGTCATCGGCATGTACCAGCCGGGCCTTCCCGGCGAGCAGACCCGGGGCTCTCGGTCCGGTTCATGGGAATCGACCACAAGTCGATCGCGTCCTACCTCGTGGCGCTCTACTGCTCTGCGGCCGTGCTTGACCGACGACGCCATCGCGGCCCTCGATCAAGTGGAAGTAGGTAGCTACCATGAGTACAAGTGATCCCCACGGACCCGAACGACTTCGCCAAGCTCGTCGATCTGACGGGAGCGCAGGCCGCGTCCGCGGCAGGCATGCCCGATCCGAACGAGTTGGCCAAGCTCGCCGCGGAGTTCTACGGGACGCTGACTCGGTCGGGGATTCCGTCGGAAGCGACGATGCCTTCCGGCGTTCCGACGGGAATGATTCCGGTCGCCCCCACGATGCCGGCCACGCCTGCGATGCCGGCGCATGTCGGCGACTCCCGAGATGCCGGTGATGCCGAACATGCCGGGGATCCCCGACGTCCCCGGTTTTCGTTCATGACGGACTTGCGTTCCCTCGAGGGGATGACGGGCGACCTCTCGCGGTGGGGTGCGACGCCGTCCGAGACGTAGCTCCGCACGCTCGCGGCCGCGGCGCCGGCGCTTCCAGGCGTTCAATCCGTTCCTGGATGGGCACCCGACGGCGATGCCCGGAGCGCCCGGGATGACCGCGGCGGCGATGCCGGGGTGCAGAGCACGCCAGGCATGCCATGGATGCACCGGCGATGCCCGCCATGCCGTCAGCACGCCGGTTCCGCCTTCGGACTTCGTCACCGACCTCACGGCCGATCGGAAGACACTGGCCGCGATCTCGCGCGGATGGGGGCGACGCCTTCCGAGTCCCAGCTTCGCTCGATGGCGCCCGGCGCTCCCGCCGATGCCCGGGCTGCAAGCGGCTCCGTGGATGGGCGATCTCGCATCGATATCCGGCCTTCCGGCGATTCCTCTGGACACGATCTCCGAACGAGGCGGCGATGATCGACGCCTCGCCTCCCGCAGATCCCCGGCGCGGTGACGCCGTATTCGATGCCGCCGGGAGGCGATGCCGTCGTTCGGGTTCTTCGACGCTGACGCGGCCGCCTCGACGCGGCCGGGATGGCGCCGGTCGCCGGATCGATCCCGCAGGATCTGGGCGGCTTCAAGGCGTCGGACATCACGTCGGTCCCGTTCGACGTGCAGGCGATCCGCCGGGACTTTCCGATCTTGCAAGAGAGCTTCAACGGGAAGCCGCTCGTCTGGCTCGACAACGCGGCGACCACGCAGAAGCCGCAGGCGGTCATCGATCGGCTCTCGCACTTCTACGCGCACGAGAACTCGAACGTCCATCGCGCGGCCCACCAGCTGGCGGCCCGCGCGACCGACGCGTACGAGGCGGCGCGCGAAACGGTGCGGCGCTTCCTGAACGCCGTCGTCGACGCGCGAGATCGTCTTCGTCCGCGGAACGACCGAGGGCATCAACCTGATCGCCCAGAGCTGGGGGCGTCGCAACGTCGGCAAGGACGACGAGATCGTCATCACCTGGCTCGAGCATCACGCCAACATCGTGCCCTGGCAGATGCTCTGTCGGAGAAGGGGCGAAGCTGCGCGTGGCGCCCGGTGGACGATCAGCGGCCAGGTGCTCGCTCGACGAGTACGAGCGCCTGCTCGGCCCGCGCACGAAGCTCGTCTCGTTCTCTCGCACGTCTCGAACGCGCTGGGCACGGTGACGCCCGTGCGCGCAGATGGTCGCGCATGGCGCACCGGCACGGCGCCAAGGTGCGTCGTCGACGGCGCGCAGTCCGTCGCGCACACGCGCGTCGACGTGCAGCAGTACGACTGCGACTTCTTCTGTCTTTTCCGGTCACAAGATCTTCGCGCCCACCGGCGTCGGCGTCGTCTACGGCAAGGCCGACGTGCTCGAGCACATGCCGCCGTGGCAGGGCGGCGGCAACATGATCAAGGACGTGCACCTTCGAAAAGACGATCTACAACGAGCCGCCCGTGAGGTTCGAGGCCGGCACCGGCACGATCGCCGACGCCGTCGGCCTGGGCGCCGCCCTCGACTACGTCACGCGCATCGGCATCGGCGAACATCGCCGCGTACGAGCACGAGCTGCTTGACTACGGCACCGAGGTCCTGCGGCGCATTCCCGGGTTGCGGCTCATCGGCACGGCGCGCCGAGAAGGCCGGCGTCCTTTCGTTCGTGCTCGACGGGTACCGCACGGAGGACGTCGGGGCGGCGCTGGCCCGCGAGGGCATCGCCGTTCGGGCCGGCCACCACTGCGCGCAGCCGATCTCACCGCCGGTTCGGGATCGAGCAGCGTTCGTCCCTTCGCTGGCGTTCTACAACACCTGCGAGGAGATCGACGCCTCGCCGCCGCGCTGTGGCGACTGAAAACGGAGGAATACTGCGTGCAGAACGATCGTCCTCGCGCTGTGTCTCTTCTGCCGCATCGATCGTACCTTCCCCATTGATGAACGCCGCGCCCACGCAATCGGATTCGGGCATCCGGGGCCGAGTGGTTCTCGGGCCTCCTGACGCCTTCGACGCAAGTCAGGGAGCGCGTTCGCGAGCAGCCGTTCCAGACGACCCTCGACATCGTCAAGGCGGAGGATGAGTCGCTCGTGATACAGATTCGGACGCGTCAAACGGGCGGTTCGTCGTCGGGCTGGAGCCGGGGGATACATCGTACGATCGGCCTCTTCGGACGAGACTCGCAACGTCCGTCGATCGAACCGGCCCCGGTCAGCGGTGCCCCCTCATACCTACGTCGACGTGACGATCAGCGCGGACACCGGCATTCGCTGAATCGCGACCGTCGATCCACCGTGTTAGCCTCGCAACGGCCGTGAGGCTCGGATAGCTCATGCGCAAGCAAGGATCGCCATCGCGATGATCGCCCTCTTCCTGGGCGTTGGCGCCGGCATTTGGATCGTTCGGGAGACGTCTCTCGGCGCGCCGCGGCTATACGCCGAGCGCGTGCACCGGACTCTTCCGAGAGCTACGGCGGCAGCCGAGAGTCCCGTGGCGCACGACGCCCCCGGTGAGCGGAGACGCGGCGCACCCGCGCCGCCGCGGTCGCTCGGGATCGCCTGCGGAGCCGATCGCCACACCCGCTCGCTCCACCGCGGACCACACGTCGCCCGTCGAGTTCCTCGGCTGGGCTCGAGTGCAAGCGCGCCGCGAACGGGGCGTTGGCGCCGCGTGCCGGCGCCGGAACCCGGACCGATGACGAGGCCGCCGGCACACGCGCCCAGATCCTCCCCGCCGTCCGATCGCCCGGTCCGACAGCCGGTTCCCAACCCCGCGCCCTCCACCGGTGCCCAATGAAGCGCAGGCGAACGAGTCTGAGAAGAAGGAAGAAGAAGCGGCGCCCGATGCCGCGGACGATCCGGAATCCGACACCGGCATCCCCACCGTGCTCGTCTCCCTTCTTCGCTTCGACGCCCGAGATCCGAGATGGCAGCGTCGCGACGCTCTTCGATCGGCGTCACCGACGACCTGTCGAGGTCAAGCTCGTTTTCAGGACACTGCGGAAGCCCGAACGAGACGGCCATCGTCCCTTTCAGCGCGCAAGACGAGGCCGGCAGCGGCGCGCGTTTACCGCCAGGATCGCGATCCCGCGTCAGGCGGAGACGGGAGACTGGTTCGTCGGCAACCTTCAGATTACGGACAAGGCCAACAACCCGCTGAACCTCGTGTATGCGAAAGCGACGGTTCTCCGGGTGGCTCGCTGCGCGTCACCTCGGACGATTCGGACTCCGTCGCGCCGGACGTGCATCGTGTCTCCGTCGACAAAGGAGCGGTCGGAGCCGGCGAGAAGATCAGATCGTTGTCGAGGTCGACGACGATCGCTCGGGGAGTCGCATCGGTCACGGGCACGTTTCAGAGCCCCTCGAAGCTGCCTACGTCCCTTTCGTCTGTCGCGAGAGCGGCGGGTCCGCCTGGGTGGGCGACATCTCGATCCCGGCGAGCGCCGCCTGCGGGGAATGGACGCTGAACCAGCTGCGCGTCGCGGACAAGGCCAACAACACGGGCCTATCTCACGGGCGGGGCTCCACGAGCCGGCAACGTCGGTTTCGTCGTCTCCGGCGGCGGCGCGATTGCGACCTCGGGCCGCCCGTCATCGACACGCTGTTTTTCTCCGGCGGGGCTCCAACGCGGCCGCCTCTGAGATGACTTTGGAGCTTTTCGATCCATGACGACGGGGCGGTGTCGGCTCGTTGTCCGGCCGTATCGAAGGTCGGTCTCGGCAAACGGTCAGGTCCCCAAGATCTTCTTTGCGTGGGCATCGGATCCACGTAACCCCGACGCCCCCATGAGCCGCCAGGATCCTCCGTTCCGCAATTCGCGGCGAGGGGCACGTGGAGCGTGGCCCTGGTGCAGGTCATGGACAAGGCCCGCAACACGCGAACCTACAGCAAGGGCGATTCCGGCCCTCGTGACGCCAGCTTCATGGTGGAGTAGAGGCCGAGGCGTTGCTCGTGTCGGATCCTCTGCGCCGCGCTCGTCCTCGTGACGCTCGCCACCTACCGCGGCGTCGTCTCGAGCGGATTCATACTCTACGACGACGACGCCTACGTCACCGAGAACCCGCACGTCGCGCGCGGCCTGGACGCGGAGCTCGATCGCCTGGGCCTTCACCAGTAGCAGCCAGGCGAGGCTGGCATCCACGCTGACGTGGCTCTCCCACATGACCGACGTCAGCCTCTTCGGGGCTCGACGCGGGAAGCACCATCGGACGAGCCTCGCTGCTTCACGCCGCGAGCTCGGTGCTCCTCTTTCTCGTGCTGCTGAGAATGACGGGGCGCGTTCTGGCGGTGCGCATTCGTCGCGGCGCTCTTCGCAGTCCACCCGCTCCACGTCGAGTCGGTCGCCTGGATCGCCGAGCGGAAGGACGTCCTGAGCACGCTCTTCTGGCTCCTGACGCTCTGGGCCTGGCTGCGCTACGCTCCGATCGAGAACGCCCGCTCCGGTACGCGCTCGTCGTCGTCGCTCTTCGCGCTCGGGCTCATGGCGAAGCCGATGCTCGTGACGCTCCCGTTCACCCTCCTGCTTCTCGACGTCTGGCCGCTGGGGCGGACGCCGCTGCCGTCGCCTATGGAAGGAGAAGCTCCGCTGTTCGCGATGTCGGTCGCGTCTGCGCCGTGACCTTCATCGTCCAGAACAGCGCGGGCGCGTCAGACCCTCCGGAAGATCGCGTTCGCCGAGCGCGTGCGAACGCACGTTGCTCGCCTACGTGACCTATCTGGGCCAAACGTTCTGGCCGAAGGGCACTCGCGGTGTTCTACCGTATCCCGATCGCCTCGGTCTTCTCACCTGGCCCGTGGCGGGTCGGCGCTTCTGCTCGTGGCCACGACGGCGATCGTCATACGGCTGAGGCGGGCCGCGCCGTTTCTCGCGGTCGGTTGGCTTTGGTATCTCGGCACGCTCGTCCCGTCATCGGTCTGGTCCAGGTCGGCGGGCAGGCGATGGCGGACCGGTACACGTACGTCCCGCTCATCGGGATCTTCATCGCGGTGTCCTGGGGAGCGGCGGAGCTCGGGACGGCGAGCGCCGCACGCGACGGTATGTCCATTGTCCTCTGCGCCGCGGCTGCATGCGGCGCTCTGCGTTCTGACCCGGCCTCAGGTCATCCACTGGGCAGGGCGACATCCCGCTCTTCCGGCATGCCGCTTCAGGTGACCTCACGTAACTGGCTGGCGCACAACAACCTCGGCCGGGCTTCTTCGCCGCGGGGCCAAGTCGACGAGGCCATCGCCGAGTACGGGAGAGCGCTGTCGATCAGCCCCGGCTGTCGCCGACGCCCACTACAACTTGGGGACGGCATTGGCGCGCAAGGGTCGAGACGCGGAGGCGATCGAGCAGTTCGATCAGGCGCTGCGCCTCGCCGACCTTCGCCGGCGCACAACAACCTGGGCGGCGTGCTCGCAGGCCGGGGCCAGATCGACGCCGCGATCGGAACACTACGACCTTGCGATGCGTCTCGATCCGGACAACGCCGAAGCACCCTACAACATGGGAAACGCCCTGTTTCGCCCGGGGCCGCATCGACGCCGCCATCGCGCACTACCGGCGAGGCGCTCGCGCTGAGGCCCGATCGAGCCGAGGTTCACAACAATCTGGGAACGCCCTCGTCCGAGCAGGGTCGAGCCGGCGAGGCCATCGAGCGGCATGAGCGAGGCACTGCGCATCAGGCCCGATTTCAGCGAGGCTCGCACGAACCTCCGCCATGTGAACGACGGCGATGTCGGGTCCACCGCGGAGTCGGGAGTGAGCAGGGGTTCGCGAGCCGCGGCCGCACTCGCTGACGGTCCTGCTCGCGATCGTCTTGATAGGCGTCGTCCGCCTGCGCGTCGGGGCCATTCCGCTGGAACGGGACGAGGGCGAACTACGCCTACGCCGGCCAGCTCATCCTGCAGGGCATTCCGCCGTACGAGCTGGCCTTCAACATGAAGTTCCCGGGCACGTACTACGCCTACGCCCTCATCCTCGCGATCTTCGGCGAATCGCCGCTGGGCATCCATGCGGGACTCCTCATCGTCAACGCGGCGACGACATTTCTGGTTTTCACCATCGGGCGCCGCCTCGCCGGCGATGCGTTCGGCGCCTTCGCGGCCGTGAGCTTCGCGGTCTCTCGGTCGACCGTCCTGTGCTTGGGCGTGTTCGCGCACGCCACGCACTTCGTGCTGGTGCCGGCCCTCGGCGCGTTGCTGCTCTTGACCGGGATCGCGCGTCGCGCCGGCTGCGTCACGTTTTCGGGAGCGGCGTCCTGCTGGGCATCGCGGTCCTCGTGAAGCAGCACGCGGTCTTCTTCTGTTCCGCTTGCGGCCGGTCTCCTGGTTTCGCACGAGCGCGAGGAGGTCGGCGCCGCACGCTCGGCGTCGCGCTCGGGGCGCAGGCGCTGGGCATGGTGCCGCCCTTCGCCGCGATGGTCGCGCTCTTCCTCGCGCAGGGCGTGCTGGGGAGCTTTGGTTCTGGACCGTGCGCTATGCGGCGGCCTACGTGACCGAGGTCCCCAGCGTCCCGCGCGCTGTCCTTGTTCGGCGCGGCGTGGACGTTCATCACCTGAATACGCGACCGTTCTGGATCGCGGCGGCGGCGGGCCTCGTCGCTCTCTGGGCGACTCCGTGGAGTCTGCGCGCGAGGGTTTTCGTCACCGGCCTGCTCGCAGCGTCGTTCCTCGCGATCTGCCCGGGTTTTACTTTCGTCCGCACTACTTCATCCTCCTGCTTCCCGCGATCGCCTTCCTGGTCGGGGCCGCCGTCGTCGCGCTCGTCCGCCTGCTCGAGCGCATCACGTTTCGCCCGTCGCCTCGCTCGCGCTGGGGCTTCGCTGCCGCCGTCGTGCGTCCTACGCCTGGACCGAACGGGAGTACCTCTTCACGATGACGCCGCGGGAGGTGAGCCGCTCGATCTGCGCCGCCCAACCATTCGTCGAGGCGCCGGAGATCGCGAGATACATCCGCGAGCGGACGGCAGAGTCCGACAGGATCGCAGTGCTCGGATCGGAGCCGGAGATCTTCTTCTACGCCGGCCGGTTGTCCGCTACGGGCTACGTCACACGTATCCGCTGGTGGAGATCCAACCGTTCGCCGCGCGCATGCAGGAGGAGATGATCCGCCAACTCGCGATCCGCCGACCCGAAGTACCTCGTCTTCGTCGAGATCGACGAGTCCTGGCTGGTCGCGCCCGGGTCGGACAGTCGGATCGTCGATTGGGGAACCGGTACGCCCACGAGTGCTTCGATCTCGTGGGAATCGCGGACATCTCACAGCCCGACCGGACACGAAGGTTCTGTGGACGATGAAGTCCGCGGCTACCGTCCCATCTCACCGAACGTCGTCTACACCTTTCGCAAGAAGGACGACACGCCGTGCACGATAATGCCCTGAAGGGAGCCGAGCGCGATGGACTGGAGCTCGAAAACGATCCGGGCGTTGGCCCTCGTCGTCATGACGCTCGTCGCCTACGCCCCGGCCCTCCGCGACGGCTTCGTCTGGGACGACGATCAGCATGTCACCGAGAACCCGACCCTGACATCGCTCGCGGGGCTTCAGCGCATCTGGCTCGACCCCACCGCGCTCCCTCAGTACTATCCCCGATGGTCCACACGACGTTCTGGGTCGAGCGGCATCTCTTGGGGCTGCAACCGTTCGGCTATCACCTCGTGAACGTCCTGCTCCACCTGGCCAACGCCTTCCTGCTGTGGTATCTGCTCGAGCAGCCTCGCCGTGAGAGGGCCTGGCTGGCCGCCGCCATCTTCGCCCTTCATCCGGTTCATGTGGAATCCGTGGCGTGGATCACCGAACGGAAGAATGTCCTTTCGGGCCTGTTCTACCTCCTGGCCGGAGCGTGCTTCCTCCGGTTCCTCGGTTTGCTCGGCGGCGCTACGCGCCGGTGGTCGTGGTACGTCGCCGGCTTCGTCCTTTTCCTCTGCGCGCTGCTCAGCAAGACGGTCACCGCGACCCTGCCGCTGGCTCTCTCCTCGTGCTCTGGTGGAAACGCGATCGTGTCAGCGGGACGACGTCGCGCCGACTCGTTCCGCCGCTCGCCGTCGGGGTCGCCTTCGGGCTCGTGACCCTGTGGATCGAGAGGCACCACGTAGGTGCGCAGGGAGATCTCTTCACACCTTCGCCGCTTTCGCTGTCTGCTCGCGGGGCGCGCTGTGGTTCTACGCCTCCAAGATCGTCTGGCCCTCGCGGCTGAGCTTCTTCTATCCGCGGTGGCCGGTCGATCCAGCGGTCGCGTGGCAGTACCTCTTCCCGCTGGCGGCGGCGGTCCGTCGCGGTGTCGCTCTGGGTCGCCCGGCGCCGGATCGGCAAAGGCGCCGTTCTGACCGCGCTGGCTTTCTTCGCGGTCACGCTCTTCCCGGCCCTCGGTTTTTTCGACGTCTACCCGATGCGGTTCTCCTGGGTCGCGGACCACTTCCAGTACCTGGCGAGCGTCGGACTCATCGCGCTCGTCGCGGCCGTCCGCGGTGGCGTGGACGGAGGCTCGGCCCGCTCGGATGCACGCGGGCTCCGCCGCTTCGGCGCTCCTGCTGGTGCTGCTGAGCGGACTGACCTGGCGACAGAGCCACGTCTACCAAGGACAGCGAGATGCTGTGGCGGGATACGATCGCCAAGAACCCGGACTCGTGGACGCCGCACAACAACCTCGGCGGCGTTCTCTCTTGCGGCGCGGTGCGGCGGAAGAAGCGATTCGTGAGTTCGCCGCGGCCGCGAGACTGAGTCCCGAATCCTGGACGCCGCGCAAGAATCTCGGCGATGCGTACCCGGCGGGAGGGCCGGCGCGAGAGGCGATCCGCGAGTACGCCGCGGCCTTGAAGCTCAATCCGGAGATCATCGACGCCCACCTCGACCTGGCGAACCTCCTGCGGAGACGGCTCGATCGACGCGGCCGTCGAGCATTACGAGGAGGCGATGCGCCGCGATCCGCAGAAACGCAGCGATTCCTTACGATCTCGGCAATACGCTCCTCGAGTCCGGCCGCGTCGCCGGGCGATCGGCGCGGTTCGAGCAGGCGCTCCGCCTGGATCCGGGCATACCGACGCCCGAGACCAATCTGGGAAGCGCTCTGGCGAGCTTGGGCCGAACCGGCGAGGCGATCGACCAGTACAAACGAGGCCCTACGGCGCAATCCCGACGCCGCGGAGATCCACAACAATCTGGGGGCTCGCTGGCGCGATGGGGCCAGAACGGACTCGAGGCGATCGAAACAGTACCGGGAGGCGCTGCGCCTGAAGCCCGACTATGCCGAGGCCGCGAACAATCTGGGCGCTGCGTGTTCACGCGCCTCAACCGGTATCCCGGAGGCGATCGAAAGCTATCGGGAGGCCCTTCGCCTCGAGCCGGATTTCGCGGAGACGCACAACAACCCGGGGTCAGTCCTGGCCAACTCGAAACAACTCGAGGAGGCGATCGAGCACTTCGAACAGGCCGTCACGATCAGACCGGATTTCAGCGAGGCGCGGGCGAACCTGGCCGCGGTCCGGCGGATGTCGCCCGGCGCGCGTTCTCGGGCCGATGATCCGCGCCAGCGCGGCGTAATGCTCGCTGGCCTCGATCGGGCGCCCCGCCTTGGCGAAGATGTCCTGCCGTTTCGCCTCGGCCGTGGCCGAGTCCGGATGGAGTCGAATCGTCTCGAGGAACCATTGCGCGGCTTCCTCCAGCCGCCCCTGCTGCAGCGCGAGCAACCCCAGGTCCTCGAGCGCGCTTGCTGGTCGGAAGGCCATTAGGGCCTTCTCCTCCTGCACAGGCGCGCGGCCTCGTCCAGCTTCCCCGATCGAGAAGCACCCGCGTCAGGCCGAAGTGCGCATCGGCGTAGGTCGGCATGGTGCCGAGCGCATCGCGGAGCAGCGTCTCCGCCCGCTGCGTTCCCTCCGCGCATAGACGGCGCTTGCGAGACGCTGATCGGCGGCCGCGAGATGCTTCTGGCATCCGTCGCGGACGGGTCGAGCTTCAAGGCTTCGGAAAACTCGAAAATCGCCTGCTGGAGCTTCGTTGCTTCGCGAACGTCACGCCGAGGCGGTCGTGGAGGCGCGCCGCCCGGAACGGCCCCACGATCCGGGCGACCGCCGCGAAGTGCGCGGTGGCTTCGTCGGTCCGCCCCTGTTCAGCCAGGATATTGGCGAGATCGAGATGCGCGGTGACCGAATCGGGAAAGAGGCGGAGGGTCTCGGTCAGCTGCGCCTTGGCTTGCTCGGTGTTTCCTGAGCAGCGCGAGGACGCCCAGGTTCTCGTACGTCGGAAGCGCATTGGGGCCACCGCTCCTTTCCTCCCTGCACAGTGCCGCCGCTTCGTCGAGCTTGCCCTGGTTCATGAGGCTGTGCGTCAGCGCGAAGTGCGAGCTCGAATTCCGGCGCCAAGACGGACCGTCGCCCGAAGGTGGCCTTCGGCCTCGACGTCCTCCCACGCGCGGCGAGCGTCAGGGCGAGGTTGTGATGCGCCATCCACGCGGCAGGGTTCTTGGCGAGGGTGTCGCGCCAGCAGCGTCTCCGCGCTCCTGTATACGAGGCGACCTTGCCGCCATGTCAGCGAACCGAGGACGGCCAGAAGGACGGCGGCAGCCGCCGCAGCGAAGCGGTTGGCGCCGTTCCCATCCGGCGAAGCGCGATCGTGGCACCGGCCGAGGCTCCCGCGATGAGGCCGATGCTCGCGAGGTATTGGAAATGGTCCGCCACGAAGGAGAACAGCATCGGGAAGACGTTGAAGAACCCGAGCGCCGGAAAACAGCGTGCCCGGCGAAGACGAGGACCGCAGCGAGCGGAGCCTTCCGATCCGGTCGCGGAGCCGAGCGAGTGCCGGCGATAACACCCAGCGCCGCCACCGGGGTACAGGTATTGCCACCACGCGCCTGCGTCGATCGGCTCCATCGCGGGTAGATGAAGGTCAGGGTTCGTCGGCCAGACGAGCTTGCGCGACGTAGAACCAGAGCGCCCTTCCCGCGAGACAGACAGCGCTCGAGGAAAGAGAGCGACCAGGCGTCGCCTTCGGCGCCGACGTGGTGCTTCTCGAGCCAGACCGTCGTGAGCCCATGACCGCGCCGGCGGCGAACAAGGGAAGGAGCGGGGCGAGCTCGCGCCGGTTCCAGTCGCTCACGCTTCCACCACAGGACGATGAGCAGCGCGAGGGGAGCGACGCCGCGACCGTCTTGCCTGGCAGCAGCGCCGCGATGAAAGCAGTGAAACCGGCCGCGAGCCATCCCCGTCGCGGCGTGGGAAGCTCCGAAAAACGCAAATAGCAGAGGGCCGCTGCGAGGTAGAAGAACCCCGACAGCGACGTTCTGCGCTCGGTGATCCAGGCGACCGACTCCACATGCACGGGGTGTAGAGCGAAGACCGCCGCCGCCAGCCATGCCCCGGGCACCGTGAGCGTCCTCGAGCACGAAGAGCAGGAGCACCGCAGCGCCCGCGTGCAGCAGCAGGATGTTGACCGGGTGATAGCCGAGCGGTGCATCGCCCCACAGATGGTGCTCGGATCCAGAACGTCGTGTGACGAGCGGGTAGTACTGGGGAAGTGCCGTGGGCTCGAGCCAGATCCGCCGGAGCCATCGAGGGTTGTGAGCGTGGGGTTGTGTCGTGACGTGAGCGTCGTCGTCCCAGACGAAGCCGCCCGAAAGAGCGGGGACGTAGGCGGCGAGAGTCATCGCGACCAGAAGCAGCGCAGGGAGAGCACGTGACTTCGAGGAGGCCGTCATGGGGGCGTCCGCTCGCGACGTGATTTGGCCGCACGGGCGACGACGAGGTTGTGCTGGGCGACGGCCGAATCGGGGTAGCGGCGAAGCGCCTCGAGAGCCGGCTTTCCGCCTCGTCGTAGTTTCCGCGAAGCAGCTCGACGATTCCCAGGTTGACGAGCGTTCTCTCCTGCAGCGGCCAGAACACTTGAGCTTGCCGGCAGAGAGCCTCGGCCTCGTCGAGCTTGCGCTCACGGATCAGAGCGCTCGTCAGGTTGAAGTGGCGTCAGGAAACCGCGGGTCGATCCGGACCGCCTCGCGGAGATGGAGCAGCTCCTGAGTGGTGTCTCCGCGAGCGGAGTAGGCGTCCGAAAGGCTGAAGCTGCGCGACCATTGTCATTGTTCTTTGGTCGCGTCGATGGCGTGCGTGAAGAGATCGACTCCGCTTCTCGCCAGTAGCCGACCTGGACCCAGCGCACGCGGCGAGGGCGAGCACGACCAGGACGCCCGCCGCCACGACCGGCGCCTCAAGGTCCCACGCGCGGCTTGAAACGATTCAGGATGTCGGGCACTTCCCAGGCGAGCACGATGAGAATCCCGATGAGGGGGACATACGTGTACCGATCGGCCCCTTGCCTGGAGTCCGGACTTGACCAGGCCGATCACCGGCGCGAGCGTCACGACATACCAGAACCAGCCGACCGGGAGATAGGGGCGGCTGCGAGCGAAGACAATCACGGCGACGGACACCGCGACTGAGGGCGCCGCCGCAGCGATCGATGGCACGACCAGATGGCGCGGATAGGGTAGAACACCGCGAGCGGCGCCGCGGCCACGCCATCTTGGTGATGTAGACGACGTACGAGAGTGCCGCGTTCGCCGCACGCTCGATGAACGGGATACCCCGCCATCCGCTCCATGGCCGGTTGCTGTACGACCAGCGTCACCACGCTCGAGGCGAAAGCCATCGCGAAGAGCGGTAGTTTCTGAGAAACAGCTTCCGCGGTCCGACCTCTCCCAACGCCCGAGCGGCCAGTAGTCCAGCAGCATGAGAACGAGCGGGAGGCTGACGAGCATCGAGCTTCGCGAGGAGCCCGAGCGCGAATGCGCGGCAACGACCGTCGCGTACGCTCCGCGCGACGGCCGTTCGGAATACCGAGCGTACGCCGCGAGCGTCAGGAGGCCGAAAAGCGTGGAGAGGACATCCTTGCGCTCGGCGACCCAGCGCGACCGACTCGACGTGGAGCGGGTGGATTGCAAAGAGCGCCGCGACGAAGGCGCTCTTCGAGAGGGCGCCGGTCATCCGCGTAAGGACCAGGAAGAGAATCAGCGTGTTCGCCACGTGAAGCAGGAGGTTGGTCGCGTGATAGACACGCGGGTCGGCGCCCCGATCGTCGCATCCAGCATCAGGGAAAGCCATGTCAGCGGGTGCCAGTTGGTCTGCGTGGTGCTCGTGAAGGCCCACGCGAATCCAGGCCAGCCGAGGCCCGTCAGGACCTGCGAGTTCGCGGTGACGTAGAGGGGTCGTCCATGTTGACGAAGCCCCAACCCCACACGCGCCCGTAAGCGACCAGAGTCACCGCGGCGAGCAGAAGGCAGATCGAAAGTGTGTCGAGTAGCGGCCGCCGCGCACAGCGTCGGACTATAAAACCGCTTGACTCGAATTCATGACGGGCGTATGAACGCGACAACTTCCGTCGTTTCGCAAGTGTGGGGGCAAGCGTGGGGGATCGGGAGTTCTGCGGCAGCCCGTCAAGGGCGACAGAGAGGCAGACTGCGAATTTACTCACTACCCACGGTAGTTTTTGGGCCGCCGCCACACCCGCCGGTCATCTCAGCCTGAACAGCTTTTGACTGCTTCGTCCGAGGGAAACCCTGATGAGCTTCCGTGTGAATTCTCGCCGTGGAGCACCCTGGGCTTCGCCATTGCGTGTTGTGCGTTGGTCGATTTCGGCGGCTCCTGCCGCGACCGCGCTCCAGGCCAAGGGACCCAAAGACGCCGCGTACGACATCGTCGCCGGCGGGTCCTCGCAAAAGGGACGAAAACGATCTTCGAGGCGTAACAACCCGTCGAACAACCTGAGGTTGTCGTTCAGCGATCAGGGACTGCGGGGACCCTCCTGAAGCCGGGCGCGAGCTCCCTCGCGTTCGACCTCCAGGCGACAAGGTTCGCTTACGGCGACGCCGTCATCCCTTTGGGTGCGTCACGGATTTCGGCTACGGCCCTCGCGTCGACTTCGACTTCGGCAGGCTCACCGTCCGATACACGAACTCCGCTGTCGGTCTCGGAGCAGGCGATCACCGTGCCCGCGCCTCGGAGAGGTGAGGTGCCGACGGCCCGGTCGCGCTCGATCGACTTTGCGCTTCGCGGCGAGCTGACCCTGCGTTCGACGCCTACTTCGTCAACCTCCTGGATCCCGACGGGAAGACGGCGCCCGCTACGGGCGGTGCGCGCCACCGACGCCAAAGGGGACCGTTCTTCACGGCGGTGTCACGGTCATCGCCGATGAGGACGGTCAACCGGTCGGAGTTCGTGCGTGACCGTCGACGCGGCCGTTCTGCAGTACCCGGTCCGTGTTCAATCCGCGCTGAGGATCAGCGCTCCTGAGGCTGCAGCCGCGGACGTTGCGCCCGAGACCGACTCCGAACCGCCGCGGGCGTCTCGCCGCAGAAGTCCGGCGCCCCCGGTTCCGGCGCCGGAGCCGGTCCGACCGTCAATTCAGAGCTGTCCGGCAACCTCATTCACCGGGCGCCGGGATTACCGAGAGCGGTCGACGAATTGATGGATCGGGAGCGCCAGACGCCAACCGAGCCCGCGACCGATTTGAAAGCCAAGGAGGAATTCGAGGTCGAGCGGGAATTCCGGAGGAAAACCCGGAGGCTCCGGCCGTTTCCCAATGGCCGCCGGCGGAGGAGAACTTCGACCGAACGAGGTCCTCAGCCCCCAGACCATCGGAACGAACTTCCAAACGGTCACGCTCACGGGTCTTACCGAATCCGCCAGCATCCCGCCCGATCCGATGGGGGACGTGGGGCCGACCCAGATCCTCGCCGCGACGAACGGGCGGATCAAGGTCTCGACAAGAGCGGTGTGCTCGGCGCGTTGAACGTCTCGGATACGACCTTCTGGGCTTCCCAAGCTCCTACCACAGGCGTGAGCGATCCTCGAGATCCGTTACGACCGACTTTCAGGTCGCTGGTTCGTGCTGGCGGTGGACCTCCAGGCCACGAACAACAAGATCCTGGTCGCGGTCAGCTCCGGTCCGACGATCACGGGAGTCGCAAGCTTCACCTTCTTCAATTTCCGTCCGAGCGTGTCCGGCGACGGAGCGAATTTCTGCGACTACCCCAGCCCGGCGTCGACGCGAACGCGCGGTCTACACGGGCTGCAACATGTTCACCTCCGCCGGAGCGTTCAGCCGCACGAGCGTCTACGTCATCAGGAAATCGACCCTCCTGGGTGGGACGTTGAACGTGACGGGATTCGGCGGTGTCGCATCGGGAACGGTCGCAGGGCCCTACGCGCCGCGTGGCGTCGACAACGACGACCCGACCTTGACGCAGGGGTACTTCATCGGCGTCGATACCTTGACCTTCAGCACTTTGCAGATCCGGAGGGTCACCAACCCCGGATCGGCGACGCCGACGCTGTCGGCCAATCTGACCCTCACGGTCCCCACGACGACCAACATGGTCCGTCAGTGGGCCAACGGCATCGGGACGGCCAACAACGAATCGCATCGACGCCTCCGACGACCGGTTGTTCATGGCAGCGATCCACAAGAACAAGCTCACCGGAGTCACGTCGCTGTGGACCGCCAATGGCGTTGAGGTGACGCCGCCGGCGTCGCGTTGAACACGGCACGACCAACGACTTCAAGCGAATCGGGGCGCGCTGGTACGAGATCGGGAACTTGACGGGAACGCCGAGCCTCACCCAGGCCGGGACGCTCTTCACCACGACGGCCGGTGCATCGAGCTACAACACGGAGCGCGGCTACATCTTCCCGACCGTTGCGGAGACCGGCCAGGGACACATGGCACTGGGGTCCAGCTACGGCAGCTTGACCGAGTTCATGGGCTCGGCGGTGTCGGGGCGCTTGAGGACGGACGCACTCGGTACGACCCAGGCCGCGACCATCGCCACGACCGGAATCGCCGGGTACCGGCTCTGCGATGGCAGCCTGCCGGAGCCTGCCCGCGAAATCGTTGGGGCGACTATTCGTTCACCGACGTCGATCCCAACGACGACCAGACCGTGTGGACGTTCCAGGAGGTCGCGGTGGCCTCTCAGGCCCTGAGCCCGGCAACGGCAGCTGGGCGGTTCGAGCTGATCAGGCTCATGGCCCCGCCGCCGGCGACGCCGGCCAGCGCGTCTTCCGCCGTAGTGCACCGGACTTCTCGAACACATGCGTGACGCTGTCCGGAACCTCGTCGGCGGGCTCGAGTTCTTCGATCCCGGCCCCGACACGGGCGGACCCGGATTCGCAAACCACATCGCGGCGACGGTCACCGGCGGCGTCACTGTCAACGCCGTGGCCCGCGACCAACATCATCATCCCCGGTTCGCCTTCGACGACGCCCGTCACCCAGCTGACCCTTTGCTCGAATACGACGGCAGCGACGCCGGGTGCGAAGAACGTCACGGTCACGAATCCGGATACCCAGACGGCGTCGGGAACGGGGTCCTGACGGTCAACGGCCACGCCGGGGCCTCCGACCGCCTCGAACAACGGGCCGATCTGCGCCGGCGCGACGTTGAACCTCTTCGCATCGACCGTCGCCGGAGCGACCTACTCCTGGACCGGTCCGAACTCTTTCACCTCCAACCTGCAGAACCCGTCGATCGTGGGCGCGACGACGGCGGCAACCGGGACGTATAGCGTCAAGGTGACGGTCTCGGGTGCACATCGAGTTCGGCGACGACGACGGCCACCGTGATCGCGACCGGCAACCTCTTGCGATGACAACAATCCATGTACGACGAGCGACGTCGTCGCCAGGCGGGCGGCGTCTGTGCGGGAACCACGACGGTTTGCACGGCGCTGGATCAGTGCCACGTCGCGGGGACTTGCGATCCGACAACGGGTGTCTGCGGAAACCCGACGGCGGCCGACGGAACCTTCTGCGGCGACGCGGAGGCGGCGTGCGTGAAGCAAGACACCTGCGTGTCCGGCGCGTGTCAGGACAACGGGTTCAAGGACGCCACGACGGCTTGCGGCGATCCGTCGAATAGCGCGTGCGACCACCCGGACCACTGCACCGGCATCGGGCAGCGCGTGCGACCCGAACTACGCGGGCGCCGGGACGCTCTGCGGCGATGCAGGGGGCGCGCACCAACCAGGACTACTGCGACGGCGTAGGGGCCTGCCACCGACAACGGCTACAAGCCGGCGACGACGGCCTGCGGTGATCCGTCAAGCGGTCCGTGCGACGGCGCCGATCACTGCACCGGCACGGACGGATCGTGTGATCCGAATCACGCACCGACGACGACCACCTGCGGCGATGCGAAGGGGCGCATGCACCAACCAGGACTACTGCGACGGCAACGGCTCGTGCTTCGATAACGGCTACAAGCCGGCGACGACGGCGTGCGGCGATCCATCGAGTGGACCATGCGATAACCCGGATCACTGCACCGGGCATCGACGGGTCGTGCGATCCCAACCATGCTTCGACGACGACGACTCTGCGGCGACGCCGAGGGGGCGTGCACGAACCAGGACTACTGCGACGGGACCGGCCTCTGCCATGACAACGGCTTCAAGCCGGCGACGACGGCGTGCGGCGATCCGTCGAGTGGTCCGTGCGACGGCGCCGATCACTGCACGGGCATCGACGGCTCGTGCGATCCCAACCACGCGCCGGCGACGACCACCTGCGGCGACGCCGAGGGGGCGTGCACGAACCAGGACTACTGCGACGGGACCGGCCTCTGCCACGACAACGGCTTCAAGCCGGCGACGACGGCTTGCGGCGATCCCTCGAACCAGCGCGCTGCGATCGACCCCGATCACTGCACCGGCACCAACGGATCGCTGCGATCCGAACCACGCGGGCGCTGGCACGACCACTTGTGGCGACGCCGAAGGCGCATGCACCAATCAGGACTCGCTGCGACGGGCGTAGGTGCCTGCACACGATAACGGCTTCAAGCCGGCGACGACGGCGTGCGGCGATCCGTCGAGCGGTCCGTGCGACGGCGCAGATCACTGCACGGGCACTGATGGCTCGTGCGATCCCAACCACGCTTCGGCGACGACCACCTGCGGTGACGCCGACAGGGCGTGCACCTATCAGGACTACTGCGACGGGGCCGGCCTCTGCCACGACAACGGCTACAAGCCGGCGACGACCGCCTGCGGCGATTCATCCTCAGGTCCGTGCGACGGCGCGGATCACTGCACGGGCACTGATGGCTCGTGCGATCCCAACCACGCCTCGTCGACGACCACTTGCGGCGACGCCGAGGGTGCTTGCACCAACCAGGACTACTGCGACGGGACCGGCCTCTGCCATGACAACGGTTACAAGCCGGCAACGACGGCGTGCGGCGATCCGTCGAGCGGTCCATGCGACGGCGCGGATCACTGCACGCGGCACCAACGGCTCCTGCGATTCGAATCACGTTTCCAGCGGCACCGCCTGCAGCGACGGGAACGCCTGCATCGACCAATGACGCCTGCGACGGCTCCGGCGGGTGCATTGGAGGCTCCGCCCCCAACTGCAACGACAACAACCCCTGCACCGACGACTCATGCGCACCGACTTCCGGCTGCGTCTACACCAACAACAGCAATCCGTGCGACGACGGCAACGCCTGCACCACCGGCGACACTTGCGGCGGCGGTGCTTGCAACCCCGGCGGTCCGACGAATTGCGACGACGGCCAGTGCTGCACGATCGACCATTGCAATCCGTCCACGGGCTGCTACTACACGGCGAACACGACTCCTCCCGTGATCGTCAACCAGCCGACGCTGGGCTGCGCGGTCCTCTGGCCTCCGCAGCACGGCTACGTCGACTTCGGCGTCGCCAGCACGGGTGTCACGGCGACGAGCCAGTGCGGCATCGCATCGCTCGCGTTCGCGAGCTGCGCGTCCAGCCAGCCCGAGAACGCACACGGCACGGGAGACGGCAACTCGACGGAGGATTGCGTCTACACGCCGAGCACCCTGTCCCTGAGGGCGGAGCGTGACGGCGCGTGCAGTCCCGTCGGCCGTGTGTACACGTCGTCGGTGGTCGCCACGGACGTCTGCGGAAACTCGACGACGTCCAACGGGTTCGATGTCGGAGTGTGGCACGACCGTGGCCACCCCCGAACGGCACGTACTACAGCGCCAATCCCGGATCGAACCAGAACGACACACGCCCCGGCGCGCTCAACCCGGGTCCGTACGGTACCGGATGCGGCTCGGGCAGCGCGTGCGTGAACGGCCAAGCTCACGACCACCTGACGCCGATCCCGAGATGGAGATCTCCCAGCAGGCTTCGATCAGCGTGGGTGATCTGAAGATCGAGAAGGCGAGCGGAGGGAACGCCAAGCTGACGTGGACCGAGCCCCAGGCTGAGCCCGGGCATCCCGTCACCCGGTTCCACGTGTATCGTCTGGACCCGGTCACCTTGTTCTGGACCCAGATCGCCGAGCTGACCAAGCAGACGGAGTCGTATCTCGACCCGGTCCTGAACGACGATGTGGCTCGCCAGTACAAGATCACGGCGGTGATCAAGCCGCAAGGCAGGCCGCACCTTCCCTCGTCTCTGAACCCGGGACGGTGCCTTGGGCGCCGTCCCGGGTTTTTGTTGACGCGGTACCATCCGCGCGTGACGCCGTTCGCACGCCGCCTCGCCGGGGTCTTCGTTCTCGCGCTCGCGCTCCGAAGCCTGCACACGGCGGCGATCGGCCGCGCGCCTTTTTCGCGTCTGCTCGTCGGCGATGGATTGGGTTACGACCGGTGGGCGGCGTCGATCGCGGCAGGGGACTGGATCGGGAAGGAGACGTTCTACCAGGCGCCGCTCTACCCGTACGCCTTAGCGACGCTCTACGCGACGGCCGGTCGCGATCCGATGACGATCCGTTGGGTCCAGGCGGTGCTGGGTGCTCTCGCCTGCGTGTTGCTCACGCTCGCGGGACGACGCTGGCTGTCCGAGCGCGCGGGGCTGGCCGCGGGTGTGCTCTTGGCGCTCTATCCTCCGGCGATCTTCTTCGACGGCCTCGTGCAGAAGGCGTCGCTCGACAACCTGCTCATGTGCGCGCTGCTCGCGGTTCTTGGGGCGTACGCCGCATCGGGGCGCGACCGGCTCTTGACCGCCGCCGGCGCCGTGCTCGGATTGTTCGCGCTCACGCGCGAGAATGCGCTCGTCTTCTTGGTCATCCTCGTGGCGTGGCTCCCATTCCATCTTGCGGGGCGACCCGTCGGAGATCGGGCGAAGGCGATCGCGCTTCTGGCCGCCGGCGTCGCGGTCGTGCTCGTCCCGGTGGGCCTGCGAAACAAGGCCGTGGGCGGCGACTTCCTGATCACGACGTCGCAAGCCGGGCCGAACTTCTACATCGGCAATCACGAGGGCGCGACGGGGCGCTACCTTCCCCTTCGTCCGGACCGAGAAACCTACGCGGTCGAGCGGATCGATGCGACCGAGCTGGCCGAGGCGTCCGCCGGCCGTCGGCTGACGCCGGGCGAGGTGTCGTCGTACTGGTGGACCCGATCGTTCGAATGGATCAGGGCGCATCCCGGCGCATGGGTCGGCCTCCTCGCGAAGAAGGCGCTCGTCACCTGGAATCGCGCGGAGCTCCCCGACTCCGAGAGCCTCGAGGTCTACGCCGACTACTCGCCCGTCCTGGCGATGCTGGCCGCCGTGTTTGGATTCGGAGTGCTCGTCGCGCTGGCCGCCCCCGGATGGCCCTTTCGTGGTCTGCCTCGCCGCGTCCCGTTCTTCTCTATCTCATGCTCTTCGGATTCTCGGCGGCGGTGGCCGTCTTCTACGTCTTCGCGCGATACCGGTTCCCCATGGTGCCGATCCTCGCGCTGTTTGCCGGCGCGACCCTCGTGGCTGCGTTCGACGCCGCACGGGCGAAGCCACGTCGGCGGCCGACGCTCGTCACCACGGGCGCGCTGATCCTCGGGGTCGCGGTCGCCTGCATGCCACCGGTCGTGCCCGCCGTCGGCTCGCGCCGGCTCGCGTACGTCAACCTCGGTGTCGGATTCAAGGACGCCGGAAACCACGAAGCCGCGGAGGCCTCCTACCGCAAGGCGATCCAAATCGCGCCCCGTGTGGCCGCCCCCCACCGCGAGCTCGCGCTCGCGCTCCTCGCCCAAGGAAAACCGCGGAGGCCGCGACGGAGTTGGAGACGGCCCTACGGCTCGACCCACGGCTCGCTACGGCACACGAAGACCTCGGCTCGATCTTCGGCAAGCGCGGCGACCTCGCGGCGGCCGAACGCGAGTTCCGCGAGGCCAATCGCATCGATCCCTCGAGGCCTACGGCTTTGGCCAACCTCGGAGGCGTCGCGCGCGCTCAGGGCCGGGCGGAGGAGGCGGCCGGCTGGTATCGCAAGGCCATCGAGCTTGCGCCTGCCCAAGCGGCCTACCACTACCAGCTCTCGGTCGCGTACGCCGACCTCGGTCGAATCGCGGATGCGGCGGCGGAGCTGGAGCTGACCCTGCGCCTCGATCCAAGCCTGGCCGCCGCCCACGACGACCTCGGCGTGCTCCTCGCGCGGCGCGGAGACCTCGGCGGCGCCGAGGTTCATTTCCGCGAAGCGTACCGGATCGATCCGGGGCGGCCGTCGACGCTGGCCAACCTCGGCGGCATCGCCGCCGGGCGGGGGCGTCCCGATGAAGCCGTCGACTGGTATCGCAAGGCGATCGCCGCGCAGCCGGACTCGGTTCACTCCCGCCTGAACCTGGTCCACATCCTCGAGCGTCTCGGCCGGCGCGACGAAGCGCTTCGCGAGGCGCGGGCGCTCCTGACGCTCGAGCCGAGCAACGCGGAAGGCGCCGCGGCGGTTGCCCGCCTGCAATGACTCCACGGTGGCCGCGAGCTTGTTGATCAACCCTCCGTAACCCACTCTGCAAAAGCAAGTTCCGGTTGGAATCGCTGTACGCCATAGGCGTGCGCGTTGGAGACGATCGACAAAGCGTCGGGATCTAGCTTCGAATTCCGCGCGAGCGGTCACACGTGAATCGGTCAACCTGCGTACGACGCCGTGACCGCTGGATCATTAGGACCCGACGCTTTTTCGATCGCACGGCCAGCTCCGGAGCACGCCTGTTGCCCCGATGGGAATTCGGAGTTGCGCCGGGTGATCAACAAGCTCGCGGCCACCGTGGGCTCAGCTCGCCGTTCGCTTCCATAGTCCCCAGCCGGGATTGGCCCACACCAGGTCGTAGCGTCCGGTGAGGTAGGTCTTCCATTCGTCGGGATGGGTTTCGGTGGGTGGTTCGAACACCGGGGTCACGATCCACGTCACCTTCTTCTCTTCCACTTCGGCGATCGCGTCGTGTGTGTAGCGGCCCGGCGGAAGTCGGGGGCGCGAACCCATCCCAGCGAACCGGGCACGGGTGAAGGGTTGCAAATCCCCAATTGGGCCAACCATAGACGAGCAGCGGCTCCCCTGGGGCACGTGTTGGCCGACCGTGGCGATCATCTCCTGAATCTGCTGCCCGATGGCTGGGCCCGGAATGCGGGTCAGGCCGGCAGGGGAGTGCACGTCCGCCCATATGCGGGTTGTCCCACGCCTGGCCGATGCGTCCCAAGCCGAACAGGCCGAATGCGAGCAGAAGCGTCACGGCGACGGCCGTCGTCGCGACTCGCCCCTTTGGCGAGGCGTCGTGCTCGTGCTGCAGCCACCAGCCGAGGGCGAGCGCCGGCGGCGCCGCGGCCCACTGAAGGTTGATGGGAGCCCAACGATGCATGGCTGTCAGGAGAAACGCTCCGGCTCCGGCGAGGAGCAGCGCCGCGGCGGTCTTGGACCCCTTCCGCCGCCGCCATGCCCAGAGGATGAGAACCGGCGCGGCGAGCGGCGTAGCAATGAGGGCCAGGCTTCGTGACGGTCGCGGACGCGATGTAAACCGGCGCTTGTCGCCAAACGCCACTCGTCCATTGAGCGAGGATCTCGCCGAACGGTTGCAGGAAGCCGTAAGCATTCCCCGGCGTCGCGCGGTATGCGGTCAGCGGAAAATAGACGAGGTCGTGCCAGGCGGCAGCCCAGCCCCGAGCGCGGGAGAACCATCAGGGCGAGGGGAAGCCCCGCCCCGAGCGCTCCCTCCAAAGCGAGCCAGGCTCTGTCGGCGGGAGCCCGCCGGCGGAACGACCGCAGCGACGATCCCGAGGGCGATCAACATGAGCAAACCCTGATCTTGCAGGCTTTCCAGGGTGAGGGCCGAGGCGGCGCCGGCCAGCCACCATCCGGGGCCCAATCGTCTTCGAGTGCCCGGCGCGCCGCGACGAGCGCTGCGAGGGCGAAGAGCATCGGCGAACCAGTGGTGGTTGGCGAACGGGAAGATCCCGACCCCGCCTGGCAGAGAAACGCCAACGGTACGGCGGCGAACAGCGATGACCGGATGAACCGGCGGGATAACTGGAAGACGCAAACGACCATCGCGATCCCAAGGATCTGCGCGACGACACGGCCGACCGTGAAGGTCACCCCGAACAAGGCGTACAGTGGGGCGACCAGATAGAAGGACAGCGGCGTCTCGATCGCGAAGAAATCCCTGTACGGGACTTGACCTCGAAGCACCCGCCACGCTCCCATCGTTGCGATCCCCTCGTCGTTCGAGTCGATCTGCGTCCGGAAGTGAGCGACGGCGGCGGCGACGGCCAAGAGGGCAAACGCGTGCGGAAGGTAGCGCAGCGAGGCGCTTTTGGCTTTGTGGACGACTTCTTTCGTCCCCGAGTTCCCATCGAGCCTCCGGTCGAACGCGGCGCATTATTTCCGAGAAACTGTGCGGCATTCGATCAAATTCGATTGACGCGCCTTGTGCCTCCCGGTATACTCCCTGAAGGCTCTCAGGCTCCTGAGAGTCACAGGGAAAACAACGAGACAACCGTCCCGGGGGTACGATGCGCAAGGGTCTATTCAGGCTGACCGTCGCCTTGACAGCTCTCACCGCCTTCCTCGCTCGTTCCTGCGATGGAAGAGAAGAAGAAGGGGCTCACTTCAAAGACCGGCGGTCCCGGAATCGTGTCGGCGACCGACGCGAACGGAAATCCGCTGCCCTTGCGCGAAAACGCGCGGTCGGAGTGCCGAAGGTTTCGGCGATGCGCCTGACTCCCGTGTCCGTCCAGCGAGGGCAAGCATGGTGGCCCTACGGGTCTTCCCAGGCCCCCTACAACGCCGTCGGAAAGCGCGCCGAGGCGATGACCGAAGACGAGATCCAGGTGAACGGCGTCGCGCTCCTGAACGTCCGTGACGTCGAAGCGACCCTGCGCCTGATGCCGAGAGATCTCAAGCTCCCTGAAGGCGCGCAGCTCACCCGCCCCGACGGGTTCTTCCTCGTCAAGATCGAAGGGTTCTCGCGCACGCAAGAGCAGCTCGACGCCCTTCGAGACGCGGAGTCGTACTGGGCGAATACCTCAACGTGAACACCTACATCGCCAAGATTCCGTCGAGATCGGTCGGCGCCGTCAAGGCACTCCCGTTCGTCAGCTTCGTCGGCGACTACCATCCGGCCTACAAGATCAGCCCCCGCATCGGCCTGGAAAGGATTCCGGAGACCGAAGTGGTGGAAGCCGCGACCGGCAAGATGAAGCCGTGGGCCTTCGAGGTCACGCTCCACGATGGAGCAGATCTCAACCAGGCTCTCGCCGGGTTGCACAGCTTGGGAATCTTCCCGAGAGCGGCGATATCATCTCGAACATCGCACTGACGGTCGTCATCGTGCGTGCGACGCCCGAGACGGTCCTCTCGATCGCCCAGCTCCCCGAGGTCAAGTGGATCGCCGAGAAGCCCTTCCCGAAACTCACTGCGTCCAACACCTCGCCCGCGACCATTCCCATGCTAACTTCAGAACAACGGCCTATTCACGACCAACACGGCCCCTGGGATGGAAGCTCTTCAACGCCGGAATCGACGGCAACCTCAGCGGCACGGCTCAGATCGTGACCATGATGGACTCCGGGCTCAACACGAACATGGAGCACTTCGCCGAGGACACCTCGGTGGTCGGAACCATCGGGGCGGCTCACCGGAAGGTCGTCGGTTACGACAGTTCAGGGCAGCGGCGACCAGTGCGTCACCAATTTCGCCAGCGCCGACGGAGGTCACGGGACCTGACGAGCCAGCATGCCGTGGGCTCCATTTCCAACATGACCACGAACCCCGACGTGACCCACGTCCCCACCAACTTCTGGGATCCTGGAATCGCGCGTGACGCCAAGGTCTACTTCCAGGACATCGGGGCCGCCGGCTCAGCTCTTTCCCCCGCTGATCTCGGGACCTCCATCACCCTGGCAATCGGCAAGGGATCGTTCATCCAGAACCACTCGTGGAGCGCAGCCACCAACACGTACATCACCGATGCCGATGAACCTCGATACCGCTCTGTTCGCCAACCCGAACATGGTCGTGACGGTCTCCGCGGGGAATGACGGGACGGAAGGTGCCGGCAGCATCGGCCACCTCTGCACGTCGAAGAACGTCATCTGCGTGGGCGGCGTCGATTCGGCGAGCGTGAACAACGTCTTCCAGGACTGCCTCTGGGACGGGGTCGCCGGTTGCGGCGGCGCCAACGACCTCGGCTCCGCACGAGGACCGGTGGCGACTTCCAACCGCATCAAGCCGGACATCCTCGGCTACATGGCGAATAGCGCCTCGGTCGGCGGTGAGTTCATGGCGGGGAACCGGCCCGCGGCGATGTGCCAGACCGATGCACCTGGGACAAAGATCGTCTATTGGGACTGGCAGAACAACAACGGCTTCGAGGCACCTCGTTCTCGTCTCCCCAGACGGCTGGACTTGCCGCCCTCGTCCGGGACTACTTCCTGGCCGGCGCTTACCCCACCGGAACGGCGACCCCTGCCAACGCCCTGACGCCTTCCGGATCGCTGGTCAAGGCCGTGATTCTGGCGTCTGGCGAGGAGACGGCCAATCGTCGCGTCCCCGACGAATACCGAAGTGATGGCGACGCGCTATAGCAACGACGCGGGCTACGGCCGCGAGAACCTTCCCGGGTCCTGCACATCGGGGGCGGTGCGCCTTTCCTCTGGGTCCAGAACAACGCCTTGTTGGGCCAGGGCGCCACTCAATCTTTCAGCTTCAACATCCTCGGGAACGCCATCCCCCTACAGGGTCATGCTGGTCTGGTACGACGCCACGGGCAACGCCATCGTCAAGAACGCCGACCTCAAGGTGACGATCGGCGCGAACCGTGTACCTGCGGCAACGTATTCGGTGCCGGTACCAGCTGGAGCGCCACAGGCGGCGTCGCCGATGCCACGAACACCACCGAAGGCGTGTTCCTCGACGCGGCGCACGGCCTGCCGGCTTCCGGGACGGTCCAGGTCGACGTGATCGGCGTCAACAATCCGGGCGGCATGAACTACTCCCTCGTCGTCGCCGGAAACGTCGCGAGCACCGTCGGTGCAGCAGGTCTCGCTCGACAAGGGTCAGTACACCTGCGCCGGTCCCATCAACATCACGGTCAACGACCCGGTGGCAACGTCTCCGGTCTCGGTCACGGTGACCAGCAAGAACGCCGTTTCGACGGTCATCGACACCGAGATCGTCAGCTGCACGGGCGCGGGCGGCGTCTTCACCGGAACCGTAGTTGCCGGTGGAGCGCTCACGGTGGTCGACGGCGGCAGCATCACCGCGACCTACGCCGCGCGCGGCGCCGGTCAACGCGACGATCGCCTGTCAGGCGACCCTGACGGACCAAGGGTTCAACATCGGCGGCGGTTGCGACAACATCGCCGCGGGCACCGACGACGCGACCGGCCCGCTGACGAACGGCGGCGTCAACGAGTTCTACCACAAGTATTTCGACGCCAACGAGTACAGCACCTACACGGTCGGGTTCAGCAACCAGACCGGCGCCGCGCTCACCGACGTCTACGTCGCAGTGGCGCTTCTCGGGGCCGGCGCTTCCAAGATGAGCGCGCTCAACGGCCCGATCCACGTCGGCGCGGTCGCGCGGCCGGCGCCACCGCAGGCGCGGTCTTCCAGGTGTTCACCGATCCGTCGGCGGCCGGTCGCCGCGTTCCCGACCACGCGTCAGCCTGGACTTCACGTTCACGTCGCCGGGGGACGGGTACACGACGCCGACGGCCTTCAGCCACACCGCAGCAGCTCCATTCCAACGACGTCATCGCCCGGCAGATCAGGTGCTCGACGTTCAATGCCGGCCTCGCTCCTGGACGGAATCGATCGTGGCCGTGGTGCCGGTGGTGCCCTGAATCCCTGGTAAGGTGGAGCGGATCGGCGACCATTCCGGGGACCGTGAGCAGCGAAAACCGCATTGACGGGATGTGCAGCAACAACACCGCGAACGCGGCGGCGATGGTCGGCAACTCCGCGATCACGGCCGGCAACAACTTCAACTCGGGAGCCGACTCGGTCTTGCTGGCAGAACTTCCAGCCGGTGCTCACGGGGAACGGCCCGAACGGCCAGCCGTACCGCTATTTCTGGAAGTGGCACTCGTTCCACCACGCTTCGGAAACCTTGAACGCGACGACGGGCGTGGGGGATCTTCTACAACAGACGCCTGGAACAACCCCGCGAACCCGAGCGGCGACGACGTCTCGAACTTCCTGATCTTCTTGGGTACCGGCTACTTCCATCAGACGATCTTCGACTACATCGGCACCTGGAACTGGAGACGGCCAACACCAGACGCCGCGACGATCCGAATTCCGGAGACCCGGCTCCCAACCAGCTCATCATCACCTTCGGCGACGGCGTGTCCGGCACTGGCCACGCCGACCACGTACTTCGCCTACGGCCACGAGCACGCGGATCTCAGGATCTTTCGGCGGCGCATCGACTGCCGCAACTTGAGGCGCGACATCGCCTTCGACAACGACAACCTCGGTCTATGACGAGTACTACACGGCGCGCAGCAGGCGGCAGCGTGCGCGCGCAGGCAGCCAGCTGGGCCAGCCCGCGTTCGATCAGTTCGCTACGGCAGCTGTCCGAGCGGATCGGCTGGTCCTGAGTGTGGTGGACGCCAACGCCGGCGGGACGGTTCAGGTCACCGTCAGCAGTCCGGGGACGTTGGACATCGAGACTGTTTCGCTCTCGCTCGTATCAGGCGCCCTCTACTCCGGGCTCCGTCACCTGCTCCACGACTTCGGGCGTCGGCAACAAAGCAACGGCGTGTCTCTTCTGTTACGCCGGATGACGTTCCCACAGTGAGCTATTCCGACTCCTCGCCGGTGGGATCCTCGACAGCGTCGGCTGCGATCGACGTGTGCCGGCGGCGACGTTCGTCTACGTCGACGAACACCCAGTGTCCGACAACGGAGGACAACGACGGTCTCCCCGACTAACGAACGAATGCGTCAGAGCATGGACGTCACGATCAAGAACAACCTCGTGACGGCATCTGACGAACACCAAGGTCTCGATCTTCTCGAACTCACCCAACGTCGATATCGTCACCGACAACCACGCGGAGTACGGCACCGTGGCTGCGGGGCGCGAGCGCGACGAACCCCGCGAAACGACCGGTTCACCAGCTCCACGTCGCCCGGGGTCCATACTGCACCGATCCTGCCAACCCACCCACGGGCAAGTTCACCGTGTTGATCCAGGCCGACGGAATCGACGGCGCGTCGGTCGCTGCAGACGTTCACGATCAGCCTTGATCAGGACATCGGCGCCGGCACGGTCTCCCGCACGCAGAACTTCACCGTGGACCCGGCTGACGACCAGCATCACGGCTCCCGATACGCGCGGTTGCTCGAGCCGAACCCGTACGCCAACGATTTCACTGGTGCGCGCTGTGCGGAAACGGCAACGGCGGCTACGAGGCCTGGGTCAGCAGCAACGCCCTCACGGGCTCCAACTACACCTCACCGTGGAATTCATCCACGCTCTACTCGCCGGTCTTCGTTGCCGGCGGGGCCGTGGTGACCTGCAGTTCCGCACGGGTACCGGACGGAACCCGCGTTCGACGGGTGCGACTGTCCAATACCAGCTTGGCGCTGGACCGTGGACGACTCTCGGATTTACGACCCCGGCGCAAACCGCCACGACCACCCAGGCGACCTGTAGTCCGATCTTGGCCGGGGATACCGGCGTGGACCGGCACGGGAACGGCTTCAGCGGCGACGAGCACATCGACCGCGACGACGGTCAACGGCCAAAAGATCGGCTTCCGCTGGAGGCTCGGCGCCGATTCCGGGATCGCCGGATCGACCTATGGCGGTTTCGCGATTGATGACGTCGTGATCGGGCGGCTCTCAGGAACTTCATCTGTGAGCCGACACGGAACCCGGGTCTCGTCTGCGGGTTCTGCACGTTCAACGCGAACGGATCCGGGTGCGACGACGTCAACCTCATGCACGATCACCGACGTCTGCTCCGCGGGTTCCTGCGTCGGGACGTCGTGGCCGTGGCACCGGCGACGAACTCAGAATCCGGAAGGGTTCGCAGCCGGCAAGGCCATCGCACAGCTGCACGATGCGTCGCCAGTTCTTTGCAACGTCCAGACCGGCCGGGTTCGCGGCGACTTGAAGCTTGATGCCCGTTGGACCCGGTGGCGGCGGCGATCGACGAAGGCCTGCAAATCCCTGATCAGCCCGGATTTGACCTCGATCGACGGCACGGCTCCGGCGACGCCGGGGACCCGGCTACTGGTACTGGGTGCAGGGAGCCAGAACGCGTGCGGCAAACGCGGCACGTACCGGGTTCCAGGGTGTCAACGGCGTGCGGCGCGGCGCGCGACGACACCTGTCCGTAGGTCGCGGGCGAGCCAGAGTAGGTCTGGGGCCGGCTGACCGGAAGGCCGGCCGGCCCCAGTTTTTCGGAGGCCGACGAGACACGGCCGAGCGCTAACCACAACAGGTCGAAACGCTACACCGCCAGCGCAGCCTACGACAACATCTTCTTCATCACGGCCCCGCTTCGGCGTTCGCCCTCGGCATCCTCATCTCGATTTCGAGCCTCCCGTCGATGATAGGTTTCGATCTGGGGCCGCTGAAGGGTCGCCGGATCGATCTTCATCGGCAGCTTGCATCATGGCCCACCTGTTCATCGTGTTCTTCCGGAGCAACGGGAACAGGAAGATCTACGAGCTGTACCCGTGCCGCTTCACGCTGGTGCCGCTCGTCCTCTTTCTCGCCATGTGCGTCTCCATGCGGGTGGCGATCACGGCGAGCGTGCTCGCGACCTGGCGGGACGTCTACCACCTGAGCCTTCCAGACGTTCGGGCTGGGGCGATTTACGACGCTCGAGCGGAACGGCACGAAGCGTCGCCGCCGCTCGACTTCCTTTGAACCTTCGATCTACGCCGGCCCGATCCTCGCGTGGTGCGGTCTGGATGATGCACACCAGGGACTTCCAGCAATACCAGGCCGTGCGGTCGCTCGTCCGCACATGGGCGACACGATCGCGACAGAAGCGAGGTCTTCCTCCGATTCGTCATTCACGGTCGGGGTCCCTTCATCGCGTACTACCTCCTACGCGTACTGGCGCTATCACAAGCAGGGTGTACAGGTGTCTCTGCAAAGGTCGCGCTCCTAGCGTCGACTCGCGGCGGTGTCCATTCTGGCCACGCTGGGGTTCAACAGCTTCGGTCAGGCGTTCTTCATCATGAATTTCTTCCACGCTCTTAATACTCGGCATCGTTTGGTGGAGCGAGAAGAAGCGTCGATGATGAGCCTGTTCCGGCTCGACGGCGGCGTGGCGGCGGCGGCGGCGACGCTGGTACCTGTTCCTGGCCATCGGATGCGGCTACGGCGTGGTGGCTGAGATCGCCGCGAGACCGGCGGGATCCTCGCCTCCTGGGACTCGATCTCGATGGAACTGACGATCGTCGTCTCGCCGATACACTTCTGGCAGCGACGGATTCATCCTGGTCGGTGCGGAAGAGTCAGGTGTGAGCCGGGCCGGGATATCCGTTCTGGGCCCAGCGCCGTCGACAACCTGAAGCGTCACCGCCGATCCCGGCTCCGCGGTTTCGAGAAGCTCGAGGAACGGCTCTCGACCCGCCTCGACGCCACCGGATCATCGCCAGCGCGGCGCCGGGCCTGAGCCTGGGCGCTTCCGCCGGCCCGCCGGGCGTCACGGAAGCGACCGCCAGACGGCCGCTCGACTCCTGCGAGCCGCGTCGGATGGAACCCAACGCAGAGGTTCTCGAGCTCCACGCGCGCGCGGTCGTAGGCGTACGACGTGTCGGCGCCGGTCCTAGCGAAGCGCCTGCGCATCAGGGTCAGCCCTTCATGTTGATCCCCGAAGGCGAGGCGCCTCTCTCCCGCCAGGAAGAACCTTTCGGCCTGAGCTCCCGCCGGCATCGCCCCCGCCTCTTGCCGTGAGATCGCCGAGGAACGCCGGTTCGGCGAGCTGGCCGCAGAGAAACCGCGCGTTGGACCAGAACCCTGTTGCCGCGGATTCTCCCGCCGACATCACTCTTGAGAGCTCGTCGCTCGCGCCGAATGCCTCGCCCACGCGGGCGCTGATGACCACCAGAGAAGGAGTACGCCGCGACCCGGTCGTCTCCCAGAAGCGTCCGTGGCGGCGCGCGTCGCAGATCGACGGCTGCATCGTCCAGCCGCCCCGCGTCGTAGAGGAGTTTCCCTCTCGAGGGCGTACCGGGCGGATCGTCGGATCCAGAGCGATCGCGCGCGAGTATGCTTCGATCGCGCCCGCGGCGTCCCAGCGCGGTGGCTGCTGCCGTCCCCGAACGCCGCGTGGGCCTCTCGTAGTTGGGCGCAAGCGGAGCGCCTTCCTGAGATCGGGCATCGCTTTTCCGAGATCTTGAAGCCTCGCGTACGTCTTCCCGCGCAGGGAGGTAGCTCTCGGCGCCGTCAGGCTCTCGCTCGATCGCCTCTCGTGAGGTTCTCCGCGGCGCTTTCGTAGCGCCGCGAGGACGAGTCCGCCCTTCCTCGCACGTAGTATCCGGTGCCGTTGGCTCGGCAACACGCGCCACTGGTAGTCGAGACTCTGGGCGACGATTGCCGCCAGGACGAGGAGCCAGACCATTTGACCACGGCGGCGACCGCATCCACCTAGATTAGCGCGGATCTGCCCCCCGACCGCGGAAGTGAAGCTCCCCGAGCCAGGGGACTCGCGGGTTCGGTACGACGAACAGCAGACGGGTCGAGGATCCGGCCGAGCGGCGCATCGATCGGGCAGCGCTCGCGTCGATGAAAACCTCTTCTCCTCGCGCACCCAGGTCGCCAGCGCGCTCCCGGGATTCGGTCGCCACGATGGGAAACGGGATCGACTCGCGCCCGCCCGCAGCAGGCCCGGCGCCCGCTGGTCAGTCCCGGTCTCGCGCGGCGGTGGATCGATCACCCGAGCTGGTACAGGAGCGACGAGCTTGTTCGCATATTCGATGGAGCGCGAGGCTGGAACGATCGTGCGGGACGCGTCGCGCACCAGGTACGGATGGAGAAAACCGATGGATCGATGCCGATGGCGACGATCGACTGCATCCGGAGTGGCGTTCTAGCCGCGCGCGATCGCGTCTCCGCGGTGATGCGGAGGAGGGGGTGGGGAGAAACCGCTCTCGAGTGGCGCGAACGCCGGCGAGCGCGAGAAGGAGGGGAATCGGCCAGAGCCATGCCGCGTGGCCGGCGTGACGCCCGGCGAGCGATCCGAGCCTCGCCCCTCCGACGACGGACGCGAGCGCGAGAACGAAGATGTGGAACCGCGCTTCGGATAGAAGTAGACGAGGTGGAGCAGCGAGCCGGCGCGACGCGCGGCGAGCGCGATATAGCTCAGAGGCGCGGCGCACGGCGTCCCGGCGCCTGCGCGAAGCAGTACGGCAGGCCCCGCGCCGCGCCCATCGCGAGCACCGCGACGCGTGAGGCCGTCATCAGCCGTGCGAGGTTCTGCGGGACGTAGCGCCAACCGAAGGTCATCCCCGGAAAATCGTAGGGCACCGGGCACCAGTAGTGGTAGCCGGTGCGGAGCCAGCTCGAAAACGTCGCCGCGTTGTACCAACCACGTCGCGGCGGCGACCAAGAGCGAAAGGCAGCGCGAGCAGGGCGATCGCGCCCAGGGGCGGCGCTGCCTGGGTCAGGATCCTCCACGCGAACGGGAGGAGGATGGCAAGGCACACGCTCCTGAGCGCGAAGCCGCGCTGCGTTCGAGAAGCCCCGCCGGCAGCGCTCGCGCGGTCGCGCGTCGGTTTTCTCGGACCCCGAGGTAGGAGCCAGCAACCCGCCAGCAGGAACGCCAAGGCTGGGACCTCGGTCATCACGACCGCGAGAGCCCGGCGAACGCCGGATTGAGCAGGAGGGCCACCGCAGCGCCGGCGGCCGCCCAGCATCCGGCGAGCCGCTTCCCGATGGCGAACGCCGCCACGACCGATACGACGGCGAGCACGTAAGACCGGAGGATCGCGGCGCCGAGCTCTCCTCGCGCGAAAATAGAGGAAGCGGGGCCAGGAGCCCGACCGAGAACCACGGGCGGATAGCGCGGAGGCCGCGTCACGCCGTCGATGAGCGAGGTTGTATCCGTGGTGCGTCGCGAACCGGTCCGCGGCCACCGACGTACTCGATCGAGTCGCGGCCCGACCTCGAGGTTCAGAGGCGCTCCACGGCGACCGCCAGAGCCGCCACGCCGCGAGCAAGCACGACCAGAGTCAGACGATGAGCAATCCGAGCCGCGTGCTGCGCATGGTGGCGCGGGAACGATACCGCAACATCCCGCTGCGGTGCTGCCGAGGGCGATTACAGGTCCGTAACGGCGATCGTCCGTAGCGGCGGCGGTTGCGACCCTTCGCGCGCGGACCCTATGTTCCCGCGCGAGCGGCGATTCGTCTGTCGGGGGTGCGAGACGCCTCACCGAGGTGGCGCGATGGTCGGGATCCGTCAATACGCGCAGGCAGCGCGGCTTCAGCTTCGCCGGAGCTCTCGTCGTGCTGGCCATCATCGGCGCCATCGTCGCGATGTCGATCCCGTTGGTCAACGAGCAGATCCGCATCGCCGAGCTTCGGGCGGTGTCCGACCAGATGGCCGTCCATCTGCTGGGCGGCGCGCATGCTCGCGGTGACGAAACACGATAGACGTCGACGTCACGATCGCCGTCGATCCGACGGAACACGACTCACGTACGTACCGACAGCAACGGCCAAACGCGAACGATCACAGATGCCGGAAAGGTGAAGATCAAGAGCGGCTCCGCGACGTCGATCACCTTCCAAGAGCGACGGCTCAATCGACGGGAGCGTCGAGCACGGTCACGACCGAGTCGGCCGTCTCGACCGCCACCGAGCGCTGGATTCTGAACCGTCAACACCGTGGGCATGGTTTCCGTCTCGCACGTGAGGATCTAGCAGTGAGAGCGACGAGGCTGACGAAGAGGGGATTCAGCCTGATCGAGGTCCTGGTCGCGTTGAGCCTCATGGCCGGCGTGCTCGATCGCCATCGCGGGCCTCTTCATCTCGGCGGCCGCAGCGTCAAGAGCGGCCGGACGTCGAGCGAGGCCCTGGCCTCGGGCAGAGAGATCGTCGAAGAGATGAACGCCTGGGCGTTCACCCAGCTGTGGGAGAACTTCGGCTCTCGCCGGCTGCCGCGAACACCTACACGGTGGACACGGAGACTTGCGTGACGGCCGATTGCACCGGGTGGCAGAACGCGCTCGTCGGCAGGCTCGGCACGACCGCTCACGCGACGATCAAGCTCGACAACGTCGTCCAGGCCGGACAGCCGCTGGTCAACTTCGTGGATGGCGCGGGCAACGCTGCTCTCGAGGAACGTCCGCGTCACCGTGAACGTGCTGCTGGACGCAGGTGCCGGGCCGGAGCCGACAGGTGTCGGTCGTGACACACGCACAACTGACGAATTTTAAGGCCGAGGCGCGACGGGGACGCCAGGGCCGTGAGAGGTAGGACGATGCGAACCCGTAACAGTGGCGAACGCGGCATGTCGTTGATCGAGGTCGTCGTCGCGACGGCGGTTCTCGTCGTGGCGATCCTCATCGCGCTCACCGTCTACGACGCCGCGCGGAGCTCGTTCAAGAAGGGCGAGAACGCGACGGTGCAGCAGGAGGCCGTCCGCATCGCCGTACGATCGCCTGACCGCCGACCTGCGCATGCTCGGCTTCAACGTGTTCCCCGACGGCAACGCGCGCCAGTCCCGACGAGCAGCTCGAGGTCGCCCTCGACCACGCGATCATCTTTCGAGGCGACTTCTGACGCCGAGGACGCCGGCGAAGGTGAACGACCACGAGGGCGCGTCTGGCCGGCGGCGCTTCAACGTCGTCTCCACCGGCAACGACGAGGTCGTGGGCTACGTCCTTTCGAAGCCGGACGGGACCGGGCCGCGACACCGATCACGTTCCAGGCGGACGTGACGACGAGCCTCGCAACGGCACGCGTGGCCACCGTCACCGTCAACAACGTCGTTCTCAATCCGGGAGCCACGACGACTCCGCCGTACGACGCTCTACAAGATCTCGCTCAACAACGACACCGCGACCGTGCTGCAGCGGCGATTTCATCGTGCGGACGCCGATGGTCGAGAACATCCGCAACCTGTCGTTCCAGTACTTCGACGCGAGCAGCACCGTGCCGATCGCCGCCCCGGCCACCACGGAAGTCGCGGCCGAAAAGCAGAAGCGCGCCAACGTCGACCCGCTTCAACGTCTCGCTGGTCGGCATGACCAAAGATCCCGACACTGAACTACACCGACGCGACCGACACCGCGGCGCCCAAGTACCGCAAGTTCGAGCTGCGCGGCGACGTCGTCCCGCGGAACATGCGCATGAAGGGTATCCAGGACCTGAACGCCGTGCCGACGCCGCCCACCAAGCCGCGCGACGCCCGACGCTGATCCCCGGACACTGCGGCGCGCTCATCGTCACGTGGGCCGCCAACCCGACGGCGGACCACGTGCACCAGTATCGCGTCAACTACGGGCCGTCGTCCGGCGCGGTCAGCGGGACCCAGAGCACGGGCGCCTCGCCCTTCTACCTCGAACGGGCTCACCACCGGATCGACGACCTACGTCACGATCCAAGCGCATAACGGCACCGGCGACGTCAGCGTCAAGAGCAACGAAGCCAGCGCGGTCGTCTCCAACACCAACACGCCGAGCGCGCCGACGGGTGCTCCGCGACGGACGACCCAGGATCAACAACGTGCGCCTCAACTGGACCGCCGTCACCACGAACACGGCGAGCGTGCCGGCCGCCGATCCGCTGCGCGCCGCTGTGTCGCGACCTCGCCGGGTATCGCGTCTATCGCGGCGACACGAGCGCCACAGGCCCTCTCCTGGTCAACGAGAGCGTCGTGACGGCGCCGAGCAATCCGCCGTACGTCGATAACGCGCACGGTCAACTGCCATACCTACCATTACAAGTTGAGCGCGGTCGACACCTGCGGAGTCGAGAGCGCGCTGACCGTCGACTTCACCGGGCACTCCACGACGACCATCGCGCCGAACGCGCCGACCAACGTGCAAGGGTTCAAGCTCAGCGCGCCGCACGCGCGCGTCGCGGAGCGCGGTCGTCAAGGACGTCGTCCGACAACCCCCTCGTCGGTCGCCGGTTACGACGTCTACCGCTCGCGACGTGATGAGGTGTGGATCCGACCGGCATCGGCGGTGTTCCCCGCAACGCCACTGCGGCAGCACGACCGTCGCGGGCCCTACGACGACTTCGCGCTGCCTCGCTGAACCCGACCGAGACCGTCTACTACATGGTCAGCGCCAAGGACGAGTGCGTCAACTACTCCGCCGCGTCCGGCCTCGCGGAGCCCGATCTGCCCGTTCTCGGGAACGGTGACGATCAGCCCGCCCACGGACGGCGGCATCGTCGCCGGCGTCGTCCCGACGACCGTCACGGTCGCCTCCGGCACGGACACCTACACCGGCGTGGTGATCACCTACACGCACGCGTCGAGCGGCCTGACCCGGACCTTCACGTCGGCGACGGCAGGGACCACCTGACCGACACGGCCTGGCTGGCGAGCCCGCCGGGGTCTACACGATCACCGCGACCGTCACGAACTCGGGAGGTGCACGTCGACGTCGTCGATCACGGTCACCGCGGGCAGCGCCGTCGGGTGCTGCCTGAGCATCTACCCGACGACGAACACGACCGCGACCTGCGCCGGCGGCGGCACCAAGTGCAAGGAGGTCTCGTACAGGCTCGGCAACGACCGCTGCCAGACGGCGGTCAGCGTCCTGACCATGACCGTCGGCTGGACCGACTACTCCGGGAACAAGCCGCGGTGGCAGACGGCGAAGTTCAACGGGAGCGGCGATCGCGGCCGCGGAAGCTGGACGACCACCTACGTCGCCGGGACGAACGAGACCGGGTTGGCGACGAAGAGCAACTTCAGCGCTCCCGTCGCCGCAGGTTCCTTACGCGTCGCCGATGACCGGCATCAACACGACCAACGTGACGTACTGTCTTCGACAAGCTTCACCGGACTCAGGGAACGGCAGCAGCCGGAAGGTCGACGTCTTCGGCACCAACCAGTACATCTTCACGCTCCTCGACAGCACGGGGACCCGTCGGGAATCACGACGACCTGCAACCTCCCGACGCTGACGGTGAACTGATGTCGCGCCCGGAAGGAGCTGACGTCATGAGAAGCCGACGCGCCAACGACACGACGCCCGAGAAGGGCTCGGCGATGATCATCTCCGTCCTCGTGACGGCGATCACTGAGCCTCCTCGGCATCTCGTATCTCTTGATGGCCGATACGCGAGAACCGCATCGCGGAAAACGAGAAGCTCTCGTCGCAGTGCCTCTACTTCGGCGAAGGCGCCATCCGCGAGGTCAAGCGGTGGTTCGACCGGCCCCCGTACGCAGGACCTTGGGGCTGAAGAACCTCGTCAAGCCGACGACGGCCGTCATGGTCCGCACCAGTCGACGAGATCGACGTGGACGGCGACGGGCCGACGCCGGCCGTCGACCGCCGACGGCATCGCTAGCGAACTCCGTACTACAAGGTGGGCATCGACCGCCGACGGCGACACCAACGACGACATCTTCGACAAGCCGTATCGCCCGGCCCTGGCCGACATGCTCGTCGGGACGGAAGGCGGACCCGACGTCAGCATCGACCGCGCGGACGAACTCGGCGACGGCCACGTTCCTCGACGGCCTCGGCGACCAGGTCGCGCCGAACTTCCCGGCGCAAGCCGCGGCGCTCGGGCCCGCGTGACGACGATCGACATCTACGCCCCGCCCTATCTCAACATCGTGGGAACCTGGACGCGCTACGGGATGGCGACCGTCAAGGTCACCGTCGAGATCGTCAAGACCTCGGGGGCTACCTCGTCGATCGTCGCGAAGCGCATCGTGAAGGCCGTGCTGAACGAGACGCCCTACCCCGGTCCCTTCGGGCCGCTTCAATCGTGCGACGACCTGCACGTTCAACGGCGCTTCGCCCCGCACTGGGGATCGATCACCGCCGTTGGCGACCCCGAGATCGGCAACGGCGCCAACAACAAGATCCCGCTGAGCCTGCCGCGCGACGTGCCGCCCGTCGTCCAAGATCGACCTCTCTGCACGGTTGGAACGACACACGTGACGTGGAACGGGATGCACAAAGGAGCGGCGGGGACGATGGTCGGGAAGACCATCGACGACCCTGGTACCGGATCATCGATCGACGGAACGATGCTGAAGTGCAGGAGGCGAGCCACCCATGTGGCCGGCCGGGCAGCAGCCGTATCCTCCGATTGCGTACCGACCGATCAGGACGAGTCGAACAAGATTCAACAGTTCGGCGGCGTCGGCTGCCCCGAGTTCGACTACGACGACCTGGAAGGCGATCGCGCAGGATCCGGCGGGCCCGACGTTCATTACTACGCGTGGAACAACGGCGCGGCCTTCCAGGAAAACGGCGTCGGCGCCGCGACGGACGTTCACGGACGCTGACCGACGACAAACAGGGGCTGTTCTTCTTCGACACCGACGGACAGGCTCGCCCCGCACGACTTCGACGCCACGAACCTCGCCGTCAACCTGACGCCGGAGATGAAGATCTCGGCCAACTACGGCGCGCGAGGCTTCATCTACGCGAACACCGTCGACTGCCGGACGAGCCAGGGAAGCCCCGGCCGGAACATCACCATGCACTGTCACCGCGGAGCCGTTCCGCGACAACAACCCCCAGAACGGCCGCTACGACACGGGCGAAGACTTCGTCAACCTGAACTACATGACGGCGATCTCGACGACCGATCCACACGACAAGCCCAGGTCGTCAGCGAGCGCCGCTGCCGGGCGGCGACCTGGACCTGCTACGGCTCGACCGACTGGCCGCTCAACCCTGTCCTGCAACGCCCGCGGCCCGGATATCACCAGGGCAAGTAGCGATCCTCTGGGGCTGCTCTACGTCAGCGGCGAATTCGACTGCCAGGGCACGCCGCTCGTACTTCGGCAGCGTCGTGACGAAGGCCGGGATGGTCAACTCCGTTGAACGGAACGCCGGATCTCTTCTGGGACACCGACCTCACGGACAACTGGCCGCCGCCCGGTTGGGAGCTCCCGCGCGTGATCATCACGCGGTGGGAGACCGATCTCATGATAACGTGCGGGGCGGAAGACTCACGGAGGACCGACCGATGAGCCGACGCCCCGCATCGCGTTTCTGGGAGCCGATCGTCGCCGGGCTCGCCGCGGCCGCCCTGACCGGCTGCGGCGGCAGCCCTCGAGAAACCCCCGCGTCGCAGCCCGTCGCCGCGTCCCAGCCCGCGGCAGGCATGACGAGCCGGCCCCGACGGCGGCGCCTTCGCCCGCGGCCGTCGCCGACGCAGCTCCCGTCGCCGCGAACACCGCTCAGCCGTCGGCTTCGACGTCGTCCACGCCGGTGGCGACATCCCAGGATCCTCCTCCGCCCGCGCCGGCTCCGGCCCCGACCCGAACGCGAAGCCGACGCCGAAACCTGCCGATGCGCTGCAGTGGCTGCAAGACGGTCAGGCCCGCCAGGCGCGATCTACCAGCGGCGCGTCAAGGAATCCGAAGCGAACCTTGCCATCGCGAACGCATCGGTGGCCGACTGGGAGCGCACCGTCCTCGAGTTCAAGAACCCATTGCTCCCACGCCCGAAGCTCTCCCCGAAGACGCGCAGACGATTGCCGGGATGGACGGCGGGCGCGGCTGCGCTGGGCCGAGGGGCGTCTCGAGGAAGCGCGAACCGCGCGCGACGCCGCGCAGAAGGCGGTCAACGACGTGAAGGCGAACCCGCCGACGAACTGACCGCCGAGCGCCGGGCCTTCTCACGGTTTCCGATTCTCCAAGGAGACGCTGGAGGACGTCGGTCCCCTTCTTCTTGAGAGCGTCCTCGGCGGCGCGCTTCAACATCTTGGGATCGACCGCGATCGAGGGCTTCTGGAGCGTGCCGCCGGCCTTGAGGTCGAGCGCGAGCTCTCCGTTGCGGTTGACGAACGACTTGAGCCTCGCCGTCTTCGCGACCATGTCCGCGCTGACCGATCGAGAGAGCACGACCCCGACGTCCATGCCGATCGACTGATCGAGGCCGATGAAGCCCTTGCCGTTGATGTCGAGGTCGGCGCTGTCGAGCCGTAGGTCCTTCGCCGCGGCGCGGCCGTTGGCGATGTCGAACGTGGCGGTCAACGAGTCGAAGGGAGTTTCGTCCTTCCCGATCCCGCGACCTCCGGCCGCTTCGAGAACCTGGGCGAGCTGCTTGAGGAATCCGAACGACGTCAGCTTGCCGTTCTCTCAGGGCCATGGTCGCACCGCCGGTGAGGTTCTTCCGCAGCGCCGGCGTGTCGCAGCCCCGTCCCTTCACGTCGAGCGAGGTCTCGAGAGTCCCGTGGATCAGCCCTTGCAGGTCCTTCGAGAAGTCGGTGCACAGCGCGTTGAAGTCCACCCCCTGCACCTTGGCACTCATGGCGAACGGCGGCCCGCGCTTCGATCAGCCCGGCCGTCACCTCGCCGCCGAGCGTGCCGCCGTAGAGCGCCGCCTGCACCTCGTGCAGCCGCGCGACGCCCCTGACGAGCTCGAGGCGCGCGCGCGCGCTCGGGTCAGCTTCAGATTCATCGCCTTCGCTTCGTCGACGGCCAGGCTGCCTCGTACCGTGATCTCGCCGAGGGTCGACCGCCGTCCCGCTCGGGGCTGAGCTCGCCGGCCGTGACACCGGACCCGAGGCCGGGAGGAACGACAGGATCTCGTCGATGTCGAGAAGCGGCAGGACGAGGTTCACGTCGAGCACCGGGCGGGCGAATCGGCTGATCGAGCACGTTCCGCTGACGCGGCTCCGGCCGAGCGATGCGGTCAGACCGCGAAGCTCGGCGCGATCGCCGTCGAGCGCCAACGTCGCGGCGAGGTCGCGGACCGGCTCTTTCAACGACGGGTCGGCGTACTCGAATCCCGAGATCGTCGCGGTCCCGCGGATCGCCATCGCGGCCGGTGCATCGAGAGGGCCCTCGGCCGTCCGCATCGATCCCGATCGTGCCCTTCATCGCGAACCCTGGCGGAAGCGGGAGGTCGAGGACGAACAGAATGGGGGCGACGTCCTTGAGCGCGACGCTCTTCGCCACGCGCGTGAAGCTCGGCCTTGGGCTTCCCTTGGAGATCGGTCAGCGCCCCGCTCAGCGTGAGCGCGGCATCGCCCAGCGCGGACTTCGGCCTTGCGAAGGCGCGTCTCTTGCGGCGTGAACGTTCCGTCGATCGCGACCGACCCGTCGAATCGCGGCGCCTTACGGCCGCCGCCCCAAACGGGACGATCTCGAGGGCCTTCAGCTTCACCTGACCCTGCACGTCGAGAGCTCTCGGGCGCCTTGCCCTTCAACGTGGCCGTCGAGATCGAGCGAGCCTCCGGCGAGCCGCAAGCCGGTCGAGGAGGCCAGATACGGCGCGGCGGTGCCGCCGGTGAAATCCGAGAGCGTGACGCGCGCATCGATCGGCCACCCGCCTCCCGTGGCTTCCGGCGGAGGGCCCAGACGACCTGCAAACGCGCATCGCCCCGATCCCGTCAGCGAAAGCTTCAGATCGACTCCCATCGGGCGTGGTCGTGGACAGATCCGAAAGCGTCAGCTGGATCTCGCGCCCCTCGATCCGATGCACGCTTCCAGGGACGATCGCCGCATCGGACAGATCCAGCGTCCCGTCGACCAAGCGGAACCGCTCGATGAGGATCGTAAGGCCGCCTCCCGCCGGAGCCGCGCCCGTCGAGGGCGGCGCCTTCTGGATCCGGCCCGCTCCAAGCAGGCTGACCAGGTTCCACCGCCCGTTGGCCTCGCGCCTTAGCCTTGGCGACCGGCTTGTCGATGTCGAAAGACAGGACGTCGAGCCGCGAAGAGAACAGCGGCATCAGACGGATGCGCGCGTCGATCCGGTCGGCCTTCAGGAACGGCTCCGCGCCGAACGCCGGATCCTCGCCGAGCGTGAAGCCGTCGGCTTCGATCCCGGGCACCGGAAAGACGTGCAGGCGCATCGGTCCGATGACGACGCTTCGCCCCGTGAGGTCGGCCAGCAGCTGCTCGAGGCGCGGGCGGTAGGTTTCGGGGCTGAGGAGCCGTGGCAGGATCAGCGCAGCCGCGACGGCGAGGGCCGCGAGCACGACCGCGCGCGACGATGAGAGCTCGCTTCATGGCGTCGTCGTCCCGGCTTCGGCCGGGTCCGGCTGATGGGACTTGGAGTCCCGCGGCTCGAACTCGCGAGCCAAGATCACGCGTAGGGCGGCGACCGTCAGCAGCAGATCGCTCTGCTCCCGGCGAGCGGCCGCCGGCTCGGGCGCCGCTTCGAACCTGGCGATCATCAGGCGGTAGAGACCGTCGAGCGATGCTGCCGATCCTCGGTGCCGAGGTACGCCGTGAGGCCGGACCGCACCCGATCGCGCATGTCGATCGGTGCGCGCGATGAGGGCACGCGCGGCCTCGCGCGACACCTCGCCGGCCTCGAAGCGGCGCAGCAGCAGGCATCGATACGACCGGCAGACGGAGGGACGGATCGTCGTAGGCCGAGCAACACCCGTCGCCGAAAGCGGAGCAGGGCTGCCGGAAGGAGGTCACGTCGTCCGTGGTCGAAAAGACCAGGCCCGCCGCCTCGAGAATTTCAATCCTGTCATCCGCGCCGACGTCCACGGTTCGGTACATCGTTCCGTCGCAGCACATGCCGCAGCCCACGCAGAGACCGTCCACCTTCCCTCCGATGAAGTGGAGTATCCCTCATTCTGCGCCATTTGCGGGGCCTGAGGGGGTGACGCTATAGTCGGTTCACGTTCCCCGACCGGGAACGATGGAGGGACCCCTCATGAAGAGACTTGGATCCGTACTGTCCGCGATCCTGATCGCTGCTCTGGTTCTCGCAATTCCCGCCACGGCGTACGCCGCCGGGAAAACGCACGACATGACGGCCGAGGTCGTCTCGATCGATGCGAAGGCCAAGACCATCACCCTCAAGGACGAGAAGGGTGAAAGCCACACCGCTCCGCTACTCGGCGCTGCCATCGGGGAGGCCAAGGCCCTGAAGGCCGGTGACAAGGTCAACGTCACCTGCCAGGACACCGAGGCGGGCGAGCACGAAGGCGTCAAGGCGATCAAGAAAGCAGCCTAAGATCTGACGGCGCGGAGAGGAGCACCCTCCGCGCCGTGATTTCGCGCGACCTCCCGCCACCACCGTGAGCGCACCCATCGAAGCGGAAGTCGCGATCGTCGGCGCGGGCCCGGCCGGCACCGCCGCCGCGGCCCATCTCGGTCAGCTGGGAGTCCGCGGCGTCGTCCTCCTCGACAAGCACCCCTTCCCCGCGACAAGACTTGCGGCAGCGGCGTCTCGCCGAAGGGGATCGAGGTCCTTCGCGAGCTCGGTGTCTGGGACGAGATCCGGCGCCACGCCTACCCGATCACGGGATCCGCATCGTCACCCCGCAGCGGGCGGGAGACCTTCCTCAGCGGCGGCGCCTCGTTCGACGCCATCGTCTGCCTGCGCCGCACGCTCGACCAGCTCATCCTGAAACGGGCGGAGGATGCGGGTGTCGCGTTCATACCGCATTTCACCGCGGCGCGGCTGCTGATGGACCGGGGGCGGGTGACGGGGGTGGTCGCTTCGGACGGGCCGCGAGGTGCGCGCGCGGGCCACGGTGATCGCCGGCGGCACGCACTGCCATCTGGTGCCCGACCGGAGGCCGAGGAAGATCATCCAGGCCATCATGGGCTGGTGGGAGGGCGTGCCCTTCCGCGAACACCACGTGGAGATGGTGTTCGATCCGGCGGTGCTCCCGCTGTACGGATGGCTGCTTCCCGGAAGGCGGCGACCGGGTGAACATCGGCATCACCTACGAGGACCGCAACGGCGCCCAGAACGCCCGGGAGATGTTCCGGCGCTTCCTGGACACGCACTACGCGACGCGCCTCGCGCGACGCGCGCCCGATCGGCGGTTGGAAGGGCATCCGATCGCGTACTCGTACCGCGTCGAGCGCCTGACCTCTCCCGGGCGCATCGTCGTCGGCGAGTCCGGCTTGCTCACGCATCCCGCGACGGCCGAAGGCATCTATCAGGGGATGCGCAGCGGCATGATGGCGGCCGAGGCCCTGCGGGACGTGCTGCTCGTCGGGGGCGGACGAGACGGCCGCGTTCGCCGCGTACGAGCGGCGGTGCCGCAAGACGTTTCGCGCGTCGTTCCTTAGCGGCGGGGCGTTCCGGCTGCTGCTGAAAACGCCGATCGTCGAGCTGATCGCCCGCGTCGGCCGCGGCCGCCGCTCATCCAGCGTACGGCGGCACGGCTCTTCGCGACTCTCTAGCGCCTAGCGGCCGAGCTCCTCGAGGATCCTCGTCGCGCCGTCCACTTCGGTCAGCACCCAGCAGGAGGTAGCGCGAGTCCACGTGGATCGAGCGCGTGCGCACCGGATCGTAGAGGATGTCCGAGGCCACCGTGTCGTAGGTGCCGTCGAAGAGCAGGCCGCACAGCTCGCCGCGCGCGTTGAGCGTGGCGGACCCCGAGCTCCCGCCCGTGGTGTCGACGGTCGAGAGAAAATTCACGGGAACGTCGTGGAGCGCCGGGTCGACGAAAGGCGTCTCGCGTCCGGCGCGCGAGCGCCTGAATCGCTTCGAGCTCACGCTTCGGCGCGTCGAAGTCCCCTTCGCCCGTCTGCTTTCTCGACGATGCCGGCCAAGCGTCGTCTGCGGCTTGAAGGCGAGCCCGTCCTCTCGAATCCACGCCGAGGACGCGGCCGTAGCTGACGCGGAGCGTTCCGTTGGCGTCGGGCGCGACAATGCCCGGAGGATTTCTCGAGCAGCGCCGTCATGTACCGCGGGATCAATCGATAGCGCGCCCCCTGCCGCGTCTTGCGCGATCTCTCGCAGCTGCTCCCTCAACGGGAGCAGCGCCGCTGCGAGGTCGATGAACGGATCGCCCACCGCGGCGAGCTCCTTCGAACGACTTGTTGAGGAGCGACAAACGGAAGTCCTTGTCGAACAGCTTCGGTTCCGGCGTAGAGCCGGTCGAGGAGGGCGTCGATCGCCTTGGCGGCCTCGTCCGGGCTCATGCCCGCCGCGAGTCCCGCGGCGCGATCGAGCGGCTCGATGCGCTCGCTCGCGCCCAGTCGCGCGACCTCGAGGAGCCGGTAGCGCAGGAGCGCACGGTCCACGTCGCGGTCGAGGGTCCGCTGCATGCGCTCCAAGCTCTCGCGGTTCGGGTCCAATTCGCGCTCCTGGAACTCCGGCTCGCGGTCGATGTCCTTCTTGGGCCGATTGAACGCGGTGTCGACGATGGTGGTGGCCGCCCCGAGAAGCGTCTCGCCGCCGCGGCCCCCGCGCATCTCCGTGACGATCGCATCGCGCTCGCGGGTCTTGGCGGCCTCGTCTTGCAGCGCCTGCAGCTCGGGCAGGACGTCGCGCGAACCGCATGCGGCGCTCCGGGTTCACGGAGATCCAGCGCGAAAGCTCCCGCTGCTGCGCAAGCTTCTTGTCGAGGATGCCGCCCTTCGACGAGCCCATCGAGCACGCCGCGGTTTTTCGTCAGCCCGTTGTTGAGGCCGCGGATGCGGTTCTGGACCTTGATGGACACCTCGGGTCCGGCCGCCTTCAGCCCGTCGAGAATCGCGAGCTGCTCCGTGGCGCGCCGGATCGACCGGGCAGTCCCCACGAGGTCGATGCCTCGATCTCCGCTGCGGTCTGATGCCGCTCGGTGCATTCCCGGGTACCCGACGACGAAGACGAGGTCGCCGGGGCTAGCACCCTTCGGCGACACCTTGAGCCAGTCGCTTCGGCCGGTACGGGACGTTCTCTTCGCGTAGGGCGCAGGCTTGCCGTCGGGGCCGACGTAGGCGCGGTAGAAGGAGAAATCGCCCGTATGCCGGGGCCAGCGCCAGTTGTCGGTCTCGCCGCCGAAGTTGCCGATCCCCTTGGCGGGGGCGTAGACGAGGCGCACGTCCCTGATCTCGAGCTGCTTGATCTCGAACCAGCGCAAGCCGCCGAAGAACGGCGCCACCCGGCAACGCGATCCGTCCTTCTCGCACGCCGCGGTGCGCTCCTTCGTCCAGCGCATCGACGACGTCGTAGCGCTTGCGATCGGTGAGCGCCGGCGTCAGCTTGCGTTTCAGGTCGTCGGTCACCTCGAGCACCTGGGTCACGACGGTCAGTCGCGATCCGGGTCCGTTCGACAGCTCGTCCTCGAGCTTTCGCGCGATGAACCCGTCCACGAGGTAATTGCGCTCGGGCGTGGAGTTGTACTGCAGCGCGTTCTGAACGCAGTGATTGTTGGTGACGATCAGCCCGTCGGCGGAGACGAACGACGCGCTGCATCCTCCCAGCGAGACGATCGCCCCCATGGGCTGACCGGTCAGATCGGCGAAGGACTGGGCATCGCCCTCGAAGCCCAAGGCGCGAGAGCCTGTCGGCCAGCGCGGGGATCTGCTGCGGCATCCACATGCCTTCGTCGGCCGGAGCCGAGCCGGCGAATCGCGGCGAGAAGCAGGAACGGAACGATCAGAGCCGACCGATCTCATGGCGCCCAAGCGGGCACCGTACAATGAACGCGTTCGGCATCGACAGGAGCTGAGCGTGACGCGATCCAGACGACGATTTCGCGAGCATGTTCGAGGCTTCGCTCCAGGCGAAGAGGTTCGAGGAAGGGCAGACGATCGAGGAACGATCGTCGCGATCGGGCCGGAGGTGGCGTTCATCGACGTCGGCGGGAAGGGCGAGGCCACCATCGACATCGAGGAGCTGGCCGACGAGGATGGAGACGTGCCGGTCGCGAGTGTCGGCGACCGCATCGAGGCCATGGTCGTCTCGACCGCGGCGGGCTCAAGCTCTCCCGCAGACTGGCGCGCGGCGCCGCGACGAGGCGCCAGCTCGAGGACGCGTTCCACGCCGGCCTTCCGGTCGAAGGAAAGGTGGAGCGGGCGGTCAAGGGCGGGTACGAGGTGCGCATCGCCGGGCAGCGCGGCTTTTTGCCCGATCTCGCAGATCGACACGGCGCGAAGCGCGGACCCCGCGAGCACGAAGGACGGGTCTACACGTTCCGCATCCTCGAGCTCAAGGAGGGCGGCAAGAACGTGGTCGTCTCCCGGCGCGCGCTTCTCGAGGACGAGCAGCGCGAGGAGGCGGAGGCGCTCCGACGCTCCATCGTGCCGGGAAGCGTGCTGACCGGGCGCGTCACGTCGGTGCGCGAGTACGGCGCGTTCGTCGATCTGGGCGCGGGGCGTGTCCGGCCTGCTCCACGTCTCGGAGATGGGTTGGTCGCGGTCGCGGATCCGGCCGCCGTCGTCAGCGTGGGCGCCGAGGTCACGGTCAAGGTTCTGCGCGTGGACGACGAGAAGCAGAAGATCGCGCTCGGGCTGAAGCAGCTGCAGGCCGATCCGTGGTCGAAGGTGCCGGAGACCTACGTCGCGGGCCAGGTGCACTCCGGCCGCGTGACGCGTCTCGCGGAGTTCGGCGCCTTCGTCGAGCTTCAGCCCGGGGTCGAGGCGTTGGCGCATCTTTCGACGTTTCCGCCGACGGGATCGTCCGACGGGTGGAAAGCGTCCGGTCCGCGCGGGCATGACGGGATCGTTCGAGATCTTGAGCGTCGACGTCGAGAAGAAACGGATCGGCGTTGCCCTCGTGGCGGACGCGTCGGCGCGGTCGCAGGCGGCCGCGGGAGCCGAGATCGCGCCGGGCGCTCGACTTCACGGGAAGGTCGAGCGTCACGAGAAGTTCGGCGTGTTCGTGTTCCTGGCCCCCGGCCGCACGGGGCTGATCCCGACGAAGGAGACCGGCGTCCTGCGCGAGGCGGACATCGCCCGGACGTTTCCGGTCGGGAGCGAGGTCGAGGTGCAGGTCCTCGAGGTGGACCCGTCGGGACGACGCATCCGTCTCAGCCGCAAGGCGGTCTTGGACGCCAAGGAGAAGGACGAGGTCCGCGAATACACGGAGAGGAAGAGCGATACGCCGTGCCGAGAGCTTCGGGTCGCTCGCCGAGAAGCTCGCGGCGCGATGAGGCCGAAGGAGGCGCTAGTCGCCGATCACCTTCACCAGCACCCGCTTCGGCCGCTTGTCCGTCGAACTCGCCGTAGAAGATCTGCTCCCACGGTCCGAAGTCGAGCTTCCCTTCGTCACGGCGACGACGACCTCGCGCCCCATGATCTGCCGCTTGTGGTGGGCGTCGCCGTTGTCCTCGCCGGTCCGGTTGTGCCGGTAGCGCTTCGGGTCGTGCGGGGCGAGCGTCTCGAGCCACTCTTGTAGTCGGCGTGCAGACCCCGGCTCGTCGTCGTTGATGAAGACGCTCGCCGTGATGTGCATCGCGTTGACGAGGCACAAGCCCTCGCGGATGCCGCTTTCGGAACGACGGCCTCGACCTCCCCGGTGATGTTGACCAGGTCCATCCGGGCGGGGACGGTGAACGTGAGGTAGCGCGTCGTCGATTTCAGGGCTTGCCCCCGCGGGCGGCTTCGTCCCGCGCTTGTCGAGAATCGGCTCCATCGCGTCGATCGTGGCGTTCATGTCGCGCATCGCGGCCGCGAACGGCTCCGAGGTCGCCATGTCCACGCCGGCCTCCTTCAGCATGTCGTAGGCGTAGCGGGACGAGCCGGCGGAGAGCATCTTGAGGTAGGCGTCGCGATAGACCGTCGACGGAGGCGTCGCCTTCGGCCTCGGCCCGGATCCCGTCCGCGAGCTTGACCGAGGCGATCACGCTCGTCGCGTACTGGTAGACGTAGAAGTTGTAGTAGAAGTGCGGGATGTAGGCCCACTCGGCGCCGTAGGCGTCCTTCACCTCGCAGATCCCCTTGTCGTGCCCGTAGTACTCGCGGGCGAGCTTCAGGTAGAGCGCCGTCAGGTTCTCGCCGTTCAGCGGCTCGCCCTTGCGCGGCCATCTCGTGCATCCGCAGCTCGAACTCGGCGAACAGGCCCTGGCGGAAGAGCGTCGTGCGCAGGCCGTCCAGGTGGCTGCCGAGCAGGACCAGGCGCTCGTCGTCGCGTTTTCGCCTTGGCGAGCATCGAGTTCACGAGAAGGTTCTCGTTCAACGGTCGAGGCGACCTCGGCGACGAAGATCGGATAGTCGTGGGTCGGGTAGGGCTGCGCCTCGATCGGCGAGGAACGAGTGCATCGAGTGGCCGGACTCGTGCGCGAGCGTCGAGACCTCTTCGTAGAGCCCCGTGAAGTTCTGGAGCTGGAACGGGTGGATGCCGTAGGCGATCGTGCTGTAGGCGCCCGAGCGCTTGCCGGTGCGCGGGAACCAGTCGATCCAGCCGCTCTCGAATCCCTTGCCCAGGATCTCCTGGTAGTCCTTGCCGAGCGGCGCCACCGCGTCGAGCGTCAGCGGCCTTCGCCTCTTCGGGGGTGAACGTGCGGTCGTAGCGCTGCACGATCGGGGCGTAGAGGTCCTCGTAGCCCAGCTTGTCCAGCCCCATCATGCGCTGCCGCAGCCGCAGGTAGCGGTGGAGCGTCGGCAGGTTCGCGTGGATGTCCGCGATCAGCTGCGTGTAGACCGCGGTCGGGATGTTGTCCGGAGAACAGCGCCGCCTCGACCGAGGAGTCGAACTTGCGCACCTTGCGGGAGAACTCGTGGGCCTGACCTGGGCGTTGAGCGCCGTCCCCAGCGTGCGCGTGAACTCGTTGTAGCGCGCCCAGAACTCCGTGAAGACCTTGAGCCGGTCCTCGCGGCTGGCGGCGGCGCGGTACTTCGTGTACGCGGCGGCATCGAGCGTGACCGTCTCGCCGCTCGACAGCGTGACTTTCGGGTAGGGGAGATCCGCGTTGACGAACACGTCGCGGATCGCCTGGCCCGCGTTCGACATCGAGGTCGGTCTCCGGCGACGATGCGCTCGGACTCGGCAGTCGAGCGTGTGCGACGCCCGCCTGAGGACGTCGGCCAGCGGCTGCTTGTAGGTCGCGAGGCGCGGGTCGGCGTCGGTCGAGCGCCCGGATCTTGTCGCTGCCCGCCGCCAGGATCTCGGGGCGCAGCCACGCCGAGGCCGACGAGAACGCGGTGCGCGCCTGGCGCGCCTGTTCCTGCATCTGCTGCGCGCGGCCGACGCGCGTGTCGAGGTCGTAGTTCATGCTCGCGTAGACGCTCACCTGCGTGATGCGGCGGTCGAGGTCGAAATAGGTCTCGAGGCAGCTCGAGCGAGCGTCCCCGCGCGGAGGCGGTGAGCTTCCCGCGGCAGGCCGGCGATCTTGGGGATGTCGGCGACCGCGGCGTCCTTCGCCGCCGACCACGCCGGCTTCAGAAGGGTAGATGCTCGCGCAGGTCCCAGGCGTACTTCGGGTCGGCGCTGCGGCGGCATCGGCAAAGGCGAGCACCGACGGCGAGAACGGCGACACGGATCATGAGACACCTCCATCCGATAGCAGAGCACAATCCCCAACGATTGGCCGCGTCAGAACATCTCCGTTTGCGTAGACCCCTCGCATGAACAAGACAGCCTGCCTCGCCCTCTGCGATGCTCGCCGCCGACGATCGCCCCGGCGCAGAGCACGTTCCACGGCAACCCGCGCGCACCGGCGTCTACGAGAAGCCGGGCCCGACTCGAGTTCCACGGCGTGAAGTGGGAGTTCAAGGCGAGGAGGCGCGATCGTCACCTCTCCGGCCGTCGCCGCCGGCGTCGTCTACATCGCGAGCCTCGACGGGCATCTCTACGCCATCGACCAGGAGACCGGCAAGGAGAAGTGGAACTTCAAGTCGAGCCGATGCCGATCGCGTCGTCGCCGGCGGTCGACGGACGGGACTGCTCTACTTCGTGTCGTCCGTCGGCGCGCTGGTCGCGCTCGACGTCGCGACGGGAAAGCCCAAGTGGGTCTTCGCCGCGGAGTACGAGCGGAAGTTCGAGGCGAAGGGTCTCCACGGCTACCCCTCGCCGGCGCAGACCATCCCCGACGCGTGGGACATCTTCACGTCGTCGCCGGCGGTGCGCCATCGGGCAAGATCTTCTTCGGCAGCGGCGACGGGAACGTCTACGCGGTCGATGCAGGAGACCGGGCTGCTGCAGTGGAAGTTCGGACCGGGGACGTCGTGCACGCGTCGCCGGCCGTCGCCGGCAACACGGTCTACGTCGGGAGCTGGGACAGCACCCTCTACGCCATCGACGCGGACACGGGCCAGGCGAGGTGGTCGTTCAAGGCGGGCGAGGATCCCGGCGATCCACAACCAGGTCGGCTTCCAGTCCTCCCCGGCGGTGGTCGACGGCACGGTCTACGTCGGCTGCCGCGACGCGCACGTCTACGCGCTCGACGCCGCGACCGGCCGGAAGAAGTGGGACTATCCGACGAGCAAGTCCTGGGTGATCGGCACGCCGGCGGTGGCCCGACGGCACGGTCTACGTCGGAACCTCGGACAGCGCGCGCTTCATGGCGCTCGACGCCAAGACCGGGCGCCTGCGGTTCAACTTCGACGCGAAGGCGCTACGTCTTCTCCTCGGCCGCCGTCGCGGGCGATCTCGTCTACGTCGGCGATCACAACGGCAAGCTCTACGCGATCGATCCGACGTCGACGGGAAAGCTCGCGTGGGAGTTCCGCACCGAGGCGTCGAAAGCCGACCCGCTGAAGGTGCTCAACCCGGACGGAAGCCTGAACCAGGAGGCGTTCGCCCCGTCTTCGGCGACTTCGAGGACATGTACCTCGACTTCTTCCGCTTCGTCTCGATCGGCGCGATCATGTCGTCGCCCGTCGTGGATCGCGGCGTGGTCTACGTCGGCAGCATGGACGGCAAGCTGTACGCGATCGAGTAAGGGACACCGGCATGGGACTCACTTGGGTTCGCGAAGGCACGCCGCTCTGGGATGCGACCAAGCAGTCGATTCTGGGAGGACAGCCTACGGGAGCGCTCGAGATTCCTAAGCTCTCGGTCGGAGACTTAGCGCCGGGTGAGTGGTTCCGCGGTCGAGGAGGACGGACGACCCTCGGCTACGGCTGGATGGACTGCACGCGGGGCGATGCGGAGATCACCCTGGCCGTCGACCCGCGCAGGCAGAGCGAAGGGGTCGGCGCGCTTCATCATCCGCCAGCTCGAAAGAGAAGCCCTGGCGCGGGGTGTCAACTACCTCTACAACGCCGTGCGGCTGACCGCACCCCGATCGGATCAGGCTGACGGAATGGCCTCGAGCGCGCGGGGTTCCAGCCGAGCGGCGATTCGGTCCCACAAGAGGCGCGTGCAGCGCTAATTACCTGTAGGGCGCGCGGCGTGCCGTCTAAGGCTTCGGAACCACCGTCTTGATCTGAAGCGCGTGAATCTCGTCGCTGACCGGCGGCCATCTTGTGCTTCGAGCGCGTCGTGGATCATCCGGTGCTGGTCGATGCAGCCCGACGCCCGCGAATTGCGGCGCCGTGACGACGATGGCGAGATGATCGCCGCCGCCCGTCAGGTCGGTCACGCTCGACCCTGGAGCCGGGAGCGCTTGCTCGACGAGGCGCTTGACCTCCGCCAGATCCGCCATCTACTCGATCGCCTCCGCGACCAACCTGATCGAGCTCGCCCGTCGCCTTCATCTCGCGGACGATGTCGCAGCCGCCGATGAGCTTGCCGCCGACGAAGACCTGGGGAAGCGTCGGCCATTCGGTGTGAGCCGAGAGCACGTGCCGGAACCTGGGGTCCTCGATCGCGTCGACGCCCACGTAGGGAACGTTCATCCGGTTGAGGATGTCCACGACCGCGGCCGAAAAGCCGCACTTCGGCTGGGCGGGCGTGCCCTTCATGAACACCGCGATCTTGTTCTTCTCGATCGCGTCCTTGATGTGCGCGAGCATCTGCTCTTCAGGTGAGAGCCATGGGGAGCCTCCTTGAAGGACGGAGAGGCAGGGTATCACCACGGTACACTCCACGACCCATGCCCCCAATCCTCAACACCTGGCCCTACGCAGCCGTCTTCTGGCTCGTGTTTCTCTGGGCGTACTGGCCGGCAGATCCGGGGTGGCCTGGCGCGCTCGCGCGGCCTCCGGGGCGCAGGACGCGGGCTCGATGCGCATCATCGTTGCGGCGGTGTTCGCCGGCGTGGCCGCTGCCTTCGCCCTGGCCTACCGGTGTCCGGCGTTCGCGGCGATCGCAGGCGCCGCGCACCTCTGTTCTGGGCGGGCGTCGTCGCGGTCGTTGCGGCGAGCCTGCTTCGTCGTCATTGCTTCCGTATGCTGGGCGGAGTTTCACGGGGGCCGTCGTCAGTCCGGCCGCGTCAGGCGATCGTCGAGACAGGCGCCTACCGTCTGGTCCGGCATCCGTCCTACACGGCGGCCGCGCTGATGATCATCGGCATGGGACTGGCGCTGGCGAGATTGGGCCGGACTGACTCGCGCTCGTCGTCGCGGTGGCGATCGCCTACGGGTACCGCGTCAAGGTCGAGGAACGCGCCCTTCTGGCCACCGCTGGGCGATCCCTACGGCGAGTACATGAGCCGGACGAAGAGGCACCATCCCGTTCGTCGTCTAGCGCACGTAGCCGAGGCTGCGGAGGCGCTCGAGGGTCCTCGGGCTTCAAGGTTCTCGTTCGTCTCGGAGTCCGGAGCCAGGCGCGCCGCCTCGGCCCGGCTCTTCCAGGCGGCAAAGCCCGAGGCCAGCCGTTCCGACGATCGTCCGGATGCGCGGCGGCGACGTCGTCTTGCAGTCGAGCGCGATCGCCGCGCTGGTCGTAGAGCTCTGGTTGCGGGGTTGCCGGGGGCGCGCTTCGGGTTGTCGATCAGCTTCCAGCCGCCGTCGCTGATCGCAGTACGACTCCGGTGTCGTGCGGCGGCGGCGCGTCGACGTCGTCCAGCGTTTCCGGCTTCTCCGAAAACGCCGGGCGCGGCGTCCAGGTCCCGCCGCCAGCAGCGGCAGCGAGGCTCACGCCCTGGCCTCCCGAGGAACCGGCAGACCCGCTCATCGCGAGGAGCGTCGGCATGATGTCGATCGATCTCGACCGTCTCGGCGACGCGCGAACCGGCGGTGATCGATCCCGGTCGGTGGAAGATCAGCGGCAAGTTGGTCAGCTCGCCGTACACGCTCTGGCCGTGGAAGCTCCGGCCATGATCGAGGAACTCCTCGCCGTGGTCGCCGGTGAAGACGACGAGCGTCTTCCGGGCGAGGCCCAGCGCTGCGCAGCCGCTCCATGAGACGCCCGATCTCGGCGTCCATGGCGCGGATCGATCCGTCGTACCAGCCCTCGTTGAAGGCGGTGTACGCGTCGGGATCGAAGCCCGCCTTCCGAAGCTCCGCGCGCGAGGGCATGCCGAACAGCTTCATCAGCGGATCCGCGATGAACGGCTTCACGGCCTCCATCTGCCGCTCATGCCCTCGGTCGGCTCCGTGGCGTCGTTCCACAGCGTGTCGTACGGCGGCGTACGGCTTGAACGGATCGTGCGGATCGGAGACGTGGAGGAACACGAAAAACGGCACGTCGCTTGTGGGCGGTGAGCCACGGAAGGAGTCGATCGACGTACTCGCGCGCGGTCTTGCTCGATTCCTGGTCGGGGAGCGACCCCGACTCTCGTGCACCTCGTCGAAGCCTTGGTGCAGGTTGGTCATCTGTCCGGTGAACAGGATCGACGAGAACGACACCGTCGCGTATCCGGCGTCGCGGTACACCTCGGCCAGCGTCGTCGCCGCGTCGCGGCAGGCGATCGTAAGAACTGCCGGACGCCGTTGGTCGCGGGGTAGAGCGACGTCATCATCGCCGGTGTGTGCGACCTTCGTCCACGTCGCCTGGCCGACGCAGGCGTCGAACAGCGTTCCTTCGGCGGCGAGCCGGTCGATCTGCGGCGACGTGGCGCGCGCGTAGCCGTACGCCCCGAGGTGATCCCGCCGCAGCGTGTCCGCCCAGACGACGATCACGCCCTGCGGCGCGTCGTCGCGCATCGGCGGCTCGCCGGTCGCGGACGACGGGCGATCCCCACAGGCCGAGCGCGCGTCGAGCGCGGGTGCGCGCCGACGCCGGCGTATCGGCGACCAGGCCCAGAGTCAGCGTGATCTTCCGTCCGGAGAACGCCGAAAGGTCGACGCCCGCCGTGCTCCCAGCGATGGGCGCGCGTGACGGTGCGCTCGAGAAGCAGCGTGGACGTGGGCTCGCCGAACTGGGACGACTCGCCGCAAGACCGCGCTCACGCGAAACGTCACCGGGCCGTCCTCGACCGTTCCGATGTTGAGATCCAGCCACGGATTGGCGGGGAGGCGGAGCGCGAAACGCATGACCTCGGCGCGCGCGACGACGAGGGTCTCGCGGTAGATCTCGGAGAGCCCCTGCCAGCTCACGCCCGACGGGATGCTCTCCAGATAGTCTTCGCGCAGCACCGACGCGGACGGATTCGATGACGAACGACGCGCCCGGCGGCGTCCGTCGGGCGGATCATGATGTGACGCAGCGTGCGCGCGGGCCGGGTCAGCGCCGGGACGATCTCGACCGTGCGCGAGCGTCGTCTCCGGGATGGATCGCGCGCCGTCTCGCGCCACGGCCACGTTTTCGATTCCTCGATCTCCTTTTTCAGGTCGAACCCCTTGGCGTCGCCGGAAAACCCCAGCGCGACGGCGGACCCGGCCGAGACCCTGAGCGTGAGGACGATCGCATGAACCGTGTCCGCGCTCCGCCGGCATCTCGGCCCAATCCAGGTGGATGACGGGGTGCTCGGAGGTCGACCGCCCCGTCAGCTTCCCGTCGACGACGCGCGAGATCGGCCACGCCCGGGCCCGCCTCCCAACCCGTGAGGGGCAGGAGACGTTCCGCGGCTCGGACGCGGAGTGCCGCGACCGGCGCGGCGATCGCCGACGGGGTGTAGAGCGCCGTCAGGCGACAGCGCGGCGGGACGGCGCGCGGGTGCGAGCGGCAGGAGATCGCGGCGAAAAGCGCGAGGAGGGCTGATCGAGTCGAAGCGGCATGGCTGCCGAGTATACGGCGCTTCCTGCGCCCGTCCTGGTCTAGGATCTGCCGGCATGACGCCAGACAACGCGACCCTCGTCGAGAGGATCGAGCTCGACCCGACGCTCGTGATCTTCCGCATCCGGCCCGATGCGGTTCCCGCGCCGGGCGAGCCCTGGTTCGTCTCGGGGCAGTACGTGACGATCGGCGACGGGCGCGGTCCAGCGCGCGTACTCGATCGCCTCGGAGCCCGGGGAACGCCGGTGGCTCGAGTTCTACATCCGCTTCGCGCGGGAGCCCGCGACCGCATCGCCGCTCACGCACGTCCTGTGGAAGATGCCCGTGGGGGAGCGTCTCCATCTCGGCGAGAAGATCGCGGGACGCTTCACGCTTCGAGCGCACGGTCCCGCGCGGGCGATACGCGCGTCAAGCTCTTGGTCGCGGCGGGGACCGGGCATCGCGCCGTTCGTCAGCATGGTGCGGCACGCGCGGTCGCACCGGCCGATGCGGCCGCGCTCGCGCACCTCGCCGTTCTCCACGGTGTGAGCCATCCGCACGAGCTGGCCTTTCGCGACGAGCTGACCGATGCGGCGTCGCGCTTCGGGCTACGGTATTTCCCGACCGTGAGCCGCCCGGCGGGGCATCCGGAGTGGACCGGCCTGACGGGCCGCGTCGAGAGCCTCTTCGACGAGCGGGCGGCTGGACGGTCTCGATCTGAACCCCGACATGGCGGCCGTCTACGTTTGCGGCTTCAGGGACACGATCGCGGGATCGGTGTTGCGGCTGCTCGGCCGGAGCCACGTCCCCGAAGACCGGCGCCTTCGACGGATGCTCGGGATCGGAGACGACGCGAAGCCGAGCCTGTTCTACGAGCAGTACGATCTCGAGCCGGTGTTCGACGCGAGCGACACCGCGCTCATCGCCTCCTCCGCGCCGCGCGGAAGAGTTGACAGTTCAAGAGTTGAGCGTTCAGGGCTCGACTGCTCAACTCTCGAACTCTCAGCTCTCAACTATTTCTCGAACGCGGAGTCGTCGGGGGCGTCCGAGCCCGATACGTGGTCGAAGCGGATCACCGCGGCGCCTCCCACGGCCGATTTCGCCATGGCGAGTCGCACGCCTCCGACGGTCTGCCAATCGGTCCAGGCGTAGGCCTCACGGTCCTTCGCCTCCTGGCCGGTCAGCACCATTTCCCAGCGCTCCATCAGGCCGGAGTCCTTCGACACGTACGCCCAGTACGTATCCTTGGGCGTCAGGCCGACGCCTTCGCCGAACGTCAGCACGGACGACGTCGTAGCGCTTGCCCGTCTTTCTCGGCTTCGCCCTCCGAGGCGAGGTTGACGCCGGGATCCTGCATCTTCGCCGGCATGAGCAGCCAGTAGGTGTCGTTGATGAACCGGCCGTAGGCCGTCTCGAGGGCCTTCTTCAGGGCTCGCCCTCGAGCTCCTTGCCGTCCAGCCAGGAGCGTCCGGTGCCGGTCTTCTGGACGTTGAACAACGTCAGAACGTGCTGGCCCTCGCGGTTCATCCGCTCGATGCGGTACCGGCCATCCCACCGGTCCCAGACGTGATGGATGCGGCGCGACCTCCTTGCCGTCGCGCTCCACGACGAAGTCGAACTTCAACGTGCGCAGCTTCGCGAACGCCTGCTCGCCCCCCATGGCTTCGAAGCGTGCGGCGCGCGATCGCGACGGCCGCCGGATCGCGCGGTTTCGGAGGCGGCTGCTGTGCCCGCGAGGAGGAGTGAGTGCAACGGCCCAACGAATCTTCATGGTGCGACTCCGCTTACGGGCAGGTTCCCGAGTTGTCCCTCGTCGTCATCCCGCACATGCCGGAAGCGCTCGTGCCGCCGCGCTCCCCGACGGTCTTCGTGCCCCAGCTGCCCTCCGACGCCGCGTCGTTGTCGCCGACGACGACGAACCAGAGGTTGCCGGCCGGCACGCCGGTCCACGACGCGCTCCCCGTGGTCCCGAGATTGCAGAACGCGCCGCTGACCGTCGAGGATGCCACGCTTCGCCAGCGCGCCGTAAAGCACGTGGTGATCGGTCGACGAGCACGTCGCCACGTCCCAGGTCAGATTGATCGTCGAGCCGGAGGAGTGCCGCGCGAGCGCGTTCATCGCGGTGCCGTACGATCCGTCCGCGACCGGCTTGGCCACTCCCGGCCCGGCGGTGCACACGCTCTGGGTGCACGTGGGAGGCGTCGTGATGTCCACCCTCACGTTGTCGATCTGCCACCACCACTCGTAGTGAGCGTTGGAGTAGTGGAACCGGACCAGGACGTTCGACGCTCCGGCGGCCTGCGCGGTGATGTCGATGACGCTGGTGATCGGGGTTCGAGCTCGACGCTCCCTGCTGGCGCAGCACGTTGACCCATTGCCCGTTCGTCGCCGCCGAGCGGACGTCGACGTCCGCGATCTCGGAGAGGTTGCCGGCAGAACCAGTTGAAGTACTGATCGAACTGCAAGGTGACCGCGATGGCGGCCGCGAGGTTCATCACGGGGGTGATCAACGTTCTCGTCCTGCGTGATGCCCGAGGCCGATCCCGCACGGTCGCTATCGACAATCGCGACCGGGCGGCCATCGGAGGGCGATGCTCCTCGCCCCGGGATTCGCGGCCGTCCAGGTCGTCGCACCGGGGCTGCCGCCCACGCCGCCGTCCACGACAGTCCACGTCGCCGGGACCCCGCCGGCGAACGTCTCGTTGAGCGCGGTCCCGCCGCCGGGAGCGACCGAGCCGACGCCGTGACTGAACGACCCGCTCCAGGATCCCTCGTTGGATGTGATGGTGACCTGGAATCCGACGCTGGATCCGCAGGCCAGGTTCGTCGGCAGGTACGCGGTGAGGTGCGGTGCGAGCGAGTCCGCGATCGCGCCCTTCGGGAGGACCGGGTAGCTCGCGGCGCCGTCGAGCATCACGACCCCCGGGGTCGTGGAGGTGACGGTCGCGGCCACGCCGGTCAACGGCGTGGTGCCGTCGTTGTTGACGACCACCTTGAACTTCACCTGCTCGCCCGGGTCCCAGCGGGTATTCCCGGCACCGGCTCCGCCCGTGGCGCAGGAATCGGCCACCGGAGCGTGGGCCTGGTAGACGGCGGACGGTCCACAGTCGGCCGCGGGGTAGTCGAGGGACAGCGTCCAATGGTCGATCGCGCCGACGTCGGCGCTCTCGGCGTCGACGACGTGGAGCCGCCACGATCCGGCCGCGTTGATGCCGTTCGCCGAGGCCAGGGGCGTTTCCGGGCGGAACGACCCGGTGAACGGCAGCGTCCCGGCCGCGATCGACGTCGCGGCCGCGTCGTCGAACACGGTGGCGATGAAGATTCGCCGCACCGAACGGGCTGCGCCTGTTCGAGAGCGTGATCGGCGCGCCGACCGGAGGCGTAAGCGTGATGACCAGGTCGCCGTCGAACGTGTGCACGAGATTGAGCGTGACCTTGACGCCGGATACGGTCTTGTTGTCCGTCACGTTGATCGTGCTCGTCGCTCCGCTCGGGAGATTGTCCGGAATCGCGACGGGGGTGTCGGTGCTCGGAAAGTCGGGCTCGGTGTTCTTGATCGTCGTCAGCGCGTAGTACGAGCCCGCGGCGTTGTCGAGCGCGACGTTTCCGCGGCGTCCGCGGATTCGACCGAGAACAGATACGTCGAGCATTCGGCGAGCCCGGCCAGATCGACCGCATGTCCGATCCCTGGAGTGAGTGGACCGCCGTGGACGGGAGGCGCGGTCAGCGCCGTAGTGCACGACGCTGGTCGCCGCCTCGTTGGTGGTCAGGTGACCTGGGCCGAGCTCCCGGTGACGTTGGCGTAAGCGACGCTCGAGATGATCGGGACCACGCAGTCGGCCAACGCTGCCGTAGTGCGCGCGATGTTCACGCCGCCCTGGCCGTCGTCGGCGTCGATGTAGGTCGCCGTGATCGTGTCGCCGTTCACGAGGAGATCAGCCCGTCGGCCGCGGCGGCTCCCGGCGTCGCCGTGATCGTCCCACGTAGCTCGCCGACCCGGGAGAGACCCGCGTCAGCGTGATCGTCTCGCCGGCGGGCTCCGACGATGAGGTGATCTTGACCGTCGTCGTCGGCTCCCGACGTTGGCGTCGACGACCGACACGCCGATCACGCCAGAGCAGCCGTAGGTCCCGGCACCGAGGCCGACGCAGGCCAGCGGAAGGCTGCGGCGTGACCGCCTGGCAGTTCGAGAGGCGTCCCTCGCACGCGGCGCTCGTCCCCACCGCCTGGACGCGGTAGTACTCGGCGAAGCCGTTGGCCAATCCTGGGTCGGTGAACGTCGTCCCGGGACGTTGGCGATGATCGTCGAGCTCGCCGCGCAGGAAGTTTCGTTGCGCAGGACGTTGTACGACGAAGCACCAGCGACCCCGTCCAGGACAGCTGCGCCGACGCCGCGCCGGGGTCGCCGTCAGCGCCGCGGTTCCGATCGGCGGACAGATCGTGCTGTTCTGGTTGGACGCGTCGCTCGCGAGGCCGCAGGCGATCTTGTGCCGGTCGAAGGCGGCGAAGAGTCGCCGCGGCATGCGGCGTGCCGTTCGCCAGATTGCCGTCGTCGTCGTCGACGGCGCGGAGCTTTCGAACCAGGACGTCGCGGCGCAGCCGTCCGAGCTCGGGAGCGTGCAGTTGTAGGCGTTGCCGCCCGACCCGAGACGCGAGCTTGATACCAGAGCTTGTCGGCGAGTCTGCCACGACGAGGCCGGGTCGATCCCCAGCGGCCGGCAGGTCGCGAACCGCGAGATCCCACAGCGTCTCGCCGCGCCGACTTGCGCCTCGCAGTGACCCTCCTGGCCGCACGGGCCCGACGCCGGATATGCAGAGCGGTCGCCACGAACCCCGACGGCGTCGCGGGCGTGTGGCTCTGCGTGCGCGGCCCAATCCTGGTCGCGGACGCCGGTGCAGTCCAGGCAGAGGTCCCCGTACCCGGCGCAGTTCAACGGCGGAAGGCCGCGCCCGATGCAGGACACGTGGGTCGACATCAGCGCGCGTGACGTCCGGCGTACGCCCTCGGTCGGGTTGTCGATGCCGCCGCCGTCGTTCTCGTCCAGCCCGTGCCCCCACTCGTGGATGGAAACCCCGGCGAGCTCGCCGGTGTTGCGCGCAGCCGTCTCCCGACTTGAAGAAGTTGACGCTGGCGTGGTCCCAGTATGCGTTGCAGGTCTGGTTGAGGTTGACGTTGGCGGTGAGCTGCTGCGTCAGCCAGGCGTTTCCCGGCAGCCACGAGCGGGCATGCTCGGCGATCCGGTTGAGGTGATAGAAGCCGCTCCTGGCGGCGTGCGTGTTGCCGGCGCTTCTCCCCGGCGGGACCGCGCAGTCCGTTCCGGCGCTCTGCCGACAGGTCGAGGTCGGCGTCGCACGCCACGGATTCCGAGATCGGACCGCACGTGTCGATGACCTTGACGTAGGGGCCGGCCAGCGTCGTCGTCGCGGTGGCGCCGTTGCAACTGAAAGCACCCGATGGTGCTCGACGTCTGGCTTCGTGCCGCTGACGATGTTCGTGAAGCGGCATCGGACAGCTCGCCCGCTCGACGCCGTCGGGCGGATCTGGTCGTTGGAGAGCGGATAGACGCCGCCTCTGGCCCGCGCGTAGGCGTTGGTGTCCTCGAACGATCGGATCGCGCCGCGTGTGCGCGTCGATCCACGCCTCCCACGTCCCGGGCTCACCGTCGACCCGTCAGCACGACGCGCCGAGAGCCCGAGCCGACCGATGCCCGTGGACGTCCCGCCGTCCGGCGCTCGGCGCGCGGCGGGATCAGCCGGAGGCTCCCCTTGTCGACGAGCCTCACGCCGTCGGTCCGGCTTTCAGTCCCATGTACGTCGAGACGATGGCGCGGGCCTCGGCAGCATCGAGGTCGGGGAACGGGCTGACGTCGATGCGGCTCCACCGCGGTGCGCCGAAGGAGATCAGGTTGCCGTGGCCCACCGTGAAGACGTACTGCTGCGCCGTCGACCGGGACCCCGCGATCCGCGCGGCCGAAGGCGATCTGCCACACGTCGGGGGACAGAAGCCCGGAGGCTTCGCGATCGAGAACCGAGCTCGGCCTTGTCGGCGAGGAGAAGCGCCCGGTTGCCTTCGATGAACGGGACGCAACGATGCCGCGATCGATTCGACGGTGGCTCCTCGGCCGACGGCCCACGGGATGCCCTGGCCGAAGGCGTAAAAGCGGCGCGCCCGAGCGGCGGTCGAGATACATCGACCAGGAGGGTCCGTGCGCCGCGCGAAATCCTTACGCCCGGCGCGTGGTCCGGCGACGGACGCGACGGCGTGGTCGCGCATCGAGCGATGCGTCGTGGGCCCGGAACGACCAGGGGCGTCAAAGCGGCTGCGTCTTCGGGCGCTGCTCGAGCGCGAAGGCCGCGGCTGACGGTGACCGACAGCATCGTCAAGCAACACAGCGCATGCGTTCCGCCACGGATGATCGGGCTGTCTGCATCGTCTCGCGCCCCGCTAGGTGTCGTGCCCTCGAGTTGTCGCGCGTCGTCATCCCGCACAGCGCCGAAGCGGGCATTTCCGCCGCGCTGCGCTCCGTCTCCGCGGGTTCCCCAGCTCCCCTCGATGAACGCGCGTCATCATCTCCGACGACGACGAACCACGAGATCGCCCGGCGGGCACGCCGCTCCAGGACAGCGCGCCCGGACGTCCCGAGATCGCACGCACGCGCCTGAGACCGTCGGCGGACGCGACGCTTCGCCAGGTCGCCGTAGATGGACGTGGTGGTCGGGCGAGGTGCATGTGGCCACGTCCCACGTCAAGTCGATCGTGCGCGCCTGAGGCGTCCGCACGCGATCCCGTCATCGCGGGTTCCGAACGATCCGCGTCGGCGACCGGCCTTGGCGACGCCCGGTGCGGCGGCGCAGACGTCTTGCGCGCAGCCCGGAGTCGTCGTGAACTCGACCTTGACATTGTCGATCTGCCACCAGAAATCGCCCATTCCGTTGTAGTAGTGAAATCGAACCTGCACGTTCGACGCCCCGGCCGCACGCGACGAGATGTCGAGCGTCTTGTGATCGGGGTCCGGGCTCGACGTCCCCTGTTGGCGCAGCACGTTGACCCACACCCCCCCGTCCGCGACGACCGGACGTCGACGTCGGCCACCTCGTTCTGGCCCTGCGAATACCACCGGAAATTCTGATCGAACTGGAGCGTGACCGCGGTTGCGATCGGAGATTCAACACGGGCGTGATCAACTCTCGTTTCTGGACTGCCGCTCCCGCGCTGAAGCTGTCGACGATGGCGGTGGGGGCGGCCATGGGGGCCAGCAATGGAGCGTCCTCCGGGATTCGCGGTCGTCCACGTCGACGCCGCGCTCCCCTCCCGAGCCGCCGTCCACGACGGTCCACGTCCCCGGGATTCCTCCGGAAAAGTCTTCGTCGAGCACGGTGCCGGCACTCCGGGGTCACCACTCCACGGCCGCGGGTGAACGAGCCGCTCCACGATGCTTCGTTGCTCGTGATCGAAATCTGGAACGCCAGCGCTGCTTCCGCAGGCCAGGCCTCGCCGGGAGCGGTGCGGGTGAAATGAGGTGCGAGGACTCGGCGGCAGCTGCCTGGCGGGATGTTTCCGGGTAGCTCGCCGTGCCGTCTGAGCATGACGACCCCGGGGTCGTCGAGGTGATCGTCGCGGTCACGCCGGTCAACGTGGTCGGTGCGTCGTTGACAATCATGGTCGGTGAAATTCACGCGCTCGCCGGCATCCCACGTGCCGTCCCCGTTGCCGGCCCCCGTGGCAGCAGGTATCGGCAACGAGCGCGTGTGACTGGTACTCCGGCCCGCAAGGGACGGGCACGGTGAGGACAGCGTCCAGTTGCCGATCGTGCCGACGTCGCCGCTGGCGGTATCGAGGACCTTGAGCTGCCAGGCACCCGGCGCGCGTTCGATCCCGATGACCGAGGAGAGGGGCGCTTCCGGACGGAACGAGCCGTTGAACGGCGGTGTCCCTGACGCGATCGAGGTCGCAGCGTCGTCGTCGAACACCGGTGTCGATGAAATTGGCCCCTCTCCGAAGGGGCTGTGCTGTCCGAGAGCGTGATCTGAGCGCCGGTCGGCGGTGCGAGTGCGTCAGGACGAGGTCACCGTCGAACGGGTGCGTGATGTTGACGGTGACCGTGACCTTCTGAACGGGCGTGTTGTCGGGAACGACGATCGTGCTGGCCGCAACGGCGAAGTGATTGTCCGGGATGACCATGGGAGTGTCGGTGCTGACGCGCTTCTGCGTCACGTTCTTGCCGGTCGCGAATCGAAAGTAGGACCCCTGCGGCGTTGTCGAGCGCGAGTGTTGCCGGGAGCATCGGCCGATCTCGATCGGAGTACAGGTACGACGAGCATGCGGTGAGCCCCGTGAGGTCGACGGCATGGGAGACGCCCATCGCCGGATGCCCGGCCGTCGATGCAGGGAGGCAGCGCCGGCCCGTAGTGGACGACGCCCGTGGCGGCCTCGCTGGTGTCCCAGGTGATCCGGGCCGAGGTGCTGGTCAGGTTGCCGGAGGCAACGTTCGAGATGACCGGGGGCGCGCAGTCGACGGTCGCCGCGGTCTGTCGCGCGACGTTGAAGCCGCCCTGGCCGTCACTCGGCGTCGATGTACGTCGCGGTGACCGTGGCGCCGTTGCGGCGACGGAGAATCATCCCGTCGTCGGCTGGGCCGGCCGTGGTGGCGTTCGATGACTCCCGGTGTACGTGGCCGATCCAGGGGAGATCCGCGTCAGCGTGATCGTCTCGCCGGCCGGCTCCGTCGTGGAGCGCGATCGCGACCGTCGTCGTATTGGCACCGATGTTGGCGTCGTTGACGGTGATGCCGATCGGCGAGGAGCAGGCGTAGGAGATCGCATCCAGCTTGACCTCGCCGAACGAGGATTGCGGCGCCACGGATTGGCAATTCGAGACGCGTCCGTCGCAGGCCGGGTTCGCCCCCACGGGCTGCACGCGGTAGAACTCGGTGAATCTCTCGGCAAGACCCGGATCGGTGAACGTGGTCCCAGGAACGGTGGCGATGATCGTCGAAGCCGGCCGAGCAGGAGGCTTCGTTGCGGAGGACGTTGTACGCGGTGGCCCCTGCCGCTGCCGTCCAGCTCAGCTGAGCGGAGGCCGCCCCGGCCGTCGCCGCGAGCGTCGTGGCGCCGATCGCCGGGCAGATCGTGCTGGTCTGGTTGGACGCGTCGCCCGCAGCGCCGCAGGCGATCTTGTGCCGGTCGAACGCGGCGAAGATCGCGGCGGCGTGCGGCGTGCCGTTGGCCAGGTTGCCGTCGTCGTCGTCGATCGTCGCGCAGCTTCTGGAACCACGACGCCGCGGCGCAGCCGTCCGAGCTCGGCAAGCGAGCAGTTGTAGGCGCTCCCGCCCGAACCCAACCGCGACCTGTACCAGAGCTTGTCGACGAGCTGCCACGCGGAGGCCAGGTCGAGACCCGTGGCCGGCAGGTCGCGGGTCGGCGAGATCCCACAGCGCCTCGCCGGCGACGTACGACTCGCAGTGGACTTCCTTGCCGCACGGACCCGAGCCGCTCCGGGCAGTGGGTCGTCACGAAGCCCGCCGGTGTGGCGGGGTGTGGCTCGCGTGCCTGTCCCAGTCCTGATCGCGCACGCCGGTGCAGGTCAGGCAAGCGTCCCCGTAACCGCCGCACGTTCCCGGACTGCTTGAAGCCGCGCCCCATGCACGAGACGTGCGTCGACAGGAACGCCGTGATGTCGGCGTAGGCCTCGGACGGGTTGTCGAGGCCGCCGCCGTCGTTCTCGTCGAGACCGTGCCCCCACTCGTGGAGGAACACGCCGGCGATCTCGCCGGTGTTGCTGCAACCGCCTCCCGACTTGAAGAAGTTGACGCTCGTACTGGTTCCAGTACGCGTTGCAGACGTTGATTGATGTTGACGTTGTCGGTCAGCTGAGACGTCAGCCACGTGCGGCTGGGGAGCCAGTCCGCGCGTGCTCGGCGATGCGGTTGCAGGTGATAGAAGCTGGTGCGCGCGGCGTGCGTGTTGCCCGCGCTTCCGCCCGCCGGGACCGCGCAGTCGGTTCCGGCGCTGCCCGACAGGTCGAGGTCGTTGTCGCACGTCACCGACTGCGAGATGGGTCCGCAGCGTGTCGACGACCTTGACGTACGGGCCGGCGAGCGTCGTCGTCGCGGTGGAGCCGCCGGGCGTGCAGTTGAACTTCCCCATCGAGCTCGCGGTCTGCGGCGTTGCCGCCGATCGTGATGTCCGCGAAGGGCATGGGGTAGTTCGGCTGCTCGCAGCCGTCCGGGCAGATCTGGTCGCTCGGAGACCGGGTAGACGCCGCCCTTGACCCGCGGCGTACTGGTTGTCGTCGGTGAAGCGACCGGATCGCGCCGGTGTGGGCGTCGACCAAGCGCGAGCCACGTCCCCGGCTCGCCCGCGACGCGAAGCGCGACGCGCCAGACGAGGGCCGACGCGTACCCCGATCCGACGGCGCCCGCGAACGGACCGTGCCCGGTCCCCGTGGGCGGCCCGCGGCGCGCAGCGCGATGAGCTCGAGCGTCGGTTGCAACGACGACCTCGACCGCGTCTCCGGCGGTCGAGCCCCATGTAGGTGGAGAGCCGCTCTTGCGCTTGCTCGGCGTCGAGGTCGGGAACGGGGCTCGCGTCGATGCGGCTCCAGCGCGGCGTCCCGAACGAGATCAGCTGGCCGTGGCCGATCGTGAAGAGGTAGCGCTCGCCGGCCACCGGCACGCCGGCGACCACCCGCTGTGAACACGATCTGCCAGACCTCGGGGGTCAGACGGTCCGGAGGCGTCGGTATCGAGGACGAGCTCCGCGTCGTCGGCCAGGAGCAGCGCGCGGTTCTCCGCGATGAAGGTGCGCAGCGACGTCGCGATCGACGCGACCGTCGCCCCTTCGGGGACCGCCCACGGGATGCCGCTTCCCCCGACGAGGAGGAGCGCCCGGACGCGGCGATCGAGGTGCACACGCCACTCCGGGCCGTGGGTCGCACGGAAGTGCTCCCAGCCGACGCGCGCCTGGTCCTTGGCGGGGAGCGAGGCCACGGAGCGTCGTCGCGACGTCCGGGAGCGTCTGCGCGGATCTTCGACGATCAGCGGCGTCGAAGCGTCCGCCCGCTCCGGCGCCTGCAACGCGACGGCCGCGCGTCGCCGAGATCAGAAAGAGGATGAGGAGCCTGCACACGCGGTCGGCCACCGGCGCGCGGCATTCGTCATGGCGCGGCTCCCCGAGCGAAAGCATCAAACTACGCTACGGACAGACTCCCGAATTGTCCCTCGTCGCCGAGCCCGCACTGGCCGGATGCGGTGCATCCAGTCCGCGCTGCGCGCCGGCTCCGTCCGTCCCCCAGCTCCTTCCGTGGACGCCGCCGTCATCGCCGACGACGACGAACCAGAGGTCGCCCGCGGGCACCCCGCTCCACGAGGCGCTGCCGGACGTTCCGAGATTGCACACCGCGCCGGAGACCGTGGCGGACGCCACGCTCGCCAGGTCGCCGTAGATCACGTGGTGATTGGGCGAGAGCAGCGTGGCCACGTCCCAGGTCAGGTCGATCGTGCGTGCCCGAGGCGTCGGCACGCGATCCCGTCATCGCGGTTCCGAACGATCCGTCGGCGACCGGCTTGACGCCGGCAGGAGCGCACGGTCGCCGTCGCCCCGCGCGCATGCGGAGACGTTGACGCCACCGGCCCCGTCGCCGGCATCGACGTACGTCGCGGTGATCGCGTCGCCGTCGGCCACCGAGAGCTGCCCGTTGTGAGACGGCGGCGCCCGAGGTCGTGTTGATCGTTCCCGCGTACGTGGCCGACCCGGGGACGACTCGCGTCAACGTGACGGTCTCGGCCGCAGGCTCGGTCGTCGATGCCAGGTAGACCGGTCGTCGTGTTGCTTCCGATGTTGGAGTCGACGACGGTGATCGTGATCGGCGACGAGCAGCCGTAGGCGCCGGCGTCCAGCCCGACGGTGCCGGCGGCCGGCTGCGGCGTCACCGCCTGGCAGTTCGACAGCGGGCCGTCGCACGCGTGAGTTCGAGACGAACGCCTGCACGTTGTAGTAGATCGAGGATCCGTTGGCGAGCCCCAAGTCGGTGAAGCTGCCCGTCGTCACGATGCCGGGAGATGCGCGTCGATCGCCGCCTGACAGCCGGAGTCGTTGCGCAGGATCCTGTAGCCAGAGCGCGCCGGGAACCGTCGTCCACGTCAGCGCACTGAGCCGGAGCCGGCCGTCGTCGACAGCGTCGGGGCGCGTGAGCACCGGGCAGGTCGTGGTGTTCTGGTTGGACGCGTCGCTCGCCAGGCCGCAGGCGATCTTGTGCCGGTCGAAGGCGGCGAAGATCGCGGCGGCGTGCGGCGTGCCGTTGGCCAGGTTGCCGTCGTTGTCGTCGATCGTCGCGCAGCTTCTGGAACCACGAGCCCGACGGAGCAGCCGTCGGAGTTGGGAAGCGAGCAGTTGTAGGCGTTCCCGCCCGAGCCCAAGCGCGACTTGTACCAGAGCTTGTCGGCGAGGTACCACGCCGTCGCCTGGTCGAGACCCATCGCGGGAAGGTCGCGGACGGCGAGATCCCACAGCGCCTCGGCGCCGACGTACGCCTCGCAGTGGACTTCCCGGCCGCAAGGTCCGCCGCCGCCCGGTGCAATGGGTCGCGATGAAAGCCCGCCGGTGTCGGCGGGGTGTGCGCTCGCGTGCGCGTCCCAGTCCTGGTCGCGGACGCCGGTGCAGGTCAGGCAGGCGTCGCCGTAACCGCCGCACGTTGCCGAACTGGCTAGAAGCCGCGCCCGATGCACGAGACTGGTGCGTGGCCATGAGGGCGGTGACGTCGGCGTACGCCTCGGAAGGATTGTCGAAGCCGCCGCCGTCGTTCTGGTCCAGCCCGTGTCCCCACTCGTGGAGGAACACGCCGGCGATCTCGCCGGTGTTGCTGCAGCCGCCTCCCGACTTGTAGAAGTTGACGCGAAGTGCCGTTCCAGTACGGCGTTGCAGCGTCGGATTGATGTTGACGTTGTCGGTCAGCTGGCGTCGTCAGCCACGTGCGGGTCGGGAGCCACGTCCGCGCGTGCTCCGCGATGCGGTTCAGGTGGTAGTAGCTGCTTCGCGCGGCGTGCGTGTTGCCGGCGCTCGAGCCGGCCGGGACGACGCAGTCCATGCCCGCGCTCCCCTGTAGGTCGAGGTCGGCGCTGCACGTAACCGACTGCGAGATCGTCCCGCAGTTGTCGTTGACCTTGATGTACTGGCCCGAAAGCGTCGTCGTCGGCGGTGGACCCGCCGGGTGTGCAGTTGAACATCCCCATCGCGCTCGTGCGTCTGCGCGTTCCCCCGATCGTTGATGTCGGCGAAAGGCATCGGGTAGTTCGGCTGCTCGCAGCCGTCGGGGCAGATCTGGTCGGCTGAGATCGGATAGATGCCGCCCTTCGACCTGCGCGTACTTGTTGTCGTCGGTGAAGGACCGGATCGCGCCGGAGTGCGCGTCGATCAGCGCGAGCCAGGTCCCCGATCTCGCCCGCGACGCGCAGCGCGACGCGCCAGACGAGGGCCGACGTGTATCCCGCTCCGAGCGGCCTCGCGAACGGACCGTGCCCGTGCCCGGTGGGCGGGCCACCGGCGCGCAGCGGGATGAACTCGAGCGTCGGCTGCTACGACGACCTCGACGGCGTCCGCGGCGGTCAGCCCCATGTAGGTCGAGAGCCGATCGACGCGCCTCGGGGCGCGTCGATGTCGGGAGTCGGGTCGGCGTCGATGCGGCTCCAGCGCGGCGTGCCGAACGGACATCAATTTGCCACGGCCGATCGTGAACAGGTACCGATCGCCCGCCACCGGCACGCCCGCGACCACCCGTCTGGAACGTAATCTGCCAGACCTCAGGGGTTAGCAATCGCGGAGCCGTCGGTGTCGAGGACCATCTCGGCGTTGTCGGCCACGAGCAACGCGCGGTTCCGCGCGATGAACGGGCGCAGAGACGCCGCGATCGACTCGACGGTCGCCCTTCGGCGACCGCCCACGGGATCCCCTTCCCTCGGCGAGGAGGGAGCCCCTGACCGCCGGTCGAGATGGATGCGCCATTCCGGGCCGTGGGTCGCACGGAAGCGCTCCCAGCCCACCCGCGCGTTTTCGTTCGCTGGAAGCGCGGACAGGGGCGTCGTGGCGACGTCCAGGGACCTACCGGATCCTCGATGACCAAGGCGTCGAAGCGTCCGCCCGGCTCCGGCACCTTCAAGGCGAAGACCGCGCTCGCGGAGCCGAGGACGAGGCGCGAAAATCGTTGTCATGGCCACCGAAAGCGTGCGGGCAGAATCCTTCATCCGTATCCCCCTTGGAGATCGCAGTAATCTACCGTGTTCCCACCGATCGGGGTAGGGACGGAGGTGCCTTATTCAGCGAAACGGTCACCGCGCGGTCGTCGTCGGGGCGGGCGTTTTCGGCGTTTCGGCGGCGATCGCCCTGTCGTCGCGAGGGTGGGAGGTCGAGCTCGTCGATCCGGGACCTCTGCCCCGTCCCGAGGCCGCCTCGACCGACATCAGCAAGATCGTCCGCATGGATTACGGCTCGGATGCGCTCTATTCCGAGCTGATGGAGCGCGCTCTCCCGCTGTGGCGAGACTGGAACGCCAAGTGGCGGGACGAGCTCTACCACCAGGACGGCTTTCTCGTCTCGTCGAACGCCCCACTGCAATCCGGGCGGGTTCGAGCACGATTCGCTGCAAACCCTCGAAGCGCGCGGGTCACGCCGTCGAGCGGCATCGACAGCCGCGGTCGCTGGCCGACCGCTTTCCGGCGTGGACCGCGTCACGCTACCCCGACGGCTACTACAACCCGAACGCCGGATGGGTCGAGAGCGGCCGCGCCCTGGGCCGGATGATCGACGATGCCAAGGACGCCGGGGTGCGCGTGCGGGCGGGCGAGGGGATCGCGCGCTTCATCGAAGACGGCGCGCGCGTCGGCGGCATCGTCACGACCTGCGGAGACCGCTTGCGAGGCGACGTCGTGCTCGTGGCCGCGGGGGCGTGGACGCCGCTTCTCGTCCCGCAGCTCGGCGGCGTGATGTGGCCGGTCGCGCAGCCGGTCTTCCACCTGCGGCCGGACGACCCCGCGGCGTGGCGCCCCCGCGCGTTCACGGTGTGGGCCGCCGCGCATCGCGACGCACCGGCTGGTACGGCTTCCCGCGAACGCCTCGGGCGTCGTCAAGATCGCCAATCACGGTCCCGGCCGTCGCGTACACCCCGACGCCCCGCGCGTCATCGAGCCGGACGACGAACGGCGGCTCAGGGAGTTTCTGCGCGAGAGTCTTCCGGCGCTCGCCGACGCGCCGCTCGTTGCCTCGAAGACCTGCCTCTACTGCGACGCCTTCGACGGCGACTTCTGGATCGGACGCGACCCCGATCGTCCCGGACTCGCCGTCGCGGCGGGGACTCGGGGCACGGATTCAAGTTCGCCCCGGTTCTGGGCGACGTGATCGCCGACGCCATCGAGGAGAAGCGCTCGCCGTTCACCGAGCGCTTCGCGTGGAGAATGCCGTCCGAGCGCAAGCGCCGAGTTCGCGCGCTGGGGCCTGTCCTGATCCCGGCGCTCCGCTGCACCGTCCGCGGCTGCGCGGAGACGTTCGCGCGGACGACGCACGGCTGCGTTGTCCGCGCGGGCACGCGCTTCGACCGCGCGCGCGAAGGCTACTTCGAACCTGCTCCAGCCTCAGGACCGCCGTTCGCTCCGACGCCGGGGATCGTGACGACGCGGTCGCCGCGCGGCGCCGATGGCTCGCGCTCGGCTTCGCGGACGGGCTTTGCGCCGCGCTTGCGTCCCGGATCGACGCGCTGAGATCTGCCGCGTCCGGCGTCCGCGCTCGACGTCGGCTGCGGCGAGGGGACGCTGACCGCGCGCCTGTTCGCGTCGCGGGACGTCCATGGCTGCGGCGTCGATCTTTCGACGAACGGCGATCCGTCTCGCGGCTCGGCTTGCGCCCGATCTCACCTGGATCGTCGCGAACGCCGACCGCGGCCTCCCGTTCGCCGACGGTTCCGTCGATCTCGCGCTTTCGATCTTCGGTCGACGCCCGGCCGCGGAGCTTCGCGCGCGTCATGGCCGCCACGGGGACGCTGCTCGTCGTCGTTCCCGCCGGAGGACGACCTGATCGAGCTGCGGGAAGCCGCGCAGGGAGAAGGGCGAAGGCAGGAGCGCGCCGGCGACGTGCTCGCGGAGCTTGACGCCCTGCTTCGAGCTCTCTCGCGCATCGACCTGGCGCCATCGCGCCCACCACGACCGCGAGGCCTTGATGGACGCGCTCGCGATGAGCTACCGGGGGCCGCGCGAGCGAGCGCGTACGGCTCGCCTCCGTGTCGGCGCTCGACGTGACGCTCGCCGCCGACATCTTGGCGCTTGTGCCCCGTGGCGGGCTTCGATAGCCTCCGCGCATGTTCATCGGCCACTTCGCCGTGGGATTCGCCGCCAAGCGAGCGCGCTCCGCGCGCTCGCTCGGGACCTACGTCGCCGGCGGCCGTTTTTCTCGACGTGCTGTGGCCGGTGTTCCTGCTCCTGGGGATCGAGCGGGTGCGCATCGACCCCGGGAACACCGCGTTCACGCCGCTCGATTTCGTCTCCTACCCCTGGTCGCACTCGCTCGCGATGGCCGTCGTCTGGTCGGTGGTGTTCGGCGGCGTGCACTACCTCATCCGCAAGGACGGGGCGACCGCCAAGATGCTGGACGCGGTCGTCTTCAGTCACTGGATCCTCGACTGGGTGACCCACCGGCCTGACCTTCCGCTGGCTGCCGGGGTGGCAATTCCGGACCGGGCTGTCGCTCTGAGCTCGATCCCCGCTACGGTCGCGATCGAGGGTCCCGCTCTTCTCGCCGCGGCGTGGTGGTACGAGCGCGCCGCCGAGCCGCTGGATCGGAATCGGGCCGCTGGGCCTGGTACGCGCTGATCGGGCATGCTCTTGGTGGCCCTACGGCGCGCGTCTCGGGCCCGCCGCCGCAGCCGGGACAGGAGAAGATCGTCGTCGATGCTCGCATCGCGTCGCGTGGCTGTTCGTCCCATGGGCGGCCTTCGTCGACCGGCACCGGGTGTTCCGCCGATGACGACCGTGCGCAAGGCCGTCTGTATCTCGCGCGATCGCGCTGCCGCCGCGTTCGCCGCCGATCCGGTCGTTCCGGTCAAGGTCTCGATCGACGCGTCGGGATCTCCACGCGCGTCGTCGCTGACGTTTCCGAAGAAGGTCGCCGTGCTACGGTGCCGAGGACGCGGGGCGCATCAAGGTCGCCTGCGACGCGGCGATCGCCGCCGATCCGGCCAAGCGGCACCCTCGACGACGCGATCCTCAAGGGCTTCGGCCTGATGGCGCTCGCTGCGCTCGTTCTGTCGACGGGCACGGCTACACGCGCCTCGACACGTTCGAGCTGAAGAAACCCCACGCGCCTCGTCCTCGACCTTTCAGGGAGCGCGTGCGGGAGGCGGCGGCGCACGCCCGCCGCCGCCCGGCGAAGCGCTTCCGGTGATCGTCCTCGATCCGGGCTACGGCGGCGTCGAGACCGGTGCCACCGGCCCTTCCGGGCTGCAGGAGAAGGCGCTGACGCTCGACCTCGCGCTGCCGCTTGAAGTCCCGCCTCGAGCGCCAGGGCGCGACCGTCGTCCTGACGCGACGACGATCGCGCGCTGCCGCTCGACGACCGCACGGCGATCGCGAACCACAACCGCGCGATCCTGTTCATCTCGATCCACCTGAACGCGTCGAAGCGCGAAGACCGCGGTCGGCGCCGAGACCTACTTCCCGTCCGACCGGCGACCGACGACCGAGGCGCGCACGCTGGCCGGGCTCGAGAACAAGGCGTACGAGCCGCCGGCGGTCGACGCGCAGGACGCCGTCCCGAGGGCCCAGCCCGATCACGGGCTCGAGCTGATCCTGTGGGACCTGGCGCAGAACGGCTTCCTCGCCGAGTCCAGCCGGCTCGGCGGAAGCCGTCCAGTCCGAGCTGAACGCCGCGACCGGCGTGCAGTGACCGCGGCGTCGCGTCAGGCGCCGTTCCGCGTGCTGATGGGGCGACGATGCCGGCGATCCTCATCGAGGCCGGCTTCATCTCGAACCCCGACGAAGAGGCGCTCGCTTGAAGGACGACGCCTACAAGGACAAGAGTCGTCGACGCGATCGCGCGCGCCGTCGCCTCGCTCGCGGTGCGGCCGTGAGGCGCTCCTCGCGGCTTCGCTCGTCGCTGGCGGCTCGCCGCCGTCCTCGCGCGTGCAGCGGCCCGAAGTGACGCCGCAGGCCGAAGGCGCAGAGCGCAGCCGCACGACGCCGCGTCAACGTCGGCGGCCGGCTGCCGTCGACGACTCCGCGATCGCCGCCGCAAGACGCGGCGCCGCTCGCGAAGGCGACGCGTCACGCTCTACTTCCTCGGCCGCAGGCGACACGCTGACTCGGCGGAGACCAGCGAGATCGTCGAGACGAAGCAGCCCGGCCGATCGCGGCGCGCAGATCCTCGCGGCGCTGATCGACGGGCCGAAAGCGACGGGCGCTGCTCCCCGCGGTTCCCGAAGGGACCACGCTGCGGCGGCTGTGGGTGCGAGCGCGACGGCAACGCGTACGCCGATTTCTCCGAGGAGCTCGCCAGCGGGACCACCGGCGGGAGCGCCGACGAGATCCTGACCGTCTACGCGATCGTCGACTCTCTGACGTCGAACGTCCTCGAGATCCGGCGCGTGGCGGCATCCTCGTCGCGGGCCGCGAGCGCGAGACGCTCGGCCACCTCGACCTCGCGCCGGCCGCTTCCTCCCGACCTCTTCGCTCGCATCGTCCCGGCAAAGCCCACGGAGTGAGCATGCCGCGCCACGACGGCCGCTCGGACGACGCGCTGCGCCCGACGATCGTCACGCCGCACTGGCTGCGCCACGCGCTGGGATCGGTGCTGATCGCCATGGGGGACACGAGGGTGCTCTGCGCGGTGTCGGTCGAGGACCGCGTCCCGCCGCATCTGAAGGACAAGGGCGAAGGCTGGGTGACGGGGAGTACGCGATGCTCCCGGCCTCGGGCCGCGAGCGGACCGCCGCGCGAAGTGTCGAAGGGGCGCCCGTCGGGCCGCACGATGGAGATCCAGCGGCTGATCGGCCGCGCGCTGCGGAGCGTCGTCGACCGCGCCGCCCTGGGCCCGCGCACGCTCTGGGTCGATTGCGACGTGCTCTCGGCCGACGGCGGGACGCGGACGGCGAGCATCACGGGGGCCTACATCGCGCTCGCGCTGGCGCTGGCGAAGCTGCGCGAGGCGCGAGGGTCGTCCGCGCGCCGGTCCTGACCGGGATGCTCGCCGCGATCTCGGTCGGCATCGATCGACGGGCGCCCGGTGCTCGATCTCGACTACGACGAAGACTCGACGGCCGAGGTGGACATGAACGTCGTGCGCATCGACGACGGCCGCTACGTCGAGGTGCAGGGGACGGCCGAGACGACGCCGTTCCGGAAGGACGGGTTGGACGCGATGCTGGCGCTCGCCGATTCGCGGCATCGATCGCGCTGCATCGGGTCCAGCGCGAGATCATCGGGCGACGCGCTTGGGGCGCGTCCTCGTCCGCGAAGCGTGGTGGTGCGATGCACGTCATCGTCGTCGCCACCGGGAATCCGGGGAAGCTGCGGGAGTGCGCCGCCGTTCTCGTGCCCGCCGGGTTCACGGCGTTCCGGCTTGACGCGCTATCGCGACACGACGCCGGTCGAGGAGACCGGCTCGACCTTCGAGGCGAACGCGCGGCTCAAGGCGGAAGGCTACTCGCTGCGCACGCCGCACCTCGTGCTCGCGGACGATTCGGGGCTCGAGGTGGATGCCTCTGCGGCGGACGCCGGCGTGCTGCTCGCGCGCTACGGCGGCCCGGACTTGACCGACGCCCGAGCGCTGCACGGCGGTTCTCGAGCGCTGAGGATGACGCCCGACGACAAGCGCACGGCGCGCGTTCCGCTGCGTGCTCGCGCTGGCCAAGGACGGCGCGCACGCTCGCGACGTTCGCGGGCGTCGTCGAGGGACCATCCTCCGCGAGCCGAGAGGCGCCAACGGGTTCGGCTACGATCCGATCTTCTTCCACCCGCCGTCCGGTCGCGCGTTCGGCGGAGCTGACGCGCGCCGAGAAGGAACTGCGTGTCCCATCGCGGCCTCGCTCTCCGCGAGTTGGTTGAATAGTGGACATTCCCTTTTTCGACAAAGCGGTGATCCGGGGACTTGTAAGAAAAAGGGAGTGTCCCCTTTCGTGGCAGGAGGTCCCGTGAACGGTGCCGATATCGGATTCATGATCCTGGCGACGGGCATGGTGCTCCTCATGACGCCCGCGCTGGCTTTCTTCTACGGCGGGCTCGTCCGCTCGAAGAACGCGCTGAACACCATGATGATGAGCTTCGCGTCGCTCGCGGTCGTCGGCGTCCTCTGGGCGCTCGGCGGCTACTCGCTGGCGTTCGCGCCCGGCAACGCCGCGATCGGCGGGATCCGCCACGTGCTCCTGAACGCGCGTCGACCTCGAGCGCGAAGGGCGCGATCCCGCACGTGCTGTTCATGGCCTACCAGGGCACGTTCGCGGTGATCACCGCCGCGCTGGTTTCCGGGGCGATCGTCGAGCGGATGCGCTTCTCGGCCTATCTCGTCTTCATCGGCCTCGTGGAGCGCTCGTCGTCTACGCGCCGGTGGCGCACTGGGTGTGGGGCGGCGGATGGCTCTCGACGCTGGGCATCCTGGATTTCGCGGGAGGCACGGTCGTCCACGTCAACGCCGGCGTCGCGGCGCTCGTCGCCGCGCTCGTCCTAGGCCGCGGCGCGATCACGGCCGCCAGGCGTTCCTCCCGCACAACGTCCCGCTCGTGCTCTTGGGCACGGGCTTCTCTGGTTCGGCTGGCTCGGCTTCAACGGCGGCAGCGCGCTCGCCGCCAGCAACGTCGCGGCGCTCGCCGCGGTCAACACGATCCTCGCGCCGATGGCGACCGCGCTCGTGTGGATGCTCCTCGACATCTACCGCACGAAGCGCATGACCGCGGTCGGCGCGGCGACGGGCATCGTCGTCGGCCTCGTCGCGATCACGCCGGCCGCCGGGTTCGTCGGCCCGCGCTCGGCGCTGGTGATCGGGCGCGATCGCGGCGCTTCCTTCTTATTACGGGATCATCCTGGCGCTCGCGCACGCGGCTCGACGACTCGCTCGACGTCACGGCCGGCCCACGGCCTGGGCGGGATCGTGGGCGCGCTGCTCACCGGCGTGTTCGCGCGTGCGGAGTGGGGCGGCGCCGACGGGTTGATCGCCGGCAAGCCGATGCAGGTGCTGATCCAGGCGACCGGCGTCGGCGCGACCATCGATCTACAGCGGCGTCGCCTCGTTCGTCCTCTGAAAGCGATCGGCCTCGTGATGCCGCTGCGCCCGCCGGAGCGCGAGGAGGCCGTGGGCCTCGACGTCGAGGAGCACGGCGAGGAAGCCTATTCGAGCGGCGAGGGCGCGATTCTGGTTCTGTCCGACGACGGAGGCGACCGATGAAGATCATCACCGCGATCATCCGGCCCGAGAAGCTCGCAGACGTGCTCGAGGCGCTCTTCAAGGCCGACGTGCGCGGCTCGTCGATCAGCCGCGCGCAGGGGCACGGCGGCGAGATCGTGCAGGTGACGAACTACCGCGGCACGACCGCCAAGATGGAGCTGCACGAAAAGGTCCGCCTCGACATCGGCGTGTCGGAGCCGTTCGTCAACGTCACCGTGCAAGTCCTGATGAAGGCCGCGCGCACCGGCGAGGTCGGCGACGGCAAGATCTTCGTCATCCCCGTCGAGAAGGTCTACCGCATCCGCACCGGCGAAGAGGACGTCGACGCCGTCACGCCGCCGATGATCGAGGGTCGGTTTGATGACCCGCACAGCTGGCCTCTCGCTCGTCGCCGCCGCGATCGTGCTGACGACGATCTCCGACGTTGGCCCAGCCGGTTCCGGAGCCGTCGGCCACCGTCTTCCTCGTGCGCCACGCTGAGAAGCGAATGCGGAAGGCGCCGATCCATCGCTCAACGAAGCGGGGCGCAAAGCGCGCCAGGGCGTTAGCGGACATGCTCGCGGACGCGGGCATCACCGCCATCTTCAGCTCGGAGTTCCATCGCACGCAGCATACCGCGGCACCGCCCTCGCGGAGCGGCTCGGGCCTCAAGGTCACGGTCGTTCCGGCGAAGGACATCGATGCGTTGGTGGCGCGCGTGCGTGAGCTGAAGCCCGGCGCGCGCGCCCTCGTCGTCGGCCACAGCAACACGATTCCGGCCGTGGCGTCGCGGCTGACCGGCGCCAAGGCCGCCGAGATGCCGGACTCAGAATTCGACCGTCTTTACATCGCGACGTTGCGCGGGACCGCGCCCGGCGAGCCTGCTGGTCCTGCACTACGGCACAAACCCCGACTGATCAGTTCTATTGCCGGTCCGCGTTGACGCTCCGTAGGGCGGATGGTAAATCCCGCGGCCTTCCGCACACCTGTTCCCGAGTAGCTCAGTGGTAGAGCAGGCGGCTGTTAACCGCCGGGTCGGGGGTTCAAATCCCTCCTCAGGAGCCAAACGTCGCGAAACACAAACTGACGCGATCTGGTTAATCTCCGGATCAGCGCGGTTCCAATCTTTCGCTGAAAGTGGCGTTGGTGAATTTTTTCGCGTTGAAGAGTTGGATGGGCTCTCCGAAAACGTTGGCACCGCGTTATGCAGTCAGCGCCGGGGACCTGTCGAAACGCGCTCTCGTGCTCTCTGCGGCGAGTGGGGATCTGTTCACGGTGCCAAGCGCGATGTGGATCTACAAGTTTTTGGCAGAAGTTCATTTTGCAGGAACCCATTAAGCTGCTGCGCTTTTTCGCTGATGATTTCCATCAATGAGCCACTGTTCCTTCCATGTTCAGCATCTTCACGATGTCGGCAAGGTCGGCATACTGAACGGCTGCTCGGGAAGCTCTGTTGATTCCCATCGCGTCTGGCTGTTTTCGTGATGCTCTACACCGCATCCTCGACAGGCCCCCGTGGCTCGAATTACCAGCTCTGAGATCGGCACCATCTCAGATACGTAATCCTCAGCCGTGCGATCGCTGATTCATGACGTGTCTGGTGACCATTCAGCCAAGTCCTCATCCGGAAACGTCAGATGTATGCGCACGTCGGTAAAGCACTGTAGTCAACACATGAACCGTGGTCTGCTGGGTGGGTGATAAAGAAACTGCAGCTTCGGGCAGGCCCCAGATGGTGTGCAACCGGCCATCGGCTCTCTCCGCCTGGCGTGCTGGACGAGCAGAAAGAATTTCGCCGGGGAACGTTGCTAGCGCAACGACTTTACCGACATATGTCTCACGGCATCGTATCCCAGGCCGCAATCGGTACGTAGAGGCATACGGGGAGCAGGCCGGAATTCTTCGGAATCCGGCACCATTCTGGTCGACACCGTTTGGTCATCGTGCGACTGCTGCTATGTTCGCTGCGAGGCGTAACTGCGAGTTCTTCCCGGAAGGTGGTGCGTTACCTGGCCTGCCGATCATCTCGGATGTCTAGCCCGCCTTCCTGGTAAACATCACTGCTGCCCTCCGGTCGCCGCGCGGGCGACCCAGTTCCCCAGCTTGAGTATTCCTTATCTCCTTTCGACCGTCACGGTTACCACCCTGATCGCGTCATCTACTTGCGCAACAACGGCGACGATAGATGTCCTGAATCCAGGTTCCGACAAGACGCTTGAGCAGACCACTGGGCCTTCATCTTTTAGTGCATTCGACTCGGAGACTCGGCCTTGATCTCCTGTGGAGTCGTCAGGAGGGGAAGCGCCAGTACTCGGCATCGAGCCTGTGCGATGCCTTGTTGCTGCGCGATGTCGATCGCCACCTGGCCTGGTGCTGACGCCGATGTAGGAGAATCCAACACCGCCGCCTTGCGCGATGCCCACGATTCCAGGCCCGCCCATCCCGCTGATACCGACCGGGTGCTTCAGCCATGGTGATACCGACATTGACGAAACCAGTCGGATTGTCGTGCGTAGAGACTTGACGATCGCATCGATGACAGCAGCCTTTAGTTTCACGTCGTGTTCCCCTTCATCTTCTCTTTAGAGGTCGAGTTCTGGAAGTGAACTCACGCTGACCTCCGGTTGTGGCGCGGAAGCTCCAGCCACGCAGAGCCTACTCCTCATTTGCCGGTCTGGACGTGGACAAGGAGACCATCGGCGCGTCAGGTGCGCCACGGTCAGTCAGTAATGTCCATCGCCAGAGCTGCCAAAAGGCACGCTGACGGGTTAGAGGGGTCGGCCCTGATAGAGGATCATGGCCGGGGAAAAGACTTACACATTGTCACAATTGGCCGCTGCATTGAAGGAGGTCCTCGCCCCTTGCCTCCAGCGCACGATGCTGCAAAGGCGAGCGCGAGCGGGTTGACCGTGCGGCAGAATTCTCGATTCGTTCACGCAGAACGGCGAGCCGGATGACCTGAGAGGCTTCCAGCCGCTTCGAGGTGTGGTGGCTCGATGCGCTCGGTATCTTTAAAAATGCTGACTTTGAGTACAGACGCGGACCGAGCGCCGAGATCTTGAGTCTGTACAAGCAAGACACGGTTCGACGAGAAAACGGGATCGCTTCATCGCCGCGGGGCTTGAAGGTCAGAGGATGATAAATGTTCCGGCGACAACTCGGTGAACCACCGCCGACAGGATGCGGATCGTCGAGGCCTGCACAACGGCAGCACCGCCGGATCGCGCCTGCGCGTGGTGGCCTCTGCCGTCGGGCTCTCTGGCGGTGGTTGAGCCAGGAACCAGGTGACGAATAGGGGCTAGATCAGAGCACGAGAGCCAGTGCTCCAGTGTCGGCTTCTCCGAGCGGATTACGGCGTACGACGAGACCGACGAGATCGGTGTTCGGCGATACGCGGGCCGGGGCTGTGGATCACGGGACCGATTGTGAATTTCTCACAGTACGAGAAGGACTTTGCCCTCCCGGTGCTCGCTTGCTTCGCCGGTGCCCTCACTCGGGGATTGCCTGTCGCTATCGAAGCGCCTGCAATCGGCCATCGACCTCGCAAACTCCTGATTTCATTTTGAATCCTTCTTCGGCCGGGCGGCTGGAATACTAAACAAACAACAACGTGCTGCGAGTCGGGTGGGGCTGGAACGCCACGATGGGTGCTAACGTGTTCCGTGTGGCGCGGGGTCCGGCGTACACCTGGATGCACGGGCATGTGGACTTTTTCACCTATGGTGGTGCACCGTTTTTTGGGTTACCCATGTGAGGTCTCGATACCGCGCTCCGCTTGGGCCACGTCAACCCGTCGTTGCTCGCTCCGCAAAGTCCAATGAGCACTGGCGGAAGTCTCGTTGTCGGCTTCATCGCCTATGCCGGATAGGTGCGCTATCTTCGCGACGAGCGTACTCCGCTTTGGACAACCGGATGTCACGCCACGACCGCTGCGTGAAGATTCTCGAGGATTTTGTTGCGGGCAAAGGTGGACCCTTACGATTTTGACACTTTCCTCTCCGTCACGCAGGACGATCCGGAGGTGGAGTCCGCTCGCCAGCGGTGCCTTCAGCTAATGGCAGTTGAGTTCCCAGGATTCGGATTCCAGCGGAACAATGAGCATCGCCAGCTTGCAGGAAATCACCGAGATGGCCCGTCGATTGAAAGAGAAAAGCTGAAGCCTGTAGTGAGCAAGGGGACCGATCAATCGATGAGTGTAGTGCACTGTGAGGTGCGCCACCGATCTTTCTTCAAGAAAAACAGTCGATTCGGACGCGTCGGCGCTCGCGGATCAAGAGCGACGATCGGCTTCCGACGGTTGGCACGACGCTATTCTCCGCCAATTCGACGCTTCGGTTCGCGTGACGCGCACACAAGTCCACGGCACGATGGAATCGACAGCTGAGATGACGCGGCTACGCGACGCGCGCGCGAGCGTGACGACCGGTAGGCGCTCCCGCCCGCCGATATGCGTGACGCTCAGCGACAGCACCGCGCCTGGACGCGGTCATGCTCGACGCATCGGAGAGCACAGCGAGTCACCAAGAAACGTTGTCCGCTCGCTTCTCCCTAGCGGCGTACTTCGGGTTTGAAGTGCGTGACGCTTGGGGAGCCAAAAGCCGCGTAATCCGACCCGCACGAATGGTGATCGAAGGGTTGCCGAGATCCCGGCGCGCCCTACCTCTCTAATGCCGACAAAACTGCCGCCCGGGGCTTGTCGGGGGAGGTAGCACTATGGGCGGCTACCAGCTTACGGCCATCATTGAGCGCGAGGGCGGCCTCTTCGTCGCACGCTGCGTGGAACTCGACATCGTGGTTCAGGGACCCACGGGCGCCACGACTTTCTCGAAACTCAAGGACACCGTCACGTTCTTCCTGGACAACGCCGGGGATTTCGAGGTTCTGGAGCGTCTGTCGCGAGACGTCGAGGTAAAACTGTTCGAGGTGGAGCGCCGGTAGGGTTTCACCTCGGCGGCGCTTCAATGAAAGCAAGAACAGCCACGGCAGGATCTTCTCAATGCGTCCGGAGGAATTACAGATGAACCGCGGCCACAATCGAATCCTGAGCGCAGGAATCGTCAGGATCACTTTGATCCTGATAAGCATGGCGGCGTTCAGCGCAACGGTCTCTGCAGAGTTGCGGCCCTTCAGACAAAGCCAATCGTAATCTTGTTCTGGAGGCGGAACAGGTGCTACGCCGCATTGGGAAGAGCCCGAGCGATTTCAAGCCAATGATCGTCAAACTGGATCCCCGGGATCGTCTGCTTACAGACGATGAGGGTGCCCTTCCTGTGCCGACGGTTCGGTTCGAGCCGAGGAACCCGCAAGACGAATACCCGCTCTGGGTGCCGAGTACCAATTCGTCCAGAGTCGAATGGTGGCTCGATGACCGGCCTCTCACCAATGCCCAAAGCACCGCTTTCGAGACCGTGTGCGGTTTTCTGACATCAACAGAATGTGGTCCGTCTCGACTTGACTACCGAAACGTTCGTGTGCACGAATCAGCAGACTGTCTCGAGTTCGTGTTTCGCGCCATGATCGAAGACAGCGAGGCACAGACCGGATTTGTCGAAGACACATCAGTTTTTTTCGACAAGCGGACTCTCAAGGCGACCCTGCACTGTCCATAAATCAATGCAAACGACCTTCCGTACTTTGTGTAGTGCGCCAGCGAAACCATGACGCGAAAGCAAAGATGCTTGCGGAGAACACAGCACTAGGATAGAAAAAGGTGACCTTGTCACTTTCTCTGGCTCTCCACTTCGGGTTTGAGGTGCGTTACTAGTGGGAGCCATCGCCGGCGGTCTAGGGAGGCGGAATTGAGCCCCATCGAGCAACTCAAGATCGACGAGGCCAAGCTCGCCAGCGTCTGCCGGCGCTACCACGTGGTGGAGTTGTCCGTGTTCGGCTCGGTCGCCCGTGGGGATGCCGGCGAAGCTAGCGACGTCGACCTGCTTGTGTCGTTCGAGCGTGGCGCGAAGGTTACGTTGTTCACGCTGGCCGACCTTCAGTCGGACCTGACCGAACTCCTGCGCCGCCCGGTCGATCTCGTCCCCGGAAGGGCTCAAGCCTGCGATCCGCGGCGAGGTGCTCGCGGAAGCTCAGACCCTGTATGCGGCCTGATCGCCTTTACCTTCTCGACATCATCGAGGCTGCGGACCGCGTCGACGTGCACCTCGCGGAGCGCAACCGCGACACGTTCCTCGCCAACGTGACCAGGCAGGCAGCTGTGCTTCACGAGCTGACGGTCATCGGCGAGGCGGCGAGCCGCCTTTCGGAGAGCCTTCGTCAAACCCACCCAGCGACGCCATGGGCAAAGGTCGTCTCGTTCCGAAACGTCGTCGTGCACGAGTACTTCGGACTCAACTGGGAGATCGTCTGGGACACAGCAACAGAGCTCGTTCCCGAATTGCGACGACAAGTCGCGGCCGTGCTAAACGTCGAGTTCCCGTGAGTCGTGTCCCGCGTTCGATCGCACGGGTCCTAACCATCGCTATTGTTTCTGTCGTCGGCGGTAATGATGGCGGGCTGCGACGTCTATCGATCCCGATCGGTAATCGTTGACGAACGAATGCAACCAGGTTGGGCTGTAATCGAGTACGGGAACAAACGATGCCCTTCGGCCGGGATATTCACCGAGACGATTCGTCTCTCCAACGACGGCTTTGCGTGTACTGCGAGCAATCTTCCGGTGGCGTTCAACTGGACGTGTAAGCGGCGAAAGGGCGACGCGCTGGAAGAACTTGTAATAGACCGCGACTACAACCAGGGAATCACCATTACGCAGCCCGGGCGGATGTTCTTGCTGTTCAGGTACACACCCGATCGACGTCCCGTTCCCGACAACCCCGAAGATGCCGTTGCGCGTTATCTGAAGGCGGAACCCTGCACTCGCGGTAGGTAAGTACGGATTCATCTCGAGTGCAGTACGCCAACGAAACCATCGCGCGAAAAACAAAGTGGTTCCGGGGCCTGAATTGATCGCGTTCGAGGCGACGAAGCCGACGATCGCTGCTTTCGACTTGCAGAGAGCACACTTGGTCTGGTAAAAACGCTGTCCTCTCGGTTTCCTAGCGTCGCACTTCGGGCTTGAGGTGCGTTACGCCTGGGGAGCCAAACCCCTCGAAATACAAACTTGGCGATCTGGTTAACACAGATCAGCGCGGCTCCAATTCTTTTCGCGTGAAACGCGAGCCCACGGCGAGCTTTTTCGGTACTGAAAAGCCGGGTGGGCTCTCCGAAAAAACGTTGTCGATTCCCGTAGCTCCGTTGACGTAGCCCGTCTTCTTGTTCGATGCTGCTGTCGCACCGTCATGGGGGTCGAACCAACGAATCTCAAAGCGTTCGGTTGCGTCTCCGCCTCCACAGCATTGAACGTCGCCCACGCTATCCGCCGCCTCCACGCCGCTGTCTCGGCGGGGCTCATCTGGCGGTCACTCTTCAAGAACCTTCGGGAGCCGTAACGCCGCGGCGGTGTCGTCGGGCGACATCTCGCCGATCACGCGGTCCATCGCGGCCATGCGGGAAGTGTACGGCGGCGTCTCGCGCCGCTGAAACATCGGGGTTGCGCGTCCGCAACGCACCGGTTGTCGTAGTGCAGCAACCGCAGCGGTAGCCAGACCGCTATTCGGCTTTTGAATAACGCGTTGCCATTCAGGCGAGTTGGTGAGCGGCGGAGCAACCTGAGCGACGCACCGACGGTCGAGAGTTCGGCGCCGCGTGACTCGCGTTCGTCGTTCGCGCCGCATCGACAAACAAGAAACCGTTGCATCCGTTTCTCGCCCTTGTATCTCCTAAGTAGGACATCCTCGCAAACAAGTCCGAGGAAACGCCTCATGGCGAGTTCAGTGTTCGGGCCGCGACCCACGAGGGTCGAGCGATCTCACCTTCTCTGCGGCGACGATGTTCGCGGGTCGGAGCGGAGCGCACGCGAGCGAACGATGTCACGCCGGGAAGTACGGATACCACCAGTCGCTCGCTCGTCAGACTCCGCAAAGGATTCAATCGAACCCTACACCGGGGATTCAACAACCGGAACTCCGGAGGGAAAGGAGCAGCAATGGCACGAACATGGCGGTTTGCAATTGTCGGATTGGTCTGTCTCGTCGCAGGAGTCACCGGGACGTTGTCCACTACCCTGGAGCAGGACTTTATCGCGAGACCAAACTGGTGCCCAGGAAACGGTTGCACGGGGTGACCATTCAGGCTCAACACCAGTCGTGGCATACGAGCTTTTCGGGGACGCGCGAGTTCCTCGATTTTCACCGGGAGTTTCTTGCGCAGTCCGACGATTTCAGGCTCTACGGTGCGGACGCGGCCGGTCCCGATCCTGATCCCGCTGTGTTCCCCGTCGTCGCCGTACCGAGTTCGCTCCTGGAATTCCAGCACACGAGCGTCCTTTCCAACAGTTTCAATCGGCCGGCGCTGCACCAGATAGATGCGCCACCGCTAGCGCATACGGACCCCGGCGGCACTCAGAGGTCCTGGCCTGTGCGTCCCGCGAATCTGCAGCTCGGGAACGCGACGTTTTGTGGCTACACGGTCTCCCAATTGGGCACCGCCATCGATGGCCCGTATCACGGCAACGGACACATGAGCATCGCGGGTCACGATTCGCCGCCAGGGTCCGGGGACATGGCTAACACGAACACGGCGACCCGCGACGGAGCGTTTTTCCAGTGGCACAAACACATTGACGACATCTATTCCGATTGGGCGGTCAGCAAGTATCAGCTGTGCGACAAGTCGGGTGTGCCGATCTTCTTCGGCGTGGGTCCTGCGGCAGTCGGAACGGCCGGAAGCGACGTTGACCGACCGGAGGGGTTCCAACCTCTACCAGGGGAATAAGGTCGTCAACCCCGCGACGCAATACGGGGCGATACCGAGGATTCCGTCGGACATCTACGTCGCCGACAATGACGGCAAGAATCTCCTCTACGCCTCCGGAATTCGGCAGTGGAACACGCTCAACGCGTGGGACATCGACGCATTCAGCATCCTCAATCAGCCGGGAAACGCCTGGTACTTCTCGGTCAGCATGGGTTCATCCGGCGCTCCGGCCACCGCGGTCGCGGGCCAGGCGGTCCGCGGCGGCGACGTCTTCGAGTCCGCCGGCGGTGGCGTGAACGCTTTGTATCGCGCGGAGACCGCTCTGGGGCTCGCGGCGGCGGCGACGGACGAGCTCGACGCTCTCGAAATCGATGATCAAAGACGCGTCCAAGGGACGAACGACAATAACGATGCGGGCGTGTTCAACCGGCCCAAGCAGTTCTTTTCGCTCCGGTCCGGTTCGACCTTCGGGCTCCAGACGACTTCCGGTGTGGCCATCGACGATTCCGACATCCTTCAGTTCGGCCCGAAAGGCGAGCTCACGATCGCCGTTTTTGGTACGGTACTGGGGCTCGTCGCGGCAGACGACTTGGACGCGCTGGCAATCGTGGACGTCGACGCGTCGAACACACTCACGGCGACGGACCGGATCTACTACTCGCTGGCGGCCGGGAGTCCGAGCGAGCGCTCCCGCGGACATCTTCTGTAAGACCGTGGCAGGAGGGAACTGCGGATCGCTCGGCGGCAATCTGGAAATCACGGCCGCGTCTCTCGGACTCCTGGCGACGGACGGGCTCGACGCGTTGGATATCAAAGGCACCGCGGCAACCATCGGCGCGTGCTGTCAGTCCAGCGGCACCTGTTCGAACGTGACGGCGTCAACGTGCACGGCGCTTTCCGGGACGTTCGGCGGACTGGGCACGGTCTGTGCGGCGACGCACTGCCCGTCGGCCCCCGGTGCGTGCTGCAGCCCAACGGGATCCTGCAGCCAGCTGAGCGATACGGCATGGCATCGCGTCGGGAGGAACGTTTCGGGGCCGGAGTCTCGTGTGCGTCGGCGAACTGTCCCTCGACGCCTAACGACGAGTGTTCAAACGCCTATGCGATCCCCTGTGACCGCCCGTCGTACTACGAGCCCCAACGCAGTATGAAGACAACACTTACGCTACACGAGTCCAACCGATCCGCCGTATGAGCTGCGCCGATCACGGTGTCTTTTTCCCAGCTACGGAAGCGGAGACGATTTGGTACTACTACGACGTTCGGTGGGTCCAGCGATGCCGGCGCCGACGGGACGTGGCATCGCCCTTGATACCTACCAGACCGCGTCCACTTACCCCTACGGTGGCGGCGCCGGGGACCACGAGACTCAGCATCTACTACTCGTCGAGTGGCGATTGCTCGACCGTTGCAGGAGGTCCGCGTGCGGCGACAACAACAACGGCCCCCACGAGCAGCGGTCGGTACGCGGCGGCGCGTTACGACAACCGGCACCCGGCCGAGTACTACGTTCAGTTGTCCACCGTCGGAGACGCGAGATCGCGGGGTGATTCCGCCTGCGGTGACCGACCCCTGCCCCGAACGTCCCGGACGGATCAGGGCGTGGGCAATCATTGTCTTGGCGACGCTCCTAATGGCGAGCATGCTGATCTTGCTCCGTCGCCGAAGCAAGATTTCGATAGCGATAGTCGTACTGTGGGTCGCCGGGATCGTACTCGCGATGGGGGCGATGTCGGGATGCGGATCGAGCCTTCGTACGGAACTTCCCCCGCCCATCAGAGCTGGCCAACGGCTAGCCGCCTCGTCCTGGACCGCGAAGTCTCCCACTCTGATCATGTTCGCCCACCCGCGCTGCGAGTGCACGAAGGCGAGCTTGACGGAACTGCGAGGACTGATGTCCCGCGTTGCAGGCAAGATCCACGGCTACGTTCTCTTCGGCGCAGCCAAAGGGGGAGCGGGCGGAGACGTTACGTACAGACAATTGGATCGCCGCCGAGTCGATTCGCGGCGTCACCACGTTGGGCGACGAGGCCGCTCCGAGAAGCCGATCTCTTCGGCGCTACGACATCCGGCCAGGTCATGCTCTATGACGAAGGAGGCCGGCTTCTGTTCAGTGGGGGATCGCTCCGCTGCGGGGCAGCTCGGTGAGCAGCCCGATGCTTCGGGGGCTGCTCGCCGCGATCAGTCAACATCCGTTAGAGAGCCGATGGTTGCGCGAGTACAGATGCCCAGCGCGGTGTTTGGTTGCGCCCTTCACGGGAAGGGGAACAAGGATGTCCGTTGATGGCCCTGGCGACGTGACGCATCGCGTCGGATTGAGATGAATACCACGAGCCCGCCGCCCGGTTCGACGCCAAGGCGGCGGGCTTCGTGGTTCATCGTGCTGTTCCCTGTATCTCGCGGCGGGCAACGTCCTCTTCTTCGTTCCTCTGTCGATAACGAGGGTGATCAGCCATGGACCCGCGTCAACGCGCGAGGCTTCCGCCGCGATCGCGAGTGCGCTCGGCGTGGAGGCCAAGGCGGTGGGCACCGAAGTCAGTTCGGGGCCCGCTCGACTGAGACATCATGCAGGGATGCAACGGAGTTCACGCTCTCCCTCATCCTGCTATCGTCAATCTGCCGGCGTTCCCACCCCCGCCATGGAGCCGGCGCTGGATCGGGGTCATCGCGGGGACAGTCGCGATCTTGGGAATCAATCTCTTGCGCGTCGTCAATCTGATCGTGGTGGCTCGCTATTATCCCGACAAACTCGAGCTCTTCCACATCGCCATCTGAAAGCGCGACCCTGATCGCTCATAGCTCTTGCCTTTTCTCGCGCGTGGGGGGATACTCGTTGCGTCGAGCGCTCACCCGCTCCGGCGCCGATCGCCCACGACGTCCCGTTCGCGCGGGCGAAAGAGTTCATCCGCGCCACGGTCGCGTTCGCGCTGTTCCTCTCCTGCGCAGCAAGCGCGAGCGGTTCGACCAGGCTCTATGCAGGAGGCGGTCGTGGCCGCGGCCCGAGCGTTATAAAGTAATACACACCTGGCTGCACCGCTTCTCGCGCGATTGGACAACCCGTCGCTCCACAATCTTCCAGTTCGGCGTCATCTTGACGTTTGCATTGTTACAGATCATCGACGAACTTTGAATCTCATCTCGGATCAGCGCGGGGTACCGCCCTGCTATTGATGTTCTCGTTCCACGTCATCGTGGCGATCCTCTCTCATCAGGGTTTGGGTGACGCAAGATTTCCTGAATGGATGAACATCCTGGTGCTCGCCGACGAATTTTGCGTCCTAGATTGGCTCAGGTACTTTTCTTACGATCTGGGCCGCCAGATCGCTGCGTTCGTGATGCTCGTCTTGACGGTCATTTGGAATCTCACGCCTCCCGCCAGCTCCCGCCGGTCCCCGAGAATCGGCTGGGCCGCGGGCGCACGAGGCAACGGCGGCGATCCTGATGAGCGCGACCGTGGCGGTGGGAGCATTTGGCGGTGCCGCCATCGGCCTAGGGAGTGATGCGCGATCCTCTCCTCGGCGGCGGTCCTGTACAGGAAGTCGCGGGAAACGGACCCGCGCCATGTCGGAAGCTCACGCCAGGGTGTCCCGGGCTCTTCTGGAACAGCCACAATGACGCGCCTGGCCAGGAGCAGTACCGCCTTGCGCTGGCCGGTGGGACGGCGGATCCAGAAGTGTTCTACAACGCACCGGATTGGGGCCGAAGCGGAGCAATACGTAACT
>ERZ1370068.2121-contig-1283_pt1 | contig 102798 bp, 126 predicted proteins | sample MGYA00561227_ERZ1370068 | MGnify/ENA primary metagenome ERZ1370068 (study PRJEB38410, sample SAMEA6850437) | metagenome | study: Metagenomic assessment of the ecological functions of the soil: analysis of the soil microbiota associated with the...
ACGAGAAATACCCTTGCGCCCATTGACGCGGTGGTGGGCAGAATCTCCCCGCGTGCGTATGAGTAGATGCGCAGGAAATGAGATCATTTCGTCCGGTCCCCGGAGGGGCGGGGTGCCGCTGATGATAAGACCTCCGAACGCCAGTGAGAGGACGATAAAGAACAGTGGCTGGTCGGACAGAAATTCGTATCCAAATACCGAAAAGCGTGCTTCGCAACCGTGTAGGCGATCTTAGTGTGGCGGTTTCGGCGGGAAAAAGCCCGAACTGACGCTCCCTCCGCGTGGACATCGACTCGGCGCATACCGCACTCTGGCCACTGTCACTCGTAGCATTGGAACCGATCAGGGTATGAATTGTTCCAAACCAGACGTGGGACGAGATCCGAACCCGCCATGCTCCGAAATCCTCGTTTGCGCAAAGACACTCTGCTTCCTTGCAGTCCTAAGCTCACTGTGCGTGCTTGCGAACTCGTCCGTCATGGCGAAACCGGCGAAGGACAGGTCCGTCGTGGTCCCGACACCCAAACAAGGACCTGTCCGCACTGACCTGACACCCCGCAACAAGAACGAATGTCTTGCCGTCGCGCAGACACTCAATGAACAGGCGAAGAAGCTGTCTCAGCAAGTCCAAACGACAGGCGTCCCGCGAGAGTTCACTCAGCGTCGGCATCGGACCTGGATCGATCTTGTGGCGAGGAGGATTTCAGAAAGGCGTGGATCAGCATCGAGTGGATGAACGGATGCCTCAACAATTTCACAAAAGATGCTGAGTTGGGCTTCTGTTCACGAAATGAAGGCTACTCTTGCGCACTCAGTCCACGATCAGACGCTTGCTCGCAGGGACGATGATGCTAAACCGAATGAACAAGCGGTGCCGACCTAGAGGGTATAAGCATTTCCGCCCGACTTTGTTCGCCCTCGCCGGCTCGAATGAAGCGACAGCCCAAAGCTCAGGCCCTGCAATAAAATGGATTGCTGATTTGCCCCTCCGAATCGTTCCAATAGCTTCGCCATGCCGCCCGTTGGCTAGGCAGTGCTGGGGAGTGGTGTGCCTGGCGCGGACACAAGAGTAATTCGCCCCTGCCACCGCATTCTTCGCAAAGATAATCCCACGACGGGGCTGCTCCGTGACATGACCCGCATTTCTCGGAACACAAAGGCAAACCGCACTCAGGGCAACCCTCGCCGTGTCTCACCGCGTGATACGACATGGTAGCCGCTCCCTCACTCTAAATTGCCGTCGATATGGACCATATGTCGTGCCGCGCGAACTGTACTTAAGCACGACTGACCCGACGCCGCCCGCTGCTAGCCGCGCGGCCACGCCACCGCCGCGCCGCCGAGAAGGGTGATCAAATCTCGTCGCCTCATGCCAACTTCTCCCTTGGTCGACGCGGCTCTTTGCGACCCGAGCCGGATAAAGCATGCGCGGCCGTGAATGGCCGTTCGATTCCAGCGCGCCGCAGACGGTGCACGCCGAATGCCGGAGTGGCCGGAGCAAATGGATCCTATCGCACCGCGAGAATGAACAGGCGGGGAAATTTCAGCATGACCCTGCCGTCGGAACGTGCCGGATAGGCGAGCCTGATCTCATCGGTGTACTTGGCGGTAAACGTCTCGCGCATCGCCGCGTCAAGCGGCGCGAGGAATGGTCGCAGCCCCGAGCCTTTGAACCATTCGACCACGCCCGCGTGGTTCTCGATGATGTGATTGTAGTGAGTGTGCCAGATGTCGAGATGGCTACACAGCGGACGCAACAGATCGTAGTAGTCCTCCGGCTGCGGCAGGTCGTTGCGCGCCGCGCTGGCCTGCGCGATCGCGGCGGTCCACGGGCCGGACGCTGCGACCTTCTCCATCAGCGTGAGCGCGGGCTCGTTGGTGTTGTCCGGCATCTGCACGGCAAGCACGCCGCCCGGCGGCAACGACTGCCAGCAGCCGCGCCAGCACCTTGGGATGGTCCGGCACCCACTGGAACACGGCATTGCCGAACAGGAGATCGGTGCCCTGTTCCGGCATCCAGGTCGAAAGATCGGCCCTCGACGAAGTGCAGCGTGGCAGCCGCTCGCGGGCCTGCCGCAACATATCCGGCGACGAGTCGACCCCGATGACTTCCGCGTTCGGAAACCGCCTGATCAGCAAGCTCTGTCGAGCTGCCAGGCCCGCAGCCGAGATCGACCACGCGCCTGGGAGAATCGAGCGGCACTTGCGCCAAGCAGATCGCGCGGCGGGCGGGTGCGCTCGTCCTCGAACTTGAGGTACTGCTTGGCGCTCCAGTCTTCGGCCACTCGGCGGCGGTGCGAAGTGTCGGCCATTTCGAATTCTCCTGTGGGCGCGTTCCGGCGAAAGCCGTCGCCCGCACCGAGGGCAGGTCAGACATGCGACGAATCCATGCTGCGAGCAGCTTCATCGGACGTCAGGCGTGGACTCGGGTCGTCCTCCACTCGCGGACGAGAATAACCCTCGTCGGACCGATGATCTAATGATATGATGACAGCAATATTCATATCCATTGGATATGGCAGATGGAGCTCCGGCATCTTCGATATTTCATTGCCGTTGCCGAGGAAAAGCATGTCACGCGGGCGGCTGAACGGCTCGGCATGCAGCAACCCCGCTCAGCCAGCAAATTCGCGCGCTGGAGCGAGAACTCGATGTTCAGCTATTTCGCCGTAAGCCGCGCGGCGTTGAGCTGACTGACGGCCGGTTCGGCGCTACTTGCCGATGCTCGTGCGGTTCTTGTCCCAGATCGATCATGCATTCGCCACGACCAAACGCACGCGCGCGTGGTGAGCAGGGGCAAATTGCCGTAGGGTTCACGAGCTCGGCCCCGTTTCATCCTTTCGTACCGCGCATCATTCGCTCGTAGCGGGGAAACTTTCCCGCTCGTGTCGCTTACTTTGGAGGAAAGCGGGACAACGGACCTCATCGATTATCTGCGCAATGAGCGCGGATCGACGCCGCGTTCATCCGCACGGCGATTTCCAACCAGGAGGGGCTTGCCGTCAATTTGTTGCTGCAAGAGGCGATGGTCCTCGCCCTGCCACGCGCTCATGTCCTCGCCCGTCGTGCAGGCCCGAGCAAGGCTCTGCCCCTTGAAAGCCCTGGCGGACGAAACTTTCATCGTTTACCGGCGTCACAACGGTCCAGGGCTTTACGATGCGATCTTGTCGGCCTTGCAACGCAGCTGGGTTCAGCCCGCACGTCGGGCAGGAAGCACCCCGGATCGTGTCAACCCTGAACCTCGTCGCCGCCGGCCTCGGAGTTTCCTCGTCCCGGAATCGCTGCAACGCATGCGGTTGGATGGCGTCGTGTTCCGCCGCTTGGCCGGCGCCGCACCGCCGCAGGCTCCGCTATATCTTGCGACGCGACGTGGCGAGACGTCGGCGGCGGTCCGGAACTTTCTGGCACTGGTCGGAGCGGCCCGCACACAACGCTTAGGCAGCGCCAACGTCATGTCCGCTCATGGCAATACTTCTTCCACGTGCCAACCGCGCTGGGCAATGTCGGCTCCGCTTCTCTAATCGGCCATTCAGGGTCAAGCGCTTTCAGACTATCCACCACTACAGTGTCGATGTCGCTCACGGGCTCGTGCTTCTCTTCGGAATCGGCACCAGGGGCCCTTCCATCATGGGATCTCGAGGACGAGGTGGAACAATCTTTTGGGCGGCCTTGCCGTCAGACGAACGGTAGGTCCAAGCGGACATGCGAACTCACCTCATCCATCGTCCCGCGAGGGACATCATTCCACCGCTCGGTGGAGCTCGAGTGTCCTTCTATTGGATTAGATGCTGCACGGTTTTCATGCTGCTGCTGTGGCCTGTTCTCGGGTCCAGCGGAACTCGGTGCCGTCAACCCATATGCGGTGCATGATCACAGCCAACCGGCGTGCCAGGGCCACGATCGCCTTTTTCATCCCGCGGCGCCTGGCGATCTGCATCGCCCAGGCTTTGAGCCAGGACCATTTCTTCGACCGCAGCATGCTCTGAGCTGCTTCGTAGAGCATGACCCGCATCATCTCATCTCCGCAGCGTGATATTCTGCCGTTCCGATCGACCTCGCCCGATTGATACTTGGCGCACGTCAGCCCAAACACGGCTCCGACTGCCTAGCAGATGCTCGTCTCCTGACTGAAACATCCAGTCCAGCAAAATGGTCCATGCTGCGCTTCTCCTTCTGATGCTTGAGGCCGTATATCACGGACCTCGTTTCACCATCAGCCTGAAGCGCAGCACCCAAAATCTTCAGCTATCCACAAGCTGCCGGCCGATTACCCCATCTTTTAGGGGTCGCTATCCGATGGACTGCGAACCTGAAATGAATATTCGACCGAAATCATGCACATGTCGGCTAGGGAGAATGGATCATGGACAACAGGGTCACAATCGTACTGTTGGCATTCCTGATTTTCGGGCCTGCCTCGAAGTCCGGTGCGGAGTCGGTACTTCAGCAGATCGGCGAATTCGCCGTTCCCGAAGCGAACCAGGGCGTGGGAGTCGACGCAAAGCACTTCTACGCCGTGGATAACCAAGCCATCGGCAAGTATGACAAAACGACGGGCAAACTCGTCAAAAAGTGGCAGGGCGACAAGAAGGGACCGTTTCTACACCTCGACAGCGCGATGGTGAGGGATGGCAAAATCTACGCGGCGCACTCAACTATCCGGATTGGCCGATGACCAGTTCGTTGGAGATTTTCGACGCAGAAACGATGGAGCATATGGGCACGCGCAGCTTCGGCATCCAGTGGGGCGCGCTGAACTGGGTCGACTGGCATGACGACCACTGGTGGATGACCTTCGCCAACTATGACCTCCCGATTGGCCCCAATAAGACTCCCTATGGCCACAAGGCGAATACACTGATGGTGAAGTTGACGCCTGACTTTCGGCCCGCCGAGTCGTGGACGTTTCCCAAGGTGCTGCTGGATAAGTTTGAACTCATGAGCAACTCAGGCGGTTCGTGGGGCGCCGACGGTTTCTTGTATCTGACGGGACACGATCCGGCCGAACTCTACAGAGCGCGATTACCGAAGGCCGGGTCCGTCCTCGAGCTCGTCAATACGATCCCGATGAACATCAGGGGGCAGGGCATTGCGTGGGATCGCTCACAGTCCGGCACGATCTGCAGGAATCATTCGCGCGACAGCGATGGAAAGGCTAGCGGGCGGTAGTCACCGGGTGACGGTTTTCAAGCTAAGTGAAAAGCCTTAGGAGGGAGGCAGCACGGTGATCGTCCGCTGATGATGCTGTGGATGGCTCCGTTTACGATGGAAGTCGGAGTGCAAAATCGTGCCGGTCCGAGCGGATTGGAGTCCAATGACTCTTCCTGATGCGACGCGATGCTCGCGATGCCGTCCGCTTTTCTTGTTAAAGAAGTCGTCTGCGAAATCTTCGCCCGAGCTGCAATAATGCTTCTACACAGCATCACGCGCCCATGCGTGAACCGGCGTCTAGAGCGATGACACGAAGCGCCGGCAAGACATGACCCTCGACTGGTCGCACTTATAGGACGGCCCCAACGGGAAAATTTAGTACAGGTGCTAGTCCTTGTTTTGGCTGTCGTCGTCCTTGGGCTGGACCTGCTGTTGCTGCTGCTTCCACTGGCTTTGGCAGCCTCTTGTTCCTGGGCAACACTTCTGTGCCGAGGTGCCGGTCGATGACCCCAAGGTCGTCGCTTTGTGCCGCAGCACGATTGCGCCACGACCATCGAGCCCAACGACGTGGAACGCCGCCTCGAGAAAAGTATCCCTCCTCGGATGGAGGGTGCCGTTGTCGGGACGGCTATAAAGGGCACCTGCGGAGGTCCATTTGTCGCGCGCGGCGGCGGCGAGGAAAATGCTAATTAGTTACAATTCTGCGTATTCGAGGTCGTTCAGGTCGGCCACCAGTGGGATCTCACTGCAGCCTGTTGGCAGGTCGGCCTCGACAGGGCAGCAAACCCAGTTGGCCCGACTGACCGACTCCGAGGAGCTTCCAAGATGAACACGCCGAACTACGGATATGGCTGGCAGACGGGCGCTGGCCGGATCGACCGGACCCTCTTCGACGAGGGCCTGCGTCAGCACATGTTGCGCGTCTACAATTACATGGGGATCGGTCTCGTATTGACCGGCCTCGTCGCCTACATCGTTGGCACGACGCCCGCGCTCTACGTGCCAATTTTCTCGACGCCGCTGAAATGGGTGGTGATGCTTGCGCCGCTCGCCTTCGTGCTTTTCTTCTCGTTCCGGATGCAGACGATCTCGGCAGCAGGCGCTCAAGGGATGTTCTGGGCCTTTTGCGCCGTGATGGGCCTGTCAATGGCCTCCATCTTCTTGGTTTTCACCGGAACCAGCATCGCGCGCACCTTCTTCATCGCGGCCGCGATGTTCGGCGCTACCAGCCTCTACGGTTACACGACCAAGCGAGATCTCTCGCAGTTCGGCTCTTTCCTGATCATGGGCCTGATCGGCGTCGTGATCGCAAGCATGGTGAACCTCTTCCTCGCATCGAGCACGCTTCAGTTTGTAGTCTCCATCGTCGGCATCCTCGTCTTCGTCGGGCTGACCGCATGGGATACCCAATCGATTAAGGAGCAGTACGCCGAGAACTTCGACGCTGAATCGCAGCAGAAGCTCGCCGTGTTCGGGGCGTTCTCGCTCTACCTAAACTTCATCAACATCTTTCAACTGCTCCTGAACTTCACGGGCCAGCGCGAAGAATGAATTTGCCCATGCGACATTGAGTATCCTGACCTCGTAATCAGGACCGAAGTCGCGACTGCATCTCGAAAAGCCTAGTCAAAGCCCGCCAATTTGCGGGCCTTTGGCTAGTCTCAGGGAGACCTACCGGTTCGAAAGAGTGCGTGGTGGCGGACGCAGTCGATCACCCGTCCGCACGCGTGCGACGCGCGACCGCAGGGCGCGCCGGCCGGTTGCTTGCGCGGGCCGATTGGGAGCATCATGCTCCCGTGAAGGCGGACGGCTGGGCGCCATCGGGCGACGCCGCCGCCCAAGCCAACATAAGAACGAAGTCAATCAGAACTTCGCGACATTCCAGGGAGGTTGCGATGTCGTTCCGCTTTGCGTGCGGCGCCATGGCGGGCGCCATTCTTGTTACCCTCGCGCCTGCCGCGCTAGCACAGGATTGGCCCAACCGCTCGATCGTGGCCGTCAGCACGGTGAGCGCAGGCAACGCCGCCGATACCGTTGCGCGCATCGTGCTCGATCAGGTGTCGAAGCAGATCGGCCAGTCCTTCGTGATCGAGAACCGCACTGGCGCCGGAGGGACGATCGGATCCGCCTCGGCCGCCAAGGCCGATCCGGACGGCTACACCATCCTGCTGTTGACGGCCTCGCAGGGCTCTGCCGTCGCCCTGTACAAGAGTCTGCCCTACGACCCGCTGCACGATTTCGTTCCGGTCGCGCTGTTCGGCTTGCAGCCGAGCGTGCTGGTCGCCGCACCGTCGAAAGGCTGGACGTCCGTCACCGAGCTGGTGGCCGCCGCCAAGGCTAACCCGGGCGCGTTGAACTTCGCCTCCGCCGGCCTCGGCTCCGCCTCGCACTGGGCCGGCGAGCGGCTACGACTGGCGGCCGGCATCAACGTCCAGCACATTCCGTTCCGCGGTCCGGTCGACGCCTTCACCGAGGTGATGACCGGACGCGTCGACTTCTACTATCTGCCGATCGCGCCCGCGCTGCCGAACATCAGGGACGGCAAGGTGGTGGCGCTGGCGGTGAGCACGTCGAAACGGGCGCCGACGCTGCCGAATGTTCCGACGGTAGTGGAAGCCGGCTATCCCGACGCGCAGTATCTGTTCTGGGGCGGTCTCGCCTTGCCGGCGAAGACCCCGCGCGCCATCGTCGATCGGCTGCACGCCGAAACGCAAAAGGCGCTCGCGGTGCCGGCGGTGCAGGAGAGATTGGCCGCATTCGGCGTCGAGCCGATGCCGATGACGGTGGACGAGTTCGGCAAATTCTACCGCGACGACGTCGCGGCGATCGTCAAGCTCGCGAAAGACGTCAACCTCGTGCCGACCAACTGACGCGCCGCGCGTGCCCGGCGCGTTGGACCATTTGACAATTGCACCGACAGTGCGCCTTGGTTCCTTACGCGCAACCAAACCTTGCGTTTTTGTCCCCAGCACCCGATCGGGCCAGCGGCATCAACGCCGTGGACCTGGAAGACTGACTTTGCAATGTCGAGACCGATTGTCGTGACCGCTTGCATGAGTAGCTCCTCTGAATCGTGGGAGCCTTAACAGCGCCCACATCCGTGGCACTCACGTGCCGGTGGAGGAGCCGTCCACAGCATCAAAACCAGACTCATGCACCGCACAAATAGTCCGCAGGAAGTAAGCCGATCACGTGGAACTGTTGATTGACCACGGGCCGTAAAACAGGGACCATCCACCCGTTCTCAGTGTTTGTTTCGACGCGATTCCTCCCTGAACAACCGGGACATGGCATGACAAATCGATGCACGACGGCCCAATCCACCGAGGTAGTCCGGCGATGGGCACCTCCCGCGATTGTGACGCTCGCGGCCACGGCCGCCCTGACGGCGCTGACTGCGGCTCCGCCCGCCGACGCCGCGCCCCGCCAGGCCCGTCCCGAGCATACCACCGAGGGGGCGGCTCCGCGCGTCGCGGGCGAGCCGATCATGGCGATCGTATCGATCAAGAGCCAGAAGGTGACCATCTACGACGCCGACGGCTGGGTCCTGCGCGCGCCGGTGTCGAGCGGAACTGCAGGGACGCGAGACGCCAGCCGGCGTCTTCAGCGTCGTGGAGAAGGACAAGGACCATCGCTCGAGCCTCTATGACGATGCCTGGATGCCGCACATGCTGCGCATCACCTGGAACGGCATCGCGCTGCACGGCGGGCCGTTGCCCGGATATGCGGCCTCGCACGGCTGCGTGCGGATGCCCTTTGGCTTTGCGGAGAAGCTGTTCGACAAAGTCCGCATCGGCACGCGCGTGATCATCTCGCCGAGTGACGCGGAGCCGGTCGAGTTTTCCCATCCGGCGCTGTTCGTCCCGAAATCTGCAGGCCATCGCGGCCGCGCCGGCGCGCGCCGAAACGCTCGCCCGCGAGGCGGACGAGGCCACCAAGCTGGCTCAACAGACGAAGAACGCTGCCGCCCTTGCGGTGAAGGAGGCGGCCCCGCTCACGGCGGCGCTGCGCAAGCTTGAATTGGCCAAGACTCGCGCCGATGCCGCGCTTGCGGTCGCAGAGAAGGCGCTCGCCGCCGCCAAGACCGACCAGGCCAAGGCACGAGCCGAGGACCAGAAGCAGAAGGCCGCTGCGAAAGTCGAGGAACTGCAGACGCAGCTCGACGCCGCCAAGGCCAACGCGAAGTCCAAGCTCGACGCTGCCGCGGCGGCCCAGGACGCCGCCAAGGCGGCCGAGACCAAGAAGGCCGACGCCGCCAAGGCGGCAAGCGAGGCAAAGCTGGCGCTCGAGCCGGTCTCGGTCTTCATCAGCCGCGCGACGCAGAAGCTTTACGTGCGGCGCAACACGCATAAGCGGCTGCCGGACGGGGGCGAGGTGTTCGATGCGACCATTGAGGTTCCGGTCACGATCCGCAATCCCGACAAGCCGATCGGCACGCATGTGTTTACGGCCGTGGCGCGCACCGACGGGGCCTGCGCTGGACCGCGGTCACGATCGACAGCGGGGACGTCGCCAAGGCCGCGCTTGACCGCATCACCCTCCCGCAGGATGTGCTCGATCGCATCGCGCCAACCGCATTGCCGCGGTCCTCGCTCATCATTTCGGACGAGCCTCTGCACCGCGAGACCAACTATCGCACGGAGTTCGTCATTGCGCTGAACGACCAGCCGCAGGGCGGCATCATCACCCGCCCGCGCTCGCCCGATACCCGCGTCGGCTTCGCTGGGATGGCTGGGGTTTCAACAATACGCCCGGGCGCGGCGGCCAGTTCTACGATCCGCGGCAGAACAACCGGAACTATTATCAGCGCCCACAGCGCTGGTGGTGAAGACGCGGCGCGTCGCGAGCAGGCCGCATGGCACGCAGGGAATGCGCAATGGCGGCCCTGTTCCCTGCTGAGCGCATCGGTGGTCTAGCATCGCTACAACCCGCAACGCTTAGGCTTGCGGCCGATGTCCGCTACGGGGTCATTCGCGTCGCTCCGACGGGCAGCAAGGCTTCGCCGAATGTCCGCTATGCCTTCAATGGCGACCGAATCTGTGCGTCGCAACGAACCGACGCGAATGGGATGGACCGGCCGTGCTCCCGCCCCGAACCGCTCAGAGGATGACCGGGGGCTTAGAAGCACGAGGAGCACATCGCCATGTCCCATAAGACAGCCGCTACAGTCGCTCACACCATTGGCATCGATACAGGCAAGAACACCCTGCATTTGATCGGCCTCGACGACCAGGGGGCAATCGTTTTGCGGGAGAAGATTGCCCGCGGCCGGATCGCGGCCCGGCTCGCCAATGTGCCGCGGTGCTTGATCGGAATCGAAGCTGGCATGGCGACGCACTATGTGGCTCGCGAGCTAGGTGCGCTCGGCCATGACGTAAAGCAGGTACCGCCCGCTTATTCCAAACCGTTCCGGCAAGGCCACAAGAACGACTTCAGAGACGCCCACGCGATCGCGGAGGCTGTCCAGCGGCCGTCCACACGCTGCGTTCCAGTGAAGACCGACGATCAGCTTGATCTACAAGCACTGCACCGGGTGCGATCTCGCCTGGTCGGCCAACGAACGGCTGTGATCAATCAGATCCGCGGCTTTCTCTTGGAGCATGGCATTGCGGTACGTCAGGGGCTTCGCTTCCTCCGCCAACAACTTCCGGACATCTTGGCTAAACGCAGCGACGTGTTGTCACCTCGTATGATCAGGATCATGGAAGACCTCAGCGGCGATTGGCGCCGTCTCGATGAGCGCATCGAACACCGGGCAGTGGGCGGGCATCCAGACCGCGGCGGAGCCGATCGGGGTGGAGTTGGCGCCACTCGCCATTCGCGACGCCGCTGAGATTGATCGCACGGTCGCCGTATTCGCGCGCGAGCCCAATGGTGGGCTCATCGTGCCGCTAAGCTCAGGCGCAACCATTCACCGGCATAAGATCACATTGCGATCGCTGCGCGGCATCGATTGCCGGCGATCTATCCGTTCCGCTACTTTGCCGCCGCGCGGCGGCCTGGTCGTCCTATGGGCCCGATCTGACCAGATGCAGTACCGGCGCGCGGCCGGACTACGCTCGACCGCATCCTCAAGGGAGAGAAGCCGGCCGACCTGCCGGTGCAGCGGCCGACCGAAGTACGAGCTCGCGCTCAATCTCAGAGACGGCGAAGGCGCTGGCACTGCAACGTGCCCGCACGCTGCTCGCTCGCGCCGACGAGGTGATCGAGATGAAGCGGCGCGAGTTCATCACGCTGCTCGGCGGCGCGGCGGCGGCGTGGCCGCTCGCGGCGCGCGCGCAGCAGCCGGCGATGCCGGTGATCGGGTTCCTCGACGCCAGTATCGCCGGACGGGTTTACGGAACGTCTGCGCGCATTTCCGCCAGGGCCTGAAGGACGACCGGCTATGTCGAAGGCGAGAACGTAGCGATCGAATACCGCTGGGCCGAGAATCAACTTGATCGGCTGCCGGCGCTGGCGGCCGAACTGGTTCGCCGGCAGGTCGCCGTGATCGTCACGCTCGGCGGCACCGCTTCGGCGTTCGCGGCCAAGGCGGCAACCACGACGATACCCGATCGTCTTCGCCGTCGCCGAAGACCCGGTCAAGCTTGGTCTTGTCGCGAGCCTCGCCCGGCCGGGCGGCAATCTGACAGGCATCAATTTTTTCACGGGCGAGTTGGTGGCAAAGCGGCTGGAGCTCCTACGCGAGCTGGTGCCCGCTGCCGCGCGTGTGGCGATGCTCGTCAATCCAGCCAATCCTGCGCGTGCGGAGTCGGCACGTTGAAGAGAGGCGGAAACGGCTGCGCGCGCTATGGGGCTGCAAATCCGGGTCTTCAACGTCAGCACCAGCAGCGAGATCGATGCGGCCTTCGCAACGCTTGGGCGCGAGCGGCCCGACGCGCTCCTCGTCAGCCCCGACCCCTTTTTCATCGGCCGGCGCATCCAACTTGCCAATCTGGCGGCACGCCACGCGATACCCGCGTCGTATTCGGTGCGCGACCATGTCGAGGCTGGCGGGCTGATGAGCTACGGAACCAATGTTGCGGATGCGTATCGTCAAGTCGGCATCTATACCGGCCGCATCCTTAAGGGCGCGAAGCCCGCAGACCTGCCGGTCGTGCAGTCGACCAAGTTCGAGCTGGTCATCAATGCCCAAACCGCACGGATGCTCGGCCTCGAACGTGCCGGCGACGCTGCTCGTCGCCGCCGACGAGGTGATCGAATGATCCGCCGCGAGTTATTGGCATCGAAAAAAGCCCCGTGGAATCGGCACTTCTGGCCGCATAAAGTGTCACACCCCGGTCGAGTGTGACACTTGGCGTTCCGGTTTGTTCTTGGCGATCATGCTGGTTCGTGACGCACCATCGCAGAAGGATGCCGGCTAATGGGGATTGGTCGCTCTGCTTTTTACGACACGCCCGAGGCCCGTTGTGCCGCCAATTCTCTCAGGAAAGCCGCTGCCCACCATGAGACGTCATGATCCTGGAGCGGTCCGATCATCCCCTGCCAGCGGGTGACGCGCTCCTCATAACTCATTTGGAGCGCATCACGGATCGCCTCCGCAACCTCAAGTTTGTCATTTGGATTGACTATAAGTGCGCCCGCCAGTTGCTGAGCTGCACCCGCAAACTTGGAAAGGATCAAGACCCCGGATCTGTAGGATCCTGAGCCGCGACGTATTCCTTCGCGACCAGGTTCATGCCATCTCGCATCGGTGTGACAAGTGCAACGAGTGCAAGCCGGTAAAGGCCGGCGAGTACAGATCGAGAATAAGCACTGGTGACGTATTGGATTGGCACCCAGCCGGGCTCGCCCAACGAGCCGTTTATCCGCCCGAGGGTTTCATTCACGGCCCGGCTTAGCGCCCCATACTCTGGGACTTCGCTGCGGCTTGTTGGTGCGATCTGAAGATAGGTGACGCGTCCCCGCTGATCGGGGTTGTTGATGAGAAAGCGCTCATACGCTTCCATTTTCTCTGGAATGCCTTTTGAGTAGTCGAGACGATCGACTCCGATAATCAATTTGCGGGAGCCAAGGCCAGCGATCGTCTGACTGACAATCCGATTTGAGCGTGAGCGCGCGGCCACTTGCTCAAAGCTGTTCACGTCGATGCCGATTGGAAAGCTTTTCACGCAGGTGCTCTTTCCGTCCACGTCCAGCACATCCGACTTTTGAGGGATGGCGCCCAGTTCCTGTATGAGCCCTCGCCTGAGGTTGTCGGCGTCCCGCTCGGTCTGCACGCCAACGAGATTGAAATCCATGATCGAGCGCAGAAGATCTGTGCTTCCTGGAAGTGTTCCGAGCACCTCAGGAGCCGGCCAAGGGATATGATGAAAGTACCCGATCGGATTGGTGAGGCCGAGAGCTCTCAACTCGGCCGCTAGGGGGATCAGATGATAGTCGTGCACCCACACGAGGTCGCTCGGACAGACAAGTTTCGCAAGCGCGCTTGCAAATGTGCGGTTAACTCGCAAGTAGCCGGCATAGTCGGCTCGCGAGAAATCGGACAGGCCCACCCGGTAGTGCATCGTTGGCCAGAGCGCCCGATTGGCGAAACCATTATAGTACTCCTGACGATCAAGCGGCGTCAGGTCCATCAGCGCGTACTGAACCCGCCCTTTGTCGACCATTCTGGGCTGGGATGCAGGTTGGGAAGCTATCTTGCCGCTCCAACCGAACCAGAGGCCTTGATAGGCTTGAAATGCCTCTCGCAATGCAACGGCCAAGCCGCCCGCGGTTCCTTTGTCCGCGGCATCGGGAAGCGATACCCGGTTAGAGACGACGACGAGACGAGGCAAAGAAGCGCTCCAAGACGTCTCTTCTCGTAAAACGTACAGCAGCCGTCGCCGCCCAGCAAATAGACCGCGAGCACATCGGAGCAGGCGGCGGGAGTAAAACCGCAGGGCTTTTCACAGGACGGAAGCCGTTGGTTGCTTCCGGGAGGCCGGTCGGTGCTCAACGAAAGGAGCAATCGGCAGGTAGGGCCGGGTTCGCGCGACACGCTCGGCTTGCTGGAGGGCGATGAAGGCTCGCCATTTCGAAGGATGGATCCTGCGGAAGGCGCGGAATTGTCGCTTCTCGGCTGGACTTAACGTCGCCTCATAGGCTCGCCAGGAGCGAGTCTCATATCGCCAAGCGAGAACCGCGAAGACGGCAAGCGCGATGGGGGCGGCCAAGGGAATCATGGCTGCTAGATTATCAGGATTCACGCCGCCGCGCCGCCGAGCAGCGATATGAACTCGCGCCGCTTCACTCGTGATGTGCAAGCGCCTGACGAACGGGCTGCCGAAGCCGCGGCCGTTACCCAGTTCAGTCTGAGCGATGAGCAGCGAAAGCGGCACACACGATTTTGCGCATGAAGTAGGATTGACTATCCTGAATTTGCGCAAAAGGCCGCCGGCGCCCGGCCAAGGGCCGCGAGTCGGTGCAGCGGGCAATCAGGCGCGCCTTCGCCGCGAGCGGCAGCCTCAAGGCGCTGACCTGGAGCGCGCGATCTATGAGTGGACACACGCCTGCCGCCGCCGGCGGGGTTGCTGCAAGTCAATGCCATTCGGTAATCTATTCGCGACGCCAGGCGGACGCCGCACGATGTGTGATCCGGTCGGTCGTCGGCCCCGGCATCGGGCGGCCGGATCCTGTGGCGATTGCGTAACAGCAAGGAGGATCGATCACGATCGGCGGCGCAGCGCCCGGCCGTGCGCCTTCGCGCCCAACTACTTTTTCTGGAGTTGGCTATTTCGCCTCGTCGAGATCGGCTGCGTCGCGTCCTTTTCCTCGACCCGCGCTCGGTTGGACAGCAGCCGCTTCGTTGTTCGCCACAAGCTCAAGCTGGGTGACCGTTTTAGCCGCATTCCCGCGATATATTCCTCTAGTTGATCAAGCTCAGCATCGGTTAAATCATCGAACGGACTGCGCTTCTCGATCTGGCTCTGCTTGGGCAAAAGGCTGACGACAGACGCGAGATAGACCTCGAGGCTTTCGTTCGCGGACGCGCTCGAATCGACGTCGGCACCGTGTTTGGCAGAAGTCTTCATGCAGCAGCGCAACAGCAAGCTCATTGAGTTTGCTTCTCGCCCGACCGGCCGACCTGGACCGCCAGGATTTCCGGGCTTGAACGAACCTGCATTTGCTTTTCTGAGCGTGTGCGCCATAACCGATTTTAGCCCGATTGGGTCCAATTTAAAACGGCAATTCCGGACGCGCCTGTTCAAAAGGCATCAACACATGGCCCTCGGCCGGCCGTAGAGCGATTTCATGCTTGGCTCCGCCGGGCGCCCGCTGCCGCATTTTGTCACGGTCTGCCGGATCACTTCCTTCGATCAACGCGCTTGCGCTCCCGGTAACGACGCGCACGCGCTCGCTCGTCTGCTCGCGCATGTCGTCGGGCGCAGGTCGCGGTCCATGTCCCAGGGGCCTTTTTCGATGCGAGCCAGGAGTCGTGACCCAGCCGGGTCAAAACAAGTTTGCGCTCTTTGCCGCCAGGCATTTCGAGCCAAACAATTTAAAGATGAGAGCGGATAGGCCGCCTCGCGAGACTTCTTCTGATGGCTTCCGTCGCAGCCTCGGTTTCCAGGCGACGCAAGCCCCCGAGATTCCGCGAACGTCCTTGGATCCTCGTCGCTATCGGCGCACAGCCAAGCTCTTCGGCAATTCGGTTAGTGGCCGAGCTCCAAACGATCGAATAAGCCGATGAGAAAAGAGGCCCAGCGAGGGGCGTCATCGCTCATATCAAACCTCCGAAAAAGCGAAACTCCATCTGCGTGCGATCTTAGAACAGCAGAGCGGTTCAGAGCAGCCTGGTGCCCCTCAGGATGCGTCCCCAAGAGTGCGCATTGTTCACCTCGCATTTGCGATCTGATGCTTCGCCGCGGCGATGACGTTCTCGGGAGTGAAGCCGAACTTCTTCTGCAACTCCTTGAGCGGCGCGGAGGCGCCGAAGGTCTCCATGCCGATGCTGTGACCGCTCGGCGCCGACATATCGGGCCCAGCCGAGGGTGGACCCTTTTTCCACCGAGACGCGCGCGCTGACCGACTTCGGCAGCACCTGCTCGCGATACTCCGGGTGGTCGGCGGCAGTAATGCTCGAACATCTCCCATGACGGCATGCTCACCACGCGGGCCTTGATCCCTTCGGCCGTGAGCGCTTCGTACGCTTCGACGCAGAGCGCCACTTCACTGCCGGTCGCCAGCAGCAACACCTGTGGCCGGCCGTCGTCGGCATCGGCGAGAATATAGGCGCCGCGCCGCAGGCCGTCCGCGCCGGCGTATTTCGTTCGGTCCAGCGTCGGCACCGCCTGCCGTGTCAGAATCAGCGCGACCGGTTCGTGGCGGAAACTCGCGATGACGCGCCAGGCTTCGACCGTCTTCGTTGGCATCCGCCGGCCGCAGGGTGATGAGTCCGGGGATGGCGCGCAGAGACGCCAGATGCTCCACCGGTTGGTGTGTTGGCCCGTCTTCCCCGACCCCGATGGAATCGTGGGTAAAGATGTGGATCACCGGAATTTCCATCAAGGCGCTCAAGCGGATTGCCGCGCGGCCGTAGTCGCTGAAGATCAGGAAGCCTGATCCGAACGGTCGGATCTTCGACAGGGACAGGCCATTGAGGATGGCGCCCATCGCGTGCTCGCGAATACCGAAGTGGAGATTCCGCCCGCCGGGGTTCTCGGCGCTGAAATCTCCGGCGCCTTCAAAGGTCAGCCGCGTCTTGCATGAGGGCCCGAGATCCGCCGAACCGCCGAGCAGCCACGGCACGTTCTTGGCGAGCGCGTTCAGCGCCTGGCCCGGATGCGTCTCGCGTGGCGACGCCTTTGCCGTCGGCGGCAAACGCCGGCAATCCGTTGTCCCAACCCTCCGGCAGCTCGCGCCGCAGCATCCGATACCCTTGCTCGGCGAGCTCAGGATACTGCCGTCGATACTCCTCAAACTGCAGCCCACCAGGCTCGATGCAGCGCCAAGCCCCGCGCGCCCGATGCCCTGCCTCGAAATGCTCGCGCACGCTCATCAGGAACAAGGAACTTCGCGTCTGGCGGCCAGCCGTAATGACGCTTGGCCAGCCTGATCTCCTCCTCGCCCAGCGGCTCGCCGTGCGCCGCGCTCGTGTCCTGCTTGTTCGGCGCGCCATAGGCGATGTGGCTGTCGACGATGATCAGGGTTGGTCGATCGTTCGTGCTCTTGAAGGTCCTGAACGCACGCTCGAGCATCTCCAGGTCGTTGGCGTCGCCGACGCGCGTGACGTTCCAGCCGTATCCGATGAAGCGCGTGGCCACGTCATCGCTGTACGCCAGCGCCGTATTGCCCTCGATGGTGATGTGGTTGTTGTCGTAGATCCAGCAGAGGTTGTCGAGCTTGAGGTGTCCCGCCAGCGAGGCGGCCTCGCCGGAGATCCCTTCCATCATGCAGCCGTCGCCGCACAGGGCGTAGACGTCATAGTCGAAGAGCTCGAACGCCGGACGATTGAAGTAGCTGGCCAGCCAGCGCTCCGCGATGGCCATGCCGACGCTCGTCGCCAGCCCCTGTCCCAGTGGTCCTGTCGTCGTTTCGACGCCCGACGTCCAACGGTATTCCGGATGGCCGGGACATTTGCTGTCAAGCTGCCGGAAGTGCTTGATGTCCTCCAGAGTTACCGACAATTGTCCGAGCGTTTCGTACTTGGGATTGACCGCCTTCACTCCGGTCAAGTGCAGCATCGCGTAAAGCAACATCGACGCGTGACCAACCGACAACACGAAGCGGTCGCGGTTGGGCCAGATCGGATGGTTCGGGTCGAAGCGCAGGATGCGTTGCCACAGACAATAGACCACAGGCGCCAGCGCCATCGGCGTTCCAGGGTGACCGGAGTTGGCTGCCTGTACGGCATCCATCGCCAGCGTGCGGATGGTGTTGACGCACAACTGGTCCAGCCGGCTTGGTCATCGGCTCGTTAGCATCGGATCCTGCGTGCGCCGCGGCATCAGTTAGGGTCATCGTCCTACCTCCCGCATCACTTACGTTTTTTCTAGGAGCGAGCCGGTCCGGGCGGCAGATTTCGACGGAGAACATCGGTTCCCGCCCACAAGCGAAATCCGCCGCGAAAAGCGTTGGCATTTTCCCCGCACGACACCGCCGAGGCAGTGCGTCGAGGTTGTTGACGTTACCTCCTCCGAGCACCGTTTCGTCAGGCCGCAGGGCCGCTACTGAGCCGCTCAACGACGTCGGCCACGTGACGCCTCCACTTCTTCTTACCGTTGCGCTCCAGGCCGGCACGTCCGCACGTAATCCTCGTAGGTGCCTTTCTTGTACGGCAAATGGCCGAGCTCCATGGATTTCACCGCGCCGTCGGCGATCAAAGCAGTGCCGAGTCCTGTTCCCAACCCGAGAAACAGCATCTTGCCGCCTTCGTAGCTTCCCAAGGCCTGCATGGCGGCGTCGTTCATTACTTTGACCGGACGACCGAACGCCTGCGCGAAGTCAAACGCGATCCAGCCCCGCCCCAGATTCACAGGCTCCGCTGACGGCCGGCCGCCCAAGACCGGACCGGGATAGCCGATGGAGACCACATCATACGTCCAATCCGCGGCAAGCTTCATGAACTCCTTGCAACCATGCGTTTGGGAGTGAGCTTTGGTCCGGATGGAAACGACGCCGACTTTCTGATTGCCCGGTGGCTAGGATCTTTACCGAAGTGCCACCAACGTCGACGACCAAAACGCTCTTGACCCGGTTCCGACGTCCTGCCACGGCCTTGAGAGGGGACTTCATTGTATCAGATTGATCTTGCCGCATTGCTGCGCGCTTGCGCCTCCCGACGGACGGCGACTTGACGCTCATGGGCATTCCGCCCAATTTATGTTTGCTGTTGTCCTCATCTGAGCTCGCTGCGACAAGTGCCGTTTACGTCACGCCTGCTGCGTATTCAGATCGTCATCTCCTGCTAACGGGTCGGATGACGAGCGGATTATCCCGAGTCAACTCGACTTCCTCCTTCTCATGGCGGATCACAAGGCGTTCACCCTCACGCAGCATGTACTCCACCCCTTTGCTTCCAAGGACAAATCCTTTTGATGGAATGTCCGTTAAGCCGAACCGATCAACGCTGGAAATGTCCGTTCATTTGGGGTGAAGCGGTCATGCCGACATCGCGCTCGAAATAACGAGATTCACCACCGATTGGCCGATAATTGGTCGATTCAGACACCTGCCCCAAACTCGTCATGCCGCCTGATCGGGAGGTTGCCAATCGCCCTTGCCGACATGACTGCTATCGTCGGTGGCGCGCACGACCGTTACGCCGCAGGGCGCCTCGGCGGTGACCTGGGCGACGACCTTCCCAGCGTATGAACCAAGCATCGGGGCGCCAATCACGATGTGATGGACGTGGTTTGAGCGCGCGAAATCGAGAATGGCGGCTGCGACGTTGCGCGACTCGAGCAGGTGGTATGAGACCTTGCCGCGCGGCAACTGCAGAGGCTGTGCCCAGCTTCTCAATTCTGCGAGCCGCTGGACATGGATGTTCTCTCCCGCCGCATCGACATTTTCGTCGATCCCGATGAGCGACGTGGGCATGACGTTGACGCAAGCAAGCCGCGCGCCCGGCGTATTCGCCAACGCCGATGCGGCGGTTTCAAGCAGGGCTTGCCTCAACTCCTCGAGGTCCGGGCGTAGATCGACAACCGTCAATATTATTGGCGGGCGTGGCGGCGGTTTGGTCGCGCTCGCAAGGATCTTGTGGATCATCATCGGCGCGCGCAGCCGGCGGCCGAGCGCCGTCCTCCAGCCGCTCCGCTGCGTGCGCACGGCGCGCTCGGTCAGTTCGACGAGATCCGGATGACGCAGATCGAACAGAAGATCCGTTGCGCTGCCATAGCGGGCATCTGGCGCGGGCTCGAGGCATCGCAGAATGATCTCTTGCAGCGCGGGCGGGGTCTCGGGTCGCAGATTTCGAGGGGGACCGGGTCGCGCCAAACGCGCCGGCGTACCTTTTTCATTCGCGCCGGCCGGCCGAATGGGGACGACCTGTCGTAAGCTGGTAGAGGATCGCGCCGAAGGCATAGATATCGCTACGCTTGTCCGAGCGGACCCTGAAGAGCTGCTCCGGCGCCATGTAATCGGGCGTCCCCGTCGGACGATGGAACTGCTCCTCTAGGAGATCGGGAAGCTGCTTCGTGACGCGACAGGCCAAAGTCGATCAACACGGCCTCTCGGTCGGGCGGAAAAGAATGTTGGCCGGTTTGAGGTCGAGGTGCAGCACGTGCTGATCGTGCAGATCGGCGAGGGCGGCGGACACTGCGATGCCGATCGTAATAACCTCGCTCACCGGGGCGACCCGATCGAAATACCGCTTGAGTAGCGTCGGGCCGTCGACGTACTCCATGACAATGTAAGGCTGTACCGGCGAAATCTCCGTTCGCGACCCACCGGGGCACATGCGGGCCACGAACTTCAGCCATGATCATCTGCTCGACCTCGAAGCCGACCAGCAACGAAATGTCGCCTTCGAAGTCGAGCAGGGGCACCTTCATGATTATGGGAAAATCGACGTCATCCCGGCGCACACGCCAGATATCCGCCATGCCGCCGCGATGAAGGCGCTGCTCCAAATGGAAGCCGTCAATCGTCATGCCGACCGCCAGCTGCGCCTTGGCCATACGGTCAAATCCCCAGCGTCAGGCGAGCCGCCAGGATCTCCGGCAGCCCGGCCGCGCGGATCTTGCGCGCGGCGAGGTCGGCGTCGTAGGGCACGCGCACATAGGTCAAGCTGTTGCGCATGTCGTCGAAGAGGCCGTAACAGGCGGCCGGATTGCGGTCGCGCGGCTGTCCGACCGATCCGAGCACGGCGAGCCATCGGCGTTGTGCGAGCAGGGGTCTGCCTCCCCTCCGCCGGAAGATGCCGCTGCGCCGGCGTCATCGCGGTTGCATGGAAAGCGCGGGGAAGTGGGTGTGCCCGCAAAACGTCAGCCGACGGTTCGTGGCCATGAAGCTCTGCTCGGCCTCGCGCGCACCGAAAATGTAGATCCAGGTGTCTGGAGCGCAGGCGCTGGCGTGGACGAAGAGCCGGTCGCCCTCCTCCGCGGTGAGAGGAGGTTAGCGAGGAAAGTCTTCTGCGGGTCGTCCAGACGCGACCGTGTCCAGCTGATCGCTTCCTGCGCCTCCGCCACCATCCCCTCGCTCGGGTCTGCTACGGCAGCATCGTGATTTCCGCGAACCACCACCGCGCCGGCGTCGACCAGGCCGGCGACGCGATCGACGACCCAGTCGGATCCGCGCCGTAGCCCACGAGGTCGCCGAGAAAGACGTAGCGGTCGACCTTGGCGCTCTCGGCGTCGGCAAGGCAGGCGGTCAAGGCCTCGCGGTTGGCATGGATGTCGGCGAGGAGAGCGATCAGCATGACGATCCCGGAGCCTCGGCGGACGGACCGGCCGCGCGGCCGCCTCTGCATTCGCCAGCCGATCGTCGCTCGCAAAAATGCCGGGCGTCAACCAAGCAATACAATGATCAGATAGGCGATGCCGAGAGCGCTGACGCCGCAGGCGGCGCTCAGCAACAGGACGCGCTGAAATCGAGTCATTGTGCTCTCCTCGGGAAGCTCGCTAGCATCCGGTTGAAGCGCGGATGCGCTCCGGCGATCAACTGCTTTCCAGAAACCGCAGGGGCCGGAGCGACGTTCGCTCCGGTCCCATTGTTTGGGAGCTCCGATGTAAGACACACTACAGTTTGAAGATGTCCCGCTTGTAGGTCTCGGGGACGAAGATCGAGCCGATGATGAAGGTCATGAGCGCCACGACGATCGGATACCAAAGGCCGAAGTAGATGTCGCCGGTCTGACGCCACCATCGCGAACGACGTGGCCGGCAACAGGCCGCCGAACCAGCCGTTGCCGATGTGATAGGGCAGCGACAGGCCGGAGTAGCGGATGCGGGTCGGGAACAATTCGACCAGCGCGGCGGCGATCGGGCCGTACACCATCGTCACGTAGATCACCAGGATGGTGAGAATGGCGATGAGAGTCAGTTTCTGAGCGCTGAAGATGTCGAACATCTGGGCGAAATTGACGAGCCCGGCCTTCGGATCGATTGGAATTTTCACGATCGACGGGTTGTTGGCGCCGGGATAGCCAGCCGCGGTCAACGCCGCGCCGACATCCTTGGCGAAGTTGGGATCGTTTGCGGCGTACTCCTTGTCGCCGATCCTGACTTTGGCGATGGTGCCGCCAGGCGCGTCGACGGTCGTCGCGTTCACGGAGCTGCGTGCCAGCAGCGCCTTGGCGATGTCGCAGGGCTTCGTGAACTTCACGGTGCCGGTCGGGTTGAACTGGAACGAGCAGTCCGCGGGATCGGCAATGATGGTGACCTTCGTATTCTCCTGCGCCTCATACAGCGCCGGGTTGGCGGTAGCGGTCATCAGCTTGAAGAGCGGGAAGTAGGTCAGCGCCGCGATCAGGCAGCCCGCGAGGATGATCGGTTTGCGGCCGATCTTGTCGGAAAGCGCGCCGAACACGATGAAGCCGCCGGTGCCGAGGATCAGCGACCACGCAATCAGCACGTTCGCCGTGAACGCGTCGACCCTCAAGATGTTCTGCAGGAAGAACAGCGCGTAGAACTGGCCGGTGTACCAGACCACGGCCTGGCCGGCGACGAGGCCGAACAGGGCGAGCAGCGCGATCTTGGCGTTCCTCCACTGGCCGAAAGCCTCGGTCAGCGGCGCCTTCGACATCGAGCCCTCTTCCTTCATCTTCTGGAAGGCCGGACTCTCCTGCATCTGCAGCCGGATCCACACCGAGATGGCCAGCAGCAAGATCGAGACCAGGAACGGAATGCGCCAGCCCCAGGCGGCGAACGGCGTGATCTTGGCACCCGCCGCCGTCGTCACCTCGGCAAAGTTGGCGTTCACGTAGATCTGCGTGAACATGATGACGACGAGCGAGAGCAGGAGGCCCAGCGTCGCGGTGGTCTGGATCCAGCTGGTGAAGAAACCGCGTCTGCCGGGCGGCGCGTGCTCCGCGACATAGATCGCCGCGCCGCCATACTCGCCGCCGAGCGCGAGGCCCTGGGCCATGCGCAGCGCAATCAGCACGACGGGCGCCACGAACCCGATCGTGTCGTAGCTCGGCAGGCAGGCCGACCAGGAAGGTCGACGCACCCATGATCAGGATGGTGATGAGGAAGGTGTACTTGCGGCCGACGAGATCGCCCAATCGGCCGAACACCAGCGCGCCGAACGGCCGCACCAGGAAGCCAGCGGCGAAGGCCAACAGCGCGAAGACGTTGCGCGTCGCCTCCGGGTACTGGCTGAAGAACTGCGCGCCGATGATGGCGGCCAGCGAGCCGTAGAGGTAGAAGTCGTACCATTCGAAAACGGTACCGAGCGAAGACGCAAGAATGACCCGCTTCTCTTCGCGGCTCATCGGGCGGCTTCGTACCGCTGTATCAACCATTGTTGCCTGGACAGACATGTGCTTGTCCCCTTGGTCGGGCGCGCGCCGAGCGCCGCAGACGCTCCATCGAGATTTCTCAGAACTTTGGTCGCTAGGCGCGCGCTACATGGATCGACATGACCGAACTCCAGCCGAGTTCGATCTTGCGCGCAGTTGCGGTCTATACCGCCGTCCAGCCAGAACGTCGACTTAGCTTTTGTTCGTAAGCAATTAGTCTCAGCGCAACTTCGCGCTCTACCGCTACCGCCGCCTGCGCAGCCGATCGAGAGAGCGGAACACGGAAGGAGAACGTCGCTCCCTTGCCCGGCTCGCTCTCGACCCAGATTTCGCCGCCGAATCGCTGCAAAATCTGCCTGGAAATCGGCAGGCCAAGCCCTGTGCCCTGAGGCTTGTCCGTGAGGGTATTGCCGGCCTGCTGGAAGCGTTCGAAGATCCTCTGCTGGTCGGCCTTGGCGATGCCGATGCCGTTGTCGCTCGACGTCGACGCGGAGGAAGTCCGCATCCTGCCAGGCTTCGAGCTCGATCCGGCCGTCCGTCTGGGCGCAGAATTTCACGGCGTTCGAGATCAAGTTCACGATCACCTGGGTGAGGCGATCCGCATCGGCCCGGATTGGCGGAAGATCGGCGGCGATCCTGGTCTCGAGCGAGATGTGGCGCGCCTTGGCGAACAGGCCCGCGGTGGCGGCGAGCGCCTGCTCGATCACCGCCCGTGGGGCCAAGTCCGCCATATGCCACTCCGACGTCCCCGCCTCCATCTTGGCGAGGTCGAGAATATCGTTGATGAGCCGGCTCAGTCTCTCGCTCTCCTTGACGATGATACTCACGAACTCTTGGCGCTGCTCCTGATCGAGATCGGGGTTGTCGCGCAGGATCTCGCTGAACGAGCGGATCGAGGTCAGCGGGGTGCGAACCTCGTGGCTCACCGTGGCGACGAAATCGTCCTTCAACTTGTCGAGCTCCTTGAGGCGCTCGTTGGCGGCTCGAAGCTCGGTCGTCGCCGCCTCGAGCTCGCGCGATTTCTGTTCGAGCTGACGCGAATACACCACCAGCTCCGAGGCCTCGTCGAGGATCTGCAGGACCCGGTCGATGTCGTGCATCTCCTCCCTCAGCACCGATGCGACCATGATGCGGGCGGAGGCGGCGCCGATGGCGCCGGCGAGCTGACGCTCCGAATAGGAGACGATGTCGGAGTCGGCCGGACCGCGGTCATGAAGGTCCCGTTGGCTCTCGCGCTCGAAACGCGCGAAGGCGGCATTCGCGCGCACCTCGCCGATGAAGCGGACGAGCAGCTGCCTGAGATCGCCGATCGTGGCGCGGCCGCGCCAGACGCGCGCGGTTTCAGCCGTTCGCTTGAAAATGTCGACGAATTGCACGGCCTGGCTGCGCTCGATGACGGACTGCGACGTCATCAGCGAAACAGCGACCAGGAGCCCGACGTTCACGAGCATGGTCCAGATCGTGGCATGCGAGATCGGGTCGAGCCCCTCGAGTCCGAACAGCGCGTACGGCTTGAGCAGGGCAATTCCCAGCGGACCGTTCTCGACGAAGCTTTGGGAGATCCAACCCGAGCGGGCGGAGGACGGCAGCAGGAGCGTGTAGATCCACACCAGGAATCCACCGGTAAGCCCGGCGAGGGCGCCGGCCTTGGTTGCACCCTTCCAGTAGATGCCGCCGACGATCGCCGGCACGAACTGCATCGCCGCCGCGAAAGAAACGAGCCCGATCGTCACCAGCGCATAGGACTCGCCGATCAGGCGAACATAGGCATAACCGAGCAGCACCACGAGAATAATCGTGACGCGGCGGATCATCAGCAGGATGCCTGCGAGATCCCTGCGCTCCGACAGATGCAAGCGGCCGACGCGCAGAAGCAGCGGCATGACGAGGTCGTTGCAGACCATGGTCGCCAATGCAATCGTCTCGACGATGATCATCCCGGTGGCGGCCGAGAGGCCCCTGATGAAGACCATCAGCGCGAGCATGGGCTGCTGTTCCTTCATCGGTACCGCGAGCACGAAGGTGTCGGCATCGACGCCTCGCCCGGGAACAGCAGCAGCCCGGCGAACGCGATGGGCAGCACGAATATGTTGATGAGCAGGAGGTACAGCGGGAACAGCCACATCGCTTTCCTGAGGTGGCGCTCGTCGACGTTCTCCACTACCAGCACCTGGAATTGTCGCGGCAGAACGACGATGGCACCCATGGCAAGCAGCGTCAGCGTGATCCAACTGGTGTAACCTGCGACGCCGTCGATTGTGAAAGTCGGCGCAGCGCGCTGGAGGCTTCTGCCTGCGCGAAAATCTCGCCGAATCCGCCATAGAGACCGAACGTCACGAACAAGCCGACAGCCAGAAACGCGACGAGCTTGACGACCGACTCGAAGGCGATGGCGGCCACCATGCCCTTCATGCTGCTCGCTGGCATCGATATGGCGCGTTCCGAACAGGATCGCGAACAGCGCCATGATCAGGGCGACGTAAAGCCCGGTGTCTTGCAGGAAAAGCGTGCTTGCCGAGGTGCTCGGCATCACGATCTCGGGATACTGCAGCAGCAACGAAAAGCTGGTCGATATCGCTTTGAGCTGCAGCGAGATGTAGGGAAGGATACCGACCACCGCGATGATGGTCACAAGACCGCCGAGCTGAAAGCTCTTGCCGTATCGCGACGCGATGAAATCCGCGATCGAGGTGGTGCGGTTGACCTTGCTGATGCGGATGATCTTGCGGATCACGAACCAGGCCACGATGAAGGTGAGCGTCGGCCCGAGGTAGATCGGCAGGAAGTCGACGCCGGTCGACGCAGCCCTCCCGACCGAGCCGTAGAATGTCCAGGACGTGCAGTAGACCGCAATCGATAGCGCGTAGATGGTGGGATTGGCGATCAGGCTGCGCCCCTGGTCGGCGCGCTTGTCGCCATAATATGCGATCGCGAACAGCAGGCAGAGATAGAGCAGGGCGACGGTGATGATGACCGGACCGCTAAGCATCGGTCGGCCCCCGCTGATGGCCCGTGCTCTCGGCCAGGCAGTTCCGGACCGGATTCGTCGTCGGCCTGCTGCCACGGCTCGACCGCAAGCGCCACGAGCGCGATGAGAGCGCCCCCAGGCCCCGAACAAGTAGAAATAGAGGACCGGTATTCCGAGAATCAGGATTGCCTTGTTGAAGATGATCAGCAGCGGGGCGCAAAACCAACGCCCCGAGCAGGAAAAGGGCGATAACAAGCTCGCGCGTACGGCTGGGTCTCAGCATCGGCCGACCCGCGGTTGCGTCAATCACGCTGCCCGCGTGGGTTGGCTCCCCACGCGGCACAGCGGCCGGAAGATCGGCGATCGTATCGCAACGTGCTTGCTTGGGCGAGCCTCACCGCCCTTCCGTTTTTCGAGGGCGTCCCAGCACGGCCTCGACCCGAGCAATGGCGTCCTTGGTCGAGAACGGCTTCGTGATGTAGTCGTCGGCGCCCAGTGCCAGGCCTTTCTCGCGCTCGACGTCGCGGCCCCTGGCAGTGAGCATGATGATGCGCATGTCCTTCCATTCCGGATTTGCCCTGATCTGCGCGCAAATCGAGAAGCCATCGATCTTCGGCATCATGACGTCGAGCAACACGAGGTCGGGCGCGGCGCGCGAAATCTCGGCCATGGCCTCCTCACCGTCCTCTGGCCGGTTCGCACCTCGAAACCGGTCTTCTTCATCAAGAACTGCAGCGAAAGCACGATGTTCGGCTCATCGTCGACGATCAGCACGCTTGGGGGCTTGCTCATGGCGATCACCGGTTGCGACGTACCCGTCTAGCTGTGCCGGCTGCAGGAAAGCTGACCGGGCTCGGCCGGAGCTCGAAGGCTAATTCGATCAAGTTCGGAGGGCCATAGCAAAGTTGACCGAGTTGGACTCGCTCGACCGCCTCCGCTTCGCCGCCGACCAAAGCGGCGAACGGACGAAGCCAACAAGCTCGCCCACGGAAAAGACCGGATCCTCGAAGCCCTGTGCAACGAGATCCAGAAGAGAACGGGGAAGTAGAGCAGCAGGCGGCACAGGGGATGCGCGTCAGCCCTCACGTCCGCCCGTGGCGCAGCCGTGAAGTACCCGGCCTGATAATCCCTCCCCCGGAATGTGGACTGGCTTGCCGATCCCCTGCCACCTGGGACCAGACACCTGCACTCCTTCTGCCTGGGGCACTGGGCTTCATAAAGGCCTCGGTAAGAACCCGGGCCGCAGTCTCGATCACGCTCGGGGACACTACAGCTGGGGACGCCGGCGAGATTAGCACTTGATGACGTTGGCACATTTTCGCTACGGCATTGCTACGGTGGAGCGCCGAGAGGCGGAGCGTCCCGCGTCAGGGACGCGCCGCGCCCCACCAGCGCGGAAGTCGCGCCCCGCACGCGCGACAACAAAACAAGTGCGCCTGCTCGGCGCTCCGCCCGCCCCTCTTTAGGGATGCGAATGCGAGCACAAAGACCAACCTGGCGCAAAAGCGCCGCGGGAATCGAGGAAGACCGTGCTGTTTGACATCGTGAGCTCGAGGAGTGCACCGCTTCGGGGTCGCACCCCAATGTGTCCAACCGACGCCGGTTGCCGGGCGGCCGGCCGTGCGCTGCGCTGCCGGCGCCGCGCCGAGCCGCGCGTATTGCTGGCGCCGACGGCTATCCATCAACGCCCGCGCCCTGTATTTTTCCTGTTATTTACAGGTGCGGCTCGCTGGACTGCACCCTTCGCGTGCGCCACCAGCCCAGCTGTACACTCGCTGCAGACGTACTGCATGCCGCTTGCGGGCGAGGGTCGGGGTGGGGGCATGTGGGCACCGATCTCTTCGCTCGCGCTCGGCAAGGCGCAAGCCGGTCTCGTGTCCCGGGCGAGCGTAGCGAGACCCGGGACCTAGGGGCGACACGACGGATCGCAGCGGGCAACCATATTGCGCTTCGTGAGTCATCGCGCTGGTTCCCGGCTCTCGTTCGTTCGGGACAAGAGAGCCCGGCGGACACGCGAGCGGCTCAGCGCGGCACCGTCAGCGCAAGGACACTCGCGGCATCCGCGCTGCGATCGAGCGCCCAGATCGCAGCGATCAGCGGCTCGACGTCGTAATCCGGCCGCCAACTGCCGGCGATCGTTCGCAGCTTCTCTTCTATATCCCGGTCGCTCATGGGATTGGCCGGGCTCCCGCGCGCGGCAGCCGTCGACAGGCGATGCGTGCGGCCGTCCGTCGTGCGCAGTTCGACCTCCGCGGCAATGGTCGGGATCGCGCCGTCGCGCACGACCTCGATCCGACGCCGCATCTCGACCACCGCGGGGTCGCGGGCGCAGCCGTCGGTGAACTGGTCGAGCCCCGCCTGTCCCAGCACCAGCGCGGCGGCGACGGCATGCTGCACGCTGACCTGCGACTCGGCGCCGGTGGAAATGTCGGGCCGGTCGGTGCGGTCGCTGAGCAGCGGATTGCCGCGCAGGACGACACGCTCGATCGTGTCGCTCGCGTGCCCGCGCCGCCAGTCCAGCACGCAATCGAGGAAGGGATGGATCACGAAGCCGCAGGGATAAGGCTTGATCGCATTTTGCGCGAGCTCCCAGGTGTCGCCCAGACCGTCGGTCAACGCGGCCCAGTCTGGGCGGCTCCGCCATCGCGTTGAGAAAACCTTGCACGCCGGCGATCGGCTCGGGCGGGCCCTCGAAGCCCTTGTCCGCCAGCAGCGCCGACCACATGCCGTTGCGCGCGGCATTGCCGACACCGATGCTCTTGGCCGGCCAGCCCAGGCATTCGCACAGGCCGGACGACTGCGTCGCCGCGTTTCCAAGCGCCCAGACCATGTGCGTGTCGTCGAGGCCGAGCAGCTTGCCGGAGCCTGCGGCGGCACCGAAGACCCCGCACGTCGCCGTGATATGCCAGCCCTTGGCGTAATGGCCGGGGAGATCGCGCCGTCCGATCCGGCATTCGAGCTCGACGCCGAGAATGAACGCCAGCAGCAGCTCGGCGCCGGTCACGCGGCCGCAGCTCGGCGAGCGCGAACAGCGCCGGGGCGACAGGCGCGGTCGGATGAATGACGGTCGGAACGTGGGTGTCGCAGAAATCGAACGCATTGGCGCCCGCGGCGTTCAGGAATGCCGCGCTCAGGGCATCCATGCGTTCGCTCCGGCCGATGATGGTGGCCTGCCGGCGGTTGGAAAATTCGGCGAGGGATCGCAGCGCGATCTCGACGGGTACGGCGCGGCAGCCCGCGAGCGCCACGGCGAAGAAATTCAGCAGCGCGCGCTTGGCCTCATGCCGGATCGTTTGCGGAATGTCGCCCCACTGCGCCGCGACGACGAAGCGGGCAAGGTCTTGCGTGACGCCGGGTCTGTGCAGCATGGAGCCGTCCCGAATGTTGCGGTGAACAAAGAAACCTAGCCCGGATGGGGCAGCAGCGAAATCCAGGCAGAGCCGCTGGCGACGCCGTGGCGTAGCAAAGGTCCGGTCACAGGATCCGTGGTTGGACGTTTGGCCGCTCACGGCCCGATTGTCGCCTCGGCGCGGATGACCTAGCTTGCGGCGGGGCTCACAGCCGCAGCCGGCAGAGGCATCGATGTCGTCCACTTCAACAACAATCAGCGCCGGCGTGATCGCGGCCGCACTGCTCGCACCGGCGCCGGCTCCCGCCGCGGACTCCTTCGCCGGCAAGAATATCGATCTCCTCATCGGCGCACCGCCCGGCGGCGGCTACGACATCTATGCGCGCGACGCTGGCGCGCCACCTCGGCCGCCACATTCCCGGCCAGCCGACGATCGTCGCGAAGAACATGCCGGGCGCGGGCAGCGCGCGCGCGGCCGGCTTCATCAGCTCGATCGCGCCCAAGGACGGCACCGCCATTGCCGCGATCATGCCGGGCGCGGTCATGGGCCCGCTGCTCGACGAAAAGGCCGAGGCGCTGTTCGACCCGACCAAGGTGCTCTATCTCGGCACCGCCAACAACGGCACCCGCATCTGCGTCTCGCGCAAGGATTCGAAGATCAAGACCTTCGACGACGCGCTCAGCCAGAAGGCCAAGTTCGGCGGCGTCTCGGCCAACGATTCCACCCGCGAATACGGCTACCTGCACAAGAAGACCGCGGGCGCCCAGTACGACGTGGTCTCGGCTACGCCGGCACTGCCGAGATCGCGCTCGCGATCGAGCGCGGCGAGATCGACGGCGTCTGCGGCTGGGATTGGTCGAGCTTCAAGTCGCAGCGGCCGGACTGGATCAGGGACGACAAAGTCAATCTGCTGCTGCAGGTCGGGCTCGAGCCCAACGACGAGCTCACGCGCATGGGCGTCCCCTCGGTGTTCAAATACGTCAAGAACGAGGACGATCGCAAAGTGGTCGAGCTGGTGATCAGCCAGCAGGTGTTCCAGCGCTCCTATATCGCGCCGCCCGGCCTGCCGGCCGAGCAGCTCGGCACGCTGCGGTCCGCCTTCGATGCCACCATGAGCGACAAGCAGTTCCTCGACGACGCCGAGAAGGCCCGCCTCGACGTCTCGCCGCTTTCCGGCACCAAGGTGCAGGACCTGGTGCAGAAGCTCTATGCGACCCCCAAGGACGTGATCACCCGGGCGCGGCAGGCGATCACGCCTTGACCTGCCGCTCCGGCAAACCGCGGGTCTGCGGCGGCGCTCCCTTCCCTCCTCGCCAGGCCGCGCGCCCTGACGCGCTTCACCGGCGGCAGCCGGTCGATCACGGGGAAGACGGCGCGAAACCACGCGATCGGACCCTGGCCGGTGGTCTGCTGCCGGCCTGAGCGGGTTGCGCACCGCCGCGATGGTAGCCGGCGACCCCTGATGCTAGACCGTCTTGACCTCAAGCGAGACCGAGCCTTCGGCGAACCCCTCTTGGAGCGAAAAGATATATCTTGAGCTGCATCTTTGTACGTGCTATCTAAAGATATATCTGAAGCAAACAAGGAGACCGACATGTTCGGTATGAGACATTCCTGTGGATCACATGGTGGGGTAAATGGGCCGCGCGCCGCGGCTGGCGAGGTCATAACGGACCCGGGCCAGGGCTGGGGCGGGCGGCATGGCGGCATGGGCGGTGGCGAGATGATGCGCGCCGGCCGGATGCTGGCGCAGGGCGATTTGCGCCTGATCGCGCTCGCCCTGATCGCCGAGCAGCCGCGCCACGGCTACGAGATCATCAAGGTGCTCGAGGACAAGACCGCCGGCTGGTATTCGCCCAGCCCCGGCATCGTTTATCCGACGCTCACCTATCTCGAAGAGGTCGGCTACCTCACCGCCCAGCCCGAGGGCGCCAAGCGGCTCTACACCATCACCGCCGGAGGGCCGCGCGCATCTCGAGGAGAACCGCGACTTCGTCGACGCCGTGCTCGAGCGCCTTGGCGCCATGGGCGAACGCGTGACCCGCATGCGCCGCCGCGCCCAAAGCGAGGAAGACGAACGCCGCGGCCCGAGCGTCTCGCCGATGGTGCGCGCGGCGATCGAGAACCTGCGCGACATTGCGGCCAAGCGGCTCGAAGACGACGCCGAGGCGGAAGCCAAGGTGGTCGAGGTACTGGTCGCCGCCGCGTCGCAGTTGCGTCGCACGTAACCGACAGCGGAGTTGATCACGCCATGTCCACGCTGGATTCTCCGGCGGTCGCCGGCCTGCTCAAGCAACTGTTCGCACGGGCGGACCACGACGACCCCGTGACGTTCGAGCGCGTGAACGTCGCGCTCAAGCGGCTCCCGCAGCCGCCGGACCAGCGCCAGCGGGCCGAGCTGATGCGCGACGTCTATATGCCGGTCTCCCCGGATGTCGGCCGCCTGCTCTATGTGCTCGGCGCGCAGCCGAGGGGCCAAGGTCATTGTCGAGTTCGGGACCTCGTTCGGCATTTCCGGCATCCATCTGGCGGCGGCGGTGCGGGACGCCGGCGGCAGCCGTGTCGTCGCCACCGAGCTCGACCCGATCAAGGCCGAGCGCGCCGCGCAGAACTTCCGAGCCGCAGGGCTCTCCGAGCTCGTCGACCTTCGCGTCGGCGATGCGTTCGGAGACGCTCAAATCAGGCGTGGGCGGCAGCATCGATCTGCTTCTGCTCGACGGCTGGAAGGAAGCGTACTTGCCCATGCTGCGTTTGCTGGAGCCGCAGCTCTCCCCGGGCGCGCTGGTCGTGGCCGACGATCTCGATATCGCGCCGGAGGCGCTTGCCCCTACCTCGACTATGTGCGCCAGCCGGGCAACGGATACGTCTCGGTCGAGCTGCCGCTCGGCGATCGCATCGAGATATCGCTGCGCACCTGAGCGTTCGGCGATGCGCGCTGCTCATTCCACCTTGAGATTGAGTTTGCGCACCAGCGTCCCCCATTTCGTCTCTTCGCTGTCGATGTCGCGGGCATATTCCTCGGGGGTCGAGGTCATGGGGTCGCCGCCCTCGGCCAGGATGCGCTGCTTGACCTGCTCGGTTTCCACCAGCGCGCGCAAGGCCGCGTTGAGACGGTCGATGATCGGGCGGGGCGTGCCGGCAGGCGCAAGCACTCCATAATGCAGAACGGATCTCGAATCCGGGCAGGCCGGATCTCGTTGGCGGTCGGCACATCGGGCAACAGGCTGAAGCGCTTGGGGCTCAGCACCGCAATGGCCCGCAAGGTGCCGGCCTGCAGGTTGCCCAGCGCCGGCGGCAACACGCCGAACGCAATCGGCACATGATTGCCGAGCAGATCGTTCATCACCTGCCCGGTGCCCTTGTACGGATGATGCCGGCCTCGACGCCCGTGATCGACTTGAACAATTCGGCCGAGAGATAGCCGCCGGTTCCCACCGCCGAGGTGCCGATGTTGAATTTGGCGCCCTCCTTCTTCGCGATCGCGACCACGTCGCCGATCGTCTTCGCCGGGAACGAGGGATGCGCGAGCAGCGCCACTGGCATCGATGCGATCAGCCCGACCGGCGCGAAGTCCTTGCGCGGATCGAAGCCGGCATTGGCATAGAGGCTCGGATTGATGGAGATCGAGCCGGTATGGCCGAGGAAGAGGGTATAGCCGTCAGGCGCGCTCTTGATGAATGTCCGGGTGCCGACCAGGCCGGAGCCGCCGGCGCGGTTTTCCACCACGACCTGCTGACCCAGCGCGACCGCAAGCTTTCCGCCACGACGCGGGCCATGGCGTCGACGCCGCCGCCCGGCGGATAGGGCACCACGAGCGTGATGGTCCGGGTGGGATAGTCCTGGGCGAAGGCGCCGGCACAAACGCCAAAAGCGACTGCAGCCACGGCTGCAGCCTTGAACAAGCTGCGCAACCCTCCCTCCCCGTTTTTATTGAGCTGGACACGGCGCCGTTCTGATACGCCTGAACGGCGCCCGTCGCAGCCTCATCAGCTAACAAAGTTGGCGCAAATCTCAGTGAACGAGCGTGTCCACCTGCAGTCGCGCGATTTCGTCCTTCACCAGCAACTTGCGACGTTTCAATTCTACGATCTCGAGATCGTCGATCGATGGATGGGCCTGGGCTTCGGCGATTTCCGCTTCCAGGACCCGATGCCGTCTTTCAAGTTCCGCAAGATGCGCTTGTATGGACATGTTGGGGGTTCTCCTGACGTCAGATAGTTGCCTGACCTTTGAGTGTACACCGAAATGGCCCATTTTCGAAGTGGGTTTTCATTGTGCGGCGCAGCAATCCGCGATTGCGCTGCGTCACCGATCGCATCCGCTTGAACGCAGGCGGGCAAAAAGAGATACTTTTGCCGTTTCGGCGGCGGCCCCCTTCAGCCGAGGGGCACCGGTCAGCCGCGGACGCAACCCCGACGCACTCAGCGGCGGCGCAAGGCTTCGAATCAGCGGTGCCGATGACCCAAGACGAAGAACGCGAGTTGCGGCAGCAACTGGCGCGCGTGCAGCAGGAGCACCGCGATCTTGATGCCGCGATCTCCGCCTTGCAGCACTCGCCGGGCTCCGACCTGCTGCAGGTACAGCGGCTGAAGAAGCGCAAGCTCTACCTGCGCGACCGCATTTCGCATCTCGAAGATCAGCTGACGCCCGGACATCATTGCGTAAGCAGAAGCGCGACGCGGTGGCCGCTCACTCCGCCTGGATGCCGGCATCGCGGATGACCTTGGTCCAGCGCTCGGTCTCCTCCTTCTTGAGCTTCGCCATGTCCTGCGGGCTGCCGCCGGCGGCCAGTGAGATTGAGCTCGCGGAACCGCGCCTTGGTGTCCGGCTCGTTGAGGATATCGTTGATGGTTCGGTTGAGCTTGGCGATGATCGGCGCCGGAGTCTTGGGCGGCGCGCTGATGGCGTTCCAGGTATCCGAAACGAAACCGGGCAACCCGACCTCGATCAAGGTCGGAATGTCCGGCAGGATGTCGAGCCGCTTGTCGGTCGCCACCGCAAGGATCCTGGCTTTGCCGCCATCGTGCAGCTTGTGGGCCGAGGCGAGCTCCATGAAGATGAAGTCGACATGCCCCGCGACGAGATCGTTGAGCGCGGGCCCGGTCCCGCGATAGGGCACGTGCAGCATCTTGGTGTCCGTGGCCTTCGTGAACAGCTCCGCGGTCAGGTGCGAGGTCGTGCCCGGCCCCTGCGAGGCGTAGGTGACCTTGCCCGGATTGGCCTTGGCGTAAGCGATGAATTCCTGCACCGTCTTTGCCGGAAAATCCTGCCGCACCAGCAGCACGTTCGGAAATTTCGACATCACGGCGACCGGCTCGAGCGCGACCGGGTCGAAGTTGAGCTTCTTGTAGAGCGCGATATTGCTGGTGATCGGCGCGGGCTGCGTGGCCAGCAGGGTGTAGCCGTCGGGCTCGGCGCCATAGACCGCCTCGGCGCCGATATTGCCGCCGCCGCCGCCGCGGTTCTCGATCACGAACGGCTGGCCCAGCCGCTGCTGGAGCCGCGCGGCGAAAATTCTCGTCACGGTATCGACGCCGCCGCCGGCCGGCACGCTCACGATGATCTTCACCGGACGATTCGGATAATCAGCGGCCGGATCCTGCTGCGCGAGCGCCGGCAACGTCGCGACCAGCACGGCTGCAACCAGAGCGGGGTATCTCAACATTCAAGTCTCCTTGCCAACGGCGGAGCATTACACCGCCATCCCGGCGTTTGCGCGGGAATGTGGCATATCGCGGCGGTGAGGGTAAATGCGGCGGGAGGTAACAACGGAACCCGGTTCCGCGCGCACAAACGCGCTCGCTTTGCCTGCTTCGGCGGCGGTAGCATCGGCGGCGCACGCTGGCTACATTGCACGACCGGTACGGAACGCATTCCAGTCCGAGGGAGAGCATGAAACGAACCATCGTGCTCGCGCTCGCCTGCGGCCTCGCCTTCGATGCGGCGTCCGCGCAGACACCGGCTGACGGCTATCCGCAGCGTACGGTGACCTTCTCTGTCCGTTTCCGCCGGCGGCGGGACCGACATCCTCACCCGTATCCTGGCGCAGGAACTGCAGGACAAGCTCAAGCGACCGGTCGTGGTCGAAAATCGTCCCGGCGGCGGCACCATCGTCGCGGCCCAGGCGGCAGCGCGCGCCGCTCCCGACGGCCACACGATCCTGCTCGCGCCGGTGACGACGCTTGCCATGGGCCCGAGCGTTCACAAGACGCTGCCCTACGACACCGTGAAGGATTTCGCGCCGGTCGGATTGGTCGGATCATCGCAGTTTGCGCTCATCGCCAATCCCAAGCTCGGCGTCACCACGCTTCCCGAGCTGATCGCCTTCATCAAGAGCAAGGACGGCACGCTGAGCTACGCCTCCTCGGGCGCCGCCACCCCGCATCACCTGTTCATGGAGCTGTTCCTGAAGATGGTCGGCGCCAGGGCGCAGCACGTGCCCTATCGCGGCAGCGTTCCCGCGCTCACCGACGTGATCTCCGGGCACATTCCATTCATGATCGTCGATCTCGCGGTCGCCATTCCCGCCATCAACGAGGGCAAGGTCACGGCACTGGGGGTGACATCGACGTCGCGGATCAAGGCCATGCCGGATCTTCCCACCATCGCCGAGGGCGGCGTGCCGGGCTATGGCGGCACGCCATGGTTCTCGGTGGTGGCGCCCGGCCGGAACGCCGCGGCCGATCATCGACAGGCTCAATCGGAGTGCTCATGGCCTTCATCAGCCGGCCGGAAATCCAGGACAAGATGAACGCGCTTGCGATCACACCCTGGACCAGCACGCCGGACGAACTGGCCCAATTCATCCCCGCCGAAATCCAGAAATGGGCGCAGGTGGTGAAGGACGCGGGGATCACGCCGGAATAGCGTGGCGTGCCCGGGCGCAGCGCGTCCGCTCGCCCGGGACCCGCAGAGATCAAGCGCGCGCGGGCGAGCGAATGTGCGCCTAAGCGCCGCCGACCAGCGCAAGCGCCGCTCGCGCAGATGCTCGATCGCCATCAGCGCCGCCGGCGTCACGATCAAAGTCAGCATGGTCGCAAAGCCCAGCCCGAACACGATGGCGGTGGAGAGATTGATCCACCATTGCGTCGCCGGCGCGCCGACCGTGATCTCGCGCGACATGAATTCGATGTTCATGCCGAACGCGATCGGCAGCACGCCGAGGATCGCCGTCACCGCGGTCAGCACGACCGGGCGCGCGCGTTCGCGGCAGGTTTCGAGGATGGCGTCGTAGGCCGCCACGCCTTCGCGCCGCAGCCGGTCATAGGTATCGATCAGCACGATATTGTTGTTCACGATCACGCCGGCATTGGCGATGACCCCGATCCCGGTCATCACCACGCCGAACGGCTGACCCATGATCATGAGACCGAGCAGCACGCCGAACGTCGAGAGCACGACCGCGGTGAGCACCAGGCCGACCGAGGTCAGCTTGTTGAACTGCGCCAGCAGGATCGCGAAGATCAGAAAGATCGCGGTGCCGAACGCCTTGAGCAGGAACGCCGACGGCCTTGGCGCGCTCCTCGTCCTCGCCCTTGAGCTTGAACGTCACGCCCGAGCCGAGATCGGTCTTGGCGAGCTCGCGCGCGATCTCCTGCTGCACCTTGGCGGTTTGTACGCCCTCGGCGACGTTGGCGGAGACCGTCATCACCCGATTGCCGTTGACGCGGTTGATGTAACCGACGCGTGGCGCCGGCACGCGCTGCGACGAAATTGCCGATCGGCACGTGGCCCATCGCGGTCTGCACCCGCAGATCGTCGATCTGATCGAGGCTGCGGCGATCGGGCGGAAAGCGCATCAGGATGTCCACCGACTTGTCGCTGTCGACCGGGCGGTATTCGGTCGCCTTGAGCCCGTTGGTGACGAGCTGCACGGCGCTGCCGACGGTGTTGACGCCGGCGCCGTATTTCGCCGCCTCGGACTTGTCGACCTCGATCTTCCAGTCGATGCCGGGAAGCGGCTGGCCGTCGTCGAGATCGCGGATGTCGCCGCGCGCGGCGAGAATGGCCGTGACCTTGTTGGCGGCGGCCGGCAGCACGGCCGGATCGAGCGCGCCGAGCTGCACCTGGATCGGCTTGCCGGTCGCCGGGCCGGCGCGCGGCGCCGTCACCTCGATCAGGACGCCGGGCAGGTCAGCGGTCTTGGCGCGGATGGCGTCCATGATCTCGTGCGCCGGAGGTCGCACGCGCCAATCGGCGAACTCGAACTGGATGACACCAATGGTGTCTTCGGTCAGCTCGCCCATCCCGCGCGGCTGCTCGCCGATGCGGGTATAGACGGTCTTGAGGCCGTCGAACGCAAGCACCCGCTTCTCGACCTCGGCAATGAGACGGTTCTTCTCCTCGAGCGCAAGGTTGCCGCGGGCATGCACGATCACCTGGCCGTAGTCGGGCTCGACGCTCGGGAAGAACTCGACACCGCGGCCGAACTTTCCGTAACCCACCTGCACCGCGACCAGAAGCAGCGCCGCCAGCGTGAGCGTCATGCCCGGCCGGCGCAACGCCAGCCGCACGGTGCGCATATAGGGTCCACTATCGCGCGCGCGGTCGTCGTGCGGCACCGGCGAGGCCTTGCCGAGCAGCGCCCCGAGCGTAGGGGTAAAGAACAGCGCCACCGCCAGCGAGGCCGAGAGCGTCGCGATCAGCGTGATCGGCAGATATTTCATGAACTGGCCCGACCACGCCCGGCCAGAACAGCAGCGGCGAGAACGCCGCGACGCGGGTCGCGGTCGCGGCGATCACCGGCCCCGCCATCCGTTTGGCCGCCAGCGAATAGGCTTCCTTCGGCGCCATGCCCTCGGACATCCGGCGCTCGGCGAATTCCGACACGATGATGGCATCGTCGACCAGCATGCCGACGGCGAGGATGAGCGAGAACAGGACGACGATGTTCACCGTCAGTCCGGCGAGTTGCAGGCCGAGCACGCCGGCGAGAAACGACGCCGGGATCGCAATCCCGATGAACAGCGACGCGCGGAAACCCAGCGCGAACAGGATCACGATCACGACCAGCAGCACGCCGGTGGCGACCGAGTTCTGCAGGTCGCCGAGCATCTGCCGGATGACCTTCGACTTGTCCTGGGTGAAGGTGACGTGGACGGCGCCCGGCCAGGTCTTCTGCAGCTCCGCCGACTGTCGCGCGCACCGCGTCGACCGTCTCGATCAGATTGGCGCCGGAACGCTTCGACACCTCGATGGTCATGGCGGGACGGCCGTTGACCCGCGTGACCGAGGTCGCGTCCTTGAACGTGGGCTTGACCTCGCCGATGTCGAGCAGCGTCACCGACGCTTTCGACGACGCGATGATTGGAATCTTCAGGATGTCCTGCGGTTTCTCGAACAGCGAGGGCACCTTCACCGCGAAGCGCCCGGTCTCGCCTTCGATCGCACCGGCGGCGATCAGGGTGTTGAAGGATTGCGTGACCGAGCCGAGCTGATCGAGCGACATGCCGTAGCTGCGCCAGCAGCGTCGGATCGAGGATGATCTCGACCGCTTCGTCGCGGGCGCCGCGCAGTTCGGCCGCCAGCACGCCGGGCGCCTGCTCGATCGCGTTCTTGGCGGAGCGGGCGATGCGCAGCAGCGTGCGCTCGGGCACATCGCCGGACAGACCCACCACCAGCACCGGATAGAGCGAGAGGTTGACCTCCAGCACCTGCGGCTCGTCCACGTCGCGCGGCAGATCGTGCTTGGCCTGGTCCACCTTGGCGCGCACGTCGGCGAGCGCGGACTTGGAATCGAAGCCGGCCTCGAATTCGAGCAGCACGAAGCCGCCGCCCTCGAAGGCGGTCGAACGCATCTCCTTGACGTTGCCGACCGACTTGAGCTGGGTCTCGACCGGCCGCAGCAGCAGCCGCTCGGAATCCTCCGGGCTGATGCCGCGCTGGGAGAGCTGAACGTAGATGATCGGGATCTTGATGTCCGGCTCGGCTTCCTTCGGGATCGTCACGTAGGCCACCAGACCCGCGCCCAGCAGGAAGATCAGCGTCGCGATCGTGAGCCGCGCGTGATCGATGGCGTAGTCGATGAACCTGGACATCACTCGCTCTCTTATGTGCCTTGCCCCGAAGCTTCGCCGCCCTCAGTCCCAGCAAGGGCGCGAAGCATTCCCAAGCCTCATCCCCAAGCCTCATGCGCACACGCGCATGCGCATGGGGCAACAGCCTAGCTGCGCGACAGCCGTCAGCGCCGGCGTCATCACCGCATCGACCTTTTGCCCTTCGCGCACGAAATCCTGTCCCTGCACGATCACGCGGCTGCCTTCGGCGATGCCGGTGACCCACATGTAGCCCTGCTCGTCCTCGACGACGTTGACCGGCACGAACTCGACGATGTCCGTCGGCGCCGACGGCGCGCACGCCGAGATTGCCGGCCGAGGAGAAGGTCAGCGCCGAGCGCGAGATGCGCGTTGCCGGCACCGGCGACAGCGGCATGGCCACCTCGGCCGTGATCCCGTCGGGGATTTTGCCGTCGGCATTGGGCAATTCGATCTCGACCCGATAGGTGCGCGTGGTCTGGCTCGCGGTCTTGGCAACGAATCGAATTTTTCCGCTCGCGAGCTCGCCGGTCACGAGGCGCACATCCGCGGTGTCGCCGACCTTGATGCCCGCGAGCTTGCGCTCCGCGACCTCGACCACCGCCAGCATCGGATCGAGCGCAACCAGCGTCGCGAGCTCGCGGCCCGCGAACGAGAACGCGGCCTGCCCGACCTCGACCGGCGATGTCGTGCACGACGCCCGACCATGGCGCGCGCACCACGCCGCGGTCGCGCTCGGCCTCGGCGCCGGCAAGCGCCGCTTCTGCCGCCTTGACCTGCGCCTCGAGATCGACGAGCTGGAGCCGCGGCAGCGTGCCGGTCATGATCAGCGCGCGCTTGGCGTCGAGCTCGGTGCGCTTCTGCGTGACCACCGCCTCCGCCTGCGCCACCTGGGCCTCGCGCGCCTCGTCGGACAGGATCGCGATGATCTCGCCCTTCTTGACCCAGCATCCCGCGCTTGATCCTGAGCTCGGTCAGGATGCCGCCGGTTCGCGCGGTCAGGGTGACGCGCTTGTCGGCTTCGGTCCGGCCCGGCAACGATGAGCTTGCGGCTGTGCGGCACCACCGTCGTCCCCACCACGGCGACGCGGAAGAGCTTCTTTGCCTCGCCTTCGCCGCTGCGGACGGCGGCGCGGCTCTCCGCCGATTCGTGCGGCAGGAAGTGCCCGGACGCGATCCAAAGCCCGGCGGCGGCAACGAGGCCGACGGCGGTCAGGCGGCTGGCTTTCATCGAGCACTCTCCTTGATGTCGAACACGCGCGCTGGACTTGTCGGCCGACTCGGGCGAGCGGCCGCGCAGCATGTGGCGCGTGATGTCCATGAAGATCGGAAGCACGGCTTCCGCGTTGAAATCGGGATCGAGCGCGCGGCGCCACCACACCCCGTCGGCGATGACCATCAGCATGGTGATGACGCCGTCGAAATCGATGTCGCCGGGAATATCGCCGCGCTCGGCCGCGGCGCGCAGCAGGTCGCCGAGCCATTGCCTCACGTCGGCGTCGAAGGCGGCAGAGATGCGGGCGATGTCGGGATGGCGACGCGCCTCGGCCATGACCTCGGTGCACAGCAGCACCTGCTCGCGCTGGCCGCTCGGCGAAGTAATGGTGCGCCAGGCCCTCGAGCACGGCGAACAGGCCGCGGGAGAGGTCGGCGCGCGCAAACTGCTGCGCCGACCTCGGCGCGGTCGCGCTCGGCGATCCCGGCGATGAGAGCTTCTTTGGAGGGGAAGTAGCGATAGAGGTTGCCCGGGCTCATGCCGGCCTCGGCGCAAATATCCTGCATCGAGGCGCCGTGAAAGCCGGCGCGCACGAAACAGCGCTGCGCCGCGGCCAGGATCTCGGCCCGGCGATCGGACTGGAGCTGGGCACTCGCCCGGCGCATGACAGAAGTCCCCCGACCCTGTGTCGCAGCGCATTTAAAGAGAATGAACGTTCGCTCTTTTAATGCTGCTCGGCGGGGAGCGTCAATAGTCGCCGCTTTTCGCCCCCAACCCGAACGCCAGCAATGCATCCCAATTGGCTTATTTTTGAGGCGCGGATCGGCTTCACAAGTCGAAATTCGCGTTTTCCCGGCCGCCTTGTCACCTCAGGGACCGCCCCTATAATCGCCGCGCTTCCTTTTGGGCCGATCGAGGGGGCCGATGGCGGGGAAGCCGGTTGCGATCATCATGGGAAGCCAGTCCGACTGGCAGACCATGAAGCATGCCGCCGATACGCTGGCCGAGCTCGGCATCGGCTTCGAGCCGCTGATCGTGTCGGCGCACCGGACGCCGGACCGGCTGTTCAAGTTCGGAAAATCCGCGCGCAAGAAGGGCTTCAAGGTGGTGATCGCGGGTGCCGGCGGCGCCGCTCACCTGCCCGGCATGACCGCGCTCGCTCACATCGCTGCCGGTATTCGGCGTCCCGATGAACACCCACGCCCTCGAAGGCAAGGACAGCCTGCTGTCGATCCTGCAGATGCCCGCCGGCATTCCCGTGGGCACGCTCGCCATCGGCAAGCCCGGCGCGATCAACGCCGCGCCTGCTCGCCGCCGCCGTGCTCGCGCTTTCCGATTCACGGCTCGCCAAACGGCTCGACCAATGGCGCGCGCGCCAGACGGACGCCGTCGCCGCGCGCCCGAAGGACTAGTGCGGTGGCCGCACAGAATCATAAAAGTCGCCAGTGTCACTTTGCTGATTCCGCAGGTTCGCATCAGAGGGTGCAAGCTGGTCAGCGAACCTCGGGATGGGACACCAGGCATCACGTGCTCTCCCCGACTCGACGATCGGCATTCTCGGCGGCGGCCAGCTCGGCCGCATGCTCGCGCTCGCGGCCGCGCGCCTCGGATTCAAATGCCACGTCTTCGCTCCCAGTCCGGATGCGGCCGCCTTCGACGTGGTGCATCGGGTCACCTGCGCCGACTATGCCGATAACGCCGCGCTCGACCGCTTCGCCGCCGATGTCGATGTGATCACCTACGAGTTCGAGAACGTGCCGGCGCAGACCGCGACCTTCCTGTCCGCGCGCACGTCGGTCCTGCCGGACCCGCAGGTGCTGGCGATCACGCAGGACCGGCTGACCGAGAAAAACTTCATCACCGGCCTCGGCATCGCCACCGCGCGATTTGCCGAAGTCTGCTCGCCCGCGGAGCTTGCTTCCGCGCTCGACGCGACCGGCGCGCCCGGCGATCCTCAAGACGCGGCGCTTCGGCTACGACGGCAAGGGCCAGGTCAAGATCCGCAACGGCGCCGACGCCGCCTCGGCCTGGCGGCAGATCGGCGAACAGCCTGCAATTCTCGAAGCGCTCGTGCCGTTCGAGCGCGAAGTCTCGATCGTCGCGGCACGCTCGCGCGACGGCCGGATCGAGTGCTTCGATCTGATCGAGAACGAGCATCGCGACCACATCCTCAAGTTCTCGCGCGTGCCCGCCAACGTGTCCCGACGCCGTCGCCGACGAGGCGCGCCGCATCGCCGAAGCAATCGCGACGGCGTTCGACTATGTCGGCGTGCTGGCGGTCGAGATGTTCGTGGTCGCCGAGGGTGGGCGGCAGGCGCTGCTGGTCAACGAGATCGCGCCGCGCGTGCACAATTCCGGCCACTGGACGATCGATGGGGCGACGGTGTCGCAGTTCGAGCAGCATGTGCGCGCGGTCGCCGGTTGGCCGCTGGCCAAGCCGCTGCGGCACGGACGGATCGAAATGATCAATCTGATCGGCGCCGAGGTCGAGGACTACGCCGAGTGGCTCACCGTGCCCGGCGCGAGCGTTCATCTCTATGGCAAGGCGCGCTCCGCGCCCCGGCCGCAAGATGGGGCACGTGACGCGGGTCCTTCCCGCAAGCCGGGGTGACGGCCCCGAGGTGGCGGCGGGCGTTGCTCCGCGTGAGGCGAGGCTCGGAAACGCCGCCCGGGCCGGTCGGCGGGCAGCCACGTTCAGGGCGCCTGGGACAGTGCAAGTGACGCAATTGCCGTCCAGATCACCGAATTCTGACGACCGGTCTCTTCCAGCCGGTGGACTCCGCAGATTGATTCTGCTACAGGCGCAGCCAATCGGGAGCCCGCGCGGTCGCGCTTTGGCGGCGGATCGGCGGGCTCCGGCACATCCAGGACCATACAGGAACCACAGCAAAGGAACGACGCGTGCAGGTTCTCGTCCGTGACAATAACGTCGATCAGGCCCTCAAGGCGCTGAAGAAGAAGATGCAGCGCGAGGGCATCTTCCGCGAGATGAAGCTCCGCGGCCACTACGAAAAGCCCTCCGAGAAGAAAGCGCGCGAGAAGGCGGAAGCGATCCGCCGCGCGCGCAAGCTCGCGCGCAAGCGCATGCAGCGCGAGGGCCTGTTGCCGATGAAGCCGAAGCCCACCACCGGGCCCGGCGGCGCTCCGCGCGCGCACCGCGCCGTCCCAGCTTCTGATCGATTTGCTCGGCCCGGCGTCGCCGGCGGCCGGCATGCAATGAGATACAGCGCGGGCCCCTTCGGGGCCCGCGCTGTTGTTTTCGGCGGTGCAATCAGTACCTTGTCCCGATCAGCATAAGCCGGCACGGACCACCGACCGGAAAAAGTCGGGGAGGACAGAATGAAGCGCAGCACGGATCGTATTCTCACCACCCATGTCGGCAGCCTCATCCGTCCGGCGGCGTTGCGCGAATTTCTCAGCGCGAAGGAGGCCGGCAAGCCATTCGACGCCGACGCCTACGCGAAATGCCTGCGCGACGCCGTCGGCCGAGGTCGTGCGCCAGCAAGCCGACATCGGCATCGACGTGATCAGCGACGGCGAGTTCGGCAAGGCAATCAGCTGGGCGCAGTACGCGCTATTTCGCCTCGGCGGTTTCGAGCGCCGGCCGTTCAAGCCGGCGGCCAATCCGTTCACGCGCGGCGTCGACCGGACACGGTTTGCGGAGTTCTACGCCGACCTCGATTCGCGCGACAAGGTCGAGACCGTCATGGATTCCGGTCGCGGTGGGGCCGATCGCCTATACCGGCAAGGCCGAGCTGCAGCAGGACATCGACAATTTCAAGCAGGCCTTGCGCGGCGTCAGCGTGGAAGAAGCATTCCTGCCCGGTGGCTGCGCCGGCGAGCGTGATCCCCGATCGCAAGAACGAATATTACCCGAGCGACGATGATCTGCAGCAGGCGATCGCCGAGGCGATGCACACCGAATACAAGACGATCATCGACGCCGGCTTCCTGGTGCAGCTCGACGATGCCCGCGCCGCGGTGAGCTACGACCGGATGGTGCCGCCCAAGAGCCTGAAGGAGTACCGCACGTGGCTCGCGCGAGCAGGTCGAGATCATCAACCACGCCATCAAGGGATTGCCGCGCGAGAAGATCCGATACCACATCTGCTGGGGAAGTTGGCCGGGGCCGCATGCGTCCGACGTCCCGTTCAAGGATATCGCCGACCTCGTGCTGAAGGTGCGCGCCGGCGGATACTCGATCGAGCTCGCCAATCCGCGGCACGAGCACGAATGGCGGCTGTGGGAGACGCCTCAAGCTGCCCAAGGATACGGTGCTGATCCCCGGCGTGATCAGCCACGCCACCAACATCGTCGAGCATCCCGAGTTGGTTGCCGAACGCATCGTTCGTTTGGCTCGGCTCGTCGGGCGCGAGAACGTGATTGCGAGCACGGATTGCGGCTTCGCGCAGGTGACCTATTTCGCCCGCGTCCATCCGCAGATCATGTGGGCGAAGCTCGAAGCGCTGGTCGAGGGCGCCCGGCTGGCGAGCCGTGAGCTCTGGCGCCGACCTTCAAAGCGGTCGGCGCCGAAGCGCGCGGGCGCGAAACGGCCGGCCAAGAACCGCGCCGGCGCCAGGCGCAAGGTCAAGCGGCGCGCTGTCGCCTGACCGGCAACGCGACGCATATCCGCAGCGGCTGGCCGTAGACCGCCAACGCACCATCCGCGGTGTTGCCGCAGTCGCAATTCCAGTGCAGATTCGTGATGGGGTCATCGCGCGCAGAGAGGAAAAAGAATGAAATACCTTGTCTTTGCGTTGGCGCTGCTCGGCACTACGGTCACCGCCGCGCATGCCCAGACTGCGATCCCCGATCTCAAGGGGACGTGGTCGGGAAAGGGCAAATCAATCGTGTTCGGCAGCCATGCCCATCACCCGGGAAGCCAGACCCCCAACGACCCGCCGCGCGTGCGCGACATCGAAGCCACGTATGTAGTGGAGGGTCAGGACGGCCGGCTCGTCTGGGGCCGATCGGCATCCGCGGTCGCCGACACCAAGGAGCCATTCGCCTGGGCCATTTCGAGCGACAACAAGACGGTCGTCGGCGCCGACATGGACGGGTACTTCCTGATCACCCTCGTCTCACCCGACCGGATGGACAAGTGCTACGTCCACAACGCCGTCGGCGGCGGAAAATCGGTGGTCGCCACCTGCTACACGATGGATCGAAAGCGCTAGTCCGATCCTCCAGGAGCAGGCGCGCTGTTGCGTGAGCGCGCCTGCGGTCGGGGACGGGCTGTTTCTCGCAGGCGCGCATTCGCCGGCGGCCGCGGCACGAGCCGCTGAAAGTCCCTCGGGCACGCCAATTTCCCCAACCCATACCGATAGATAGCAGACCGACGCAGCGCGGCGGCAGCGGCACCGGCGGGGCGTCAACGACGTCGGGCGAAAATCGTTGCGCCCGCGCGGCCTCGCGAACCATTATCGGGCTCGGATGCGCGTGTTTGTTGCGAGTTGAGCCATGAAAGTCATCATCGTCGGGGGCGGCATCGGCGGCCTGACCACCGCGCTCATGCTGCATGCGCGCGGCATCGACTGCGAAATCTACGAACAGTCGGACGCCATCCGCGAGCTCGGCGTCGGCATCAACACCTTGCCGCATGCGATCAAGGAGCTGGCGGAGCTCGGGCTGCTCGAGCGGCTCGACGCCGTGGGGATCCGAACCTACGAGCTGTTCTACACCAACCGCTTCGGGCAGGAGATCTGGCGCGAGCTGCGCGGGACCGACGCAGGTTACGACGTCCCGCAATTCTCCATCCACCGCGGCCGGCTGCAGGCGGTGATCTGGCAGGCGGTACGCGCCCGCCTCGGCGAGTCGCGCATCCATACCGGGCATCGGTTGGGCGCCTTTCGCCAGGACGAAGGCGGCGTGACCGCGTATTTCTTCGACCGTCACGGCTCGCAGCGTGCGACCGCGCGCGGCGACGTGCTGGTCGGCGCCGATGGCATTCATTCGCTGGTGCGCGACACGCTTTATCCGAACGAGGGATCCGCGCAGCTGGAACGGCGCCATGCTGTGGCGCGGCGCTGTCGAATGGCCGACGTTCCTCACCGGCCGCTCGATGGTCATCGCCGGCGGCATGGCCGCGAAGCTCGTCGTCTATCCGATCGCCGAAGCAGCGCGGCCGGACCGACGCCTGACCAACTGGGCGGTGGTCGCCCGTATCGGCACCGGCTCGACCCCGCCGCCCAACAAGGCGGACTGGTCGCGACCGGGACGTTTCGAAGACCTGATGCCGCACGTCCAGCGGTTTCGCATCCCCTATGTCAACGCGCAGGCGCTGATCGAGGCGACGCCCGAATTCTGGGAATACCCGATGTGCGATCGCGATCCCCTGCCGCGCTGGTCGCATGGCCGCGTCACGCTGCTCGGCGATGCCGCGCATCCGATGTACCCGGTCGGCTCCAACGGCGCCTCGCAGGCGATCCTCGACGCCCGCTGCCTCGCCGATCGGCTGCAGACGGCCGAGCACGTGCTGCATGCGTCTGTGGATGTACGAGCAGGAGCGCCTGCCGATGACGGCCCAGATCGTGCGGATGAACCGGCAAGGGCGGCCCCGAGGGCGTCATCGACGCGGTCGAAGAGCGCGCGCCCGACGGCTTCAGCAGCATCGACGATGTGCTGTCGTTCGAGCAGCGCAAGGCCATCGTGCGCGGCTATGCCTCGACCGCGGGCTTCGCGCAGGAGCAGGTCAACAAGGCGGCCTGATGCCGGGGCCGGACGTCCGTGATCGGCTCACGTGCGGCTCGTGATTTGCGGCCGGACGATTGACGACGGGCCCGGTCGCAGGTCATTCCGCCGGCGGCGGCAGGAACACCACCTCGTGCTTGGCGGCGAGCGCGACGACCTCGTCCGGCTTCTGCTCCTTCATGCTGTGGATCGCCCAGAACAGGTCGTAGAGCGCGCGCGTGGGCGTCACCCAGAAGAAGCATTTCGTGGGCTGCTCCGACTTGTTGAAGATGCCGTGCGGGATGCCCATCGGCAGTCGGATCAGATCGCCCGGGCCGGCCACGAACTCCTTGCCGTCGATGATCAGGTCGAAGCGACCCTCGAACATGTAGATGAACTCGTCCTGCGTGGGATGGATGTGCGGCGGCACGAACGTGCCGGGCGGAAAAGTGGCGTGCCAGGCAAACGAATTCTCGCTGAGCTGCTTGGGTATGTAGGTCTGACCGAGGATGTTCCAAACGATGCCGTCGATGCCGGTATTGGCCTTGGTGATGCCTGCGGTGAGCGGTTGCATTACGCGCGAACTCCCTTGGCTGGTCTGTCGCTCTCGTCGGGTCTAGCCATTCAACCACAGATCGAAGTGGGGCCGAAACAATGCCAGGCGCTCAACTAGGGGTGCGTTTCTTCCGGTACCATAATGAAAGCCGCGCTCCAGCTTAGCGGCATTGTCCCGTAGTCTCGGCACGAGCCTTGCAGGCATTCTGAGCCGAAGCAGCCTTCACAGGAGGCGGCCTTCGAACCTAGACTGCGGGCAGCTTTTGCTTGATCTCGGATCGCACGGCTGGGCAGAGATCCGCTCCAGCCCAGACAGACCCTGACAGGAGATGGACATGAAGACATTCGTCCTGCTCGCCGCCGCGGCGGTGATTCTGGGAGGGACCGGGGCGCAGGGGCAGGAAAAGCTCAAGATCGGCATCATTGCCACCCTATCCGGACCGCCGGCCGTGCTCGGTCAACAGCTTCGCAACGGCTTCAATCTTGCGGTCAAGAATCTCAACGGCAAGCTCGGCGGCCGCGATGTCGAGGTGATCGTTGCGGACGACGAGCTCAAGCCCGACCTCGCGGTGAACAAGGTCAAGGCACTGGTCGAGCGGGACAAGGTCGATTTCGTCGTCGGCCCGATCTTTTCCAACATTCTCGCCGCGATCATGAAGCCCGTGACCGACGGCGGCGCGATCTTGATCAGCCCCAATGCCGGCACCTCGAACTTCGCCGGCAAGGAATGCAATCCGAACTTCTTCGTCACCTCTTACCAGAACGATCAGGTCTTCGCGGTATCGGGCAAGCATGCCCAGGACACCGGGATCAAGAAAGTGTTCCTGATGGCGCCCAACTACCAGGCGGGCAAGGATGCGCTCGCCGGCTTCAAGGCCTTTTTCAAGGGCGAGATCGCGGACGAGGTTTACGTGCCGCTCAACCAGCTCGACTTCTCGGCCGAACTCGCCAAGATCGCGGCCGCGAAGCCCAACGCCATCTATGTGTTCTTGCCCGGCGGCATGGGAGTGAATTTCGTCAAGCAATTCCGGCAGGCGGGGCTTGCCGACAACATCACGTTCCTCTCCGCCTTCACCGTCGATGAATCGACGCTGCCGGCCCAGCAGGATGCCGCGCTCGGCTTCTTCGGCGGCGCCAACTGGGCGCCTGATCTCGACAATCCGCAAAACAAGAGCTTTGTCGCCGCCTATGAGAAGGAGTTCAGCGCGGTCCCCGCGACCTACGCGTTCCAGGCCTACGACGCGGCGCTCCTGATCGACAGCGCCGTCCGTCAAGTGCAGGGCAATGTTGCGAACCGGGAGGCGTTGCGCGCGGCCATGATGAAGGCCGAGTTCAGCTCGTTGCGTGGCGGCTTCAAGTTCAACACCAACCACTATCCGATCCAGGACTTCTACCTGGTGAAAGTCGCCAAGCGCCCCGACGGCAAGTTCGAGACCCAAATCGTCAAGAAGGTGTTCGAGAACTACGCCGATCCCCACGCCAAGGATTGTGCGATGAAGTGAGGCACGCCGCCTCTTGCGGTGGCGCTCCAGCCGTGCATCTCGTTTGCTCCCTTCTCCGACCGATGTGGATCAAGTCTCCGCCGCACCAGCCGACTTCGGCCCGCGTCGAGGGCTGAAGTCGCACTGACCCGGTTCGGACGGCAGAGGGGCGCGGACCGGGATCGCGGCCCGCTCGTGGATCACTCAATCCATGTCCACCACCCTCCTCGTGGTTCAGACCCTCAACGGGCTGCAGCTCGGCGTCCTTCTGTTCCTGATCGCGGCAGGTCTCACGCTGGTGTTCGGCGTGATGGATTTCATCAACCTCGCCCACGGCGTCCAGTACATGCTCGGCGCCTATCTCGCGGTTGCTTTCTATGCGCTCACCGGAAGCTTCTTCGCAGCGCTCATCCTGGCGCTCGGCGCCGCCCTGCTGTGCGGGCTCCTGCTCGAATTCGTGGTGTTTCGACATCTCTACGGCCGAGATCACCTCGACCACGTCATCGCAACCTTCGGCATCATCCTTTTCGTCAATCATGGGGTGAAGCTGGTCTGGGGCGCCGCGCCGCTCAGCCTGCCGATCCCCGAGCTGTTCTCGGGTTCGGTACGGCTCGCCGACGGACTGCTCTATCCGGTGTGGCGACTTGTGATCATCGGGTCGGGACTCGCGGTCGCGGCGCTGCTCTACGCGCTCGTGGCCCACACCCGGATCGGCATGCTGGTGCGCGCAGGGGCAACCAACGCCGCGATGGTGTCTGCCCTCGGCGTCGACATCCGACGCCTGTTCATGATCGTGTTCGGCTTCGGCGCGATGCTCGCGGGCTTTGCCGGCATCATGATCGCGCCCATCCTGTCGGTCGACCCCGGAATGGGCGACACGGTTCTCATCCTCGCGTTCGTGGTCATCGTCATCGGCGGCATCGGCTCGATCCGCGGCGCCTTTCTGGCGGCGCTGCTCATCGGTCTCGTCGATACGCTCGGACGATCGTTCTCGGTCGACATCCTGCGCCTGGTCATGGGGCCCTCGCCCGCTCGCACCGTGGGCCCGGCGATCGCCTCGATGCTGATCTACCTGCTGATGGCGGTCGTGCTGCTATGTCCGGCCATCCGGGCTGTTCCCGGCGAAGGGCGTCGAGGTGCCGCCGACGCTTTCGCTCCCGGCATCTCAGCCGCCACAAGCGCGCTAACCACAGCCACGGCCTGGAGGCGTTGCCGATCGGCATCTTCCTGGTGTTCGCGGCGCTGCCGGTGGTCGCGCCGTTGGCGGGTGGCGAGCATCTGCTCAGTCTGGGATCGCGGATCATGATCTTCGCCATCGCCGCGGTCGCGCTCGATCTCCTGGTCGGCTACGGCGCGCTGATTTCGTTCGGCCACGCCGCCTTCATCGGGCTGGGCGCCTATGCCGTCGGCATTCTCGCGGCGCATGGCATCGGCGATGCGCTCGTCTCGCTGCCGGCCGCGCTCGCGGTCTCGGCGCTTTACGCGTTCTTGACCGGCATTGTCTGCCTGCGCACCAAGGGCGTCTACTTCATCATGATCACGCTCGCCTTCGGCCAGATGGCTTTCTTCACGGCGAGTTCGCTCGCCCCATACGGCGGCGATGACGGCCTCACGATCGCGGCACGCAGCACGCTCGCCGGTTTCCCGCTGCTCAAGAACGAACGCGCGCTTCTACTATGTCGTGCTGCTCTGCTCTCCTCGGCGCCTATCTCTTTTGCCGTGCGCTCGTCGCCTCGCGCTTCGGCCGCGTGTTGCGCGGCGCGCAAGAAAACCCCGTCCGCATGGCGGCGGTGGGATTCGACGTCTACCGCTTTCAGCTCGCGACCTACGTGATCGCGGGCATGCTCGGAGGCCTGTCGGGCTTCCTGCTCGCCAATGCCAGCGAGTTCGTAAGCCCCGCCTATATGTCGTGGCAGCGCTCGGGCGAATTGATCGTCATGGTGCTCCTCGGCGGATTGGGCTCGCTCAACGGCGCGATCATCGGCACCGCCGCCTACCTGCTGACCGAAGAGTGGCTGTCCGGCTTCACCGAGCACTGGAAGGTGATCTTCGGGCCGGTGCTGGTGCTCGTCGTCCTGTTCGCGCGCGGCGGTCTCATCGGCGTCGCGACCGAGCGTGCGGAGGCTCGGCCGTGGCTGAAGCCGTGCTGCGCCTCGAAGGGCTGCGGAAGAAATTCGGCGCCCTGGTCGTCACCGACGACCTGACGCTTCGACGTCATGCCGAACGAGTTGCACGCCATCATCGGACCGAATGGCGCCGGCAAGACGACGCTGATCAATCAGATTTCCGGGCTGGCTACGCCCGACGCCGGCAGCGATCGTGTTTGCCGGCCGCGACATCACGGCCCTGCCGGTGCACGCGCGCGCAGGATTGGGCCTGGCGCGAACGTTCCAGGTCAGTTCGATCCTTCCCGGATTCTCGGCGCTCGAGAACGTCGCGCTCGCGGTGCAGGCGCGCGCCGGCTCGAGCTTCCGTGTTCTCGGCAGCGCCGCCGATGGAGCCGGCATTGAACGAGCCGGCGCATGGACGGCGCTCGCCGACGTCGGCCTGGCCGAGCGCGCACACATGCGGGCGGGGCAGCTCTCGCATGGCGAAAACGGGCGCTCGAACTCGCCATCGCGCTCGCGATGGAGCCGAAATTGCTGCTGCTCGATGAGCCGATGGCGGGCACCGGCCGCGACGAGACCGCGCGGCTCGTCGCGGTGCTGGCGCAGCTCAAAGGACGGTTTCCGGTCGTGCTGGTCGAGCACGACATGACGGCCGTGTTCGCGCTCGCCGACCGGATCTCGGTGTTGATCTACGGTCGCATCATCGCAACCGGCGCACCCGCCGAGGTGCGTGCTGATCCGCGGGTCGTGTCCGCCTATCTCGGCGACGAGATGGAATGAGGGCGATGCTTGCGGTCGAGCATCTGCAATCCGCCTACGGCCCCGCGCAGGTGCTGTTCGACATCGGCTTGCGCGTCGGTGCCGGCGAAGTCGTGACGTTGCTGGGCCGCAACGGCATGGGCAAGACGACCACCATTCACACCATCATGGGCCTGTTGCCGGCCACCGGCGGCAGCGCGCGTCTTCGACGATCTGTCTCTGGTCGGGCTGCCGCCCCATCGGATCGCGCAGGCGGGCCTCGGGCTCGTTCCCGAAGGCCGGCAGATCTTTCCGACCCTCACCGTCGAGGAGAACCTGATCGCGACGGCGGCGTCGCGCTTCGCCGCCCGCGATGGACGCTCGACGCGGGTCTACGAGCTTTTTCCGCAGCTCGCCGAGCGGCGGCGCCACATGGGCAATGAACTGTCCGGAGGCGAGCAGCAGATGCTGGCGATCGGGCGCGCGCTTGATGACAAATCCCAAGCTGCTCATCCTCGACGAGGCAACCGAAGGGCTCGCGCCGCTGCTGCGCCTCGAAATCTGGAAATGTCTCGCCCGCTTGAAGGACGAAGGCCAAGCCATCCTGCTCGTCGACAAGCACCTCAGCGCGCTGGTGAAGCTCGCCGACCGGCACACGATCATCGAGAAGGGACATGTGGTGTGGTCAGGCACGTCGGCGGCGTTGGACCAGGACATCGTGCGACGCTATCTGCAGGTGTGACCCCGTTTTAAGCACGATGCGCGAAATGGAGAGCACAAGGCGGCGTCAGGATGCCGCCTTCACGGGGATGTCTCCGCGAGAAACTGCTTCGCCGCCTCGAGGGACCCATTGGCGCCGAGATCGTTGTGGCCCGCCCCCGGAAACCTGACGAAGCGTTTGGGCGCATTGATCAGCGCGTAGAGCCGCTCGCCCAGACGCGATCGGCACGACGGCGTCGCGCTCGCCGTGCAGCACCAGCACCGGCGCCGCGACCTTGCCGATGCGCAGATCCGAGCGGAACTGGTCCTTCATCAGCCAGCGCACCGGCACGAACCAGTATCGTCGCGCGGCAATGTCGACGGCCGAGCTGAAGGGAGATTCGAGGATGACGCGCGCGACCGGCTTTTCCGCCGCGAGCGCGACCGCAACCCCGGTGCCGAGCGACTCGCCCCAGAGCACGATGCGCTCGGCCGGGTAGCGCGCGCGCGCGAAGGCGTACGCGGCGGTGGCGTCGGCGATGAGGCCGGCTTCGCGTCGGCCGGCCGCTCGGAGCCGCCGTAGCCGCGGTAGCTCAGCGCCACGAGCCCGGTGCCGTCGGCGGTGAGCGCGCGGAAGCGCTCGACGCGCCCGCGCAGCGAGCCGCCATTGCCGTGGAAATAGAGGATGACCGGCTTGTCGCCGCGCGGCGGCAGATGCCAGAGCGATCACGCGCTCGCCGTCAGGCGTATCGAGCTCGATCTCCTGCGCCTCCGGCAGGCCGGCTACGGCCGGCGCCGTGCGCAAACCGCTCGGGAAAGTACTGCATCGCGCGCTGCGTGAGATAGAGCAGCGCCAGCAACCCGCCGTAGCAGACGAGGGCGACGATCAGGATCCATTTCAGCATGAGACTTGATACCAGCGGCGGCTTTACAGGCACTTGTCAGAGCTTACAGTCCCGCGCGGATTTCGCACGATGCGGGCAAACAGATGGAATCCAGCGCAGACGCTCCGGGTCGATTGCCGCCGGCACGATCGGCAATGTGCTCGAGTGGTACGACTTTGCGATCTACGGCTATTTCGCGACGGCGATCGGCCGCCAGTTCTTCCCGCATGAGGATCCGGTCGCCCAGCTGCTTTCGGCGTTCGGCGTGTTCGCGCTCGGCTATCTGATGCGGCCGGTCGGCGGCGCGCTGATCGGCCATATCGGCGACCGGTTCGGACGGCGCGCGGCGCTGACCTTCTCGGTTGCCGCCATGGCGATCCCGACCTTCCTGATCGGGCTGCTGCCGGGATACGCGACGCTCGGGCTTCTGGCGCCGATTGCGCTCACATTGCTGCGCATGGTGCAGGGACTTTCGGTCGGCGGCGAATATACCAGCTCGATGGTGTTCCTGGTCGAGCGCGCGCCGGAAGGCCGCCGCGGCCTGATGGGCGCGCTGACATCGTGCGGCGCGTGCGGCGGCATCCTGCTCGGCTCCGCCGTGGGCGCGGGCTTTGCGGCGGCGATGTCGACCGCGTCGCTCGAGTCCTGGGGATGGCGCATCCCGTTCCTGCTCGGCCTGGTGGTCGGGATCGCCGGCTACTTCCTGCGCCGGCACGTGCTCGAGACGCGCATCCCGCGCGAGCCGCGCAAGCGCGCGCCGATCGTGGAAACGCTGCAGCGATCACTGGCGCATCGTGCTCGGCTTTGCCGGCTTGTCGCGTGTTCAACGCCGTCGGCTTCTATGTCAGCTTCGTCTATCTCGTGAGCTGGCTGCAGACCGCCGACGGCATAGCGCCCGCGCGCGCACTCGAAATCAACTCGATCAGCATGGCGGTCATGTTGCCGGTCATGGTCGCGACCGGGCCTTCTGTCCGATCGCTTCGGGCGCAAGCCGTTTCTCCTGTTCGCGACTGCGTCTCGGCTTCGTCGGCGCGATGCCGGCGTTCCTGGCTGCTGAACCATCCCTCGGCGCATGTTGCGCATGCTCGGACAGCTCGGCCTCGTCCTGATGATCGGGACTCTATTGCGGCACGCAGCCCACCATCATGGTCGGAGGCGGCGCCGCGCGCAGGTGCGCTGCACGGCGGTGGCGCTCGGCTACAACATCTGCCTCGGGGTGATCGGCGGCCTGACGCCGCTTGCAGCCACCTGGCTGGTCAACCGCACCGGGCGACGAGATCGCGCCGGCATTCCTGATCATGGCGGCGGCTGCCGTGACCTTCGCGACCATTCTACGGCTTTCGCGAAACCTATCGCGCGCCGTTCGTCGCCGGTTCGCCGGCAGCAGCGACTGCGTATGCGTGACGTGTGCTACCGGGCCGTGGCCATTTGCGCGATCGGCTGCTCAACTCCCGGAGCTGGATGTGCTGATACGTCCCGCCGAAGCGCAAGATGACGACGGGCATCTGGCGCGTCGTCGAACCGACGATCCAGGCCGGCGAGACCTATCCCCTCGCGCGCGATCTGACTAAAGCCGATGCGCTGGCCTATTCGGCGCTCATCGGCGCACGAGGTGCACGTTGCCGAAGCGGGAGGCGCGATCGTGGGGACCTCATTATCTGCGCGCCAACAATCAGGGAGGCGGCGCCCGATGTCGCGAACTGCGGCTATATCGTCGCGCCGTCCGCTACAGGGCGCGGCATCGCACGCGCGATGTGCATGCGCACTCGCTCGAGCAGAGCCGGAGCACTCGGATTCCGGGCGATGCAATTCAACTTCGTCATCGGCAGCAACGAACGTGCGGTCCGGCTGTGGCAGAGCTGCGGCTTCCACATCGTCGGCCGATTGCCCGACGCCTTCGAGCATCCCCGGCTGGGATTGGTCGATGCATTGGTGATGTATCGTAGCTAGCTGTGACCGGCGGCGCTTCCGGGTGTCGGCTCGACCGGATCGTCCGGCCGGTCAAAGCCGCAAGGCCGCTTCCGGCGGCGTGAATTTGAGCTTCAGCGCGTCCGCGACCGCGCGATGGGTGATCTTGCCTTCGTAGACGTTGAGCCCGTTGCGCAAATGCGGGTCTTCGCCGAGCGCCCGGCGATAGCCCTTGTCGGCAAGCGCCAGCACGAACGGAAGCGTCACGTTGTTGAGGGCGAAGGTCGAGGTGCGCGCGACCGCGCCCGGCATGTTGGTGACGCAATAATGCACGACGTCGTCGACGATGTAGGTCGGCGCCGAGTGCGTCGTGGGTCGCGAGGTCTCGGCGCACCCGCCCTGATCGATCGCGATGTCCACGATGACGGAGCCGCTCTTCATGGCCTTGACGGTTTCGGCCGTGATCAGCTTCGGGGCGCGGCGCCCGGGATCAGCACCGACGCGATCACGAGATCGGCGCGCCGGCAAAGCGTCTCGATCGCGTCGCTGGTGGAAAACACGGTCCGCACCCGCGCCCCGAGCTGGCTCGCGACGCGACGCAGCACCTCCGGGATTGCGGTCGATAACGGTCACCGTCGCGCCCATTCCCGCGCTGATCAACGCCGCGTTGGTGCCGGCGACGCCGCCGCCGAGCACGACCACGTCCGCGGGCGGCACCCCGGAACGCCGCCGAAGCAGCACCCCGCGGCCGCCGTTGTCCTTCTCCAGGCAACGGGCGCCGACATGCGGCGCCATGCGGCCCGCGACCTCCGACATCGGCGTGAGCAAAGGGAGCGTGCCCTGGGCGCTGGTCACCGTCTCGTAGGCAATCGCGATGACGCCCGAGGCCATCAGTTCGGCGGTCTGTTCCGGATCGGCGGCCAGATGCAGATAGGTGAAGAGGACTTGTCCCTGCCGGAGTTTCTTGCGCTCGATTGCCAGCGGTTCCTTGACCTTCACGATCAGCTCGCCGCGCCCGAAAATCTGATCGGCATCCGAGACGATTTCCGCCCCGACCGCGCGGTAGTCGGCATCGGCAATGCCGGCGCCCAGCCCGGCGCCCGTTTCAACGATGACAAGGTGGCCGTTGCGGGTCAGCTCGCGCACCGTCGAAGGCACGAGGCCCACCCGGTATTCGCTGTCCTTGATTTCCTTCGGCACGCCAATGAGCATGGTCACCACGATCCCAAATGCCGCCCGCCTTGCGCTCCGGAACATCGCATTCCGGCGAGCACATTCCACGTCCCAGATATCATCATCGCCATGGCGGAACACTCGATCATTCTGTGCGGCCGCCGTGCTTGATTTCCGCCATCGGGTCGCGTTCTTACGCCGACGAACGAGCCAGACAGGAGTGCCACGTGAGCGAGGATCCGTATGCCGTCCTGGGCGTGAAACGCGAGGCGACGCAGGACGAGATCCGCAAGGCCTACCGGGCGCTGGCGAAGAAACTGCATCCGGACCTCAATCCCGGAGATCGTCAGGCCGAGGAGAAGTTCAAGCAGGTCTCCGCGGCCTATGACCTCGTGGGCGATGCCGAGAAGCGTGGGCGCTTCGACCGCGGCGAGATCGATGCCTCCGGCAACGAGCGGCCACGCGAGCGCTACTACCGTGATTTCCACGGCCCCGGCGCGGAGGCAAACAGCTACAGCAGCAGCGAGGGCTACGCCGATTTCATGAGATCGGAGGACATCCTGCGGGAGATGTTCTCGCGCGGCGGCGGTGGTGGGCGGTTTCGCGCTCGCGGCCAGGATACGCTCTACCGCCTGCCGGTCGAATTCCTGGAGGCCGTCAACGGCGCCACCAAACGCATCACGATGCCTGATGGCGGCACCCTCGACGTCGTCATTCCCGGGGACACGAAGGACAAGCAGGTCCTGCGACTACGAGGGAAAGGGCGGGCCGGGATTCGGGGGCGGCCCGCCGGAGACGCCCTGGTGGAGGTCGAGGTTCAGCCGCACAAGTTCTTCACCCGCGAGGGCGACGACATCCGCGTCGAACTGCCGGTCAGTCTGCCCGGAAGCCGTGCTGGGAGCGAAGCTCGATGTGCCCACGCCGACCGGCTCCGTGCGCATGACGGTGCCCAAAGGAGCGAATACCGGCACGGTGCTGCGACTCAAGGGCAAAGGCGCAGCGCGAAGCGACAAGAGCCATGGAGATGAATACGTGACCCTCAAGGTCGTCCTGCCGGAGCGGGCTCGATCCGGAGCTCGAAGAGTTCGTGCAACGCTGGCAAGCGGGCAAGGACCACAATCCCCGCCAGCACCTGGAGGCTTGAATTACTGGAGGCCTGAATGATCTCGATCCACGAATTCGTGATCCGCGCCCGGGTGGAGCAGCAGGCGGTGGAAACCTGGATCGCAGCCGGATGGCTGGTTCCGCCGCAGACCGCCCCCGAACCCATGTTCTCCGACGTCGACCTGGCGCGTGCGCAACTCATCCGCGACCTGCGCGAGGACCTCGGCGTCAATGATGAAGGGGTCGCGGTCATCCTGCACCTGCTCGACCAGATGCACGGCCTGCGCGGGAGCATGCAGGGGCTGCTCGCCGAGATGCGGGACGCACGGACAAACCGATGATGGAGGGTCACACGCTGGCGGGAGGCCAGCTGGCGTACCGCTATCGACCGTCACCGGCCGTCGCGCGGTCACAGCGCCTTGACGATCTCCTCCGGTCATCTTCTTGGCGTCGCCGAACAGCATCATGGTGTTGTCGCGGTAGAACAGCGTGTTGTCGATGCCGGCATAGCCCGACGACAGCGAGCGCTTGATGAACATCACCGTGCCGGCCTTCCACACTTCCAGCACCGGCATGCCGTAGATCGGCGAGGACGGGTCTTCCTTCGGCGGCCGGATTGGTGACGTCGTTGGCGCCGATCACGAAGGCGACATCGGCCTGGGCGAATTCGGAATTGATGTCCTCGAGCTCGAACACCTCGTCGTAGGGCACGTTGGCCTCGGCGAGCAGCACGTTCATGTGGCCGGGCATGCGGCCGGCGACCGGATGGATGGCGTATTTCACCTCGACGCCTTCCTTCTTGAGCCGGTCGGCCATCTCGCGCAGCGCGTGCTGCGCCTGCGCCACCGCCATGCCGTAGCCCGGCACGATGATCACCTTGCCGGCGTTCTTCATCATGAAGGCCGGCGTCCTCGGCCGAGCCCTGCTTCACCGGCCGCTGCTCCTTGCCGGCCGCCGGTCCCGCGACCTCGCCGCCGAAGCCGCCGAGGATCACGGAGATGAAGCTGCGGTTCATGCCCTTGCACATGATGTAGGACAGGATCGCGCCCGAGGAGCCGACCAGCGCGCCGGTGATGATGAGCGCGGAGTTGCCGAGCGTGAAGCCGATGCCGGCCGCGGCCCAGCCGGAATAGGAATTGAGCATCGAGATCACGACCGGCATGTCGGCGCCGCCGATCGGGATGATGATGAGCACGCCGAACGGCAAACGCAGCCAGCGCCAGCAGCCAGAACGCGAGATGACTTTCGGCGCGCACGAACCACACGATCAGCACGACGATCAGCGACCGCGAGCGCGAGGTTGATGGCGTGGCGCGCGGGCAGGAGGATCGGCGCGCCGCTCATGCGGCCGGACAGCTTCAGGAACGCGATCACCGAGCCGGTGAAGGTCACGGCGCCGATGGCGACGCCGAGCGACATCTCGACCAGGCTCGGCTTGTGGATCGCGCCGGCGGTGCCGATGTCGAAGGCGGCCGGCGCATAGAGCGCGCCGGCCGCCACCAGCACCGCCGCCATGCCGACCAGCGAGTGGAACGCCGCGACCAGCTCCGGCATCGCGGTCATCGGCACGCGGCGCGCGATCACGCGCGCCGGTGCCGCCGCCGATGCGCGAGGCCGAGGACGACCAGCGCCCAGGCGCCGGTCCCGGCCGGCGGATGCGCATGCGAGCGTGGTGACGATGGCGATCGCCATGCCGACCATGCCGAACAGGTTGCCCTGCCGGCTGGTCTCCGGATTCGACAGCCCGCGCAGCGCGAGGATGAAGAGAACGCCGGCAACGAGATAGAGCAGCGCGGCGAGATCAGCGGACATCGGCGACTCCCGTCACTTCTTTTTCTTCTGGTACATGCCGAGCATGCGCTGCGTCACCAGGAAGCCGCCGAAGATGTTCACCGAGGCGAAGATCAGCGCGACGAAGCCGAGCGCGCGCGCCCAGACCGGCCCCGCATCATTGGCCACCAGCGGAACGCCGACGGCGAGCAGCGCGCCCACCACGATCACCGACGAGATCGCGTTGCGTCACCGACATCAGCGGCGTGTGCAGGGCCGGCGTCACCGACCACACCACGTAGTAGCCGACGAAGATCGCCAGCACGAAGATCGACAAGCGAAACACGAATGGGTCGACCGCCGCGCTGCTGACGGCGTGCATGGCGCCGCCGCTCGCCGCCGCGATGATGTCGAGCTGGGCGAGGATGATGTCGGGGTGACGTGTTGAACACCGTCGCGGACGACAGCCCCGACCGTGGCCTGGTTTTCCACCGCAGCCAGGCTGCCGGGCAGGATGAATGTCAGCATTGCGATCTCCTCACGTCGTCCACCTCCGCGACTGCGCGTCGTCCGCGACATGGGACAGCGGCAGCAACGCCGCTGATCGCCACGCACTGCTGCGCGATCGCGCTGTCACGCCGCGCTCTTGGGGGCAAAGCTGGGATGAATCACCGCGCCGTCGCGCGGTGAGCGCCGTCGCCTTCACGATCTCGTCGTCCCACTTGACCGCGAGCGCCTTGCTGTTCTTGTCCACCAGGATATCGAGGAACGCGAAGAGATTCTTGGCATAGAGGCTCGAAGCCGATGCGGCGATGCGGCCCGGCACGTTGAGATGGCCGACGATCTTGACGCCGCCCATCTCCACGACCTCGCCGGGCTTGGCGCAGTTCGCAATTGCCGCCGCGCTCGACCGCGAGATCGACGATCACCGAGCCCGGCCGCATCGAGGCCACCATCTCCTTCGAGATCAGCCGCGGCGCCGGCCGGCCGGGATCAGCGCCGTCGTGATCACGATGTCCTGCTTCTTGATGATGCTCGGCGACGAGCGCGGCCTGCTTGGCCTGATACTCCTTCGACATCTCCTTGGCGTAGCCGCCGGCGGTCTCGGCCTGCTTGAACTCGTCGTCCTCGACGGCGACGAACTTGGCTCCGAGGCTCTCCACCTGCTCCTTCGATGCCGGGCGCACGTCGGTCGCGGTGACGATGGCGCCCAGCCGGCGCGCCGTCGCGATCGCCTGCAGGCCGGCGACGCCCGCCCCCATGACGAAGACCCTCGCCGCCGGGACCGTGCCCGCCGCCGTCATCATCATCGGCAGCGCGCGGCCGTATTCGGCGGCGCCGTCGATCACGGCGCGGTAGCCCGCGAGGTTGGCCTGGCTCGAGAGCACGTCCATGGCCTGCGCGCGGGTAATGCGCGGCATCAACTCCATCGCGAAGGCGGTGACGCCGGCATCCGCCATGGCCTTGAGGGCCGCATCCTCGCCATAGGGATCCATCACGGCGATGACCAGCGCGCCCCGCTTGTAGCGCGCAAGCTCGGAAGAGGTTGGACGGCGCACCTTGAGCACCACGTCGGCACCCTCGACGGCGCTGTCGACGACGGTTGCGCCGGCGGCGATGAATTCGGCGTCCGGAATGCCGGATTTCGATTCCGGCGCCGGGCTCGACCGCGACCTCGGCCCCGAGCCCCTTCATCTTCTTGACCGTGTCGGGCGTCGCGGCGACCCGGTCCTCGACCGGGTCGGTCTCGCGCGCTACGGCAATGCGCATCCACTCGCCTCCTCGTGACCGGCAACGTACAGCGTGCTGCAAGGGATACGAACGTCGGAACCGGGACACTAGCCGCCGGAGGTGAGCGCGAGCGCGAGCAGCGACACCACCACCATGATCGCGCTGGGCAGCCTTGCACCACTGGCAAAGCCGTGGATGGCCACGATGGTCGCAATGACGAAGATCGCAAAGGCGACAAGCCAGTGGCCGGTGACCGCGCCAATCGCCAGGCCTAGGACGATATTGGCGACATGGGCGCCGCCGACAACAATCAAATGAACGAAGCGGTCATACATGGCCTCGTGCGCGGGGAGGTCGTTGCCCTCCGCTGTCGCGTATTCGGCCTGCCCGTGATCCGCCATTTCGACCCTCCAAAATCGCTCAAATCGGCAGCCGGGGCTTAGCGCAAATGCCCGCAGAGGGCAACGCTGGCCCAACGGTACGACCGCCAAGTGACGTCAGCGGCATCCCGCTTTCGCCTGAGTGCCCTCCCGGCGCCCTTTCGGTCAATGGTCGGAAACAGGCCGGTCGAGCCCGACGGCCGCGAGCGCCTTCGCCTGCCGGTCGCCCACGCGGCGGAGCGAGAAATCCTCGATTGCCTGGTTGAAAAGCACGTGAAAATTGAGCTCCGCGCGCAGGTGCAGAAACACGGCGCCGAGCCCGATCGCGGCGCGGTCCATGAACACGAATTCGCGCGGGATGGTGATCGGCCCTTGCCGCTTGAGCGCCTGATGCACGCGGAACGCTTCGCGCCGTCCGTATTCGGACGGCTTGACGCCGTCGGCCAGGCTGCGCACCCGATCGTCCAGCAGCGGTCCATAGATGAACCGCGCCCAGATATTGAGTATGTCGATCAATTCGCGACTGAGCCGCTTGAAGCCCCAGGTCTCGTAGGCGTGGACGATGAGAGCGTCGTCGTCCCTTGAGCAAGCCGTGGTAGAGATCGACGACACCGCCGACGAATTTCGACGGAAAGATGCGGATGCAGCCGTAATCGAGGAGATTGATGCCGGTTGGCCGGCCGTCCACGTCGAACACGCTGTAATTGCCGAGATGCGGGTCGCCGTGGATCACGCCGAAGCGGCTGAATGACCACCACCATGCCATGAACATCGCGGTGCCCAGCCGGTTGCGGGTGGCGAGGTCGGCATCCACGTGTTCGAGCAGCCGCCGCCCTTCGAGCCAATCGAGCGTCAGGAGCCGGTTGGTCGACAGCTCGGGCCACACCTGCGGCACCCGGATCTGTTCGATGCCCTCGAGCATTTTCCGATACAGCATCACGTGCTTGGCTTCGCGCCGATAATCGAGCTCCTCGCGGATACGCACGCCGATTTCCTTGGCGATTTCGGTGGTGTCGATGACCGGATCCATGCGTCGATGGATGGCGAAGATCAGCTGCAGCTGCTCGCAGGTCCGCCTCGACTGCCGATTGCATGTCCGGATATTGCAGCTTGCAGGCAAGATCGGCCCCGCCGTGGGCGCGGGCGCGATGGACCTGACCGAGCGAAGCAGCCGCGGCGGGATGATGCTCGAAGCTTGCGAACTTCTTCTGCCAGCCGGGGCCGAGCTCCGCGCCCATGCGGCGCTTGACGAAGGCCCAGCCCATGGGCGGCGCCTGGCTTTGCAACTTCATCAGCTCGGCTGCGTATTCCGGCGGCAGGGCATCCGGAATGGTGGCCATGAGCTGGGCCACCTTCATGATCGGACCCTTGAGGCCGCCGAGCGCCGCCGCAAGCTCGGTCGCGTTCTTGCCGCGATCGAGGGTGAGCCCGAACAACCGCGCGCCGGCGATGCGCGCGGCTACTCCGCCCATATTGGCCCCGACACGCGCGTAGCGGGCGGCGCGGGCGGAGAAACGGTTGGCTTCGCGATCGGTCATGGGTGTGACTCTGCCAGATATAGGCAGCGCCACACGATAAGGGAAAGACCGAACTGTGACAGAGTCGCTGCGCGAAGCGATTACGCCGCGGCGCCGGGTGCGTTCGCCGGTACCCGATCGCCGAAGCGCTGATGCTGCCTCGGCAGGCCAGCGGCGCTCGCACGCGGAAAACAACTGATCGAGCAGAGCCAATTGCACGCGCATCTGCGGACATTCGTTGGGATCCAGACGGGCAAAGCCGTCACGGCGATCGAACAGCCCGAACGCCGCATGGTAGCCCAGGGCGCGGTACGCTTCGAACTGCTCTTCGCTGAACATCTGATCGACTGTGGTTTCGTGCGGGAACCGGGAATAGCGTTTCCGATAGTGGAACACGTAGTCGTTCTCGTCACCCGTCAATGACGACTTGATGTAAATCAGGATGCCCTTGCGGCCAGAGGGATAACTGATCTCCCCAATCGCGCAATGGGGCCCCTTCAACTTGGGGCAGTCTCCGTGGTCGTCCATCGCGTTGCTGATATCCCGGTTGACGTCGGAGATCTGCCGCGGGAGCTCGATCTCCAGGCCCAGGTCGATGCGGGCGTAGCGAACGAGCGTATTGAACGATCCAAAAGCCATCTCGGGATCGGCTTCAGCATCGATCGCGATGATCACCCACAGCGGCGCTTGAGCAGTTCATAGATGCCGAGATTTTCGATGTTGTCCGCCGTCGGTCAGATAAACTGATTTTCGTCGTTCGTTGAGTCGTCCGAAAAGCTCCAGAAGAAAATAGAAGTTCGCCCAGATGTTCCGGGTCCCGCCCTGGCCACCCACGATGGGTTGCGCAGCCAATAGCCCAATCTGATGTTCAAGATCGCCAGGGTCGGCGTCAGCGCCTTGATGCTTTGCGCTCCCATGTTCGAGGACGCGGCCGCGCCGGAAACGGCCATCGCGGTCGCGAGGTCCAACCCGGCCGCGATCCCCTCGATCTCCTTGGTCGCGACGTAACCGGTGCTTTCGCTGCCGACGAAATTCTGGCTCAGCAGGAAGAAGTCGGCATTGCGATCCGCGCTTGTTCGCCGTCTTGGAGTTCTGAACGTTGAGGGCCGTGTTGATGAGATGATAGGGGCCGTATCGCCCCGACAGCTCAGCCAGACGCATCCGGGACTGCTTGAGCTCTTCATTTGATTTCAACGTGCGTTGCGGCTCGAACAGGAAGGCCTTTCCGAGGCGGTCGCGGTAGAGCGGATGAAGGGAGTTCGCGTTGGGCCGCAGGATCAGCGTCAAGACGAGGAAGCCCGCGGCGATGAGCAGATAGCCAAACCCAACGAGCACGGAAAGCTGGTTGCCCGGCGCAGGCAAACGGCTCGCAAGAACCGGCAACCAGTCTGGCGCCACGCAGCCGGCCCCCGGCGTATTGATGCAAATTCCCAATACGAAAGATTGAGGTAGACGACCCACAGCAGGAACGGAACGACAATCGCCGCGAAGTAAATCGCAGCCTTTGCCGCGTAGCCGGCGAGCTGAGCGCGTGTCCGCGAGATTCCTTGCGCGCTCTTTACGAATTCGCCGAGCTTGCTTCCAGAAAACCGATGACCGCAGCGATCGGCGCGAGCGTGACGGAGATTTTGTTGATCAACTGGAACGAGGCTCCGAAAAGCCCGGCGCCTGGGTGCTGAACATCGATGCCAATACGAATGGCTGCAGTTCGCAAAGGCGGAAAAAATGACGAGGAGAACCGTCCAGCCGATGAATCGGGTGGGATTGCTCGGGACCTCGCAGGTGTTTTGGCACGGACTTCAAGGATCGCAGCAGTCCCCAAGCTATGCCCAGGACCAGCAGGATCAGGCTCAGATAGGCGGTTACAGCAAAGAACTCGAAGTTGAAGATGTTGAGCTTCTGCAGACCGGGCACGTTCGCGTAGTTCAGCGCGCCAACGTTTGGATTCAAGAAGAGTGTCACCGCAGCCGCGACCAGCAAGAACGGCATGATCAAAGCGACGTTTGCAATCAATCCTCGCACGTAAATCGACGCATTGTGCAGAAGGTCGATCGCTCCGTGCGGAAATAGATAATTGGAGTAGTCGCGCAGGTGCTGCGTCGAGGGCGTTTCATCCTCGAGCGTGCGACTTTCAAACGGAAACTCGCCCTGCGCCGATTCAAACCAGCCGGACAGCGAGCATCCGACATAGCCGCCGCCCGAAACGGTCGAAAGATAGTCGACCTGTTCGAGAACGTTGGCCTCATTCAATCCCTGCAACGCGCCGAGACAGAACGCTGCCGATCGCACTCCTCCCCCGATAGCGCCAAACCGACGAGGTTGGCGTCGTCGTGGGGGGCGAGGATCAGGTTTCCCGCCGAGTCGGTCGCCTCTTCCGCCAGAACCACCGGGGCGCGCGACCGGTCCTGGCTCGCGCGCCGAGCGTTGATAACCGCGATTTCCGCGCGAAACACGTCGGTGAAATCGAAGACATGGCTGGACGACATGGCTCGTCCTCCGGCGGGGTGGCAGGAGACATATCAAGGATATCAGAAGGGCGGCCCAATACAATCTACGATTGTACAAACCACGAATTTCGCCAAGATTAATGCTCCATCGCCTCCAGCTCGGCGATCATGCCCTCGATCACGCCGAGTCCGCCCTGCCAGAAGGCCGGGTCGCGGGCGTCGAGCCCGAACGGGGCCAGCAGCTCGGAATGATGCTTGGTGCCGCCGGCCGCGAGCATCGCGAGATAGCGCTCGGCGAAGCCGTCGGCCGCGCGCTCGTAGACCGCATAGAGCGAGTTCACCAGGCAATCGCCGAAGCGCATAGGCGTAGACGTAGAACGGCGAATGCACGAAGTGCGGGATATAGGCCCAGAAGGTCTCGTAGCCGGGCTTGAGCTCGATCGCGGGCCCGAGGCTCTCGTGCTGCACCTCGAGCCAGAGCGCGTTGAGCCGGTCGGCGGTGAGCTCGCCGTTCCTGCGCTCGGTGTGGACCTTGCGCTCGAACGTATAGAACGCGATCTGGCGCACCACCGTATTGATCATGTCCTCGACCTTGGCGGCGAGCATGGCCTTGCGCTGCTTCGTGGTCGGCATTGGCGAGGAGCTTCTTGAACGTGAGCATCTCGCCGAACACGCTCGCGGTCTCCGGCAAGCGTGAGCGGCGTCGGCGCCATCAGCGCGCCGTTCGGCGCCGCCAGCACCTGGTGCACGCCGTGGCCGAGCTCGTGCGCGAGCGTCATCACGTCGCGCGGCTTGCCCTGGTAGTTGAGCAGCACGTAAGGGTGCGCCGACGGCACGGTCGGATGCGCGAAGGCGCCCGGCGCCTTGCCCGGCCGCACCGGCGCGTCGATCCAGTTGTTCTTGAAGAAGCGCTCCGCGATCGCCGCCATGTCGGGTGAGAACGCGCCATAGGCGGTGAGCACGGTCGCCTGCGCCTCGCTCCAGCCGATGGTGCGGCGTGGCGACCTTGCGGCAGCGGCGCGTTGCGGTCCCAGTGCGGCAGCCGCTTCTTGCCGAACCAGCGCGCCTTGAGCGCATAATAGCGATGCGAGAGCCGCGGATAGGCCGCGCGCACCGCCTGCGACCAGCGCCTCGACCACCTCGGGCTCGACCCGGTTGGACAGGTGCCGCGCGTCCGCCACGTCGGCGAAACCGCGCCAGCGGTCGGAGATCTCCTTGTCCTTGGCGAGGATGTTGGTGATCAGCGCAAACGGTGCGCAGGTTCTCCTTGAAGGTCTTGGCGAGCGCCTGCGACAGCCGCCTTGCGCGTCGCCGCGCTCGGATCCTGCATGAGATTGAGCGTCGGCTCGATCGCGAGCGACTTCGATCCGACCTTGAAGCGCAGGCTCGCGATGGTCTCGTCGAACAGCCGGTTCCAGGCCGAATAGGCGGTCACCGACTTCTCGTGGAAGAGCTGCTCGATGCGGTCCTCGAGCTGATACGGCTTGTCCTTGCGGATGTCCTCGAGCCACGGCCGGTAATGCCCGAGCGCCGGCTCCTGCATCGCGGCTTCGAGCTTGGCGTCGTCGATCCGGTTGAGCTCGAGCACGAAGAACAGGAGATGCGTGGACGCAGCCGTGATGCGCTCCTGCACGTCGGCGTAGAATTTCGCGCGCGCGGGATCGACGGTGTTGCCGGCATGGACGAGACCGGCATACGAGATGAGCCGGCCGAGAAGATCGTCGAGCGCCTCGTAGCGCTTCACCGCCTCCGCGAGCGACGCGCCCGGCGTCGGTTCCGTCGGCGAGCGCCGCGAGCTTGCCCTTGATATGCCTCTTCGAACGCAACGCTTTCCGCATCAGCGCGATCGAGATCGCGCTCACCTGCGGATCATCGATCCCGCCAGTAAAGATCAGCCAGATTCCACTCCGGCAACGAGCCCAGGACCGCGTGAGGGAGCGGACTTGACCGGCCGGGAAGAGGAGCCGCGTTTGGCTGGCGCGGCGGAGACAAATTGTCGAAGAAGCAGTGAGTGGCATGCCACGACCCGATTGTCCCATGACGATTGTATCAGACGACGCTGTGTCACACGGCATGCTTGCGCTTGTATCACACGATGCTTGCTGCATGTGGCACGAGTGCATGGCGTGGTGCAATGCAGCGACCGGCGACCACGAAATCAAATTCAGGAAGAGTTCCAGGTCACAAACGGATTCGGACCGAAATAGTTTTGCGGCAAAGTCGGAGACCGGCCCGACTGCACAGATTGGAAGCGGAACGTGCCGACACTGCGTGGAGTGTCCGGAGGATCGGGACGACGCGGTCCATCGGCTCTGCGCCGTGGATTACGCCAAAGCCTGGGCGAGCTGCGGCACGCAGTGCGCCAGAAGCTCCTCTCCTTCAACCACCATCGCATCGCAGCTTTTCTTCAATGGTTTCCCGAACTGCGCACCAGACGAGGGCGACGCGTGCAACGATCTGCGTCTTCTTCTTCTGAAGAACCACCCGCGCCTTGTTCCGCCAGCGCCAGAAGGCTGTTGTGCTCGAACAGGAGCTGACCCGTGCTCCATCTTCCAGCACATACAGCCGGCCGAGACGCGAGATGCACAGGATGCACTCGTCGTGCGGCGGCCGAGCAGATAGAATTGCGGATCGCCTATTTCAGTGATTCCGACGTCCCAGCCTCCTCGGCGCCGCCGCGGGACGACTCGGGCGCCAGAGCGTTCCACGATTGTGTTGAGCTCGCCGGTCCGCCACGGGCCGTCCAGCTGCAGCACCTTCGGTTGGAATGCGATCACCGTCATTCCTTCACCTCGAACAGCAAGCGATGAAGCTCCGGGTCGTAAAAGGACAGCAGCCGACGTGCGAAGGCACGAGGGCTCGACCGCAAGCGCGCGTGCCCACGCCTCCATGCTTTCGGTGGGCACACGGCCGAAGCCGTTCTCCACCTGCGAAACGAAGGTGTAGTATTTCAGGCCCAGCATGCTCCGCGAGTTGGATCTGCGACAATCCCGCGCGGGCGCGCAGCTCCTTGAGCCAAGCCCCGCGCGGCGGCGCAATTCCTTGGCTTCACGGCGCCTTCTTGGCGAACTGGATCTGTCTCGCCACCGCCGGACCCACCTTGCCTTTCTCGTAGTTTTCAGAGTTACTAAACTATCAACTAAATAATCATAACTCCGGAAACTAACGATATCACAATTTGGGCCGCAAGGGAGGCGGTTCGATCGCCCGGCGGCACCCCGCCCCCGCGCGGGAGGAGCACCATGTCGATCACCAATCCAGCCAAACACTTGCCCCGAGCCAGCAGGCGGCCGCGGGGCCCGGAAGTCGCGTTTGCGGGAACGCTGCTGATCGCCTTCGCCGCGCATGGTCGCGGGCACGAAGATGCTACCGAGCGACCTGGTCTTGCCGGTGGTGAGCACGATTTTCTTCGTTCTCGGCGTGCTTGGTCGCGCCTCGTTGCGTCGCTGCGCGACCGTGCCTGCGAGCAAAGCCGGATGACCGTACTGGGACGTTGCCGGGGCTCTCACCTTATTCAGGATCTGCGTCGCCTCTCAGGTCGATGCCGAGCAGATGGTGCGGTTCGTTGAGGGCACGCACCACCGGCACTAGGGCGCTGCTCATGCGGGTTGACACGTCCGCTCCAACGCCGCGGGACGCCACGTCGTCGCGAAGCCATCAACATATGAGGACTCCATCGTGAACCTGCACGCAGAAGTCGACGAACGTTGAGGCGGTACCGTTGGTGACAGATGACGCCGCACTCGCCGGGAAGCCGGCCGCCGCGGCTCATAGCCAGCCGGCGCAAGCCGTGGTCGCGGCGTTCGGCTCCGACTGGTGCGCGCGGCTTGAGCCGCGCCGAGGCGCACCGGCGCCTCGAGCAGTATGGTCCGAACCAGCTCAAGAGCGCGCCGGAAACGCCGTGGTGGAGGCGGCTGCTCGAGCAGTTCCAGAACTTCCTGGTGATCATCCTGCTCGTCGCCACGGTCATCTCGATGGCCGAATGGCTGCTGCAGGACCCGCGCGAGACGCGCTTGCCCTACGAGGCCATCGTCATCCTGGCGATCGTCGTGCTCAATGCCCTGCTCGGCTTCTTCCAGGAGGCGCGGGCCGAGAACGTTCGGTGCGCGCGCTGATGGCGCTTGCCGCACCAGAATCGACGGTGGTTCGCGACGGCGAGCGCCAGCGGATCGCCGCCCATGAGATCGTCCCCGGCGACATCGTGCATGGTCGAGGCCGGGGACAAGATCCCGGCGGACGCCCGCATCATCGAGAATGCGAATCTCGCATACCGACGAAGCGCCGCTGACCGGCGAAAGCGTGCCGGTGGCGAAGGAGACGCAGCCGATCGACGCGCGATGTCGGCCTCGGCGACCGCCGCAACATGCTGTTCGCGGGCACGGTCGCCACCTACGGGCGCGGCCGGGCCGTCGTCGTCGCGACCGGGATGGGGACCGAGGTCGGCCGCATCGCCGGCCTGCTGGAAGCCGCCGAGAAGGAGCCGACGCCGCTGCAGCAGGAGCTCGACCGCACCGGCAAGCGCCTGAGCATCATCATGCTCGGGATTTGCGCCGTCGTGTTCGCGACCGGGCTGCTCACCAGCCCGGTCTTCAATCTCAACGCGATGCTCAGCCTGTTCCTGTTCGCCGTGGCGCTCGCGGTCGCCGCGATCCCGGAGGCGCTGCCGGCGATCGTGACCGTGGGACTGAGCCTCGGCGTGCGGCGCATGGCGGCGGCCAATGCCATCGTGCGCAAGCTGCCGGCGGTCGAGACGCTCGGCGCCGCGACCGTGATCTGCTCCGACAAGACCGGCACGCTCACCCGCAACGAAATGACCGTGCGGGCGATCGCCACGGCCGACGACGCTCGTCGACGTTGGCGGCAGCGGCTACATTCCCGAGGGCGATTTCACCATCGAGGGCGCACCGCTCGCCGAGACTCGTCCGGTTCGCGGCGCTGTCGCGCAAACGCTGCGCGCGGCGGCGCTCGCCAACGACGCAGCGCTCACCAACAGCGACGGGCGCTGGCGTGTGCAGGGCGACCCGACCGAAGGTGCGCTGATCGTCGCGGCGCGCAAGTTCGGCGTGACCGAGGCCGAGCTTGGCGCGCTTTCCTCGGATCGCGGAAATCCCGTTCACCTCCGAACGCAAGCGCCATACCACCGTTCACCTCGATCGCGAAAACCCGGCCGAGTTGCGCGTCTTCGTCAAGGGCGCGCCCGAAATCCTGCTCGCGAAATGCCTGCCATCTCTGGGACGACGGCAAGATTGTCCCGCTCGAGCGAGGATCGCCGCGCCGAGCTGTCACGGCGCAACGACGCACTTGCCGGCCAGGCGCTGCGCACGCTGGCAATCGCCACGCGCACCATGCCGGCCGCAGCTCTGGGCATCGATCCCGCGGCCGCCGACGCAGCGTCGTCGAGATCGAGCTGCCCGAGAGCGTCGAGGACGATCTTGTGCTGCTCGGCCTGGTCGGCATGATCGATCCGCCGCGCGCGGAGGCGAAGGCCGCCGTCGCCGTCGCCAAGCGGGCGCACATCCGCACGGTGATGATCACCGGCGATCATCCGGCAACCGCCGAGGCGATCGCCCGCGAGCTCGAAATCTTCGAGCCGGGCGCGCGGCTCGTGACCGGCACCGAGCTGCGCACCATGGCGGACGCCGAGCTCGATGCAATCGTCGAACAGGTGCGCGTGTTCGCCCGCGTCGATCCCGAGCACAAGCTGCGGATTGTCGGCGCGCTTCAGCGCAAGGGGCCACATCGTCGCCATGACCGGCGACGGCATCAACGACGCGCCCGCGCTCAAGACCGCCAATATCGGCGTCGCCATGGGCATCACCGGCACCGGACGTCTCGAAGGAAGCCGCCGACATGGTGCTGACCGACGACAACTTCGCCAGCATCGTCAAGGCGATCGAGGAAGGGCGCGGGATCTACGACAACATCCGGAAGTACCTGATCTATCTGCTGTCGTCGAACGCCGGCGAACTGCTCACGATGTTCGCGGGCGTGATGTTTGCCGGCGTGCTCGGCCTTGCATCGGCGGAGCCCGGGCTGTTCCTGCCGCTGCTCGCCGCTCAACTGCTTTGGATCAACCTGATCACCGATGGGCCGCCCGCGCTGGCGCTCGGCGTCGATCCCAAGGACCCCGACGTCATGGAGCGGCGCGCCGCGAAGCCGCGGCGGCGGCGTGCTCACCAGCGAGGACTGGTGGCGCCTCGCCGTGCGTCGGCTCTGTGATGATGGTCGGAACGCTCGCCGTGCTCGATGCCTACTATCCCGGCGGGCTGTTCACGCTGTTCGCGCAAGGCGACGGACCGAACGTCGGCCGACGAGACCCACGCGCGCACGATGGCCTTCACCACGCTGATGATGTTCCAGCTGTTCAACGTGTACAACTGCCGCTCGAACATGGCGCAGCGCCTTCAGCGGGTTCTTCGAGAACAAGTGGCTGATCGCCGCGGTGGCGCTGTCGCTGTTCACGCATGTGCTCGTGATCTACGTCCCGTTCCTGCAGGCGGCGTTCCATACGGTGCCGCTGTCGTCGTTCGATTGGATGATCGCGACGGCCGTCGCGGGTACCCTGCTGATCGGGTCCGAGGCGGTGAAGTTCGGGCTGCGCATGGAACGGCGTGGCGCACCGGCAGCAGCCCGAAAGAGCCTTGCCCGCGGATCGCCTTCGCGGGCCTGAGTCTGCCCAACGGGGCGGGCGATCTCCCGGCTGCACAAGCGCAGGCGCTTGCAGGACGCAAGCGCCGCATGGATGCAGGCAGAACGCCCCCGTCCCCGCGCTTTGCCGCGCGCTTCATCAGGGATTAAGCAAACGCGGAGACAGTGGAGCACTTCAACAAAGTATCGTCGGATTGCGGGACGCTCCTGCCTATCCTGATATCGACGCTCCGACCGTCGCAGCCCAAGCCGGTAGTCATGCACCCCTCCGCGGCGCCGTTCAGCCGCCGCCGGATCGCGCGCGCTCCTCGATGAGACCGGCCTAAGCGCCCGCGCATGCCATCGAAGCCGACCTACCGGAATCGCCATCAGACATTGCGGCGGCCAGGTGTCTGAATTCGCGCGCCAGTCAGGCAGCGTTCGACCTCCGATCGAAGTTTGGACTCGTTTGGCACGCACGCGGACGCCACGGAGCACGTTGTAAATAGGTGACACCGTGGAAAAATTGACAATACGTGGCCCGCGGGTGACAGCGTACCAAAATCGAACAAAATCAATCGCCAAAGATGTCGTCGGCAGTTGCCTGGACCGGCGAATTCAAGTCAGGTTCGGAGCTGGACGCGTGCGGTGGATTGGAAGTGGGGCTTGCACTTAGACGCCGGTCCCGTTGAAACTTTGGGAGAATGTCCTCATGAGCGGCCCCGTTACGATCGCATCTTGGCGAGCACGGCTCTGGCGCTGATTCTCGCGGCGCCGCTCGGGGCCGCTGCCGTTGCGCAGGAAGCTGCCGCTGACGACAGCGGAATCCGCGGCACAGCGGGCCGCGGCAAGTACGCGAACGCGGCGCTCGACGCCGCCATTACTCCGCAACCGAAAAACGAGTCGCCCGCGGCAGGCCCTGAACTGGCCGGAGCGTCGAGCGTGGTCGTTTCGCCCGCTCCAGCACCTGCGCCAGGTGAAACTTCGGCGGTGCCAAAGGACGTAGCTGCTCCGGCGGCTGCGCCCAGCGAGGCTCCCGCCGCCGCCAAGGACGCGGCCGCTCCCGCGACGCCGGCCAATTCGACCATCGCAACCGAGCAAACGGCGGCGCCGGATCCCATGGCCTCGCTCGATCCGGCCGATCGGGCTGTCGCCGAGAAGATTCGCGACCTGCTCGCCGCCAAGAGCGACAAGATTTTCGCCAGCAAGAAGGAGCGCGCTGCCGTCGAGGCGTTCTATCAGGCGCGTAGCTTTGCTCCGCTGTGGCTCGAGAAGGGCGTGGAAAACGCCGCGTCCAAGGCCGTGGTTGCGCGGCTCAAGGCGCCGAAGCCGACGGCCTCGACGTCAACGACTACAAAACTCCGAATTTTGCCGGCATGAGCCTGGACGCGCTGGCCGAAGCCGACCTGAAGCTCACCCAGACGGTGCTCACCTATGCCCGTCACGTGCAGGCCGGACGCTTCCCTATACCCGCGTCAGCAACAATATCGAGCTGATCCAGGCGCCGCCGGACGCGGCCGAGGTGCTGGCGAAAGTCGCCGATGCCGCCGACGCCGGCAAAGCGCTCGATGACTTCAGCCCGCCGCACGAGGCCTACAAGAAGCTCAAGGCCATGCTCGCGGAGATGCGCGGCAAGACCGCAGGCACTGGCAACGCGATTGCCGACGGCCAGTTGCTCAAGCGTCAATGCCAAGGGCCCGATGATGGAAGACCCGCGCGTTCCGCTGCTGCGCGAGAAGCTCGGACTTGGCGGCGAGGCGTCCGACCTCAAGTACGACGCCAAGATCGCCGAGGCGGTCGAAGAAATTCCAGCGCGCCAACGAGCTGCCCGCCACCGGCAATCTCGATGCGAAGACCATCAAGGAGCTCAACGGCCCGCCGCGCGACAGCAGCATCGACACCATCATCGCCAACATGGAACGCTGGCGCTGGTATCCGCGCGACCTCGGCACGGCCCATGTGGTCGTCAATCAGCCGGACTTCACGCTCAAGGTGATGCACAACGGCGCCGAGGTGTGGACCACCCGGATCGTGATCGGCAAGACCGACCATGCCGACGCCGCTGCTCAGCGAGACGATGAAATACATCACCATCAATCCGACCTGGAACGTGCCGCCGTCGATCGTGCACAACGAATATCTGCCTGCGCTTGCAGCAGGATCCGACGGTTCTCGCGCGGATGGGCCTCAAGGTCGTCCACAATCGCGACGGCAGCGTGCACATCTATCAGCCGCCGGGCGAGGCCAATGCGCTCGGCCGCATCCGGTTCAACTTCCCGAACCGGCTTCCTGGTCTACCAGCACGACACGCCGGACAAGCACCTGTTCGCGCAGGACGTCCGCGCCTTCAGCCACGGCTGCATGCGCGTGCAGGATCCGGCAAAGTATGCCGAGGTCCTGTTCGGCATCGCGCGGCCGAGCGGAGAACTGGACGCGCCGACAAGATCAAGCGGATGTTCGGCACCGGCGAGCAGGATATTCAGTTGCCGGTGCCGATCTGGGTGCACCTGACCTATCAGAGCGCGTTCGTCGACGACGCCGGCAAGCTGCAGATCCGCCGCGATATCTACAATCTCGACAGCCGCACGCTGGCGGCGATCAAGAGCGAGCGCAGCGTGGTCGAGCCGATGCAGGAGCGCAAGCGCGAAGAGGTGGCCTCGACCAGCCAGCGGCGGGCTCGCGCCGCCAGGCACCGCGCATCGTCTCGTTCTTCGAAGCGTTCTTCGGCGGCGGCCAGCAAGGCAGGCCCGTGCCGCCGCGCCGCGTCACGCGCTGAACCGAATCGATCATACGGGCGCCGGACGCACGCGTTCGGCGCCCGTATGCATTAATGGGCGTTAAGGATTATTTGCATCGCGGTTAACTGCGGCAAGTTTTCGCCATAGTCGCCTGTCACGTTTCCGGTATCGGGGGGACGGGTGCTACGCTAACCTGGCGTCAACCCATCCCTAATTAAACTGCGTCAGCCGTATTCGCCGTGGTCAGCAGCCGCGGCGCGTGACGGAACGCTGTCGCCCGCGATGGGCACGGCGCTGACGCAATTAATATGGGTTGGCACGTGACGGCTAAAGTCGCGCACAGGAAACTATTGTCTTCGCATTCGGCCCGGGCGGGCTATTGCTGCAGTATCGCTGCTCTCCTCATCTTCTTTGGCTGCCATAAGCTCGCAGAGCGCGAACGCTGAAGGCGATACGCGGACGATCTCCTTCCATCACGTTCATACCGACGAAGAGCTGACGGTCACCTACAAGGTGAACGGTCGGTATGACGAGGAGGCGCTCAAGAAGATCAACCACCTGCTGCGCGACTGGCGCGAATCAGAGCCGACCAAGATGGATCCCCATCTGATCGATCTGCTGTGGGAGGTTCACCGCGAGGTCGGCGCCAAGGAAGCGATCTGGATCATCTGCGGATATCGCTCGCCCGCAGACCAATTCCATGCTGCGGCGGCGCTCGAGCGGGGTCGCCGAGTTCAGCCAGCACACGCTGGGCAAGGCCATCGACTTCTACATTCCCGGCGTGCCGCTGGAGCGGCTGCGCGAAGTCGGCCTGCGGGCGCAGCGCGGCGGCGTGGGCTTCTACCCGACGTCCGGGGCACCGTTCGTACATATGGACACCGGCAGCGTGCGCCACTGGCCGCGCATGCCGGAGGCGCAGCTCGCGCAGCGTGCTGGCGAAGGGGCAGCTCAAATCCACGCCGGCGCAAGCCGACGCCACAGCGCAGCGCGCCGAGCCTGTTCGCCAGGCTCTTCGGCGGCGGCAGGGACGAGGACGAGGACGCGAGACCGCGGCGGCTGCGCCGGCCAAGCCGCGCCGCGCAAGCCGCCACCGCGCCCGAGGCCCGGACCGACGAAGCCGGCGGTGGTTGCCGCCGCGCCGAATCGCGCGTCGAAAAGGTTGCCGCAGCGCCGCTGCCGCAGGCCAAACCCGTCAAGCCGGAGAGCTACCAGGTGGCGTCGGCAGCCTCGAAGCCCGTCGCCAAGCAGATCCGGCCTCCGCGTCTTCGGAGATCGTCGCCGCGCCGGCGAGCTACCAAGTCGCGTCGGCAGCACTCAAGCCGGTGCGTCTCGCGCGGCAGCGGATCCGGTCGCGCGCACCGACGCGTCCGTAAACGACATCATCAACGAGCGTGGTTACTGGCGGGGACTGCCGAGCACCGAGGCCGCGGACGCGCCGCAAGCCGGCAGCGCGCGCGCAGCGGCTCCCGCCGCCCGCCGCGGCGCCGCGCACCGCCAGCGCCGATCCAGCGACCACGGCAAGCGCCACTCCGTGGCCGCTGACCGATCGCGCCGGCAGCGAGCCGATCCCGAATGCGCTCGCCTACGCGGCGCAGCCCACTCCGATCGCGACCGCGCGTACCTACCCGATGGGCCTGGGAACGTCGCGTGCCGCACCCGTTGCGCGCCGGAAACGACCATCGCGGTCAAGCGCAGCGACGATCGTCCGTCATCGGTCGTGGCGCCCAGCACCAGCCAGGTCAGCGTGGTGCGGGTGGGTGATCGTTTCAACGATCCGTGGATGCGCGCCATGATCGTGAGCCCGAGCGCGCAGAACTTCATGAAGACGACCCTGCTCGGCGGCCACGGACTTCCGCAATCTCGGTCCGTACCTGCAAAGCCCGCGACGACGGTGATGACGACGTTCTCGAACGATCCGTATCGCGGCATGATCTGCGAGAAATTCGACGGCAGCGCGGTGGTCTTCGTCTCGACCGCCACTTTCAGCACGGCAGCGCTGAGGTAATTCCAGTTCTCATCGCGGGGCGTTGGGGCGCAGCGCCGCAAGTCGGGGAAACCCGATTTGCGGCGCAGCGATTCAGAGGCCGGAGAACGCACGCCGCATCGGCGTCTCTCTGTTCATTCCCGATCGATCAGCATGCCGAGCGCATGCATATAGGTCTCGAGAATCGTCTCCTGCTCGCGCCGTTCGTCGACATCCTGCTTGCGCAGCCGCACGATCGTGCGCAACGCCTTGACATCGAAGCCGGTGCCCTTGGCTTCGGCATAGACGTCGCGGATGTCGTCGGCGATGGTTTTCTTCTCTTCCTCCAGCCGCTCGATGCGCTCCACGAAGGCTTTCAGATGATCCTTTGCAAAGCGGGTCGCGGGCTCTTCTTCCTTCGCCGCAGCGGCTGTGGCCATAAATACCTCCTCCGGTGACTCGAACGGATCGTGGCAAGAGGTTTCAGAAGCGGGGACGCCGAGGTCAAGCCGGCAGGCGGTTCATCCCCGGAGTACACAGGCGATAAAATTTTTAATGTTTGTGGCCGGCCTTTTCGAAGGCGACTTGCTGGTCCTTGCCAGCTTCCTTCTGGTGCTTGGTCTTCCATTCCTCGTACGGCATGCCGTAGATCGTCTCGCGGCTCTCGTCCTTGGACATTGTCACGCCGCGCGCATCGGCGGCGTCCTTCATCCAATTCGACAGGCAATTGCGGCAGAAGCCGGCGAGATTCATCAGGTCGATGTTCTGAACGTCGGTGCGCGCGCGCAAATGCTCGAGAGACGCCGGAACGCAGCGGCCTCGAGCTCCGTGCGGGTCTTTTCGTCAAGCGGCATGGGCGCATGCTCCTTTTCGCCGACCAGGGTCCTGAAGATTTTCGGACCTGACCACAGATAGGATAGTGATGGAGACGTCCACTTTCCAGCGCGGGTGGCGAGCAACCATCGCACGGCGCCTGACGCGCATTGCCCCATCCCTGGTACCTTGAATCCCTGGCACGCTGACTCCTTGGCACGTTGAATGTCGATGGCAGCAATGGCGAAGCAGATGCGAAGCGGAGCAGCCGGACCATTGCCTCGCCATCGGCAAGCCGCGCATCGTTTCCGGCTGAAGACCGTGACTGCGTCCTCCCGCGCCCTGCTGGAAGACCTGTTCCGCGCCGCGGTTGCGGCCGCGCATCCCGCCAGCTGCCTGCAGCCGCACCTGCCCGCGCCCCCTCATCCGGACGCCTGCTGATCCTGGCCGCCGGCAAGGCTGCCGGCTCCATGGCCGAGGTCGCCGAGCGTCATTACCTCGACGAGCGTGGCCTGCCGGCCAGCCGCATCAGTGGTCTCGCGGTCACCCGTCACGGCTACGGCCGGCCCACACGCCGGGTGCGGGTCGTGGAAGCAGGCCATCCCGTGCCCGACGCCGCCGGCCTTGCCGCGACCCTCGAAACGCTGGCCATGGCCGATGCCGCCGGCGCCGATGATCTGGTCCTGGTGCTCATTTCCGGCGGCGCCTCCGCCAACTGGATCGCGCCCGCCGCCGGCCTTTCGCTCGCCGGAGAAGCAGGCGGTGACGCGGGCGCTGCTGGCGTCGGGCGCCTCGATCGTCGAGATCAACGCGGTGCGCAAGCATCTGTCCCGGATCAAGGGCGGGCGCCTTGCCCGAGCATGCGTATCCCGCGCGGGTGGTGGCGGTCGGCATTTCGGACGTGCCCGGGGATGATCCGGCGGTGATCGGCTCGGGCCCGACCGTGCCCGATCCCACCACGCTGGCGGATGCCCGCGCCATCGTGGCGCGCTACCGCCTCGACCTGCCCCGGCTCGTCACGCGCGCCCTCGCCGATCCCGCCAACGAGACCCCGAAGCCCGGAGACCCCATCTTCGCCGCCACGTCGTTTGCGCTGGCGGTCCGACCCGCCGACGTGTTCCGCGACGGTCGAGCAGGCGGTGCGCGCCGGCGGATATGACTGCATCGTGCTCGGCACCGCGATCGAGGGCGAGGCCCGCGACGTGGCCGCCGCCCATGCGCGGCTGGCGCGCGATCTGCAGGGCCAGGGGCGCCGTGCCGTGATCCTCTCGGGCGGCGAGCTCACGGTGACGCTGCGCGGCAAAGGCCGCGGCGGCCCGAACCAGGAATATGCGCTGGCGCTGGCGGTTGCGCTGGCGGGCGCGAGCGGGATCGCGGCCCTGGCCGGCGACACCGACGGAACCGATGGCGGGGGCGGGCAGCGCCGAGGACCCCGCCGGCGCCTTCATCGATGACACCACGCTTGCCCGGGCCGGGCGCCTCGGCCTCGATCCGGCCGCGTTTCTTAACGACAACAATTCGACCGAATTCTTTGAGAAACTTGGCGATCTGCTGACGCCGGGGCCGACATTGACCAACGTGAACGACTTCCGGGCTATCCTCGTTGACAGCCCCTGAGAGTTCACGCGATATCGGCATTCGGACCGTCGGGCGGCTTGGAATGCGGGCGGGATGAAACACCGGCACACGAGAACGGACATTCGGCGCAGCCCCCTGCCCCGCCTGCGCGGGCGACGCGCGCGTTCGCCTGCGGCGCGCTGGTCACGGCGGCTTTCGCCCTGACCGCCGAGCCGGCCAGGGCTGATTTCCGGCTCTGCAACAACACCGGCAACCGGGTCGGCATCGCGGTCGGCTACAAGGAGAACGAGGGCTGGACCACCGAGGGCTGGTGGAACATCTCCGCCCGCAGCTGCGAGACCGTGCTGCGGGGCTCCCTCGTCGCCCGGTTCTATTACATCTACGCGGTCGACTACGATCGCGGCGGCGAATGGTCGGGCCAGGCCTTCATGTGCACGCGCGAAAAGGAGTTCACCATCCGCGGCACCGACGATTGCCTGGCGCGCGGCTTATGACCGCACCGGCTTCTTCGAAGTCGATACCGGCGACCAGCCGTCCTGGACCGTCCAGCTCACCGAATCGGCCGACCAGGCGCCGCATGCAGCCGCTGCAATCGCGCGTCCCGATGCTTCAAACGCCGCCGCCGGCCAGCCGGCCGGCCGCGCCGACGCCTCCGTCCCGAAGCCGCAACTGATGCGACGTCTGCGCCGGACCAAGATCGTCGCGACCCTCGGTCCGGCGTCCTCGGACCGCAGCGTGATCGCGAAGCCTGTTCAAGGCCGGCGCCGACGTCTTCCGCATCAACATGAGCCACACCAGCCACGACCGCATGCGCGAGCTCGTGGCGGCGATCCGCGCGGTCGAGACGCGAGCACGGCCGCCCGATCGGCATTCTGGTCGACCTGCAGGGACCCAAGCTCAGGGTCGGCAGCTTCGCAGCCGGTCCGGCCACGCTCGCCAACGGCGAGATTTTCATCCTCGATGATGATCCCGCGCCCGGCGACGCCAAGCGCGCGCACCTGCCGCATCCCGAGATCTTCGCCGCCATCGAGCCGGGCCATACGCTCTTGCTCGATGACGGCAAGATCGGCTCGTCGCGACCGAGGTGGACAACAAGCGCATCGTCACGCGCGTCGAGGTCGGCGGCAAATTGTCGGACCGCAAAGGCGTAAGCCTTCCCGACACGACGGTGCCGTTCTCGGCGCTGACGGAGAAGGACCGCTCCGATCTCGATGCCGCGCTCGACACCGGCATCGACTGGGTGGCGCTCTCCTTCATCCAGCGCCCGGAAGACATCGCCGAGGCCAAGAAGATCACGCGCGGCCGCGCCGCCGTCATGGCCAAGATCGAGAAGCCGCAGGCCGTGCATCGGCTCGGTGAGATCCTGGATCTCACCGATGCGCTGATGGTGGCGCGCGGCGACCTCGGCGTCGAGATGCCGCTCGAGAAGGTGCCGGGGCTGCAGAAGCAGATGACCCGATCGGCGCGGCGCGCCGGCAAGCCGGTCGTGGTCGCGACCCAGATGCTCAGAATCCATGATCTCGAGCCCCGTCCCCACGCGCGCCGAGGTGTCCGACGTTGTCGACCGCGATCTTCGAGGGCGCGGACGCCATCATGCTGTCGGCGGAATCCGCGGCCGGGCAATATCCGGTCGAGGCGGTCGCCACCATGAACCGCATTGCCGAGGAGGTCGAAAGCGACCCGCTTTATCGCACCATCATCCACGCCCAGCGCACCGAGCCCGAGGCGACCGGCGCCGATGCCATCGCCGCGGCGGCAGGCCAGATCGCGGAGACGCTCGAGCTCGCCGCGATCATCTCCTGGACGAGCTCGGGTTCGACCGCATGGCGGGTTGCGCGCGAGCGGCCGCAATCGCCGATCGTCGCGATCTCGCCCGGCTCTCCACCGGACGGCGGCTCTCGCTGGTCTGGGGCGTGCACTGCATCGTGGCCGAGGACGCCCACGATCTCGACGACATGGTGGAGCGCGCCTGCCGCCTCGCCTGCAAGGACGGCTTCGCCAAGCCGGGCCAGCGCGTCATCGTCGTCGCCGGCGTGCCGCTCGGCACGCCGGGCGCGACCAACATGCTGCGTGTTGCGTTCGTGAGCGCGGAGGCGGCGAAGAATAGATCGGCGCAGGCACCTGCGCGCATCGCACGCCGCGCGTGCCGTCGACCGCAGACGCCGTTTACGACGGTTGTCTCAGATGTCTCGCCCGTCGATCTTCTCGCTGAGCTTCTTGACCAGATCGGGAATGCGCTCCAGGCGAGGATGGACGGCGAGCGCGCGGCGGAACACGTCGAGCGCGCGTTTGTCGTCGCCGAGTTCCTGCAAGATGATGCCGAGGCCGGAGAGCGCGCCGAAATGGCGCGGCTCGCGCGCCAGCACCTCGTGAATGTCGGCAAGCGCCCGGCCGAAATCCTTCTTGGTGTAATAGACGGTGGCGCGCCGGTTCCAGGCCTCGACGAAATCCGGCCTGATGTCGATGACGGCGTCGAGCAGCTTGATCGCGAGGTCCAAATCCTTGCCGTCGACCGCGGTCTTCACGCGGCCCATCAACAGATTGGCGGTATCGCTGGGAGAGCCGAGCCAGATCGCCCAGATGCGGTTCTCGACGTATTTCGCGCTTTCGTCATCGGGCGCCACCTTGAGCGCCTCGAACAGCCGGTCGAGATTTTGGGTTTTGTCGCCGCGTTGCGCCCGCGGCAGCGTGCTCGGGCGGCTCGATCGGCTTGAGCGGCTCGGGAGTGACCGTTTCCGCGCGCGCGGGCACCACGCAGACCAGGGCGAGCAGCGCCGTCGCCGCAAACGGAAGGAATCGTCGGCTCATGCCAAGGAGCCTAACCCGCTACCGCGGCACAATAAAGACCAGATTTCGTCAGGGCAGCCGTGCAGGACCGCGGACCGCGGCGGGCAAGCCTCAGCCTTGCCGGGCCTTGAAGCGGCGCTGGACCTTGTTGATCACGTAGACCCGCCCCTTGCGGCGGACCAGACGATTGTTGCGGTGGCGGCTGCGCAGCGATTTCAACGAGTTGCGGACTTTCATGGCTCTGGCTCTGGTTCGCGCGGCCGCGCGGGTTGCATGAGATGGCAAAGTTGCGCGGAAACTAGGGATGCGACGGGCGCTCGTCAACACGCCCGGCCGGCGCGCGCCGGCCGCCCCAGTTCCCGCCGGATGTCGCAAAAAGTTGATGCCGCCTTGATGGTCTCAGGCGGCGTGGGCGGCACGGGCGAGCGGCAACTTCAGCAGGCGCGCCGCATTGGCCCAAAAGATCGCGTCGCGCTCCGCCGCCGGCAGATCGAGGTCGTTGATCAGCTTGATGGCGCGGGGTTTGAGCGAGGTCAGCGGCGGGGCGTCGCTGCCGTAGATGACGCGGTCAGGTCCCATCCACTCCAGCACCATTTTCACCGCCGGCAGATTGTAGGTCACGGTGTCGAGATACATTCGTTTCAGGTAATGGCTCGGCGCATGCTTGATCTTCATCGGCGCGTAGGAGCCGAGGAAGAACGCCTCGTCCTGCAGCTCGTAGGCGTAGTCCATCCGGCTGATGGTCTCGCAGATGCCGCCGCCGCCGTGCGACGCCACGATCTTCACCCGCGGGAAATCCTCGAGGATGCCGCGCACGATCAGCCGACCCAGCGCCAGGCAAAGATCGAACGGCCGTCCGATGCTCGAGGCGAGACGATACTCCTTCATCCGCTCCTCGCCGAAGCCGAGATGGGGCGGATGGATCATCACGGGCACGTCGAGTTCCTGCACCAGTTCCCAGAACGGGCGCGCCTCGTCGTCGTCGGGATAGTGACCCTTGTGGCTGGAATGAATGAAGATGCCCTTGAGACCGAGCTGCGCGGATCGCCCGCTCGGCCTCCTTGATGAAAGCCGGGCCGCCGCAGGGCAGGATGGTTGCGAACGAATAGAGCGTGCCCTTGTGCTTCTCCTGAACTTCGGCGGCGTAATCGGTCCATTTCTGCACCGCGGCCAGTTCTTCGTGGTCGGCCTTGCCGCGCAGATAATGCGCGGCGTTGGTGACGACGCTGATGTCGATGCCGTTCGCGTAGTGCGCTTCGAGAAAATTTTCCAGCACCATCGGGCAGCCGCGCTCGCCCCATTTCGGACCATTCTTGCCGTCCAGAGTGCCGAGATCGCCCGCCGCCTCTTCCGGCGTGTAGATGTGTGCATGCCAATCGATGATCACGCTCGTTTCTCCTGTTGATCAACGCCGGCCCGCCTGCGACGCCTGGACCGACCGGCGACTCCGATCCTAATGCTTGAGCGTTTCCAAGAACGTTTCAACCGGCGGCTGCCACAGCGCGCGCCCGTCGGCGGCCCCGAACAGCCGATGCCCGTCGCTGCCGAAGGCCGGCAGTGCAACGTATTCCGCCCGACCGCCCGCACGAACGAAAGCACCGGACATCTTGCGCGCCAGATCAGGCGCGAAAAACAGATCGTTGGCCGCGTAGAGCCAGAGCGTGGGAATGCGGGCGGTCGAGCCATAACGGGCCGCCGCGTCGACCAAGCGCTGCGGCGCGCAGTTGCCGACTCTGGGATGCCCGCCCCCGCGCCCGCCGGCAAAATTGATGACCGCGAACACGCCGGCCGGATTTTGGCTGGCGGCTGCGAGCGATCCCCAACCGCCCGCCGACCAGGCCGATCAGGAGAATACGGTCGCGCTGCACCTCGGGTCGGCCACGGAAATAGTCGATCGCTGTTCGGATGTCCTGGGCCGTGATCATCCCGGCCCGATAGTAATCAGGGCTGCTGCACGATCCGAAGTTTTCCAGCCACGGGACCGCCGGTCCGCCCATAGCCGCGACGCAGCGGCAACGCGACCATGTATCCGCGCTGGAGGAGCCAGTTCGATACCGCGGAAAACGTCGGTATCTCCATGCTCGGACGCTGGGAACCGTCCGGGGGCGAGCCATGGCTGACGATGGCGAGCGGGAACGGCTCCCGGCCGGGCGGCCGCAGCACCTGGTCTGGAGCATGGGGCCGGTTCGGGTCGCGAGTCCGACAATCTCCTGGGCGGCCGTCTCGACCGTGACCGCCGGTGCGGCGGTCGCCGGCAACGGAGCGTCGAACGCAGCGGCAGCAGGACAAGGACAGCCACGCGCAGAAGACGGACGCTCGCTTGACGACAGGCCGGCATGCCGAGGGGTTACCGCCTGCCTCGATCAGGGGCAAGCGCCGGCACGCCGCCGCTGGCTCAGGTCGTCGTGGCCAAGCTCACCGCTGACCCGGAGCGACCTCTGTCCGCTTCAGGTTGGCGCTGTCCGCCGAACCAAGCCCAAGCGCTTCAACCATGACGCGGAACACCTCGGTGTTGTCCATTTGCCCGCGGACGCGCTCGCTGCCGGGCCCGCTTGCGGTCAGAACCACGTCCTCGCCCGGAATGCACGTCGGCGTTGATCATCGCCGGCAGATTGCCGAACCGGAGCACCGCGCCCGGGAACATTCTTGTAGCGCTCGTTTGCCACGTAGGTGCCGGCGTCCTTGCCCGCGACGGTGGGCTCGTTCGGGCTGTCGAGCTTGGGGCGAAGCGTCTCGTAGTGATCGGGCAGGCTCGCCGAGAACAAAGCGAGGCGGCGGCTCGACGTCCACGCGCGCCGGATAGCCCTCGGCATCGGCGCGGGATAGTTCGGGAATCCGGCTCGCTCGTATACGCGCACGCGCTCGCGCATCGGCACGTTGGGGACCGACGCCATGTCGTCGTCGATGGTGCCGACCAGAGCCGATCGGATGGGTGTGATCGGCGACGACCAGAATGAGCGTATCGTCGCCACGCGCCGCGGCCCAGTCGCGGGCAAGCCTGACCGCGTTGTCGAGCATGATCGTGTCGTAGACCGCGCGCTCCATGTCGAGCAGATGCGTGTACTTGTCGATCATGCCGGATTCGACCATCAGGAAGAAGCCGGCCTCGTTCTTGCGACAGCACGTTGAGCGCCGCGCTCACCTGCTCGGTCAAATCCGGCTGCTCCGGAAACTTCCCGACGGTTCCGCCTTTGAGGAACTTGCGGTCGAGCGCGCCGTCCATGTTGCCGAGCGTGAACAGCCCAAGCGAGCTTCGTCGTGCTTGGGATCGTCCGCCGAGCGACATCATTTCCGTGCCGGTCGAGCGCCACCGGAATAGCCGGCGTCGCGAAATTGCGCCGACGAAGTCGGATCTCGTCCTTGCGCTTGCGAGCCTTCCGCCGACTTCGGCAGGAAGTTCGCACTGCCGCCGCCCATGATGACGTCGGGCTTGGCCGCGAAGAACTGCTCGACGATGCGGTCGTATTCGCTGCGCCGGCGGATATGCGCCACCATTGCGGCGGGGGTGGCATCCTCGATCTCGGTATTGGTGACGATGCCGACCGCCATGCCCAGCCGCCGCTTGCACCAGGCTGGTGATGGTCTCGACCTTTGGATCGTCGAGCGGGTCGAGCGTGCGGTCGGCGTAGACTCCCATGGCATTGACCGCGGTCTTGTGGCCGGTCGCATAGGCGCTGGCGGAATTCGCGGAGTCGGTGATGATCGAGATCGCTGCCGGCGGTCGCGACCAGCGCCATCTGCGGCATGTCGTCGATGGCGAGCTTGCCGAACGCCTTGCCCTCCGCGATGCCCTTCGCCAGCACTCGCGCCGCCACGCGATGCGCCAGCGACATGCCGTCGCCGATGAACAGGATGACGTTCTTCGCCTTGCGCGGCGCGGTATCGTAGACCTGCCAGCTGAGTTCGCGGGTCTGAACGCCGTCGGTCACGCGGACCTTGTAGGTGCCGGGCTGCGGTGAGCAGCACATCGCGCAGGAGCAAGCGCCGACTGGTCCTTGCCGGCCTCGCGCTCGACGAACGTCGGCGGCCTTGCCGAACACCTGGGCATAGTCTTTGCCGTTCAAGGTGACGGAGATTTTTGCCGGATCGGCGAGGCCTGCAAATTCGACTTTGAAGTCGAACCGTGCACCGGTCAAAATATCCGCTCGGTCGATCGGATAGACCGTCTGCGCAGAACCGGCCGACGCCGCCATCGAAATCGCAATGCCGGCCACCGCCGCAAGCACCGTGCGCATGTTCAAGACCCTCAAGGTTCGGGGTGATCAGACCTATTCGGCCTTCATGACAGCCGGGTGACACCGATGCATGGTCCAGGGCAGCCGCGCGTTCATGCCCGCGATCGAGGCGTCCTGGAGCGGCAACGATCGAAGCGAGCGTCGGAACCACAACGCTAACTGCGCACGCGCGCCGAACCACGCGACCATTTCTCCATCCGCGGCTCGATCCTGGTCGACCAGAGCGTCGTGGTCGTCGACGTCCTTGAGCGTGACGGTCATGACCTCGGTGGCGCCGTCGATCGCGACGTGACCGAAGAATTGCAGCCCGAAGCAGGGCGCCAGGTCGTCGCGCTGGCTCGTTGCCGCAGCCCTTCTGGAAAACGGCTCGCGGGCCGAACGTGTTGTCGAGCTGTTGCGGATGCCAGGTGCCGGCGTGGATCGGACCGGAGATGAACTCCCAGAACGGCTCGAAGTCCTGGAACACCGCCGCGTTCGGGTCGTAGTAGTGCGCGGCGGTGTAGTGCATGTCGGCGGTGATCCAGACCGTGTTGCGGATGCCGGCATGCTTGATGAAGGCCAGGAGATCGGCGATCTCGCATTCGCGGCCGCGCGGCGGCGCCATCGCCTTGCGCAATCGCATCGCCGCTCGACCACGCCGAGCGGCAGATCGGCGGCGATGATTTTCCAGGTCGCCTGCGAACTCATGAGCTCGCGCTTGAGCCAGGACATCTGCGCCGGCCCAAGGATCGCCGCGGCAGATGCTCGTCCTCGCCGTACAGCCGTGCGGTAGGAGCGCATGTCGAGCAGGAAGATATCGAGCAGCGGACCGTAGGCGACCTTGCGATAGATCCGCCCGGCTTCAGCCAGCGTCTCGCGCATCGGCATGAATTCGTGGAAGGCGCGGCATCCGCGCGCCGCCAGGGTGAGTATGCTCTTGTCGACGTAGCCCCTCCAGCCGGGCGCCTCGCCCGGACACCAGTCGTTGGTGACTTCGTGGTCGTCCCATTGCGCGAGCAGCGGCACCTCGGCATTGAACGCGAGCAGGTTCTTGTCGAGCAGGTTGTATTTGTAGTTGCCGCGAAACTCCGCCAGCGTCTGCGGCGATCCTGGATTTCTCTTCGGTCGACGATGTTCTTCCACACGCCTCCGTTCGGCAGCTTGCGTTCCGACTGGATCGGACAGTCGGCATAGATGTGATCGCCGGAATGGATGAAAAAATCGGGTCGGCATTTGCAGCATGGTGGAATACGTGCGCATGCCGCCGCGCGCCTCGTCGATGCCCCAGCCGCCGCCGCGGTGTCGCCCGACCACACGAACGAGACGTTGCGCCGCTCGCTCGGCGCGGTGCGGAAACGCCCGACCTGCGGCGCGCTCAGGATGGTCGGGAACGAATGATCCTGAAACCGGATGCGATAGAAGATGTCCTGCCCGGCCGGCAGACCCTCGATCAGCGCCTTGGCGGTGAAATCGGTCTCCGGCAGCGCATCGACGAAGACCGCGCTGCGAACGTCCTTGAAGCTGTCGGTGGTGGCGACCTCGACCAGCATGCGCGACGGCCGGTCCGCGCGCGCCCACACCATCCCTGAATCGATCGAGACGTCGCCGGACTGGATGCCGTGGGTGATGAGCGGCCGGTCGGCGGCGCGGCTGAGAGCAGGCTTGGCGATCCCGATCGCGGCGATCGCCGACGACGATGCTCCCGTGGTGAGAAAGCGACGTCGCGTGAGCGCGCTGGTACGCATTGCGCCTGCCATCGGGCCTCCGCCGGCGGATCACGCGGCGGAAGCTGCCCGCGTCGTCTGACAGAGGCCCGACACTTGTGCGACAGCTGCGTGAATCCTCTCGACGATTTGGTACTGCTATCTTCAAGGATGCGAAGCGATGTTGAGACCGACCATGCCTGCAATGATGAAGACGAGGCAGGTCACACGGAACAGATCGGCCGGTTCGCCGAAAGCCACCATGCCGATGATCACGGTGCCTGCGGCTCCGATTCCCGTCCACAAGGCATAGCGCCGTTCCGAAGAGCACGGACTTCAACGCGATCGCGAGCAGGCCGAAGCTGAGCGCAATCGCCGCGATCATGGCCACGCTGGGCCAAAATCTGGTAAGGCCATCCGAGTATTTGAGACCGAGAGCCCAGGCGATCTCCAGCAATCCCGCGAGCAGGAGGGCGAGCCATCCGCCAAGCGTATTGGCTGCTTGCATCATCGGCTGGGTCGCCCTCTGCTGATCTTTCCCCGCGGCGCTCTCGAAGTGATCATTCCGGCGCGTTCCTGGTGGCCAGATCGCAGGAATCTATCGGCAGCTCCATAACATCCGGATGACCAAAACCACCGCGCGCTGCCACTTGCTCGCCTCTACGCCAAATGCGGGACGGCGGCGTCATCCGGCTGCAACAGAAATCACCGATGAGTCCTCCAAGATCGTCGAATGGAACGCGGATGCTTGAACGGATGTCACCTTCCGGTGCGGCGCGGCGTACGACGCATCGGGCGGTCCGCACGCCACCTCCGGCGGAATAGCTGCAGGTCCGATGCCGCTCATCAGCCGCACGCTGGCGGCTCCCGGCGATCATGCTCGCAGTCTGTCTCGTTGCTCTGGCTGTGCTCTCAGGCCCGCTGTTTCCCTTCACGCCGCTGCCATCCGACATCGCAGACGTGGTCGCAAAGGTCCCGGACGTGGACCTCTACCTGAGCCGGCGCGAGGCACAGCACGCCGAGATAAAGCCGGGCCAGGCCAAGGCCATTCTTTGGAACGACCCCGCGGCACGCAGCAAGACGCCGCTGGCGCTCGTCTATATCCACGGATTCTCGGCCAGCCGAAAAGACGTCGCGCCGGTCGTCGAGACCTGGCAGGCACGCTCGGCGCCAACGCCTTTCTTACCCGGCTCGCCGCGCACGGCCGCACGACTTCCGCGGAGTTCGCAGCGGTGACCGCGCAGGATTGGCTGGATGACGCCCGCGAAGCTCTGGCCGTCGGACGAAGAATCGGCGATCGCGTGATCCTGATCGGGATCTCGACCGGCGCGCTGCTGGCAACAATGGCGGCGCTCGAGGACAACTCACCCGATATCGCGGCGCTGGTGCTGCTGTCGCCGAATTTCGCGATCCGCGACTGGCGGGCGAAATTCATCTCCGGACCGCTGGGCCGTGTGCTCGCACGCCTCGTCATCGGCAAGGAACATTCCTTCCAGCCCGACAGCAGCGGCCACGCCGAATTCTGGACCACGCACTATCCCTCGCAAGGCATTGTCGCGCTCATGGATTTGCTCAACCACGCGCGCTCCGTTCATCTCGTCACGCTCAAAATGCCGATCGTCGTCATCTATACCGACCGGGATGTGGGTCGTCGACACCGCCGCCATCAGGACCGGTTCGACGAGGTCCAGGGGCCGCCAAAGCTGATCGTCGATTTGCCGGAGGCATCGCGTCACGAACTGACCGGCGATGCGCTTGCCCCGCAGACCGTGCGGCCGGTCGTGCAACGCATACTGAAATTCCTGGCTGATACCGATGTCGTCGGAACCGCTCTTTCCATGCCGAGCCGTTGAGGTCGCACCAAGCAGGGCGAGCGGAGACGTTGCGGCAGCGACGACGGATTCCGTCTTTATCGGCAGCGTCAGCGCGTGTAGCGTCGCGACTGCGACGGCGGAATGCGACGAGGAAGACGCCATGACGGACCTGACCCAGAACCATCGAGCGTCATCGAAGGCGATCGACGCGAAGACGTTTTGGCGTGTTCTGGGTGAGCGCGCGGTCGGCGCCACGATCGTCACCGCGCAGGGCGCGGATGGCCCGGCCGGCTTCCTCGGACTGTCGGCGACCCACATATGCGCCGATCCGCCCTCCATGCTGGTGTCGATCGACAACAAGACGACGGCGCTAGGTGCGGTGCTGCACGGGCGCCACTTCGCGATCAACTATCTCGGCCGCGACGCGCGCGCGCTTGCCGACATGTTCGCGGGCAAGTCCGCGACCAAGGGCTCGGCCCGCTTCGAGCCCGGCCGCTGGGGCACGCTGACCTCGGGCGCTCCGGTTTTCCACGATGCCATCGGCGTGGTCGATTGCGTGCTGGAGAAGACCATCGACCATTTCGCGACCACCATCGCCATCGGCCGGGTGGTCGACTTCGTTACGCGCGGCGGCGGCGATCCCCTGATCTATTTTCGCGGTAGTTTCCTCAACGGCTGATCAGGCGGGCATTGCTATGTCGCGGCGCGGAGAACGTCCAGCCGAAGCGGGAGCGTGCCGCCGAGCCAGACCGCGTGGTCGGTGTGATCGGCATAGGCATCGCCGGTCCCGGGGTGGAGCAGGATGGTCAGACCGTCACGGTTGAGCATCAGCCACGGCAAGAACGTCGCCAGCAAACTGCGGGGAAAGGCGATCTGATACATCGACTGCAGGTGCGGCCCGACGAGTGCGTCGTGCCAGCGTCCGAGCGTCGCCTCGGGAAATGCCGCCGCCACCCGCTCCCGCAACCGGGCAGCCCGGTCACGGCTCGATGCCGGATCGTAGTAGATGTGGGCATGATAGTGCTTGATGATCTCGGGATCCGTGGGCGGCGCAGCGCTTGCGGGTGTGGGGTCGTTGCGCGTTTGGGAACTTGTCATCTGATTCCGGTCGAGACTCTTGAGGACATGCGTGGAAGCGCGGCTGGGCACTGGGCGCGATCCCGCAACCATCGCATCTTGTCAAATTCCCGCGGCGGCTGAAAGTCGCGGCCGCCTTCTTGGCGACTGAATTGGTGCCCCTACGTCTGCAACCCTGAAAGCCGACATCGGACCGTTGCATGAACCTGCCCCTGAGCCCCGCCAGAGACGACCGCGCAGTCTTCGACCAGGGCTGCCGGCCTGTTCTGGCTGTCGGCGCTGCTGCGGCCGATCCGGGGCTTCCGGCTGAACTACCTGCCGCTGGCGATGATCTATTTCGCCTATGGCGCGCTTGGGCTCATCGATGTCAGCCGCGACATGTGGATCAAGGAGCGGTTGACATTGAGCCCGGCCGAGCTGGCGGGAATCGCGGTCTGGCTCAGCCTGCCGTGGACCGTGAAGATGGTGTTCGGCGAACTGGTGGACTGCGTTCCCATCTTCGGCTCGCAACGCAAGGCCTATGTTCTCATCGGCGCCGCCTCCACGGCCTCCGGCATGCTCACGCTCGCCGGTGCCGCCGGCGGATGGATCGCGTTCGCACGCCCGGATCAGCTCTATATTCTCGGCGCGATGGCTGATCGTAATCGGCACCGTCATCCAGGACGTGGTCGCCGATGCGATGTCGACCGAGGTCGTCTCCCGGCGCGACGGCGCCGGCAATACCTCGTCCCGAGGAGGCGGTGCGCGCCGAGCTCGGCATGGTCCAGGTGATCGGCCGCTTGTCGCTCGTCGTTCGGCATCCTGGCGGTCGCCGGACTATCCGGCTGGCTCGCGGGCATGCTTCGCGCGCGAGACGGTGTTCCTCCTGGGGCTGCTCGTCCCAGCCGTTTCGGTCATCGGCGTGCTGCTGATCGGGTTGGAGACGAGCGAACGGCGCCCGCTCGACTGGCGCATTCTCGGCGGCGGCATAGCGTTCGGCGCGGCGATCCTCGCCCTCGCGCTCGGATCCGTTCCGTTCGGACAGGAGCTGATCTTCACGCTCTCGATGGCGGTGATTTGCACCATGCTGGTGTTCGTGACCAAGGAACTCGATTCCAAGACCCGGCGCGCCATCCTGTTCACCAGCATCATCATCTTCGCTTTCCGCGCAACGCCGTCGGTCGGCGACGGCTACTTCTGGTGGACGCTCGACCAGCTCCAATTCGACGAGGCGTTCTACGGCACGCTGCGCCAGACCGCGGCGATCATCGCCATCGCGGCCATGTGGCTGTTCAGCAAGCAGTTGACCGAGTATTCCGCGGCCGCGATCTTGTTTTGGCTCGCGGTGGCGGGCGCGGTGCTGTCGCTCCCCAATATCGGGCTGTTCTACGGCCTCCATCATTGGACGGAAGCGATGTTCGGATTCGGCGCCCGCACCATCGCCGTGGTCGATGCCGCCACCGCCTCGCCATTTGCGCAGATCAGCATGATTCCGCTCCTGACCTTGATCGCCTTCTACGCGCCCGCCGGCCACCGGGCGACCTGGTTCGCGCTCATGGCATCCTTGATGAACATGGCGCTGGTCGCAGCCCAGCTGCAGACCAAGTATCTCAATGAGATCTTCGTGGTCGGGCGCGGCAACTACACGGAGCTCGGTCCGCTGCTGATCACCGCAGCGCTGCTGGGTCTGCTGATCCCGATCGCAGCCATCACGCTGTTCGGACGGCGTGTTTGACGCCTGGCGCGGGCCTTCGAGACTATCGGCGCTTGGAAACCGCTCGCACCATCGCGTCCGTCCGCGGGCCGCTCGCGGGCGGCTGTTCCCATCCGAACACGGATCGGCCTCCATATGAATGCGAGCGCTGCCGTTCTTCAGCGATCAGCTCGTCGACCTCGGGACCGGTCGCATGGCGTTCGAGCGTGCGGGCCTGGTCGTCGAGCCGCCGCAGCGCGCCGAGCTCCTCGTCACGTCCGAGCTTCGCCTTCTGAACGGCCGACTTCCACACCTTGATGGTCTCGTCCAGAACCTTGAGCGGCACCGGGAACGGGTGCCTGTCCTTGCCGCCGTGGGCAAACGAGAACCGCGCCGGGATCGCTGAACCGGCACGGGGCGCCGTGCACGACCTCGGCCACCATCGCCAGCGCGCGGACGGTTCGCGCGCCCACGCCGGGCGTGAGCAGCAGTTCGGGAAAATCCGCCGGACCGCGGTCGGCCGCCGCGGCCAGATTGCCGCGCAGCCGTCGCGCGACCACGTCTTCGGGGCGAACATCGTGGTGCGCCGGCATCACGAGGTGCGGCAGCAGCGGCTGCGTCGACCTCCGTCCTCGGTTCGGGACCTTCCAGCCGCGCGCAGCTCGCTCACGATCCGGTCCGGGCCCAGGGACGAGAGCAGGTCGAGTTGCGCGCAGCGCGATGGCGCCGCGCGCCGATCGGCAAGGTTGACGATCTCGCCCTGACCGGCACCTTCGATCGCCGTGTGCGGATCGTCCACGAAGCTTGTCAGCCCTTCCGAGAGCCAATGATAGCGACGCGCCTGCCTGCGCTCGCCCGTTCATGCCCTGCTGCACCACCGCCCAGTGGCCGTCGTCGGTGACGACGAAGCCGTGCAGGTAGAGATCGAAACCATCCTGCACGGCGGCACTGTCGACCTTGGCCACCAGACGGCTGGCTTGCGCGAGCTTGCCGCCGTCGAAGCCGACCTGGTCCCCGATCGCAATGAGTTCGCTCGGCGTCTGTCGGGAGTATCTGCCGCGCCCGCCGCAGACGTGGACGCCGAGCTCCTTCTGCAGCGGCGTCAGCCTGCGCTTGAGCGCGCCGATGACGCTGGTCGTGATGCCGGAGGAATGCCAGTCCATCCCCATGACGGCGCCGAAGGACTGAAACCAGAACGGATTTGCCAGCCGGCGCAGCAGCTCGTCGCGGCCGTAGTGGTGCACGACGGCCTGGGTCATCACCGCGCCCAGCCGGGTCATGCGGTCCGCCAGCCATTTCGGCACCTGGCCGCCGTGCAGCGGCAGATCAGCACTGCCCGATCTTCGCGCCATCAGTCCCACAGTCCTCGCGAGCGCCGCGTCCCGGACGAATCGTCCGGATGAATGCCTGCGATCAGATAGTCATCCGTCGGCCTTGGCGAGAGGCGAAGCGTGCGTCATTGCCCCGGGATCGCCTCGGCAAAGCGCAAGCCATGACCCGCGACGATCAACACGGCCGCAACTGGCCCGGAGTTTATTTGTCTCGACGTTTGGTCGCCGCGGTTCGCCTCCCGTTACCACGCGAGGCGCCCGCGCGTCTGCTCGTGCGGTCCAAAGCCCAGGACCTTTTCAAGGCGTGCCATGTCTTGGCCGAGCCGAGCCAAAACGAGTTTGCGCTCTTTGCCGCGAGGCATTTCGGCACCGAAAAGCTGAAGATGAGTGGATATGCCGCCTCTCGAACCCTCCTGATCGCTGCTTCAGGAAGCCTCAATTTCCAGGCGACGCAGGCCTCCGCGATCGACAAACGCCTTTGGATCCTCTCCGACGGGAGTACAACCAAGCTCTGCAATTCGGTTGCTGGCTAAGCTCAGAACGATTGAAAAAGCCGATGAAAAAGAGGCCCAGCGAGAGGCATCGTCGTTCATTGTAACCTCCGAAAACTGAACTCCCATCCGCCACATACGTCCCGACATAGTCGTGCTTGTGGGTGCTGGCTGCACGACGGGCTTTGTCGTCGTCCATTCGGGTCCGTGACGTCAGGCTTGCGCCCATAGTATTCGCGTCGGAGGTGGCCGGCGGCGATTAGGAGTTCCTGCGGAGGCGGTTTAGCGGCGAGCGGATGGATCGTCATTCAAATCATTCCGCTGTGGAACGCTTCCGGCGATCTTTCGAGCGCCAGCGCGAGGACCACCACGGACCGCGGCTGCACTTCATAGGTCGCCTGCCTCACGACAGGTGCGCTCTCCCACGGGCAGATGTCGTCAGGCGAGTCGAGCGCGGTATCGATACAGCGCCGCCACCGCTGCTCGGCGGACACGCGGCGGCAACTCGAACGTCAGCGGCTCCCAATAGGCGTTGAGCATCCCGTGGAGCAGAAAGCGGTCGCGCAAGCTTCGGAGCGTGAAGGCCAGGGAGTGCGAGTGGTCGCTCCAGTCCGGGCGTTTGAGCGCCACTCCGTGCCACTCGATGTGCGCCCGGCGAAGCAGTTGATTGAGGCTGAGCGTCGCCTTCCGCCACGACGTCACGGCGTTGGCGAAATCTGTTGAGCGCTTTCACGAACCGGTGGATGTCGCCATGCCGCTCCAGCAGGCTCCAGTCGAACCAGCTGATATCGGTGTCCTGGCAGTAGGCGTTGTTGTTGCCGCTCTGGGTCCGGCGCACCTCGTCGCCCATGAGCAGCATCGGCGTGCCGGCGGCCAGCAGCTCGAGCGCGAAGAAGTTCTTGACCTGGCGGTTGCGCAGCGCCTCGACCGTCGGATCGTCGGTCGGGCCCTCCGACGCCGCAGTTCCAGCTCAGATTGTCGTCGGAGCCGTCGCGGTTGTTCTCGCCGTTGGCCTCGTTGTGCTTGTCGGTTGTACGAGACGAGATCGTTGAGCGTGAAGCCGTCGTGGCAGGTCACGAAGTTGATGCTTTGCTCGGCCTCGCGCTCCTCGTGGCCGTAGATGTCGGGGCTGCCCAGGAGCCGCGTGGCGACGCCGGACACCGAGCCGTTGTCGCCTCTGAGGAAGCGCCGCACGTCGTCGCGGAACCGGCCGTTCCACTCCTGCCAGCGCGTCGCCGATGAAGCTTCCCACCTGATAGAGTCCTGCGGCATCCCACGCCTCGGCGATCAGCTTGGTGCCGGCCAGCAGCGGATCCGATCTCGATGTCCCAGAGAACGGGCGGGTTCGGCAGCGGGCGGCCGTCCTCGTCGCGCGACAGGATCGAGGCGAGATCGAAGCGGAAGCCGTCCACGTGCATCTGGGTCACCCAGTAGCGCAGGCTGTCCTGGATCAGCCGGCGCACGATCGGCTGGTTGGCGTTCAGCGTGTTGCCGCAGCCGGTGTAGTCGGCGTAGCGGGACTTGTCCTTCTCGAGGATGTAGTAGACGTCGTTCGCCAGGCCGCGATAGCACAGCGTCGGTCCGTCCGCGCCGCCTTCCGTTGTGTGATTGAACACAACATCGAGGATGACTTCGATGCCCGCGCGGTGCAGCGCCTTGACCATGTCGCGGAACTCGTCGAGGACGCGCGAGCGGCTCCGTGCGCGAGCTGTACGCGTGATGCGGCGCGAAGAACGAAACCGGCTGGTAGCCCCAGTAGTTCGTCTGCCCGGCCGGGCGCGTCCTGCGCGATCGAACTGGAACACCGGCAGCAGCTCCACGGCGGTGACGCCCAGATCCTTGAGGTAGGGAATCTTTTCGATCAGTCCCGCGTAGGTGCCGCGCTTCTCGATCGCGACGCCGGAGCTGGGATGGCGCGTGAAGCCGCGCACATGCAGCTCGTAAATCACGGTCTCGGCAAAGGGCCGCTCGAGCGGCAGATCGCCTTCCCAGTCGTACCGGTCGGGATCGGCGACGACGCTCTTCATCGCCACGGCGGCGTTGTCGCCCGGCCGCGCCGCAGCCGCAGCGGTCGTATGCATCCGGGACGGCTACGGCAAGCCCGTAAGGATCGAGCAGCACTTTCTCGGCGTCGAACCGAAGCCCGCGCTCCGGGCGCGAAGGGCCCGTGCGCCCGGTAGGCGTACACCTGGCCCGGCTCGAAGGCCCGGCACGAAGACATGCCAGTAGTGATACGTGCGATGCTGATCCGGCATCGAGCGGGATGATCGCGTGACGGCTGCGCGGCATTCTCGTCATCGAACAGCAGCAGCTCGAGCAGCGTCGCGTGCTTCGAGAACACGCTGAAATTGACGCCGCCCGGCAGGACCGTCGCGCCGAGCGGAGCGCTGCGCACCCGATGTCGACGTCGCGGGCGCTCATGGTCCGCATCGTGCTCATCCTTCGTCAGGAACAATCGGCGCTGACCTTCCAGATGTCGCGGCAATACTCCCGGATCGAGCGGTCGGACGAGAAACGCCCGACTCGCGCGCTGTTGAGAATCGACATGCGCGTCCAGTCGGTCTGATCGCGAGTACGCGTCGCTGACGCGCTGCTGGCATTCCACATAGGCCTGATAGTCGGCCAGGAGCATGTAGTCGTCGCGGGTCAGCAGCGAGTCCACGAGCGGACGGAACAGCTCGCGATCGCCGTTGCGAAGAAGCCGTCGGACTGATGAGGTCGATCGCCTCGCGCAGCTCGGGTTCGATTCGTAGATGCTGCGCGGCGTGTAGCCCTCGGCCTTGGTCCGCTCGACCTCCTCGGCCGTCAGGCCGAACAGGAAGAAGTTCTCGTGCGCCGACCGCGTCGCGGATCTCGACGTTGGCGCCGTCCAGCGTGCCGATGGTCAGCGCCCCGTTCATCGCGAATTTCATGTTGCCCGTGCCCGACGCCTCCTTGCCCGCGGTGGAGATCTGTTCCGACAGATCGGCGGCGGGATAGACGCGCTGGCCGCTCTTGACGTTGAAGTCCGGCAGGAACACCACCTTGAGAACCTGCGAGACGACGCGGGTCCTGATTGATGACGCCGCGCGACGGAGTTGATCAGCTTGATGATCAGCTTGGCCATGCGGTATCCGGGCGCGGCCTTGCCGCCGAAGATGACCGTTCGCGGCGTGCCGCGCGCGCCGGCGCCCCGCCTGAGCCGGTTGTAAAGCGTGATCAGGTACAAGACGTTCAGGTGCTGGCGCTTGTACTCGTGCAGCCGCTTCACCTGGATGTCGAAGAGCGAGCTGCGGATCCACGATGATGTCCGGTTCGCTCCTTGATGAGGCCGGCCAGAGCCCGCTTGTTGTCGGCCTTGACCGGCTTGCCACTCGCTCTGAAAGCCGGCGTCGCACGGCCAGCGGCTCGAGCCGCTGCGAGCTCGTCCTCCAGATCTCGCAGATCCATCGGTCGCCGATGTGACGGGTGATGAGCGCGCTCAATTTCGGATTGCTCAGCGCGATCCAGCGCCGCGGCGTCACGCCGTTGGTGACGTTGAAGAACTTCTCCGGCGACACCCGATGGAAGTCGCGGAGCACCGTCTGCTTCGAGCAGCTCGGTGTGGAGGGCGGCGACGCCGTTGATCGCATGGCTGCCCACGCTCGCGAGGTGCGCCATGCGCACGTATTTGTCGCCCGCTTCGTCGATCAGCGAGAGCCGCCGGAGCAGCTGATCGTCGTCCGGGATAGCGCATGCCGCACGATCGTCGAGGAAGCGGCGATTGATCTCGTAGATGATCTCCAGATGCCGCGGCAGCAGCTTGCCGAACAGCGGCACGCGGCCATCGCTCGAGCGCTTCGGCGAGAAGCGTGTGGTTCGTGTAGCCGCAGGTCTGCTGCGTGATCGCCCACGCCTGATCCCACTCCATCGCGTGCTCGTCCACGAGGAGGCGCATCAACTCGGCGACGGCGATGGACGGGATGCGTGTCGTTCAACTGCGCGGCCCAGTACGAATCGAAGCTCGTCGAGCGGCTTGCCGCGCATCAGATGCAGGCGGATCATGTCCTGCAGCGAGCACGACACGAAGAAGTACTGCTGCGCCAGCCGCAGCTGCTTGCCGGCTTCGGGCTCGTCGTTCGGATAGAGCACCTTGGAGATGGTTTCCGACGTCGACCTTCTCGTCCACCGCGCCGGTAGTAGTCGCCGACGTTGAACGCGTCGAAGTCGAACGACTCGGCGGCTTCGGCCTTCCACAGGCGCAGCAGGTTGGTCGTCGGCGCCCGGATAGCCCGGGACCGGGGTGTCGTAGGCGATGCCCTTGACCACCCGTCTCGGGAATCCAGCGCACGCGATAGCGCCCTGCGTCGTCGTGGTAGTGCTCCGTGCGTCCGCCGAGCTTCACGTCGAACGTGATCTCCGAGCGCACGATCTCCCACGGGTTGCCGAAGCGCAGCCACTTGTCGGTGACCTCGACCTGCCAGCCGTCGCGGATCGCCTGATCGAAGATGCCGAACTCGTAGCGGATGCCGTAGCCGATCGCGGGCACGTTGAGCGTCGCCAGCGAGTCCATGTAGCAGGCCGCCAGCCGGCCGAGCCCGCCATTGCCCAGCCCCGGCTCTTCTTCCTGCTCCAGGAGGCCGGGCAGGTCTTGCCCGACTCGCGACAGCGCCTCCTCGGCGGCGTCCCAGATCCCGAGGTTGATCAGGCCGTTGCCGAGATGCGGGCCGGTCAGGAACTCGCGCTGAAAGATACGCAACGACCTTGGCGTCGTGTTCGCTCCGGCAATCGCATCCACGGTCGCGATGTAGCGGTCGATCATGCGGTCGCGAACGGTGTAGGCGAGCGCCATGTACCAGTCGTTGCGCGTCGCGTGCTGCGGCAGCTTTGCCTGAAGGCAGTGCAGGTTGTCGATCAGGGCTGCGGCGATCGCATCCGCTCCAAGTCCGGTGCGAACGTTTGCGCAGAGCGCCGCCAGATCGCCGCGATTGCAGGCCTCGCGCTTGCGGGCCCATCGGCGAAGTCACTCGGCAGGCTTACCGGAGCTCGCCAGTAGTCAGTCGCACTGGTGCGCAGTCCGATCCGGCAAAGGGATGGCCGCATGGGCGAAGCGACTTACTCAAAGCGGCCACGATGACGCCGCCCACGGTGCGTGTGGATTTGCGCTTTCATCTGCAGGGCGGCTGCGCCAGCACTCGATCGGCATTTGAGATCCGGTCCTCATCTCCTACTGATTGTCTGATTGTCCGCACCGCCAACGGATTTTCCCGAGTCAGCTCAACTTCCTCGGTTTCATGGCGGATCACGAGGCGGTCGCCCTCACGCAGCGCGTACTCCACCTTCTCCAGACCGATTTCGACTTCCAGCATCTGGCCGCGGTACGTCACGGGAAACCGAAGGATGGCGTTGTCCTCGGGCGCACGGCGCGGCCAGAATGACAACATCCCGTCATCGTCGCGCATGCCGCCGAACCCATAGGTGAGCATCATCCAGGTGCCGCCCATCGAGGCGATATGGCAGCCGTCCTTCACGTTGCCGCCGACGTCGGCCAAGTCCATCAGCAGCGCCGCCATCCCGTACCGAATCGCTTTCTCCATGTCGCCGATCTGTGCGGCGATGATCGCCTCGACGCACGACGACAACGATGAGTCGCCCGTCGTCAACGGGTCGTAGAAGTCAAAGTTGCGTTTCTTCGTCTCTGCGAGAAAAAGCATCGCCCAGCAGGAACATGGCCAGAACCACGTCCGCCTGTTTGATCACCTGCTTCCGGTAGATATTGAGCGGATGGTAAAACAGCAGCAGCGGATAGTGGTCGGGCGGTGTGTTCCGGAAGTCCCAGGGCTCTCTGTCCAGAAAGCTGTCATCCTGCGGAATGATCTTCAGCTTCTCATCATACGGCACATACATGTTCTCCGCCGCGCGGATCCATGCCTCCGCCTCGGAGGGCTCGAGCGCCGTTTTGTGCACGAGCGCGTTGTACGCATCCGGTTCTGTTGCCCGCAGGGATTCGACAGCCTGGGTCGCGTAGCGCAGGTTTTCGCGGGCCATCAAGTTCGTATAGGCGTTGTTGTTCACGACCGCGTTGTATTCATCGGGCCCGGTGACGCCGTTGATGCAGAACTTTCCTCCTTTTGCGTCCGAGTAGAAGCCCAGGTCCAGCCACAGGCGTGCCGTTTCCACGAGCATCTCGGCACCGCAGTCCCGCAGGAACGCTTCGTCGCCCGTCGCCTGCACATACTTGCGCAGCGCGTACATGATGTCCGCGTTGATGTGGTACTGTGCGGTTCCGGCGGCGTAGTACGCCGATGCTTCTTCCCCGTTGATGGTGCGCCACGGGAACATGGCTCCTCGATGGCCCAATTCCCTGGCGCGCGCTCGTGCCTGCGGCAGCATCTTGTAGCGGAAGGTCAGCAGATTCTTGGCGATCCGCGGGGAGGTATAGGTCAGAAACGGCAGCAGGTAGATCTCGGTGTCCCAAAAGTAGTGCCCCTCATACGCTTGTCCGGTGAGGCCTTTCGCCGGCACGCCCGTGTCTTCCGCCCGCGCGGAGGCCTGCAGGATGTGAAAGAGGTTGAAGCGGATCGCTTGCTGGATCTCCACGGTGCTGCGCTTTGTGCGGTCTTCCCTGATATCCTTGATCCGGACATCGCTGCGGCGCCAGAAATCGTCCATGTACTGCTCTTGCGAGGCGAGCAGCTGCTCGGAACCCCTGGGTCACTACGCGATCCATGGTCCATTCGGCACGGCCGCAGAGCTCTTCAGCGGAAGCCGTCTGCGACGTGTGATAGACCATGTATTTGGTGAGGTGGATCGGACAGCCGGGCCGGGCCTCGATTGTGAAGGCGACCTGGCCGAAGTCCGCGGTGTGGACGACCTTGTAGGCATGCGGGCACGAGGTCTCCAGCGCGTGGTCGGTCGCACATGTCAGGGTCAAGCGGCTCTTTTCGGTCGCATGGCACAGCACGATGCGGCGGTCCTTGGCATAGCTGCGCTCGCGGATGGAGCACCCGCCCGGCAAAGGCTCGCGCCAGTCGCGGATCGTCCGCGTTGGCGCGGGCGCTCGGTTCATGCGCCGCCATCTCCGAAGAGATCACGACGGAGGCTGCCGCGTTGAGGAGCGTCACACGATAGGAGATGGCGGCCACGTGCCGGTTGGCGAAAGAGACCAAACGCCGGGATGTGATCGACACCTGCTTGCCGGCAGGCGTCTCCCAGAGGATCTCCCGGTCGAGCGTCCCGGACTTCATGTTGAGCCGCCGGTCGTAGCTTAAGAGGTTCGCATTGGGCAGCCAGAAGGGCTCGTCATCGACGAAGAGCTTGATGATCTTGCTGTCGGTCACGCTGCAGATGGTCTGGCCGGTTTTCGCGAAGCCATAGGCGTCTTCGCCGTATACGATCGGCCGGGTTTCATAGAACCCATTGATGAGGGTGCTGTTCTCGGCGTTGGGGCCGCCTTCCTCCGGGCACCCGCGCATGCCGAGATATCCGTTGCCGAGCGCCAGCATCGTTTCCAGCTGGGCCAGGAATTCGGGATGAAACGCTTTTTCGATGACGTTCCACTCGTCGGCCGGATAATCATGGGACGGCGGCCTGAGGCGTTCATGATGGATCATCGGGCTGTTCCTCCCACGCCAGCGCGAGGCGCTGGTCAGTCGACCAGTTCGCCCAGATCGTTCACCACCAGATGCGCGCCATGGCGCCGAAGCTCCTCGGCATTCCCCTTGCGCGCGACGCCGATCACAAGCCAAGTTCCTGAACCGGCCT